>JAEEGL010525836.1_pt1 | contig 14707 bp, 14 predicted proteins | sample 9134231 | NCBI WGS metagenome assembly JAEEGL01 (sample SAMN16246548, study PRJNA631951) | gut metagenome | biome: gut microbiome; feature: rumen; material: fiber-attached | host: Bos | place: Iran: Karaj | collected 2018-10 | reverse complement strand
TAGATTGTAGCATCTCTCCGAGATGCGTGGCGGAGGAGGTTTCTTTACCCCAGATTGCATCTGGGGTTATTGAGATTCAACCTCTCCGAGGTTGGGTGGGGATGATGGTGGACAGTGGGTAGAGGATAATGAGTAGTGGATAGTGGACAGCCTTCGAACTAAAAACTGAAACTGAAAACTGAAACTACTAGTAGTAGTTAGGAGTTAATAGCAGACAGTTGGTTGTTGATAGCAGGTCGTGGCGAGCCGGGAGCGGAGCGCATCGGTGTGCCGATTGCCTGCCGGAGACAGGCCCCTCTCAGTAACCCCAGACAAGCCAAGCGCAGTCTGGGGCAGCAAGCCCACCCCCTCACCTCGCATCTCGGAGAGATGCTACTTTCGACGGGAGCAAGAGGAAACCTAGACGCAACCTAGACGGGAGGAGCTCCCAGCTGGCAGTGGGCAGTTGATAGTGGGTAGTGGACAGTGGGTAGTTGATAGTGGACAGTGGATAGTTGACAGTGGGTAGTAGGCAGTGGGCAGTTGACTACTCAACCTCGGAGAGGTTGCATCTCAATAACCCCAGACAAGCCAAGCGCAGTCTGGGGCAGCAAGCCCTCCCATCACCTCGCATCTCGGAGAGATGCTACACTACCCACTATCCACTACCCACTACCCACTTACAATAAAACCACCCTCCACGACGTTATTATAATAAAACCCTCATAACATCATGAAACGTCTAGTCATCCTGTTCTTGCTGGCCGTCGCCGTCGAGGCACCGGCCTGCACCAATCTCCTGGTCACGAAAGGCGCCAGCGCCGACGGGAGCACCTTTATCACCTATGCCGCTGACAGTCACACCCGCTACGGGCAGTTGCGCTACTGCCCCGCCGCCGACCATCGGCCGGGCGAGATGCTGAAGCTCTACAACTATGGCTCGCTGCAGTTCCAGCTCGAGCTGCCGCAACCGGCCCACACCTACCAGGTGGTGGGTTTCATCAACGAGTACCAGCTGGCCATCGGCGAGACGACCTGGGGCGGCATCAGCCCGTTGGACAAGGGGAACGCCAAAGGCATCGACTACGGCAACCTGATCTACGTAGCCCTGCAGCGGGCAAAGACCTGCCGCGAGGCCATCAAGGTGATGGCCGACTTGGTGTCCACCTATGGCTACGCCGACGGAGGCGAGACGTTCTCACTGGCCGACCCCAACGAGGTGTGGCTGTTCGAAATCACCAGCAAAGGGGCCGAGCAGGGTGCGGTGTGGGTGGCCCGACGGGTGCCCGACGGCTATATCAGCGGACATGCCAACCAGGCCCGCATCACCACCTTCCCTCAGGAAGCCAAGCACTTCAAGACGGAAGGGCTGCATCCCGCCATCAGTAGCCGTCACCTCGACCTCATCATGGGGCACGACGTGGAGTGCGTCTACAGCGACGATGTCATCGCTTTTGCCCGTCGGCAGAGCCTCTACAAGGGCAAGGATGCCGACTTTTCGTTTGCAGACACCTACAACCCACTTACCTTCAGCGGGCTGCGTGGCTGTGAGGCACGTGTCTACGCGATGTTCAACCGGGCCGCCGAGGGCATGAAAAGATACGAGGCTTTCGCCATGGGCGACGCGAGTGCCGAACGGCTGCCGCTGTGGGTGATGCCACGGCACAAGCTGACGGTGCAGGACTGCATGGCTCTGATGCGCGACCACTACGAGGGGACGCCGATGGACATGAGCCAGGATGTGGGTGCAGGCCCCTTCCACTGCCCCTACCGATGGCGCCCGATGGGCTTCGAGGTCGATGGCCAACAGTACATCCACGAACGCGCCATCTCGACCCAGCAGACGGGTTTCAGCTTTGTGGCACAATGCCGCTCGTGGTTGCCGCGCAAGGTGGGTGGCGTCATCTGGTTCGGTGTCGACGACACCTATTCGACGGTCTACTGCCCGGTGTACTGCGGTGTGACCCAGGTGCCTGTGTGTTTCGAGGAGGGCAACGGGTCGATGAGCCGCTACTCGGAGACGGCGGCCTTCTGGCTCTTCAACCGTGTGAGCAACTTCTGCTACCTGCGTTACGACTCGATGATTGTCGACGTGCAACGGGTGCAGAAGGAGTTGGAAAACAGCTTTGTGCGTGAGGAGCACGACCATGCCGAGCGGTGGGCCCAGGCCGACGACGACATCCGGCTGGTGGGTGCCCTCAACCGCTTCAGCAACGACCGCGCCGAGCGCATGATGCGACGCTGGCATGAGCTGGATCAGCTGCTCCTGATGAAATACATCGACGGCAACATCAAGCACGTGAAAGATGGCAAGATAGAGACCACTGAGACCGGTGTGGTGCGGTTCCCGCAGCAGCCCCCCTACCCGCAGTGGTTTCTCCGTCAGATAGTGGACGACCACGGCTCAGTTATCCGTGCCCGGTAGGGGAGTGGATAGTGTTTAGTTAGGAGTTAGGGGTTAGGAGTTGGGAGTTGGGGGCCGAAACTACTAGCAGTGGGTAGTGGGTAGCCTCTGAACTGAAACTGAAAACTTAAACTGAAAACTTAAACTACTAGCTGCTGTCATCGCGGGAGGACCGACTTTTCACCGACAATTCTCCGACAAAAAGCGGACAACAGTCGGAGTTGATACGGAGTTGTGTCGGAGTTGAGACGGAGGGGAGAGGGGGTTGTGAGTAGTGGATAGTGAGTAGTGGGTAGTGGATAGTGTATAATGTATAGTGGGTAGTGGGGCACTCAATCTTGGAGAGATGCCACACTACCCACTACTCACTACCCACTACTCACTACCCACTACCCACTAAAATCCTACCACCGATCGTAGTGTACGCGGGCGGGATCCCATTTGTCCTTGGGCTGGGTGTCGCCGTTGGGGTATCCGATAGGCACCACGGCATAGGGCACTACCGAGGCAGGTAGTCCGAGGCAACGCTTGACGGGCTCCATGGTCTGCGGGTAGGGGTAACAGGCTGTCCAGCAAGCACCGAGGCCGTAAGCCTCGACGGCAAGCAGGAGGTTCTCGGCGACGGCACCCATGTCGTCGCGCCAGAGTTGGTTGACTTGAGCCACATCGGGTCCGTCGGGGTTTTCGCGCGAGGGGCCCATGTGGATGGTGTCGGCGCAGAGGACGACAATGGCACCGCTCTCCATGAACTTCTGCATGTTGTGGTTGCCTTCGAAGATGGTTTCATACTGGCTCTTGTCGGTGAGGACAACGAAGCTCCAGGGACGCCAGTCGCGGCCGCTGGGGGCAGCCATAGCGGCTTTCAGAATGTTCTCCATCACAGCGGCCGGGATGGTGTCGCCGGTGTAGGAGCGGACGCTCTTACGGTTGAGGATGTTCTGCATCACGACGTCGGCGGGGTCGACGGCGGACTCTTGCTTGTTGCAGCAGGCGGTGAAGATCACGGCGGCAGCTGCCATCATAACGATTACTTTCTTCATGTTATTTATATATTAGGTATTTTTCACGGGTTTGCCTGAAGCGGTCGAGGGCAGGTTGCCAGGTGGCGCGTATCTCTTCTTCGCTCATGCCGGCTTCTATCTGCTTACGCAAATCGCCGTTGCCGGCCAGTTTTTCGAAGAAGTTGTTCTTTAGGAAGAACTTGCCTTGCGGCACACGGCGGTACATCGCCATCAAGTATTTGAGGCTGAAGGCCGCAGGGGCCTGCTCCTGCCTTAGGTCGAGGGTGTCTTTCCCATAGGTGATCCATTCAAAAGGATAGTCCGTACCTCTGCCTACTCCACAATTGGTGCCCTCGAAGAGGCATAGCGAGGGGTAGAGGGCGATGGCGTGGGCGGTGCGCAGATTGGGCGACGGCGGTACAGGCAATTGGTATCCCACACTGTCGCGTCGGTAGCCTTTCATCTTCGCCACTGTGAGGTGGCATTCTCTTCCGCCTGCCAGCCAGTGCTCACCGTTAATCATCTGTGCGTATTCCCCTATCGTCATGCCGTAGACCACTGGCACGGGATGCATACCCACGAAGGAGCGACAGGTGGCGGTGTCGAGCACAGGGCCGTCGACATAGTGGCAGTTGGGATTGGGTCGGTCGAGGACCAAGAGCGGTATATTGGCCTCGGCGCAAGCCTCCATCGCATAGTGCAGTGTGCTGATATAGGTATAAAAACGACAACCCACATCCTGTAGGTCGAAGATAACGTGGTCTATGTCGGCTAGTTGCTCCGGTGTGGGCTTCTTGTTTGTGCCGTAGAGTGAGATAATGGGGATGCCCGTCTTGGCGTCGACGCTGTTGTCCACATGGGCTCCCGCCGCTGTGGTGCCGCGGAAGCCGTGCTCGGGGCAAAAAATCTTCACGACTTGAACCTTCTTGGCCAGCAAGGTGTCCACCAGGTGTATGCCCTCAACCACGGATGTTTGGTTGCCCACCACGGCCACGCGCTTGCCATCGAGCAGTCCAAACCACACAAAATCCATCATCACCTCGGCCCCCGTGCGTATCACGCCCGGCACATCACGACACGACGGCAGATCCCGTAGCAGCGACATATTTCTTTTCTCCTGTGCATGGCACGACGAAAGCAGTTGCGAAAGTATCACAATACAAAGCGCCATACTATGCACCACCCGCTTCATTTTTCAATTCTTGCCGGTGTGTCCGAATCCGCCTGTGCCACGCTCGGTATCGGTGAGTTCCTCGACTTGGATGATCTCGGCCTGCTCGTGGCGGGCGATGACCATCTGGGCGATACGCTCACCATCGTTGATGACGAAGTCCTCCTGACTGAGGTTAATCAATATCACGCATATCTCACCGCGATAGTCGGCGTCGATGGTGCCGGGGCTGTTGAGGACGGTGATACCCTTCTTCAGCGCCAGGCCGCTGCGGGGGCGCACCTGCGCCTCGTAGCCTGCCGGAAGCTCCATGAAGAGCCCCGTCTTCACAAGCCCTCTCTCCATCGGCCTCAGCGCAATCGGCCCTTCCGGCAAATAAGCCCGCAAATCCATCCCCGCCGACTGCGCTGTCTCATACTTCGGCAGCGGGTGGTGGCTGGTGTTCTTGAGTTTGAGTTGCATAAGGTCTTTGGGGACCTTAAGGACTATTTATGACCTTAAGGACTTTATTTCTTGGTTAACACTTCGTCGATCATGCCGTAGGCGAGGGCCTCTTCGGCAGTGAACCAGTGGTCGCGGTCGGAGTCTTTCTCCACCTGCTCGAAGGGCTGGCCGCTGTGGAGGGCGATGATCTCGTAGAGTTCCTTCTTGAGCTTGACAATCTCACGGACGGTGATCTCCATATCGGTAGCCTGACCGTCAGCGCCACCCATGGGCTGGTGTATCATGACGCGGGCATGCGGCAGGGCGCAGCGGCGGCCTTTCTCTCCGGCGCAGAGCAGCACGCTGGCCATCGAGGCGGCCAGACCGGTGCAGATGGTGCTGACCTTGGGCTGGATGTACTGCATGGTGTCGTAGATGCCCAGACCGGCATAGACAGAGCCTCCCGGCGAGTTGAGGTAAATCTGGATGTCTTTGGTGGGGTCTACGCTCTCGAGGAAGAGGAGCTGGGCCTGGATGACATTGGCGGTGTAGTCGTCGATGGCGGTACCAAGGAAGATGATACGATCCATCATCAGGCGGCTGAAGACGTCCATCTGGGCCACGTTGAGCTGACGTTCCTCGACGATATAAGGAGTCAACGAGTTGTTGATGGCCGAGGTATACTTGGCCATGGTGGTGCTGCTAATGCCACGGTGACGGGTGGCGTATTTCTCAAATTCTGTCATAACGATGGTGATATGTTTATTGTTTTTATTATCATGTGACCCCGATGGGGGTCTCGGTTCTATTAACATGAGACCCTTATAGGGTCTAACTGCTTTACTTTCTTCCTTTTTTCTATTATTATGCGACCCCGATGGGGTCATATATAACTATTTTGTCTTTCGTGGGTATACCTATCCGTTTCTGTCATTAACCCTGTAGGGGTTATATATTAATAGCATCCTATCTCTCCTCCCCCTTTCCTACAACCCCATCGGGGTTGCATCTTCATTTTCCACATCTTTAAACACATAATGCTCATCATAATCTACCTTGAACAACTTTAGGAAATCTATGTATTCCTCCCGAAACGTCTTCCCTATATGATGCTGCTTTTGGTGGTTAATGTACTTCACTACCTTATCAACCTGCGAACTGCTATATGAGAACGCCCCATAACCTTCCTGCCAAGCGAAATTGCCATCGATGTAATGCTGCTCCTTGATCCACATCGCCGAGGCACGCTTAATGTCTCTAACCATGTCTGAAACTGACTGAGTGGGAGACATACTTACCATAATATGTATATGGTCTCTCATGCCGCCAATGGCATATAGTTTATGTCCAAGTCCCTGTACTACACCATTGATATAGCGATAGAGCTCCTGCCGCCAAGAATCACCAAGCAGGCATCCGCGGTATTTGACAGCGAAGACAGCGTGGATGTATATTTGGCAGTAGGTATTGGCCATGTTTATTATTATATCTTCCCCCTACGGGTTGACTTTTATTTCAACAATTCCGGGCGACGTTCACTAGTGCGCTGGATGGCTTGCTCCATGCGCCACTGCTCGATCTTGGCATGGTTGCCAGAGAGGAGCACGTCGGGCACACGCCATCCGCGGAATTCGGGGGGGCGGGTATATTCAGGAGGGGCCACAAGGCCGTCCTGGAACGAGTCGCCGAGGGCCGACTGCTCGTCGCCAATCACCCCGGGGACAAGGCGTATGACGGCGTCGCAGATGACCGCAGCGGCCAGCTCACCGCCGGTAAGGACGTAGTCGCCAATGGAGATCTCACGGGTGATGAAATGCTCACGAACACGCTCATCGACACCCTTATAGTGTCCACAAAGGACTATGAGGTTCTGTGCTAAAGAAAGTTGGTTGGCCATCGGCTGACTGAACATCTCTCCATCGGGGGCAGTGTAGATTACCTCGTCGTAATGACGTTCCTTCTGCAACCCTTCAATGCAGTTGGCCAAGGGTTCCACCGCCATCACCATGCCGGCGGCTCCGCCATAGGGATAGTCGTCGACCGAGCCATAACGGGTGAGCGAATAGTCATGCAGGTCATGGAAGACCACCTCGACGAGCCCTTTCTTCTGGGCTCGCTTGAGGATGCTCTCCTCGAAGAACATGGTCATCATGTTCGGAAAGAGGGTCAGGATGTCCAGTCTCATCTGAGTTTCAGTTTCTGTCCGACACGGAGAGTGCTGGTCTCTTTGATGCCGTTGAGCTGGCAGAGCTTCTTCACGGTGGTGCCGTTGCGCGAAGCAATCTTGCTGAGGGTGTCACCGCTTCGGACGGTGTAATAAGTGGAACTGGAGGTTTGTTTGCTAGAGGTACCGGGTTGACTAGGTTTGCTGGTGGTTGGTTTGACATTGCTGGAAGCATTGCCACTTACCTTCAAACGGTCGCCAGGGTGGAGTATCTTGGTTTCTTTGATTCCGTTGAGTTGACAGAGGCGTCGGACAGTGGTGCCGTTACGGCGAGCTATTTTCTCCAGCGTGTCGCCCTGACGCACACGGTACCAGCCGCTGGTAGCCGTACCACCACCTGAACTGCTTACTGCATGGTTGCCCCCTTTGGCCACCTTGCGGAACGACTTGGAGGTAAGTTCCAAGCGGTCACTGACCAAGTCGTGGGTCGAGCAATCGATAACATCTTCGGGATTGAGGGCATTGCCCATATAGCGCACCTCGAAATGCAGGTGGCTACCAAAGGAACGGCCCGTATTGCCACAAAGTCCTATGACATCACCCGACTTCACCTGCTGGCCCGCCACCACATTGCGCTGCGACATGTGGGCGTAGTAGGTCTCCAGACCGTTGGCATGATGCAGGATGACCAGGTTGCCATAGCTTTTGTTGCGCTTGGAGATGCGAACCACCCCATCGAAGGCGGCATAGATGGGTTCACCCGTGGGCTGGGCCAGGTCGAGGCCGTAGTGGAAACGACGCCGACGTGGGCCGAAGTGACTCGTCGGACGTGCCGTCCAAGGTGTGGGCCATGTGAACTTGTGCCCAGTGGCATCATTACGCAACTCAATGTAGATTGGTTCCGTAATGGTGCTGATGTCGAACTTAGGTTGATGGATGATGGCCGTATCAAAGCCCTCGAGCAGAATTTCGTCTTCGCTCTCGGCACCTTCGTCATTCAAAGAAAACATCTCGGGCAAGTCACTATCTTCGTCGTCCTCAATTTCAGGAGTCTCTCGGAAGAAAGGCACCTGATACATCAGGTTCTCATCCTCCTCTTCTTCCACTGGTTCCACCGCCACACCCTTATACTCTTCTTCCTCATAAATGACATCGAGGTTCCCCACCTTGACCTCTTGCTTCTTTGGCTGGGTCGGGGTCTGGGCCGAAGCCCATACCGGGAGGGCCAACAATCCTAATAACAATACGATACGTCCTATATATCTCATGTAAACTTTCTGTTTTAGAATGAAAAAAGTGATGCAAAAATACAAAATATTTCGCATACGACAATATAAAAAAGTGTTAAAGCACCCTCTGGTCAAAGGGCGTGGTCGTAGTCGAAGACCACCTGTCCGTCGGTCAGGTGTGTGGTAACGCCATAGACAGTGGCGATACGGTCGGGTGTAAGACCTTCGGCGATAGGGCCATGAAAAAGCATCCCACCTTCGTGGAGCAACAGCACGTCGTCACAGTAGTGCAATGCCAGATTGAGGTCATGGATGACGATGATGGTGGTCTTGCCGGCGGTACGGAGCAGACGCATCACCTCCAGCTGATGGGCGATGTCGAGATTCGACACCGGCTCATCCATCAGCAGGACGGGGGTCTCCTGTGCCAAAGCACGGGCTATCATCACCCGCTGCAACTCGCCTCCACTCAGTTCGGCGGGACGAGCCAGCCGTAGGTGCCACGTACCGGTCTGTCGCATACAACGTTCTACAATGTCCCAGTCGGCCTGTGATTCGTTCTGCAGGTGGTGTTGGTAGGGGTTACGGCCCATGAGTACTATCTCAAATGCAGAGAAATCGAAATCGGTCTGCGCCTGTTGGCGGACAAACGCCACCTGTTGTGCCAGCTGACGGGCAGTATATGTTTGAACTGGTCGACCGTCGACCAGCACCTGACCCCCATTGGGGCGCAGCAAACCACCGATACACCGCAGCAAGGTCGTCTTGCCACAGCCATTGGGACCCATGACCGCCGTGATACGCCCTTCTGCCACCTGGGCGTCTAAACCACGCAGGATCGGGTAGTCACCGTAAGTCACCTCGATATGTTGCAGCTCTATCAATACTTCTTCTTGTTCTTGTACAACAAATAGATGAACAGTGGTGCACCCACCATCGAGGTAAGTGAGCCGACAGGCAGCTCGCTGGGCCGTAGAATGGTACGTGCCAAGGTGTCACAAATCAGAACGAACAGTGCACCACAGAGCATCGAATAAGGAACCACCCTCCGGTTGTCAGGGCCCGCCACCAGACGGACGGCATGCGGGACGATGAGACCCACAAAGCCTATGACACCGCACGAGCTGACAGCAAAAGCCACCATCAGCGTGGTGAAGAGCAGCAGCAGACGTTTCACCTTCTCCACCTCGACGCCCATACTCTGGGCTGCCTCGCTACCAGCCAGCAGCAGGTTCAGGTCGCGTGCATACCAAAGCACCACACCGATACCCACCAGCGCCACCGGCGTCAGTACCGCCACGTCGGTCCACGACGAAGAGCCGAACGAACCCATGGTCCAGAAGATGATAGAATCCATCTTCTCTTGGTTCAGCACCATCAGGAACGAGATGAGGGCCGAGATGAGCAACGTCAGACAGACGCCCGTCAGCAACAAGGTGGTGGTGTGCATACGGTTACCTATCGAAGCCACACGGTAGATGAACAGTACCGTCAGCAGTGCCGCCGCCAGCGCCATACCACCTACTCCCCAAAGGAACGCCTCCAGCCCCAGCAGGATGGCTACCGCGGCACCCAACGAGGCACCGCTCGACACACCCAGCACATAGGGGTCGGTCAGGGGGTTGCGGAAGATGCTTTGGTAGGCCGCGCCACAGACACTCAACACAGCACCCACCAACACGCTCATCAGTACACGCGGCAGACGCAGACGCCAGAAGATGGGCGAATGAAATATCTCGCCGGGTTCGAAGTCAACGGCACCCAACAGACAGCTGCCTCCCATGGCAACCAGCAACAGCACGCAAAGTAACAAAAGCACCCATGGGTTGGCATGGGACTTACCCGCCCTCCTAGCCTGGCCAGAATGGCTGGTCTCGCCAGTCCCATACATCTTTTTCATCCCAGCAGGTCTTTCATGGTATACACCCCGGGCACAGCCTTGACCAGCCACTCGGCGGCCACCACGGCACCTTGCGCCAATCCCTGGCGTGAATGGGCCTCGTGGGTCAGGGTGATGGTATCTATCTCACTGTCGTAGACCACCGTATGCGTACCCGGCACCTCACCTTCTCGGTATGAAGTGATGGGCACCTCTTCGACCGAACGGGAGCCCTGCTCCACAATCTGTTGCTGCAGCGTGATGGCTGTGCCACTCGGAGCATCGAGTTTGTGGACATGATGGGTCTCGGTGATAGAGACCTTATAGGAAGAATTCTTCATCAGGCGTGCCAGATGCTCGTTGAGGGCGAACATCATGTTCATGCCAAGGCTGAAATTGGTGGCTGTCAACATATGGCCGCCCGTCTGGCGACACAGGTCACACACCTCCTCAAAACGGTCGTACCAACCTGTGGTACCACACACTACTGGCACTCCAAGCGTAAGACAGCGTTTGATGTTCTCCACCGCCGTCTGGGGGGTGGTGAATTCCACCGCCACGTCGACCTCCAGCCGCTCGGGCCAGGGGTCGTCCTTGTCAATGGTGCACGCCACCGAGTGGCCATGCTGTAAAGCATAGGCCTCAATGGCGTGCCCCATTTTGCCATAGCCAATGAGGGCTATCTTCATTTCTTCAGGAACTTGAAGTCCTTGCCGAGGTAGTAAGCCTGGTCGCCGAGGCCCTCCTCGATGCGCATCAGCTGATTGTACTTGCAGATACGGTCTGTACGGCTGGCCGAGCCTGTCTTGATCAAGCCGGCATTCATGGCCACCACGAGGTCGGCGATAGTGGTGTCTTCGGTCTCGCCGCTGCGGTGACTGATGATGGCGGTCATGTTGTTGCGCATGGCCAGGTTGACGGCGTCGATGGTCTCGGTCAGGGTACCTATCTGATTGAGCTTGATAAGAATCGAGTTGGCCACCTTCTTCTCCAAGCCCATCTTCAGACGAGCCACATTGGTGACAAACAGGTCGTCACCCACCAGCTGGCAGCGGTCACCGATGGCGTCGGTGTGCATCTTCCAGCCATCCCAATCGTCTTCGGCCATGCCGTCCTCGATGCTGATAATGGGATATTTGGCCACCCAGTCTTTCCAGAAGTCACTCATCTGGGCAGGCGTCAGCTTCTCGCCGCTGCTCCACTTCAGGTGGTAGACGTTCTCATCGGGTAGGTAGAACTCCGAGGCGGCGGCGTCAAGGGCGATGTAGACATCCTCGCCCGGACGGTATCCGGCCTTCTCGATGGCCTGGAGGATGCACATGATGGCCTCCTCGTTGGAACCCAGATTGGGGGCGAAGCCACCTTCGTCACCCACGTTGGTGCTCATGCCTTTGCTCTTCAACACCGAACGCAGGTTGTGGAACACCTCGGCACCCATGCGAAGTGCCTCGCTGAAACTGGGGGCACCCACAGGCATAATCATAAACTCCTGGAAGTCGATGCTGTTGTCGGCATGACTGCCACCGTTGAGGATATTCATCATGGGGATGGGGAGGGTGTGACCACCCACGCCGCCCAGGTAGCGGTAGAGCTCCTGGCCGGTCTCCTGGGCCGCAGCCTTGGCACAGGCCAGACTCACGCCCAGAATGGCGTTGGCACCCAGACGGCCCTTGTTCTCCGTGCCGTCGAGCTCAATCATCTTGTCATCGATGGCTTTCTGCTCGCTGACAAACATACCCTGTAGTTCATCGTTGAGAACGGTGTTGACATTGTTGACGGCCTGCATGACACTCTTGCCGAGGTACATGCTCTTGTCACCGTCGCGCAGCTCGCAGGCTTCATGCACACCCGTCGAGGCTCCGCTCGGCACCGCTGCACGCCCCATGGCGCCCTGGTCGGTATAGACGTCGACTTCTACTGTGGGGTTTCCGCGACTGTCGAGAATCTGACGGCCCCTGATACCTATAATCTGGCTCATAACTCAATAATTTTTAATTGTTTTACTATTATTATTATACTCTTTTAAGAAAACAAAGTTACGTCTTTTTTCCGACATACTAAAATTATTTTTCAAAAACATACCTTGGGCATGGGCCATGCCGTCAGGACATCCGGTGATAGTTTGATATATACGCACACTGTCGCTTACCACCTACAGCCTGATGGGGGGGGGTGAAAAAGAAAACCGGCCCCGATGGGGGGCCGGCATCTCTCTTTATCCGCACGGACGTCACTCGCTTACATGGCGTTGACCTGGCGCATGAGCTTCGACTTGAGGTTGGAGGCCTTGTTCTTGTGGATCACACTGCGCTTGGCCAGCTTGTCGATGATCGAGATCATCTTCGGCAGGCGCTCGGTGGCCTGACCCTTGTCCTCAAGAGCACGGAAATCACGCAGAGCGTTGCGCATGGTCTTGGCGTAGTAACGGTTCTCTACTCTTCTCTTTTCGCTCGAGCGAATTCTTTTTTTTGCAGACTTGTGGTGTGCCATAGATTAGTTATTCTTATACTTTGTTTTATTTATTTTCAACCATATCACCCTCTTTCTATCTTCCTCATTCTTGGTACCGCGTGCGGGATTCGAACCCGCGATTTTAAGAATGAAAATCTTACGTCCTAGGCCGACTAGACGAACGCGGCATTGCTCTTTTTTCGACCGCGGGAGACACTCCCCGCCGCTAAAAAAGCGAGTGCAAAATTACTAACTATTTTCGACATGGCAAAATTTTTTTCAACGCCTCCGGTTGAAAAGTCATCCTGTCTACTCGTTATCTGCCTGGAAACGAAAGCCTAAACGCTTGCCTGTCACCAAGGATTTTTTGTCAAAATTGGTACGCATCTCCCCCACCGATACAAGCTTCACTTCATCGTATGGAGGGGTCAAAAGATCGAAATTGGTGGTGTACTCGATGGCACTCTCTATGATACCTTGTACCGACTCGCTGGTAATCAGCGATGTACCGAAATTTGTATACATCATGCCCAGCTCGCGTTTGCCTTCGATGAAGTAGTGATTCTCGTTGTTAACAAACACGCGTCCAATCATATACCCCATATCGTTGTCGCGCTGATAGGTGAACGAGTCGGCCAGGAAGTTGTAGATATGGATGACCCCGCAGTAGGAGCGTCGAGGGTCTTCGCGCACATAGGGGGTCTTCATCACCTGGTGGTCGCGCGAGAACTCGAAGACATTGGTATGCATCATGAAGAGCAGTATGTCGCCGGCGAACTTGACTTCGAACTCGAAGTCGCCGCGGTCGGTGAACTCGAAGGCCACCTCCTTGCCCTCGGCGCGGCTCCGCTGCCGGAACAGGTCGATTAGCTCGCGGGTCTCCGCGCGGAACATCTCGAAGGTCTCCTTCGTCGACCGGTAGACGGTCTGTTTCAGTTCGCTCTTGTTGAAAACCAAGTCTTTGAGTGATTCTTTCAGTTCCATGTCGTTTGATTATTTACCATCTCCATAACGACGACGACGACGAATTATTTTATCGCCGAAAAAAGATTCTTCCCCTCCCCTCTAGGTAGCGTCTAGGTTTCCTCTAGGTTTCCTCCAAGCAGCCTCCGGACAGTGGGCACAGCCGCCCGTCGATTTAACACTTTTTAGAATTCGTATGAATATTTTTTTGTATCTTTGCACTCACGTTATGACAGCGTACAATCCTAATATGACCCTTCATAAACTCTTCTTAAACATCAAGAAGAGAGACATTTACTTTAATTAAAAATGAAGAATTAAGAATTACGAGTTGCCCCTCGGCAAAGCCCCTGGTTCTTGATTCGGCGAAGCCTCCTCGCGAGGTTATGGTGTTTTCGTATCATATTTCAAACAAAAATAATCATTAAAACATTTACAATTATGGAATTACCCTTTGCAGAAGCATGGAAAATCAAGATGGTCGAACCCATCAAGAAAAGCACACGCGAACAGCGTGAGAAATGGCTCAACGAAGCCCACCAGAATGTGTTCATGCTCAAGAGCGACTATGTCTACATCGACCTGCTGACCGACAGCGGCACCGGCGCCATGAGCGACCGCCAGTGGGCAGCCATGATGATGGGCGACGAGAGCTACGGCGGCGCCCGTTCGTTCTACCACATGAAAGACACCATCACGGAGCTCACCGGCTTCGAGTATGTCATCCCCACCCACCAGGGCCGTGCCGCCGAGAACGTGCTGTTCAGCTACCTGGTGAAACCCGGCAACATCATCCCCGGCAACGCCCACTTCGACACCACCAAGGGCCATATCGAGAGCCGCAAGGCTTTCGCCATCGACGTTACCGTGAAAGAGGCCTACGACACCCAGCTTGAGGTGCCTTTCAAAGGCAATGTCGACCTGGAGAAGCTCGAGAAGATACTCAAAGAGAACCAGGGCAACGTGCCCTTCATGGTGCTCACCGTCACCAATAACACCGTCGGCGGCCAGCCCGTCAGCATGCAGAACATCCGCGAGACCTG
>JAEEGL010494463.1_pt1 | contig 14707 bp, 10 predicted proteins | sample 9134231 | NCBI WGS metagenome assembly JAEEGL01 (sample SAMN16246548, study PRJNA631951) | gut metagenome | biome: gut microbiome; feature: rumen; material: fiber-attached | host: Bos | place: Iran: Karaj | collected 2018-10 | reverse complement strand
TGTCACTAGAACAACCACAAGACCAAAACAGTGAAGTATACACAGCCTTATCCATAGACCAAAATAACCCTACCATCCTCAAGTCTATAGACGACTATTCAGAAACAGAAGCAAATGACACTACCACCATCTACTATGGCTTCTATATTACTCCAGACACACCTAAAGGTACCTATGAAGGAAGTAGCATCACCTACACTGCACTAACCAACCCACCAGTAGCTACAGTTACTTTTGATGGGAATGGGTTGTACTTTAATGATAATGAAGGGCAAACAACTAATATAGTGAGATATCTATCAACGATAACTGACGATACAGAGAAATACTCTCATACTTCCAATATTGACAATGCTGGCAAACAGGATGGTGTCTACTCCAACAGTGTTAACACTAACCAAGTGATTACTATTCCAGGTGCAGTTAGAATTCATGTAAAACTTACTTATGGTGGTGAAAGTTCTAATTATGACTGGGTTAGTTTTTGGAGTGGTAGCCACCCTGGCTATACTGCAAACGATTATTCTACAGGTATACAAAGCTGTGGTAATAGCACCGTAACGGATGGTAAGTATGGCGGTGGAAACCATGCTGACTTAACCAATACAGTTGAGTGCGATATAGACACTAATGATGAATCTATCACGTTTGCCTTTAGATCTGATGGTGGTGGAGTAGGTGATGGCTATGGCTACTATGCCGTAGTCACAGGCTATGATGCAGATGGTAATGTAATATATCTACCAGGAAACAAGATAGTTAGTGGGGATTATCTAACTCCAAGCACTGAGACAACACATAGATTCCTTGGTTGGAGCACAGACAAGAATGCACTAACTGGTACCTATGCAAGTGCAAGTGACTTTGCTCTTGACCCATCACTTACTCCAGGTAGCGAAATAACAGTATACGCCATCTGGGATCCAATCATAGAAATCACCTACAATGGTAATGGTGCAGATGACGTTACTGATATGAACAATGTAAGCCAATACACTACAGACCTTACTACAGTGGGTAGAACAGTAGATCTACTAGCCTCTAACTACCAACGTGCAGGCTATGGCTTCATTGGTTGGAGTGAAGACAAAGATGCATATACTAAACTAGTAAATGGTGAAGACGTAACTATCTATGGTCCTAATGAAACACTTATTATAGGTAGAGGAATGCAGCAAAGAATGGCTGAGGCAGGTAGACTAGAACTAAACGCCATCTGGGCAGAAGTAGCTAAAGATTCACAAGGCAATGAGCTTACCTTCCAAACAGACGATCTCCTCACTACAGAACTAGCTGATGGTACTACACTGGCTAATAAACCAAATGGCTACGTAACAGCACTTAGAGACAGTAGAGACAATGAAGTATATGCAGTAGCAAAATTAGCTGACGGTAACTACTGGATGATAGAAAACCTAAGATTAGATAACGAAGCAGAGTTGTCACAACAAAACACCAACAATCCATCACTACCACTCACTAACGACTACAATGCAGGTATCACTAGTAACTTCCTATCTGCTACAAGCAATAGTTGGTGTACAAGCTCCAACGCTCAGTGCAACAACCAGTCCAAGCTAAACACTAATAATGTAGCAGCCACTACCACCTCACCAGAATTCAGTCAGAACTATACAAATGGTACTCACGCTAGCGACTTCAATACAAACCTCTACTCCTATGGCAACTACTACAACTGGTACTCTGCTACAGCTGGTAGAGGTAAGTATGAAACAAGTAACAAAGAAATAGCAGCAGGCGATATCTGCCCTGCTGGCTGGCAATTACCATATGGCGGTAGTGGTGATATAAATAATGGTAAAGGCAATACTGGTGGTGGATTCTACTACCTAAACAACCTACTAGGCAACAGCTCCAATGCTTGGCGTTCCTTCCCAAATAATTTCATCTATTCTGGCTATTGGTACAACTCATCACCAAGTAGTCGTGGTAACTATGGTTACTATTGGTCCTCTACTGCTGAAAGTTATACCAGCAGTGCCAATTACCTATACTTCTATAATAGTTACGTGGGCACAAGTAACAATAGTAAGTACAATGGATACTCTATACGTTGTGTAGCTCCAATACAAACCACTATTACCTTTGATGGTAATGGGAATGATGGTGGAGAGATGGCGAAACAAGGGATATCGCCAAACACTACGGCGTCGCTAAGCCAGAATAAATTTACCAAGAATGGCTACGGGTTTATTGGCTGGAATACGGTAGCTAATCCTACGCAAGAAAATCCAGGTACTTCATATACGGATCAGGGTAACTACACAGCTGAAGCTGGTTCACACGATATAACTCTCTATGCTCAATGGGTCACTACTACTATTACTTTTGATGGTAATGGCAGCACAAGTGGAGAGATGGCGAAACAGAAGATAGCGCCAAACACTACAGCACCTTTAAATTCCAATGGATTCGTTAAAGATGGCTACGGTTTTAATGGCTGGAATACAGAAAGAGATGGTAGTGGTATAAGCTATACGGATGGGCAAGACTATACGGCAGGAGAGGTGGCAACTGGTATTACTTTGTATGCACAGTGGAATCCAACCACTGCTATTACCTTTGATGGCAATGGTAATACAGGTGGTGAGATGGCGAAGCAGTGGATAGAGGCAAATACTACTGTGCCTCTAAACAATAATACCTTTACTAAAAATGGCTATAAATTTGCTAGTTGGAACACAGAAAGAGACGGTAGTGGTATAAGCTATACGGATGGGCAAGACTATACGGCAGGGGAAGGGTTGACCAATGTTATTTTATATGCACAGTGGAAACAAGTATTCTACATGCAAGATGTGGCTATTTGGGGAAGTACACTAAGTGAGGAGGACAGCATGGAAGCGGAGGATAGACGTGACGGTAAGACTTATTGGGTGGCAAAGCTCAAAGATGGTAATATTTGGATGACACAAAACTTGGACCATGATATAGTAGCTGGTAAAACTTATACTTCTGCTGATACTGATTTGCAGTATTCCGCCATTGATACTTCTTGGACTCCTACTAACTCCACTATCACATCTGGATGGAATTTTTCTTTTATTTACCCAAGATCTTGTGATCCAGGTGATCGCTATTGGAATGGCGCGATGATCCCTGATTATCAGAGCTTGAAGGCTATTCATAACGGTATTACTATAAATGATTACACCTCTAATAATGGAGATGCACACTATCATATAGGTAATTATTACAGTTGGCCAGCGGCTGTGGCTATGAATAATACATCATCGTACGCAACTAGAGGTTTGGACGTGGATCAATCTATTTGTCCTGCTGGCTGGAGATTGCCCACCTATAGTGGCGATAAATCTTATGAAAAACTAATAAGCGCTCAGGGCAATTTAACCTCTGGCGTCAACGGTAACGTTCAAAATAGCCCCACATATTTCGTATATGGTGGTTCTTGGGGTAGTAGTGATGGCAATGGGTATGGTGTTGGCTACAAGGGGCTTTATTGGACTGGAGTGAAGGCTGGCGGAAACGGTTCTTATATTTTTAATTTTGCTAACAATGGATATTTGAATCCTCAAAATAGTATTAATTCTGGCGTTGGATTTTCCGTGCGATGTGTAGCCAGATAGGCTTAGTAGATTTCTGAAGCTATACTATTGAACTATCCGCCTGTAAAATTGATATGTTCCCACGGGGTGTGCCTCATTCGATGGACGTCCGACTCGATAAGCCATGTCTCACCTACTAGATATAACTCCTAAATATAGAGACCCTCAGCCGCTATATTTTACCCGCTAAAATTACAAATCATACGGCAGCATCTTGTATTGCTTTGCAAATTATTGGAGAGGTGATACAATTATAGAGTAAATAAAGGAATATTATGGCAGAATATAAATTGAGTTTAGAAAAGAGAGAAGTGGTAGGTAAGAAACTTGGAGCTTTGCGTGCAGAAGGTAAGATACCATCGGTATTATATGGTGGTAAAACACCAGTATTGCTAGCGTCTGAGTATGTTGCCACCGAGAAAGTATTAGAGAAGGCGGGATATCATTCGCCAATAGATTTGGATGTGGCTGGCAAAAAGCATCTTGCGATAGTAAAAGACGTGCAGATAGACCCTGTCTCGAGAAAGATTATGAATATTGGATTCCAGGCTATATCGGCTAGAGAAGTGGTGGAAGCTACTGCACCAGTGGTGCTGATAAATTTTGATGCGTCTGAGGCGGCTAAAACTTACCACTATGCTATTAATCAGGCGATCGAAGAGCTAGATGTAAAGGCGAAGCCAGCTGATCTTCCAAAGGAGCTGGAGATAGATGTGGCGGCACTAAAAGATATCGACGACAAGGTAACTATAAAAGATATCGTACTTCCTAGTGGTGTGGAATTAGCTGACAAGGAGCTAGATCCAGAGCAGGTAGTAGCATCGCTATATGACCCAGCTGCTGAGGCTGCTGCCCGTGAGGCAGAAGAACAAGTAGAGGCTGCCAATGAAGAGGCTGAGGGGACTGAAGCGGCGGAAGCTTCGGATGAATCTGCTGAGGAAGAGTCTCAAGAATAAATTATAGGTAATAAAAAAGTGCCTACTGTACGTAGGTGCTTTTTGTGGCTAATATCAGGATGGTGTATTTAGAGCGTCGGCGTTGGCAATAACCCTTTTTAGGAATGCTTTTTGGGCTTTATTGATATTTGCATTATCTCCAGACCAGGCGTATAAGGCTGGGTCTTGCAAGGCTCTAGCAAAAGAGAATGTGATGGGCCAAGGGAAAGGCCCACATTTGGTGATGGCAGCTAAGTTGATAGTGGCTTGTTCTGGGGTCTGGCCACCAGATAGGAATACGATCCCCGCTAGCTCTTTTGGGACGTGGCTGCGCAATACTTCTGCTGTGGTGTGGCCTATTTCTGATGGGGTAGGCTGATGCGAATAGTGCTTGCCCGCTAAGACCATATTTACCTTGAGGATACAGGCACGTAGGTTTACTTTGGCTTTTTGGAGTTCTACAAATAATTTGTCTAAAATTTGCCCAGTAACCTTAGTATTGTCGGCTAATGAATAATAGCCATCATAAACTACTTCTGGCTCTACTATAGGGATAATATTAGCGGTTTGGCAGAGCTTGGCGTATTTTGCTAGGATAATACAGTTTTGCGTGATGGCATGTGTGGTGGGTGTGAGGATATTTCCACTAGTAGACAAACGAATATTAAAAGCTGCACGCCATTTGGCGAATCTAAGACCTTCGTTGTAATATGTAGATAATCTATCTTCTAGACCTGTGAGGCCTTTGGTGTATGTTTCTAATGAATTATCGAAAGTAGCTAAGCCTTGATCTACTTTGATACCAGGAATAATGCGCTTAGCCGTGAGATAATCTATATAAGTCTGGCCATTATCGGCGCGTTGGTGAGCCGTCTCGTCGAATAGTATTATGCCTGTGAGGTATTTTTCTATGTCCGGAGTGGTGAAGAAGATATTGCGATAATCTCGTCTAGTGTCGTAGGTGTCGGGGATGTTGAGCTTGGCGAATTTTTTCTTGATGGAGCCACCGGATTCGTCTGCTGCTAGGATGCCTTTGCCTGGTAGCATGAGACTAGCTGCTGTTAACTCTAGGCTAGCGTGGACTGGTGTGTTCGAAAGTAAATCTTGCATAGAGGAAAGACTGAGGGAAGAATTAAGTTTGGAATGCTCGACATTGATACGAGCTAATTTTATAGTATCAGAAGCGGTGTAGCCTAGGGCGAATCCGCCTACTATCGTAGCTGCAGCGATAGAATAGGCCGACAAGTGAGTGGTGATGTCTAGCCTATGTAAGGAAAGAGGCTCTTTGATGCTCTGATAACTTAAGGAAGTATTGGATAGCTGGATGATTTTGGATTTGGGGGTATCTTTTAGTGCCGATGTAAGCAACGGCTGATCTTCGTGACTGGTGTTTTCTAGAATGATAAGTGTAGCATGTGGTAGTAGTGATTTGATGTGACGTATATTGGAGCTATTAATATAAATGATGAGCCGTGTAGTGTTATGGTCAGCTAGATATTCTTTGATCTGAGTGATGGTGGTATTATCTAATTCTGCGGAGCGATCTATATATAAATAATCAATTGGACTGGTAGGTGGAGTGAATTTGGTAAGTGGACGCTTGCTGGGTGCAAAATAGCTGGATTTGCTATCGGCTATAAGGATGTAACGGTAGGTAACTGGTGATGAAGTGGACACTAGGCCATCTGCGTCTAGATGTGTATCAGAGTTGGTTATTTGGCAAGATAAGCCCATTTTGGTGAGCACCTCTAGAGAAATAGCAGCGCCGCCTAGGCTACTATTGTGGTTGAAAAAATAATGTTCGCTAGCGTCGAAACTAATATCTAACCACGGCGTGTTGTGGCTGTCGGTCTCTAATTGTTCTGTGCGGGTGTCTAGATTGAGATAGGTATCTTTGATGACATTGCCCACCACCAATATATTCATAAGGATATTATAACACACCTAGAATACCACGCAATGCGTAGGCGGTGTCTTCGTGGCTGCGAACAGTGATGGTGTCGATACCCATTTGGACAACAGGATAATCATTGCCACCCGGCTGTGTCATGTCGCCAAAATAGAGAATGTCGGATTTTTTAACTTTGAGTTCTTCGAGGAGATGGGTCATGCCGAATACTTTGTTCATGCCTGGGGTAATGGCGTTGATGGAAGTGGTGCCACCTATTTCGTATTCAAACTCTGGTGCTAGCTCTCGACAACGTGCGCAAATGGCTTCGCGTTTTTTGCAGTCGGGATCCCAAGCGTATTTTTCTTTGGTGCCTGCTTTTTGACCTAATGCCGAAAAAGTGACTTGTGAGAGGCGGTTTTCGATAATTTCATCGCCTGGTTGAAGCTTGTCTTCTTCCCAGAAACCTAGTTCTTGGGCAGCTTGCTTGATAGTGGTGGTGATTTTGGTGACTTGTTCGTCTGTTAGTGGGTAGTTGTATACCTGTATCCAATCTTTTTTGTCTACGTCGTAACGGTAATATTGTGTGCCTTGCGCTACGAAAAGATGCAGATGTGATAACTGCTCCGGTGTGGGGTTAGGGAGCCTGTCTACTATTTGGATTAAGAATTGATCGAATTTTTGGCCGGATATAGGGCAGATTTCGAAGTGATCTAGGCATTTTACTAATAACTCGGCGATGTCGTCGGTTATAGGGGTTTTTGCTATGTTGAGTGTTTGATCGATGTCGAATGATAATACTTTTTTCATAATAATTATATTATAGCATGCTATAATCATAGTATGAGAACTTATATAGTGGGCAATTGGAAGCTGAATTTTACAGTTGGCGAAGCTTCTATTTATCTTCATAAAATCATGAAATCATTACCTAATTATCGCGACATACAAGTGATAGTAGCGCCACCGATGATGGCATTGCAGCCATTATCTTTGCAGGTGGATCGACATAAAATAAAGCTATGTGCGCAAAATGCATTTTATCGTGATTACGGGGCTTTTACGGGGGAAACTTCTTTTAGCCAATTGCGTGGTGCTGTAGACTACTGTCTAGTAGGGCATTCTGAGCGTAGATATATATTTCATGAGGATGACAAGGTGATAGCGAAAAAGGTTGCTGCAGCTATTCGCAATAAGATTACACCCATATTGTGCATAGGGGAGACTGAGTCCGAGCGTGCATTTGGTGAGACGGCGGATGTAATCCGTGATCAGTTGGCCAGTGGGTTGTCTGAGGTGTCGGATGATGATGTAAATAAAGTGATCATTGCATATGAGCCAGTGTGGGCTATTTCTTCTGTGAAATCGGCGAAGTTAGCTACGCCAGATGAAGTCGCCGAGGTGATAAAGCTGATAAAAACAAGCCTTGGTGACATATATGGAGCCAAAGTGGTGGATGAAATACCAGTGCTTTTTGGTGGTAGTGTGGGGCCTTCTAATGCTGGAGGGTATCTGACTGTGCCGGGTGTAGATGGGCTGCTGGCGGGGGGAGCTAGCTTGATACTGAGTGAATTTGTTGATATAATCAATGTGGCTAAAAGAGTAAGGTCATGAGTCAAAAATATATAGATTTTGTTCCAAGTAAGAAACCTTCGAATAAGGCTGCTACTACTCGTGTGGTACGAAAGACTACTACGGTTGCGCCGCGTATGGAAGAGGCTTATTCTGCTCCGAGCGTGAAAAAAATGCAGGAACCTGTGCGTAGTGCGCCAACGCGTAAGGTTGTGAGGACGTCGTCCGCACCGCGAGAATATTATTCAGCTGGTAATGCAGGTAATTTTTCTATTAAAAAAGAGCCAGAGTATGGTGTGATTGAAGATTTTCATCCTAAGTTTGTGAGAGCTGAGGTGGAAAAGCGACCTTTGTCCCGTAGTCATTTTAAGACTCAGGAAAGTGAAATCTCTAGAATAAAATCTAATAATATAAATAAGAGCCTGAAAGAGGGTAATACGAGCGGTGGTTCTGATAATAAAAAATCCAATGATCAATCACTGAAGATTCCTAAATCGCCGTTCATTGCTAAGGCAAAAGTGAGTAAGCGGCCTTTATCCAAAAATACTTATAGTAAGTCGGTACAGCCCACTAAGGAGCCTACGAGCGGACCAGTAACTATTATTACTAAACCAGAGCCTGAAGGTGGCAAAGGCAGTATGGTGATAGCGGTAATATTAACGATTATTTTAGGAGCAGTGGCTGGCACGATAGCTTTCTTGATATTGCCAAAATAGGAGGAATGACATGGCGGATTTGATTATGAAATATGTTAATAAGGATAAGAAAGAGGATATATTCCATTCTTCGCCATATGGGCGTGCACAGAATAAAACTTCGATGGGGGTGGCGTCTACTGAGACTTTTAATGATAGAAGAAAAATAGATCGGCAACGTAAGGTAGTTCGACGATATGATGAATCCCATATCGCTAATAATGGCATTATGAATGGTCCGCACGCTAAGCCATATGTGCCACCTAAGGCTAATCCTGGGACGCCTGGACGAGTTTCAGGGCCGAAGTATTGACATTCTTAGTTAACTATGATATTATATAAGGGTTGTTGTCCAACAATACTATTTTTGGAGGTGTGCAAACTATGGACAATAAAGTATTTAAAGAGTATGAGAAAGAAATCAATGCAGCGTACACAAGACTTATTTATTGTGCTACGGATGAGATGTTGTGGCCCATCAAGACGGGCCTGGAGCTGTGTAAGCCCCTGAAGCTCAAGGTCAAAAGTCGCAACGGTGATAAGATTATTGCCGGAGATAAAGTCGGCGTATTGGCCACGTTTCGGCAGAAGGCAAAAAAATGGACCGCTGTTGAAGGGTCCAAGCTTACGCTCGATGAGTTCGAGATGTTCTCGGACGAGAGAGTTATCGAGACGTTGCTCGATGCCCCTGCAGCCCAGGCGGCGTATGGCGAAGATGCCTTGATTGATGGACTGATTCCTATCACAGAGGCGGTGGAGATCGTTTCGCGTGGCTCGGACGTGCACAGGCTTGTCACGGGATATATCGATGGCAGCTTGCCCAGACCTTCTTTAACTGTAAAGGAAGTAAATGACCTGATCAGCGCCATCGGTAATCCCGATCAGACCAGAATGCTGCTTGCGCTTGCAAGTGCGTTGGACAAGGTAAGAAATGAGCCCGGCGTGAGCTCGAGTCTTACTTATGAGAACTTCTTGATCTCAAATCCGTTTGGCGCTGACAAGCTGGTTCATTCGCTCTGTGTGGACTACTGGACTATAGACCATGAAAAAATGGTGCTGGTCAACGATTCACACGTGAGCAGAGCTTCGCTTAGGGAGCTGATCGTTGAGAAAGGCGTTCGCTATACGGAGGCGATTCGAAAGGTTGTCGGCAAGATGGTTCTGGCTGGCGTGATACCTTGGGTGTCTCTGGAGGCTATGCAGATCAGATGGGAGCTGATAAGTCGCCCGATGTTTTTCCGAGATTGATTTCTCTACCCTGCCCCTGGCGTTTGTCGGGGGCAATTTATATGGAAAAAGCTGCCCCGATAGGGCAGCTTATTTAATCTAATACCGGATATTATATTACTTTAAACGTGCGATTTCAAACACTTTGTTGGGGTGTTTGATAGTGGCTCGTTTTATAGCATACAGTGCCTCAGACTTATCTTTGAAGGAGCGTGCTTTTGCGAATGTACTAACGAGTTGGTCGTTGTCGCTTAGATAGCGGTAAGAATCTCGTCCGTTGTAAAAATAACAGCATAATACAAAGTAGCAATTGCAGCCATATTTTAAAATGTTTTGTGTGATAGCAACTTGGGTTATTTTGATGGTCTCGTTGTCTCTTGATGAAGATACGGATTGGTTGAACATCTTGTGGAACTTTGTCATGCCTTCGGTTGCTTTTTCACGTCTTGCGATTTGTTTTTGCTCTATTTTCTTTTTTGCCTTTTCCTCATTTATGTCCATATTATAAATTCACCCCTAGATAGTATTCTGTATTTCTTAAGAGTAGTTTTGTAGAGCCAATAGATACTTATTGTTGTGGTATTAGATTATTAAATTACAGTAGACTGGAGGTCCATTGTATATTTTAACATGGTATTTGAATTTGTCAATAGCTTGGTTTTTGATTGATTATTATGCGTGAAGAATGCTATAATGGAAGTGTTAAGTTGTAATTGTTGTGTATATTTTTGCTGTTGTGAGTAGGAGAAGTGTATAAATTAATTACAAATTAATGATTATAATATTTTATTAGGTACGGGGAAATTAGAATGAATCACGATTTACACACACCAAATCCTGAAGGCGAAGCCGATGGTCAGCCTGATAGTGGATATACTGAATGGCGGGAGGCTATGGATGGTGTTGAGTTCAAAGGTGATGCTCCTACGGTAGGTCAAGAAGAGGCTCCTGAACCAACTGATTTAGAAAAGCAGGGAAAACCGGTCAGTAAAACGGAAAAGATAGTTGAAAAGATTCATGGTATTAAGGAGTATATTAAGGCTAAATTTGGTGCACAAGGTAGTGAAGAAGTTGCAGAAATGACGGATGATGCCCTGGTCTATGTCGCAAGGGAGACAATCGCCACTGCAGATGAAGATGGGGTGCGTACTGAGGCGGAGGCTGCTGAAATTGAAGATGCTGTTTCAATGGTGGTAGTGCAGGGTGCTATGGAAGAGGCTGGTGTAGAACAGCCTACCGAAAAGAATCCTATACTAGAATTAAATGAAGGTGATACTCAGCCTGATCTAATAGCGTCTATAGAGACTTTGCACGAGGAGGGTGCGATGCTCCCTGGTGGTGAAAGTGTTGCTGGGCTTGCTACGCGTACTATTGAGCGAGACAAAGAGTGGGATCTAACACAAGTGAGTGGGCAACTAGGTTCTAATGAAGGTGGGTGGTATGAGAGTCCGAGCGGTGAAAGATTTTATGTTAAGTTTTATGAGAATCCTAGTCAAGGGCAAGCTGAATTTGTGGCAAATGCTATTTATGCGAAGCTTGGTATTAAGGCGGTACGTTCGGAGATTATCCAGTTGGATGGTCGTGAGGCTATTGCGTCACCAGCTGTGCCAGAGGCTGCATCTGTTAGTAGGGAGGCTCAGCGTGAGAGTGAAGATGTGCAGAAGGGGTTTGTTGCTGATGCATTTTTGGCTAACTGGGATGTTGTTGGTCTTGTTTATGATAATATCGTACAAGGAGAAGGGGGCTTTTATCGTATAGATAATGGTGGTTCTTTGATTTTTCGAGCACAAGGAGGAGATAAGGTTTATTCACCAGACTTTATCCCAGAATTGCAGTCGATGCGTATGCCTGGGCGTCCTGCAGGAGAGGTTTTTGCTGGTATAACGGAGGATGAGATTGGCAGACAAGCGCGTGAGTTGGTTAGTAAAATAAGCCCCGAAGATATAAGGGCTATTGTAGATGAGTCTGGTTTGGAGGGTGATGCTCGCGAGAGAATATTGGCTGGTTTGTTGGGGCGCCGCGAATATTTAGCTAGGGTTTATGGGAAACCAGAATTTGAAGAGCAGTTGAATCCTGAAATTGAAGAACATAGGCCATGGAGAAGTGTAAGCGAAACGGTAAGAGCGCTTAGAAGTCGGGAGGCGGAGCGTACCAATGAAACGGTGGTTCGTCCTCGAGCTGAGATTGTGTGTGATCATGGTCATATTGAGGGACAAAAAATTGATGTTATCAATAAAAAAGATCGTGGTGTAATGGAATTTAGGTTTAAATTGAGAGATCCGATTGAAGCAGTGGCTGCATTGATGACGAGAACGGAAGATGGGATGGAAAATGAGCAGGCCGAGGCAACTACGCCGAGCGGAGCGGTTTTGAGCCGAGAAAGAATTGTCTATGAGGGGATAATGTCTGGTGATTCGTATGTTTTGTGCGATGCTTCTGTTTTTGAAAAAGAAGGTGTAAAAGTCTTTATCGCGGATCCTTCGTTGAGGAATGGTGATGACTTGACTATTTCTGGCACGCGCAATACCAGCCATCTTGTACGAACAGCTATGGGTTTGGTAAAGGTGGAGGCCCCTTTTGATATGGATCCTGAAACAACAGAGCGAATTTTGGGTGAAATTTTGGAGAAAGATTTAGGTGTTCCAGACGCGCTTAGTGAAGTTCCCGAAGAGGCAGAAAGAGAATATAAAATGGCTCGTTATGGATGGCAGCATGTATTGGATGGAGATTTAACACCCGAGCAGATAGAAGAGGCGGAAAAGTTGGAACGTGAAGAGGTTTTTCCAGGTTATACAACATATGTAGAAAGGGGAAGACACAAAGAATATCTCGAGAAATACGGTGAGGATATTCGTGCGGTTCATCTTTTGTATACTGGAAGTGCTAGTTCGATCTATAGAGTGCTGACGCAAGGTTTGATGTGTACAACTGAGCGGTATTCTAGGGGTGTTTTGAGGATCGGCCTGTCGTCTAGAACGGATATGGATACTGGCGGAGCAGACAGTGCATTTACTAGGGTTTCTAATAGAACTCAAAGGGGGAAGGCATCTGGCGTGCTGGTGGTATTTAAGCCTGAAATTTTTGACCGTACAGATTGGTACTCTTACGAGTGTGATTATTTTGGGTCTACAGATGATGATTTATTTGATAAGCGACTTTCTCCAGATGGCATTTTTGCTAGAGTTGTGGATCCTAATAGCTATTCGTCTGGCAATGAGCAGATGTTTAGGACTGGTATAGGCGCTCAGTATGTTGAGTCTATAGAGGTTGATCCTGATTCGCGTAATATGTTGATTGCAGAATTGCGATCTATGGGTCTGGAGGAGATTGATGGTAGACCTATTGAGGAAATTGTTGTAGCGAGAGCTAGTGCTTTGCCGCCTGATTCTGCCGATAGTTCGAAGGACTCTGTCGATAACTTGAGTAATGCCGCTGGTGATTCGGGTGACTCTTCTGATATACAAGATGGTTCTGGACAGACGGGGTGGGATTATACAGACGAACAAGAGCAGGAAGATAATTATAGTAAGGTAGCAGAAGAATATTTTAAGAAATTAGAACAGGAAAAAGCTGAAAAGCAGGCAAAAATGCAGGCTTTGATAAATGGAGAAGTACCGTATACTACGATAAATGAAATGACGGAACTTGCAAATGCTAGTGATGATTTTTATGCTTCGTTTAAATCTATGGTTGAAGCGGCTATAGTGCAAGGAAAAAAAGAACAGTTATCAAGCGATTTTGCTGAATATTTAGAAAAAGAAATAAGGCTAGATGTACTTCAGAAGCTAGCGTCGGGTGAAACCCCTGATGGTTTTGAGGATGAGGATATGGAGTTTGTGTCATATCTGCAAAATACATTTGGCATAGATTTTGGGGCACTTTATCAGGAAGCTTTGGCATTACAATCAGAAGAAGAGCCGTGGCCTGATTGGCCGGATGATTGGGAAGATTAGGATAATGATTCTAATCTCGTTGCCATTATTAGGATCGGTTGATGATTGGATATAGAATATAATAATATATATAATATAGGAGAAAAAATGAGATCATTGGAAGATATTTTAAGACATTCGGGGGAAGAGAACACTGATAATAAATGGAATAATATAGAAGGGAAGGATTATATGGAAAAGTTACCAAAACCAGTTTATTATATTGAATCTCCTAATGATGATACGGTATTGGTTGGCATGGATGTGACCATAGATTATGATAAATTTAACAACCAAGACGTTTCCAAAATTACCTGGTATGATACCATATATGAGCGCATTATGTTGGCGTCGGAAACTAGACAAAAGGGTGATTACTTTGCTTTTAAGAGAATAGACGAAGAGGGGGGTGGGTATTACTATTTTACGCCGATGAATTTGGATATTTATAATGATAAAGTGAAGAAACATTTGTTGGCTGGATCTGATTTTACAAATAATGAAGATTTAATAAAGGCGTTTTTGGCAACAAAGGAAGATGAAGTCTAAATGATTAAAGCCCCGGTAAAATCGGGGCTTTAGGGCATGTGTGTGAGGTTTACTCCTTTAGGTAATTACTTAATACAAGGTTTGTTAAATACCCAATAGGCCTTGAAGCTCTCGTTGTATGCAGGCTTCACAAAGGAAACTGCCCAGCCAGCATCTATGTAAGATGTTTCGAAATCGAGCCAATTGTATTTGAAGAAATCTTCAGCAGGAACACATGTACCATCTGTCTGCATTTTCTCAATAGCTCTAGAAATGACCTCGTTCTGGTAGATTGTTATACCGGAATCACGATATTTTTCGGCCAGTATTTCATTGACTGCTT
>JAEEGL012687419.1_pt1 | contig 14708 bp, 7 predicted proteins | sample 9134231 | NCBI WGS metagenome assembly JAEEGL01 (sample SAMN16246548, study PRJNA631951) | gut metagenome | biome: gut microbiome; feature: rumen; material: fiber-attached | host: Bos | place: Iran: Karaj | collected 2018-10 | reverse complement strand
TTTTTCTATCGTATGCTTTACCTACCCTCACGAATGCTGGACAAAAATGATTGAATCTCAGGGAAAGCCTGTCTACGAATACTACTTCACCCGCGAAAACGGCGAAATAGGCACCAACCACTCCGGCGAACTGATTTACGCCTACCGCAACGTCCCTCGCACCAAAAATTACACTGACCGCGACTACGAGCTTGAAGAAATCATGAGCTCCTGCTGGCTGAACTTTGTAAAAACAGGAAATCCAAATGGATATGACACAAAGGGCAATACACTTCCTGTCTGGCAGACCACCAGTGAAAGTGGTGGCTTGCTCCTGGAGTTTGGCGATAACTGCGGTATGATTGAGGATCCGTACAGGTATGTTTATGGATATTTGGAGTAGGTGTCTAAGTGTCTAGGTGCCTACAATAGTGGCAAAAAATGCGGTTTTGTAGGTAGTTTATTGTTGATTAAGGCGCCAGAGTACCTACTAAATTGACAAAAAGTACGTTTTTGTAGGTAGTTTTTTAGTGATAATGGGTGCCAACTACCCACAAAATCATTAAAATCCGTATTTTTGTAGGTAGTTTCTTGCTGATTACAACCCCAAAGTACCTACTAAATTGAATAAAAGTGTGTTTTTGTAAGTAGTTTTTAAATAATAACACCAGTAAATTACCCACAAAAACGCCAGAAATGACAATTTTGTAGGTAAAATCCTGCTTATGGATTTTCAGAAGCGTTACGAACTACACGGAAGCCCATATCACTTGTTATATTAGAACCTCCACCGCAATGATCATAATCAGTTTCTTCATGAGAAGCGTGCTCCTTATAATTGAAATTTATATTTGTATCATCAGCGATATCTCCGGTAAAATATATGGTATCACCAGTATTCTGCGAATATCCATCACACCATTCATTAAGAGACTTAGTCTTATAACTTTGTATTACAGAATCATTTTCTACATTCCATGCAACAATTGCTTCAATTTCGTCCGAAGTTGGAAGTCTATAACCAGTTGCTGTTTCATCAATAATCACGTTTCCATAATCATAAATTGAATCCCATGAATTATAGTATTCCATTGGTTTAGTTCCATCCCAATTAAAATAATACCTAGTATTTTGTCCTGTTCCAATTGAAGAAACCCCAAGAGCTTCAAAAGATTGATTTGATACCCATTCTGAAACTTCAGCGATTGAATTGGTTAAATCATTTCTATCATTTCCAAGTCTATAAACAGGAGTTAACCCTTCATTTTTACTTCTTAAATTACAATAAATAATTGCATCTACCCAAGTAATATAATAAGCAGGGGTTGTGCTTTTATTATCTGTGCTTGCAGGTTTATATGTACTTCCTGAAACAGCATCACCATGATATGTCATAAATTGTTCATATTCGGTTTGTGTAACGAGATTTTTAGAAACATACAAAGTATTCACAGATCCAGTTCCAGGAACAACTACAAAACCCTCAGGAGCACCATTTCCTCCACTTGAACTTACAGTAAGTTTTCCTTCTTCATTAATTTCCCAAGCTGTAGAACCTGCAGGCGTTACACCAAAGTAATCATATTCAACATCAAGATTTACGCTCTCTTCGTCTAATATTTGCTGGTTTGCCTTGTATTCCTGAGGAGTAATTGTAGCTTTAATAGGATTATCATTATCGTCCATTATGCTCGAAACAATTGTAATTGTCATAAAGCTTGGAAGGTAAACGTCGTTATCAGGAGTGATAAGTGCCTCATCACCCAAATAAATTGTACCTGTTTCACCTTCGTTCAGAGAGCCTATGAAACCAATACCATTTCCAGAAGTTCCGGCTGTGTTTCCACTGATTTTACCGCCGGTCATTCTGAATGAAGCAACTTGGGTTCCAGAAGCCTGGAGACATACACCGCCACCATAAGCATAGTCGCCGTCGATTATTGTTTCTGGATAAGCAATATTAGCTTTAATAGCAGCATTTCCAGAAATCTCACCGCCTGTCATCACGAAGGTACCGTTTGAATATACAAAGACACCGCCACCTGCTGTACTAAGTCCCGGAGTATTGTTATATACATAAGCTTTATTATTTGTTATGTATCCGCCATTCATTGTGAATGTACCGGAAGCAACACAAACACCGGCACCATATTCATCATCTGCATAATTATCTCCAAGAGCAATTGTTGTATTTCCAGAAATACTTCCACCATTCATTATGAACTCGCCACCATTTACATACACTGCTCCGGTATCTAGTATGTCATTATTTATGATGCTTCCGCCTTCCATTGTAAAGCTTCCATCATTTTTTACATAAACAGCTCCCTTCTCAAGACTAAAGCCTTTTATAAGAGCCCCCTCGTTCATAATAAGAGAAGCATCATCTACATAAATAGCTCCCCGAGGAATAGCATTAGATCCATTTCCTATAAAGGTTGCACCATTTCCAAGAGTAACAGTTGCACCAGAAGAAATACGAAGAGCAATACCATCTACTTCATACGCCCTAACAGACATTTGCATTTGAATATTCTGTAATATAACATTTGCATTTTCGGAAATAAAAATCAACGACTGTAAATCTGTATACATAGTGTCTTCAAGGAAAATTCCATCAGCAGGAATTGCTCCCTGTGCTGTAGCATTTTTACCTTGTAATGTTATAGACTTAGAAGGAATAGTATTGTCAATTCTAATGTTATATTCTTCGGTCTTTCCGTTAATTACAATTGTGTAGTCTTTGCTTGAATCATCTAACATCCTGATTGTGTCAAGAGCACAATTTATTGTATAGAATGGGGCTGTTTCAGAACCATCACCAAAGACAACTTCATTTGATGAATCAAGTCCCAGGAAATCTACACCTTTTAATTCATTTGTAACAGAAACATGAAGTTCATCGGTATTGCAAACCCAGGTTGCATATACTTCCAAATCTGAGAAAACATGAGTAAAGAGAGAATTATAAAAATCTTCTTCGCCATTATCAAAACCAAATACATTCACATCATTTTCTGCGATATATCCCCATCCATTAAATAAGTAACCTTCTCGTGTAAGATTTATAGCCGGATCATCTGCTAAAGGAATACCACCACCACCTGGAACTGTCTTAGTAATTGGGGTTTGAATACCTTCTCCTTTGAATGTAACCGTATAATTTTGATTCAACCAACCATTGTCATCAACGAACCATGCAACATCGCTGCCTTCTTGAGGAGTTATAGAGAAATAATCATTATTATCCTTTATTTCAATATTATCAAACATTGGAGTAGAGCTTACCGAAATCATAGGTGTTTTATTTGTAGTGTGCCATGAAGGATCAACACTAACTCCACTATAATACTGCGGAGTCATAGTAATTGAAGCACCTCTCGTCATATTACCAATTAAAGATATTGTATTATTCTCGGGTACATATATATCACCAACAACAGGGTTTCCATAAGCAACAACAGTTCCACCATTTGACCAATATATATCGGCACCATGCTTATCTGTTCCGGTAAGTGTATTACCCTGAATCTTTCCGCCTGTCAGGCACAAATAACCACTAGTGTAAACATAAATACCAGCACCGTCTCCATCAGAGCTATTTCCAGTGATTAAGGTTCCTTCTTCAATTGCAACAGTACCCTGTCGAAGAGAAATACCTCCACCCTCTTTGCTACCAGATATATTTTTACCGCCTGAAATTTGTATCGTTCTAAAGCATATTGGCACTTCGGTTCTTATTGTAAATACAGGCTGTGTTCCGTCTCCAGTTATTGAATCACGAGGAACTCCACTACTCAAGCCGTTGGTACCAACAATTGTTATGCTGTTTGCATTTAGAGGCTCTGAAACTTCGCCACCACTATTCCAATCCGAAATTAATACACCTGAAGTAGTGAAGTTTCCTGCCATATAAATGTACCAGTCGAGTTTTTTATCATTAGGATCAAGAGCTTTGATTTTTGCAAGAGCAGCACCAAGGGTAAGCAACGGAGCATGATCGTTTTCATGGGCAGCAGAAAGACCATCATTATCATCATTACCATTAGCATCTACATACAATACAGATTCGGCAAACTGGGCATAGACAGTCTTGTTTGTTGTAGTACCTTTTTCAATTTTTTCTATTGGATCTCCGTTTTCGTCTTTCCAACCTAAAAATGTATACTTATTCTTAATTAAAAATGGTAAATCCACTTCATCTTTAGAAGTAAATTTTGTTCGTTTTATTTCTCCTGTATCAGGAGTTCCACCATCATCGTTATAAGTAATTGTATAAACCTTATTCAACTCAAAGGTTTCTTCGTAATATGTGTTTCGGCCTTTTAAGACATTCATAATGAAAGAGTATGAATTTATTACGATGTCTTGATTAAGGCTTTGATCCAAAGCAAGAAAATCAAAAGTAATACGATATGTTCCTGCGGGAACTCTGCCATTTGTTTGTGTTTCGGATACATTTGCTGAATGTGAATAAACTGTTTTGGAAGTAAGCTTTGGACTTGTTGTACTTCTATTTATGTATCTTTGCTCAACAATTTCATCGCTTTCCAGATGTTTGAGGGTAACGTAAATGCTGTCTACATCTACATTCGCGGTTCCTATATCTGCATTTATTGTAAACGAAAAACCACCGTATTCATCAAAAGGTGTATTTAGATTAGAAGACGATTTTACAGGTTCAAGTGCTATTGAAACTGGATTTGTTACATTAGCTGTTATCTGAACATTTTCCAATCTTTTGTGGAAATAAATACCGTCAAGGGTTGCTCTCATTCTGATTGTATATTCGCCCGCTCCATCTTCCAAAAGCAGTTGTTTTGTATATAAATCAGAAAGCTTTAGAGATGCAGAACCTGCTAAGACTCTTTCGCTAACGCTAACGGAATTTCCATTAACATCCTTTGTTTTCAGTGCATACAAATAAACCTCTGTAAGATTTTCCAAAGCATAATCTTCTGAAGGATTGATTGTACGCGAATTAATAGAAACATCACCGTCACAAATCATAAGGTAGGTGTTGTTATCTGCTTTGCGAGAAATTGTATCGCTAAAAGGATTTTTACAAGAAACAAATCCAAGCAGAATTGCAAGAAGTGCAACAGTAAAACCAGCTTTATAAATATTTGTCATATTGATTTTCATATTATTTGCCTTCATATTTTCTGCCCTCCTATTCTACCTTTACTTGTGCGGTGTATGAATAATAATATCCGCTATCATCTTTTGCTTCCAGATAAATAACGTAGAGACCTTTTGAATGCTCAGAAGATTTGAACTCATACGAAGTTTCATCGTACTCATATTCTCCATCCAAATACCATTCAAGTTTGTCATAATTACTTGAATCTGTTACGGTAAAGACAATCGTTCCGCCAGTAAGAAGCGTATTATTTTCAACGGCAGTTCCATTTTGCGTTATTGCAACCTGAATATCATTTTGGACTTCTGTTGGAATTGTAACCGTCATTTTTAAGTTAGCGCGCTGCTTTAGTTTTCCAGTATAATTCTCTATACCCCAATATCGTTTAGAACCATCGGAAGGAGTTTCTGGAGTAATTTCAAAAAAATTCATATAAGTAATTGAAGAAGAAACTCCCGTTGCAACTGTGAATAATTCTTTATCTTCTTCATAACTATCCAGGGTGATTATTCTTGGAGTATGGGCTGCATTCATTGTGTTTGAGATTTCTATTTTTGCGCTACCCGTAAGATAAATATCATTTGGAACATTAGCATCCTCATAACTTAGTTGTGCATAACCTAATGTTTTGTAGAATGCAGATGAAGCATCCGTTCCACTTCCAGATGAACTTACATAAACTCCGGATCCAAGACCGCCGGCAGCATTATTTGTATTAACTTCGTTGTCGTGAATATAACCGCCATACTGTTCCATTACAGCTTTATCTTCGAGGTAAACACCACCGCCCATTACCTGGGCAGAACCTTGAACAAACTTATTATACGAAACATGACACTGAGAGCTTTGGTGTATTCTAATATAACCGTCAGTAGCTATGTAAATACCAGCACCTTTTGTTATCGCAGTATTATATGTAACTTGTGATTGTGTATCCATAAATAACTTTGCACCACCAGAAACGTAAATACCTGCACCTTCGTCACTGGTGTTTTCTGTTATTTTGGAATACCTGTCTATGGTAAGTGAAGCATCTTCTGCCATATAAATACCGCCACCAGCAGATCTGGCAGTTGAACCAGAACCAATTGAAGTTCCCTTTCCGCCTTTAATGAGCATTCCATTTATTATAACAGGTTTTGTTGTTTGTATATTCAAGGCAGAACCTGATGAACTGGAACTTGCATCTATTGATCCTTTTAAAGTTGCCCCAGAAGAATTCTTTCCCTCAATAGTTATTGAGTTAGCCTGAATTGTAGCAGGTAAAGTTACTGGCCCAGAAACAGTGCCATCAACTTTTATTATGTAATCAACTCCCGGAGTATTAATTTGCGAGATAATATCATCAAAACTCGTGCCCGAAGCAGAAATCTCAAAAGTTACCGCATTTTGTTTTAAACATCCATCATCACCAATAAACCATTCAGTTGTAAATCCATCTTTAGTTCGATTAAGAGGTGTTATTACAAATTTGTCCTTTACATCAGAAATAGTAAAGCCTGTTGCATCTTCAGTTAGTTGTATTACTGGACTTGTTGTATTATAAAAACTTCTATCTGTAAAAGGGGGATAAGGCGAAAGATAAATAGAACCAGGTCCGACATTAAGATTTTGTGCAATTTTTATACAACATGTAGTATAAGGATAATAAATATCCTGCGCATTATCTAAACCAGCTGGTATTGAAATGTTTCCACCAATAGTAAAGCCATTTCCAGTAGAAAGGTAAACAGCATTACCAAAGCCTTCGGTTGCATTACAAGCAATTGTTCCGCTGTTCATAACTACAGGAGCAGAAGTATTTCTAATTGCTATACCGCCGCCGCCATTAGAAGAGCCCTTTGAATAGTTATAATAAATTCCACCAGTCCATGTTTTATTGCCATAACCTAGATAAACTTCTCCACTTTCTATACAAATACCGCCACCATATCCCGATGCGTAATTTGAACATTCATCTTTGGAATAAGTAACTGACGAGCCTGTAGCTTCGGCCTCTTTCCAGCCAGTTCCTGTAGCAGCATTTTTTGCATTTTTATCGCCAATAACAGCATCTCCGTAAATGCGTAGAATACCTTTGTTAAAAATTCCGCCACCATTACCACTACCATTTGTGAAATTGTGACTTATTGTTCCACCACTAAATATGAAAATTCCGGTAGCACTAGAATCACCTGCATTATAAACACCTCCTCCTGAGGTAGAATTTGATTTGTTATAGTCAACTAACGAATCCTCTGTAAGTTCGAAAGTTCCAAAATTGTAAATAGCACCTCCACCTGAACCAGAAGAACCGGAGGCATTATATACAATCTTTCCCGATCTCATTTTTACATTACCAGTACTACCGTTATAAATTGCACCACCTGTTGCGGCATAGTTACGATTAAATTCACCTTCCCAATCTGATTCAGTGATATTGTTTTCATCTACATATTTTGTGTATCCAATATACAGATTACCGTCATTATAAATAGCACCACCGTATCTGGCAAAGTTAGCAGATCTTTCATATTTTTCATATCCTAGTGCTATTTCTTTATTACCCCTTGTTCCAATAAGAGCTGTTCCGTAAATATATAGTGTACCTGCATTGTATACAGCACCACCATCATAGGCTACGTTGTTATCAAACCATACTCCGTCTCCAAGATAGACTGTTGAATTACTTGATATCCGCAGTCCACCTCCTTGATACCTATAATTACTGTTATCTGTATTTCCTTTTGTAATTTTAAGATTTTCAATAGTAACAGGAACACTGGTATTTATTACAAGTGCTGTACCTGTAATATTAGATGAAGTACGATTCGCTGTTTCTGTATTTAAACCTCTATCAATTGAATCCACAGGCAGATCATTTACCAGTGCCGATTTTCCCTTTAATAAAATAGACTTTGCATTATCAGTTGTAACAGTATCTGGAATATAACTTTGTGCATAAAGCGCAGAACCTGTAGTTCCTGTTGCTATACCCGTAACAGTTCCATCAATATAAATCGTCCACTCTGCTTCTGGTTTTCCAAATTCAACAATAAACTCACAGGCTTTTTCGATTGTTTTATAAGGACGGTTTGGCAAACCGTCGTAGCTGTCATCACCTGTGCCAGATACATACAACTCTGTGTCCAAAAATTCGGCAGTAAGAAAAAGATTTCCTGTTCTGTCTTTTCCGATTTCTTTTATCAAATCACTGTCATAATTTTGGCCATTATAATTTTTCCAGCCCAAGAATAACTTGCCGGATTTTTTTAGCTTTGGAAGTGTGATTTCGCTGCCTTTGGAATAATAGAATGGAATAAAACTGTTTGAACCAGGAGCAAAATCAGCGGCGTCCACCAATTCAAATAAATCATGCTGGTCATCTTCATAATGGTAACTGATTGTATAAAGCTCATTAAAATCAAGGTTGATATTTGCACTGGTTGTATAAGCATCGGTAATGATTAAAAAGCTTTCGTATTCATTAAGGAGAGCATAACCTTTTGAATCGTCTTCTCCTGTATAAAAATCAAACTTTAAATAATAGCGGCCAGAAGAAAGTCTTTCTTCTTCTGAAGACATACTTCTTTTAAGTGAAACCGTCTTTACTCCATTATTATCTTTTATTTGGAGAGAAGTCTTATCAAGAATCATTTCTCCGTCGCTTGAACGCTTTAGAGTAACATCAACTTTAGAAACCTGCGAATCGGTTAAAGTAAATGAAATATCACAACCACCAACCTTTTCAAAAGGTTTAAGAGTAAATGTTATGGTATTCTGCACTCCTTTGTTTATATATTTAGATTGTTCAGCTGTAAATTCTATATTGTTATATTTGGCATTAAGATAAAAAACCCATTGTCCACTCATGATTTCAATCTTTTGAGGAATATCATCATAAGTATCTGCTTCAAAAAGAGTTTCTCCCTCTTCACTTTCAAATTTTCCTACAAGAGAAAAATCTGTAAAAGCTTCAATATTAAAAGGCTGTTTGTCTTGTGGAGCCAAATCTCTGTAAGCTTCACGACTATTAGTTACTTTTAAACAAAGATATGTTTTGCCATCATCTGATTTTTTAGTGACAGAATTGTTTAGCGAAAATATATTTTTACACGAAACAAACAAAAGAGTGATTAAAAGTAATGTACCTGTTATATATTTAATCTTCTTATTCATAAACTACCTCTTCTCCTATTCCAAAATTTTAAGCTGACGGGTATAAGACTGACTGTTTGTAAACAGAACTAAATCGTAATAAAGTCCCTTCGTAAGAGAAGAGACCTCAATTACAAGTTCATTTGTAGAAGAAGTTTGTTTTACTTCTCCCATGAGTTTTAACTGCCAGCTGTAAGAATTTGAACCTTCTGGAGCTGTAAATGTAATAGTCTGATTTGTATCTGTAATAGATTGCTTTATTGTTCCGGAGCTATCAATTTGTGTGTCACCAATTTTTACTGTTACCGGAATATCATCAACAATGCTGATTTCTGGTGTGTTAATTTCAAGAATACATTCTGTAATTTCCTGTGCATTAGGATCTACTTCCTGAACAGATACATCAGAAATTGTGTATTCTCCAGGAATCTGTGGGAAGAATAAAATGCCGCCATTTTCTGTTAAATCACAAGTTATACTAAATGATGTTTCTGTAGCGCTTGTACTGTTATAAGCAGAAAAACAGTTGCCCTGATTTTTAGTAACCCACCAGCAAACATTCATTTCATTGCTTGTAGCACCATCTGGTAAAGGTCCCTGAATCTTGTATGAACAAACATATGTTTTGCCTTCTTCGTATTGTCGGTCTCCAAAAACAACCTGAAGCATTCCATCATTAGCATTTAGTACATGATTTAAAGTAAATGTAATTGAATCATCTGTTGCAGTCTTATATGTAACAACATCAAGATATTCATTAAAGATTGAAAGATGCCAGTTATCATTTACAGAGATATTTTTGTATTCATAAAGCTCAGGTTTTGGTTCAGGCTCAGGCTCAGGTTCAGGTTCAGGCTCAGGTTCAGGTTCTGGTTCAGGTTCTGGTTCAGGTTCTGGTTCAGGTTCTGGCTCTGGTTCCGGTTCCGGTTCAGGCTCAGGCTCTGGTTCAGGTTCGGGTTCCTGCTGCTCCACTCCAATAACAACTGTAAGTTCAAGAGGAATTGTATTTTTTCCAGGCTTCAAAGTGATTGGGTCGCTTTCGCCGGTACAAATCTTTACTATGGATTTATTTGAGTTTACGTAATAAATTTCAACCTGGGCATACACGCTGGCACCAATTGGGAGATCGTCAAAAGTGAAAGTCACGCCCGCTTCTGAAAAAGCCTTTGTTTGAGTTTGTGCGTAGTCACCCTTTAATGAAACAGAGACTTTGGCAATCTGCAGATTATCTTCTGTTACCATTGCAGCTCTAGATGAAGTTGTTCCAGATACATTTGATAAAATCTGTTGGGCTGTATTTGAATCTATGCAGAAAGAAACGGTAGCTCCCTGCTCGTTTGAATATGGTGTACAACCAGAAAACAGGCAGAAAATCATTGCCATAAAAAGGAAGGCAGTAATTCTAAGTTTTTCTGTACACGGATTTTTAAAAGAATGTAAACGCATTTTTTCCTCCGAGTGTAATATTTAATTCTACACGTAGAATTGAGAATTTTCAAGATTTTACCATTGTTGTCAAATAAGTTGAAATATCCGTTTTAGCGTGGTAAAATTATAATAATTGATTTTTTAAAGAGGTCTTGTATGAAAACTAAGTTCGGATTTATTTGCGCGGCAGTTCTTTTATTGGCATGTTTGTTCACTGGCTGTGCTTCTAAAAAAGGTGAGCTTCAGGAAATTAAGGATGAAAATTTTTCTCCAAAACTTGTTTTGATTGCTTCTGGATCTGAACGACTTGTAAAATTTGAAATTGATAAAAACAAGCTTTTGCCAGATGTTGATGTAAAAAATATCAAAGGCGCAGAAATTAAGATTGAATTCTTTTCTGGAAGAAAGCCTGCTGGTGGAGCAAAAGACGGCACTCCTGTTGCAAGCATCACCTTTGATTTGCTCAAGGATGCAGACAAGCTTATTAACGGCTATGACCTTATGGCAAATGCTAAGGACTTAAAAACATCAGCAGAAGATTTGAACAAAGCCTTTAGTGCATCCCAATACTACTATGCAAAAGGAAGCTTTGAAGCAACTGTAAAAGAAAGCAAGCTTGTTACAAAAACAAAGAAAATTTACAGTAACGACACAGTTTACACACCTTTGTCTGAATAAAAACAAATGGTTGATAAATCTAAACTTAGCTCAAACACAATCCGTACTGTTCTCATTGTAATTTGTATAATTCTTTCTTTTGTTATGTATATGCAGCGCCGTACACGCAATAATCTTAAGCAGGCGGCAAAGCTTCCTTTCTATAACGTACAGCCCGCTCAGGTTCCAGACGGCACTTACCACGGAAAGGTTTATACTTCATTCATGCATGTACAGGTTGATGTAAGTGTTCAGGACGGACGTTTTACAAAAATTGAGATTGTGGAAAATCAGGGGGCCTACGGACAAAAGATTGCACCCCTCGTTGATGAAATGATTGCACAGAATAATACAGTTGTTCCTGCAATTAAAGGCGATGAAATTGGAAGCATCGTTTTTATTGCCTGTGTTGATGATGCCCTTTTTAATGGATTACCTGATGAACAAAAAAATCAATTATCAGAAAAAGCTAGATGATTTACTTGAGGGGATTTCTGCAGAAGGAAGGCGCCCTACCCTTTTGCTGCATGCCTGCTGCGGCCCCTGTTCTTCTTACGTATTAGAATATCTTAGTTCCCATTTTGAAATTACAGTTTTGTATTATAATCCAAATATTTATCCGTCTGCAGAATATGACCGCCGCCTGAACGAGCTTTTGACTTTTTATACGAAGTTCGTGCCCGCAAAAAATGTCCGAGTAATTCAGGCTCCCTACGAACCCGAGGATTTTTACAATGCAGTTGGAACACGCGAAAATCCGGAGCTTGCAAAAGAACCAGAACGTGGAGAACGCTGCAGACGCTGTTATGAATTACGATTGCGTTACACCTACGACTACGCCTGCGCCAACAATTTTGATTATTTTTGCACAACGCTTTCAATTAGCCCGTTTAAAGATGCGGATATGATTAATGAAATTGGAGAGGCCCTTGAATCAGCGATCCCTGAGCCTGTCGAAGGGCCTCGTTGGTTGACCTCCGACTTCAAAAAGAAAAACGGTTTCAAACGTAGCCTTGAGCTTAGCGCAGAATATAACTTATACCGCCAGGAATACTGCGGTTGTATTTATTCTATTCAGCCTCAAACAGATCAATCTGCTTGCCAATCTCTTCAATAGATGCTTCTACAGCTTTTGAAACGCCTGCAAGTGTAAGACCGGCATCCTGCATCTTGTCGGCACTCAAGCCCATTTCGTCCATACTCTGGCCCATAACTTTTGTTTCATTCTGTAGTACTTCTACATCGCTGATGATTGCCTGGCTGGCAGTAGTAATTTCCTGAGAAGCACTTTGTACCTGATCAGTACTTTCGTTCATATCACTCAAGGCTTCAAGAATCTGTGAAGAGCCCTGCTGCTGTTCTGTCATGGCTTCCTTAATCTGCTGAACAAGAGTATCTGTTTCGCGAATCTCTTTTGAAAGGTTTGCGTAATCCTGAACACCATGCTGAGTAGCCTGTACAACCATATTGATTGCAGCCTGAATGCTCTTAAGCTGAGCACCAATTGTCTTTGACTGAGCAGATGATGTTTCACTAAGCTTACGGATTTCATCGGCAACTACAGCAAATCCTTGTCCTGCGTCACCGGCATGCGCAGCTTCGATTGCAGCGTTCATAGCAAGAAGGTTTGTCTGCCCCGCAATGTTTGCAATAACCTTGTTAGCTTCACTTAACAGCTTAGACTGATTTTCAATTTCAATAATCTGCTTCTGCAATTCATTCTGAGTCTCAACTCCATTTTGTGCAGTCTGATCAAGCACGCCAAAAGAATGAGCCATCTTGTCTACAGATTTATCTACTTCGTTAATATTTCCAACCATCTGTTCAACAGCAGTTGAAGCCCCCTGAACAGCTTTTCCTTGTGTCTGAACCAATTCTTCAAGACGATGAATCATATCAAGAATCTTAGAAATACTCTGGGCACTCTGGCCTACACTGTCTGTTTGATTTCTAAGGTTCATACCTGTATTACTGATGCTTGCACCAATCTGAACAATTGATGACATAAGATCTTCTATTGTACCGCTGAGTTTTCCTCCGGCTTCATCAAGCGAAACCTTAGATTGCTTCATACTGTTTATGTTTCCTTCAAGACGTTCTGTTACAAGATTAAATCCGTTTGAAAGAAGAGAAGCTTCTTTTGTAAAGAAATCAGGATAGCGTTCTGAATAGTCACCCATTGCCATGAGCTCACAGCCAGAAGCAATAATCATAAAGCTTCGTGAAACTCGTGAAGAAAGAATAAAGAAGATAGTAATCATGATTACAGCAATTACTACAAGACCAAAAATTGTGTACATGAAAAGCTTCTGGTATTCCCCGGAGAAGTCTGTAGTTGGACCTTCTACAACAATAAACCATTCTGTATTTTCAATTGGGCATACACCGTAGAAAGAATCCTTTTCTGTAAAGGCCTTTGGATTTCCATCAAGATAATCTTCTTTGGAAATTTTATGAATTTGAACCTCATCAAAATAGTTTGCAGTCATGATGCTGGCAGAATCATCATTTGTAAGGTAAAGACCTTCTTTTGTAATAATGTGAATTTTACTGTTAGTAGAAAGCCTGATGTCGCGAACAGCTTGACTTAAAGCATCAAGAACAATATCTGCAGCGGCAATACCAATAAGCTTTCCATTTTTATCAAGAACACGATAACTCAAAGTGATATTAAGTAAACCTGTGTTTGCATCAACATAAGGCTCTGTGTAACAAACCTTTGTCTGATCTTTTACAGCATTCTGATGCCACAAGCGTGATTTCATATCAAAGTCAGGAGGTGGCATCCAGCCAATACTTGTAAAGAGCGCTCCTCCCTCCCATAGGTTTTCATATGTAGCATAATAAAGCATGGTGTTTTCAATCATGTTTTTACCCATGCCGTTTACAAGATCCCCAATTTTTTCGCGAGGTTCAAGATAGGTAATTCCATCAGAAAGACTTACAACAAGATCGTTATATTCACCAAGCACACCACCAACTTCTTTATTCAATGTTTCCATTATCTGGTTTACTGAATTTACAGTTGTTGTTGCAATTATTCTGTTCATTACGAATCTAAAACAGAAAATCAAAAATGCAGTAATGATAACCATTGAACCAATGGTCCCAATTAAAAGTTCTGTCCTTAATGAGATTTTCTTTTTAGCCATAATAAACTCCTCTTGCTACTATTAATAGTATTAAGATTATAACACGAGATTTTCAATTTGTTAAGAAAATCTGATATCATATTCCAAAGCAGAATTGAGATTGATTATGAGAAGATTATTAAATAATTGAATGCCGCCAAATTAGAATTCAAAACAATTTTTAAAATTATTTCTGTCCAAACTAACAGAATAGATTCTATTCTTATGCTTCA
>JAEEGL011438495.1_pt1 | contig 14708 bp, 12 predicted proteins | sample 9134231 | NCBI WGS metagenome assembly JAEEGL01 (sample SAMN16246548, study PRJNA631951) | gut metagenome | biome: gut microbiome; feature: rumen; material: fiber-attached | host: Bos | place: Iran: Karaj | collected 2018-10 | reverse complement strand
GATTTTTTCACTTCGAATACTTTCTTTACTCTTCTTTGGCTTTTTCACGCACTCGTCACATACTTTAAAAATATAAGAGTAACGCATATCCGCAATGGCGGCGGAGGAATCAAGTCCACGCTCTTTTTCCATCTGAAGAGCCATATGACGAATGGTTTCCAGTTCGTTTTCATCCAACTGCAACTGAGAGGTGATTAAAGAATCTCCCTCAATCAATTTGCTGGCTGCAAAATGAAGGGGAATGCCGGCAGCCTTTGCATGATCTTCAATAAAGTGGCGTGTGCCGTGTAAGCAACGATGTACTGCGCCGCCGTGGTCGTTTTCCCCACAGAAGTCGTGGCGCATGGGAGTTTCCTGGAAGTGTGCCACGTGGATGGCATGCTCGATTAACTCTCCGATACCTTGATTCTTTGCGGCGGAAATTGGAACCACCGGAACACCCAGCATTTCCTCCATGGCGTTAATATCAATGGTACCGCCGTTGGCACGAAGCTCGTCCATCATATTAAGAGCAACCACCATTGGAATATTCATTTCCAAAAGCTGCATGGTAAGGTAAAGGTTTCGCTCAATGTTTGTGGCGTCCACAATATTAATAATCGCCTTTGGCTTATCTTTTAAAACAAAGTTACGGGATACGATTTCCTCGCTGCTGTAAGGCGACATGGAATAGATTCCAGGAAGGTCCGTTACCAAGGTGTTTGGATGACCTTTGATAACACCGTCTTTTCGGTCTACGGTGACACCGGGGAAGTTACCCACATGCTGATTGGCGCCGGTTAACTGATTAAAAAGAGTGGTCTTTCCACAGTTCTGGTTTCCTACAAGGGCAAAGGTAAGCTGGGCGGAATCATCCAGTGGAGTGGTATTTACTTCCGGATGGGATTTACCCGCTTCACCGAGTCCCGGATGGGCAGAAGGTTTTTTCTTCTGCGCAGGTGCGGCTTCTTCTTCGCAAACCTTAGCAGGTTCCACATCGATTTTTGCCGCATCATCCAAACGAAGGGTAAGCTCATATCCGTGAATTTTTAATTCCACGGGATCGCCCATAGGAGCATATTTTACAATGGTGATGGTTGCGCCGGGAATAATTCCCATATCCAAAAAGTGTTGGCGAAGCGCACCGTCGCCACCGACGTTTAACACGGTAGCGGACTGCCCAATTTTAATGTCTTTTAACGTCATAAAGACCTCCGAATTCTTATTGAATGGTAGGATATTTACTCTTGTCGTAGTTATGGGTGTTTCCGTGTGTATTGGAGTATGCCCACAAGTCTGCGTCGTGCCAGTAGAAGATTAAAGAACCGTCTAACTGGGCATTCGGATCGTAGTGATACCAGCCTTCGCCCACATCGATTAAGAGCCAATAGTGACCGCGAGTATCACGGATTTTTTCGATTTCCATATTTTTAATGCCTAAGCGATTTAACATCACTTCAGCAGTTTTTTGCTTTACGGTACAATCGCCTACGCGGTTATACATTCCTTTATAGGCAGCAGAATACAAATCATCAATGCCGGCACTTTCAGAATAGGTGATGTTATTTACCACCCAATCAAACACGGCTCTCGCCTGCTCTAACTGGCTCATGCCATCATGAATAATCTGGGATAAGATTTCATCGGCCATACCGTTTACGGTGCTTTCTGTTGCGGCTGCAATTACCATGGACTTAACCTGAATGGTAGTGGTTGCGGTGGCTTTGTTTCCGGAAGCGTCTGTGGCGATATAGGTAATGTTATAAATACCACGCTTATCCGGGTTTACTTCGGAAGTATCCACTTCCAAAGTTGGGTTTTTATCATAATCATCCGTTACCGTAACGTTTGATGTATAGGAAATGGTATCTCCCTGGGATACGGATAAGGGTTCCACACCTGAAATGACAGGAGCGGTGGTATCGTTTACCACTTTGCAAGGAACAGATACGGTGGTGCTATTTCCTGCGGCATCCGTAACAATGACTTCCACATCAAATTCGCCCACAGAAGTAAAATCATAGCTTCCGCTAAAGGCAGCAGTCCATTCTGTGGCATCCGATACGGAAGCAAGTAAATCTTTGGCTTCCGGCTCTTTATTTTGATAGGTGAAAAAGTAGTATTCGGAAAGTGGCTCCACTACAGGAGCGGTGGTGTCGGTTACATGTAAGGTAACCGGCAAGGACAAGGTTCCGAAAAGCGGAGCTTTGTATTTGATGGTTAATTTGTAATCTCCGACAACGCTTGTGTCAAAGTCAGATCCTTTTCCAAAAGAAACTTCTTTTGTATCTCGTTTTAAAAATTCAGAGATGTCCGGCTTTTCGCTTCCTGCTTCCAAATAGATTTCTTTATAAACAATACCTGCTTCATATTTGTAGAATCCAAAGAGTCCGGCGGCAATGACTGCTGCACAAACAGTGACAGCGATGATGACTTTGGAAGAAGTCTTCATTTTTCTTTGACGCGCTCTTTGTTTTCTTTTTACTTTTTGCATTTTTTCACTCATTTAAAATTGCTACTCCAAAATAGTTTTAAGCCAATGGGCTGTCATATTCGATGGAAATCATAGAATCTCCGTTGAATAAGAATTTGATCTTCATGGAAGATGTTTTGTAAATCAAAGAACCGGTAACTTCTTCGGTAGGTTCACCGTAAGCAGCGATGATGTCGTCTTTTGTGCTTGAGGTGTTGATGCCTTCTTTGGTGGATACGGCATCAGACTTAAGCATTACGTATAATACGCGGTCTACATCGCCGTCCGGATAGGTTTCGATTTCAAAATCGTTGTAGGTATAGTGTTTGCCGATACCCTGTGCGGCACAGCTTTCGGATTCAAAGTAAGAATTCGGCTCGCCGAGCTCTTCCAAAATCGGAGCAAAGTCTGCGTCTACCGGAATATCAATGTTTTTGTATGAGAAAACATATCCGTCAGATGTGCTTTCACCGGCAGCGGAAGTGCTTGCGCCGTTTCCGTCGATTACCTTTACGTCGTCGTTTCCACATCCAAAGAGGCATGCGGATAAAGATGCAGCTAACATAACAGTTACGATTAATTTATTTGCTTTCATAACAAAGTCCTTTCTTATCAATGTTTTTATTAGATCCGCAAGGCGGATAGAAGCGTTTTTACAACATAGAGTATTGTAGTTGAAAACCTGTGAAAAAACAATCGTAAAGGAGCCAAATTTCATTGACTATATATAGGAAAGAATCTATACTTGTGAAGTTAGGATGGAATGAAAAAATGGAAAAGAACTATACACTGGGTGTCATTGGCGGCATGGGTCCCATGGCCACGGCACTTTTTATGCAAATGATAATTGAACATACGGATGCAACCTGTGATCAAGAGCATCTTCCTATGATTGTACGTCACTTACCGAACATTCCGGATCGTACGGCGTATATCCTCGGAGACAGTGACAAAAGTCCGGCGCCTTATATCAAGGAGGCGGCGTTGAAACTTCAGGAGGAGAAAGTGGCGCAAATCGCAGTACCTTGTGTGACCAGTCATTTCTTTCACGATGAGATTCAAAAAGATGTTTCCGTACCGGTGTTGGACGGACTTTGTGATGCTGTCGAAGCCCTTTTAAACAAAGGATGTAAAAAGGTGGGCATCATGGCCACAAACGGAACCGTAAAAAGCGGCCTTTTTACAAAAGCACTTTCTGAAAAAGAAATCGAGTGCATCTATCCGGATGAAACCCATCAACAGTATGTAATGGATATTATTTACGATTGTGTAAAGTCAAATAAGGTTGCGGATGAAAGCAAAGTAAAAAAAGTGCTTTCTCATTTAAGAGACCGTGGAGCTGAAGTTGTGGTCTTAGGATGCACGGAACTTTCTTTGATTCCGAAAGAATATTTGGAAGGAGAGACATTGGATGTGATGGAAACCCTCGCACTCCGATGTGTAAAGGATTTTAAAAATGAAACAGCACGTTCTTGATTATTTGGAAGAAACCGTAAAAAGCGTGCCGGAGAAAATCGCATTTTCCGGAGAACGCTCTTCGCTTACCTTTCAAGAACTTTACGATAACAGTAAGCGAATCGGATCCAATTTGATTCTAAACGGATATGTAAAAGAACCGGTTTTGGTATTTATGGAAAAAAGCCCGGAAGAGATCTGCACCTTTTTTGGTGTGATTCGAAGCGGATGTTTTTATGTACCCATCGATGAGGAAATGCCTTCTACCAGAATCGATTTGATTATTGAAAACTGTAAACCTCGTGCAGTCATCTTTGATGATGCTACGGCAGAAAAGGTTGAGACATTAAACTTCACCGGAAAAAAGTATCACTACACCGATTTGCTGCAAGGCGAAACGGATGAAGATGCCCTTCGTGGTATCTATGAAACCACCATTGATACAGATCCCATTTATATCGTATTTACTTCCGGTTCCACCGGAGTACCGAAGGGTGTGGTGGCCTGTCATCGTTCCGTTATTGATTATGTAGAGCATTTATCTGAAGTTCTTGGATTTAACCGAGATACCGTATTTGGAAATCAAAGTCCGCTTTACTTTGATGCATGCTTAAAAGAGTTGTATCCCACCATCATGTTTGGTGCAACCACACACCTCATTCCGAGAGAGCTTTTTGCACAGCCAAAGAACTTGGTGGAATATTTAAATGAGAAAAAAGTAAACACCATTTGTTGGGTGGTATCCGCACTTACCATGATCTCAGCCTTTAAGACCTTTGATTTGGTAAAACCGCAGTATTTGCATACCATTGCTTTCGGTAGCGAAGTCTTCCAGAAAAAGCAGTATCGTATTTGGAGAGAGGCATTGCCGGATGCGACCTTTACGAATCTGTACGGACCTACGGAAGCAACCGGAATGAGTTGTTATTTCAGATGCGACAGAGAACTGTCCGAAGAGGAACCGATTCCTATTGGACGTCCATTTAAAAACACCCAGGTGCTTCTATTGGATGAAAACGGAAAAATCGTACCGGAAGGACAGCCGGGAGAGATTTGTCTTCGCGGAACCTGTGTTACCTTAGGCTATTACAACAACCCGGAGAAAACTTCCGAAGCCTTTGTACAAAATCCTTTAAACCCATTTTATCCGGAACTTATCTATCGTACCGGAGATATGGGTTACTACAACGAGTACGGCGAACTGGTTTTTGCCTCCCGTAAAGATTACCAGATTAAGCATATGGGACACCGTATTGAACTTGGAGAAATCGAAGCCAACGTTGCCAAAATTGAAGGCGTCAAAATCTGTGCCTGCACCTATCAAAGAGAAAAGGATAGAATCGTTCTTCATTATGTAGGGGATATGGAAGAGAAAGATTTAAAAACCACATTAAAAGACAAACTTCCCCGCTACATGCTACCGGCTAAGGTAAACCGTTTGGAGGAGATGCTTTTCACACCAAATGGAAAGATAGATAGAAAGCGATTGGAATCTATATAGTTTAAATGCCACCGCGAGAAGGGGAGGTGGCTAGTATACAGGAGGATAAAAATGGATATTAAAGAAGAATTATTGGAAATTTTAGAGGACCTTCATCCGGATATCGACTTCGAAAACGAAGACAGCTTAATCGACGACAAGCTTTTGGACTCTTTTGATGTGGTAACACTTGTAACCGAATTAGACAGCGCATTTGATGTTGAGATTACCGCAGCCGATATGGTTCCGGAAAACTTCAACTCCCTTGGTGCAATGGTGGAAATGATTGAGCGCATGATGGAGGATATGTAATTGTTATTTACATCATATGCCTTTATCGCCTTTGTGCTTTTGCTTTTGGTGTTGTATTATGCCGTGCCAAGGCGTTTTCAAAAGATTGTATTGTTCTGCGGAAATGTGGTTTTTTATTTGGCAAGCGGCTGGACAAATCTCATCTTTTTATGTGTTACCATCTTGTCGACTTACACGGCAGGGGTACTTTGCGGAAAGAATCAGATTGCGCAAAAAAAATATTTAAAAGCACATAAAGAAGATTTGGATCGTGAGGCCAAAAAGGCGTTTAAAGCCAAAGAAAAAAACAAACGAAAACTCACTATCGGGTTAGCTATTGCTTTAAATGTGGCACTTCTTACTATCGTAAAATTGCCGGCCCAATTTGGTCTTGTAATGCCCATGGGTATTTCTTTTTATACCTTAATGTCCTTGGGTTATCTTTTGGATATTTATTGGGAAAAGCAGGTGCCGGAAAAGAATTTGTTCCGCTATGCCTTGTTTGTTTCTTATTTCCCACAGTTGGTACAGGGACCGATTTCCCGTTTTCAAGAACTGACAGAAACCCTTTACAAAGAACATCCCTTGGATTGGAAGAATATCTATTTCGGATTCTACCGTGTCCTTTGGGGCTTCTTTAAAAAGTTGGTGATTGCGGATCGCCTGTCTACGGCTATTGCAACCATTTCTTCTGATTTTGAAACCTATAACGGATCTTATATTTTCCTTGAGATGTTTTTGTATACCATTCAGCTGTATGCGGATTTCTCCGGAGGAATCGATATTACCATCGGTGTATCCGAGATGCTTGGTATCCATGTAACGGAAAACTTTATTCGTCCGTATTTTTCAAAATCCTTAAAAGAATACTGGCGCAGATGGCACATCACCATGAGCACCTGGTTCCGTGATTATCTGTTTTATCCGATTTCCATTACAAAGACCATGCAGAACTTTTCCAAGTTCTTAAGAAAGCATTTCGGAGATCGTATCGGAAAGAGACTTCCTGTGTATGTGGCATCTTTTATTGTTTGGTTTGTTACCGGTATCTGGCATGGAACAACCTCAAACTTTATTGTTTGGGGTATCGTAAACTATATTATCCTTATGGTTTCGGAAGAGTTGGAACCTTTGTATGAAAGATTCCATGAGAAAGTGATTCCTGCAGATCATAAAGCTTGGCGTTTTGTAATGGTCCTTCGTACCTTTACCATGCTTTGCTTCTTAAAACTATTTGATTGCTATATCAGCGCAGGACAGGTATTTAAAGCTTATGCATCTGCATTTACCTTCCGTCACTTTGATGAAATGGTAACCGGCGGATGGTTAAACTTGGGACTTTCCGGTTTGGATTATCTTGTTGCCGGACTTGGAAGCTTGACAATTTTGATTGTCAGTCTTGTTCAAAGAAAAGAAAGTGTGCGCGTGCAGCTTTCAAGAAAACCCTTTGCTTTGCAGGCATTTGTGTGCGGAAGCCTTTTTGTGGCAACCTTGATTTTTGGAGCATACGGTATGGGATACGATGCATCCCAGTTTATTTATAATCGTTTTTAAATGGAGAACTTTTAAATGAAAAAAAGCGTAATCCTAAGGCGCGTAATTGCCGTGGGTTTGGTTTTGTTTATTGTTTTATATTTGTTGCAGCGACTTTTGATGCCGAAGTATATTACCGGCATCGTAGAGGGTGCATTTGTTTCTGAGTATTATCGGGAAGAAAACAAAGACTTTGATGTCATCTTTGTGGGTGACTGCGAAGTCTATGAAAACTTTTCTCCGGTAGCACTTTGGAACGAATACGGAATCAACAGCTACATCCGCGGAAGTGCACAGCAGTATATCTGGCAGTCCTATTATCTTTTGGAAGACACCCTTCGGTATCACAAGCCAAAGGTTGTGGTATTTAACATTCAGTCCTTGCAGTACGATGAGTCTCAGTCTGAGGCTTATAACCGTATGACGCTGGAGGGTATGAAATGGAGCAGTGCAAAAGTGGGTTCCATCAATGCGTCCATGACTGAGGATGAACATTTTATCGATTATGTTTTTCCGATTTTGCGTTACCACGATCGTTGGAAAGAATTAACATCGGATGATGTGAAATATATGTTTAAAACTAAGCCCATTACCTTTAACGGATACTATATGCGAACAGATGTAAGGGCAGCAGGGGATATTCCGGAAGGTCGCCCTATGGAAGATTATTCCTTTGGAGATAAGGCTTGGGAATATTTGGATAAGATTCGTAAACTTTGCAAAGAAAATGATATCGAGCTGGTGTTGATCAAAGCGCCGAGCTTATATCCGTATTGGTATGCACAATACGAAGCACAGGTAGAAGCCTATGCATCCACCTATAATTTAACCTATATCAATTTGTTGGAATGCCAGGAAGAAACCGGCGTGGATTACAATACCGATACCTACGACGGCGGACTTCATATGAATTTATCCGGTGCGGAAAAATTATCCCATTTTATCGGACCGGTTCTTTTGGAACATGGCGCAGTTGATCGAAGAGATGATGCGGAATTATCCAAGATTTGGGAAGAAGAAATTGCGCGATACAATGAAGCTGCGGGAAAGTAAGGAGGGGAACTTATGAACGAAAACATCAAGAAACGAAATGAACTTTTGGCGCAGAAGGTCATCAAAGGGTTGGAATCCAGAAATATGACCGGATACTATGCTGCAACCAAAGAAGAGGCGTTAAAGATTGCACTTGACATTATTCCAAAGGGTGCCACGGTTACCATGGGTGGAGCCATGAGCGCCCGTGAGATTGGTCTCGTGGATGCGGTTAAAACAGACGAGTATCATTTTATTGAGCGTGAAAATGCAAAGACTGCGGAAGAAAAAAGAGCGGCAATGCTGGAAGGCTATGATGCGGATTACTTTTTGTGCGGTGCAAACGCCATTACCGAAGATGGTGTAATGGTAAACATCGACGGAAATTCAAACCGCGTATCTTTTATTTGTCAGGGGCCGAAGCATGTACTTTGCATCGTTGGAATGAATAAAGTGTGTGTGGATGTGGATGCTGCGATGAAGCGTGCACGAAATGTGGCGGCACCGATTAATGCACAGCGATTTGGATTGAATACTCCGTGTGCAAAGACCGGTTCCTGCATGAACTGTAAATCACCGGATACGATTTGCTGTCAGTTTTTGATTACACGTTATTCCAGACATGCAGACAGAATTCATGTGATTCTTGTAAATGAAGATTTGGGATTTTAAGAATAAAAAAGGCAGAGGAACAACTCCTCTGCCTTTTGTTTTAGTTGAATAATGCAAGTAACTGCTCTTTGGAACCAAGTCCGATGTTTTTGTTAACCGGGGCACCGTCTTTAAAAGCGATGACGGTTGGAATCGACATGATACTGTATTTCTCTGCAATCTCCGGAACCTCGTCCACGTCTAACTTACAAACTTTAATCTCATCTTGAGAATCTGCGATTTCTTCTACAATGGGTCCCTGTTTCTGGCAAGGTCCACACCAGGTTGCCCAAAAGTCTACCAACACCGGTTTATCTGAGTTTAAAACTTCTGATTCAAAATTTTCATTATTTAATACAATTGCTGCCATAATACAAATCTCCTTTCGTATTGTGTGCCAAATAAGTTTCTTATTTATCTTGTGAGCACATCATAACATCTAATTAAGTGAATGTCAATTAAATTTTATACAATCTAATCCAGAAAGTGAAAATGTTCACAATTATTCCACAATTCGTTTTAGGTTTCTTTAAGGTTTGATTTGTATCATAGCCTCATCAAACGAAAGTGAGGTTTTAAATTATGAGTACATTATTTCAGGGATTATTTGACACAGCAGCAACTTCGGTGATCAGCGTGCCCAACTTTTTATTATGCATTTTGGTAGCGCTGATTTTAGGAGGATTAATTACAGCGGTATATACCTACAAAGCGAAATATACCAAAAGTTTTGTTTTAACACTTGCCATGTTACCTGCAGTGGTATGTATGGTGATTATGATGGTAAACGGAAATGTAGGCGCCGGTGTGGCGGTTGCGGGAACTTTTTCATTGGTTCGTTTCCGTTCCGTGCCGGGAACTGCAAAGGAAATCGGAACCATCTTTTTGGCAATGGCAAGCGGCTTGATTTGCGGTATGGGTTATCTGGCTTATGCATGTTTGTTTACCGTAATTATGGTAGCAGTGATGTTTGCCTTTACAACAATCTTTAACGGAAAAGGTTCGGAGAATGAAAAACTTTTAAACATCACGATTCCGGAGAGCTTAAATTATACGGAAGCATTCGATGACCTGATGAAGGAATATACGGATTCTTATACACTAAATTCCGTAAAAACCACAAATATGGGAAGCCTGTTTAAATTACAGTTTGTCGTGGATTTAAAGGACGCAAAAAACGAAAAAGCATTTATTGATGCACTTCGCACCAGAAACGGCAACCTGGAAATATCTGTAATGAAGAAGGAGGATGCGATAAATGAGTTATAATAGATTACGACAAAAATTTATTGTTGGCTGTGCTCTGACACTGGCAACGGGACTTCTCTTTACGGGATGCACCAACCCCTTTGCGTCCTCTGCTACAGGGGAAAAGAACGCAGAGGTCAATTTAAGCAATGTGGACGGATCCACCATTGATGTAACGGACCAGTTTACGGACCGAGATTTGGATTCAAGTTATGATGAGAGTGAAGCAATATATGTAACTTTGTCGGACGGCGCTTCGTCCTGTGACAGTGATTCGGTCAAGATTGATGGGGATACCATTACCATTTCGGAAGAAGGGATATATGTATTTTCCGGAAGCCTTTCTGACGGACAGATTGTAGTAGATAACGAGGAAAAAGATGCGAAGATTCAGATTGTACTTGATAATGTTTCTATTATTAACAGCAGTTCTGCCTGTATATATGTTAAGGCAGCTGACAAAGTATTTATCACAACAAAAGAAGGTTCGACCAACACATTAACCGTTACCGGCGAGTATGTATCAACGGACGACAACAATGTGGATGCAGTTATCTTCTCCAAAGATGATTTGGTATTAAACGGCAGCGGTACCTTAAACATCGAGGCAACTTACGGTCATGGTGTGGTATCGAAAGATGATTTAAAGGTTACCGGCGGAACCGTAAATATTAATGCTGCAGATCACGGATTATCCGGAAAAGATTCTGTAAGAATTACATCTGCAACCATTAACATTACCGCAAACGAGGATGGCATTCATTCTTCTAATGAAGATGATGAAAACACCACAGCAGGATACATCTATGTGGCAGACGGTACCATTACGATTTCCGCAGGAGATGACGGAATGCATGCGGATTTGGAAACCAGAATTGATGGGGGAACAGTAACAGTTTCTGACAGTTATGAAGGCCTGGAAGGACAGCTTGTAGTTGTTTGCGGAGGAGATATTACTGTAAATGCTTCCGATGACGGAATCAACGCAGGCGGCGGAGCAGATGCTTCCGGAACCACTTCGGGATTCGGTGGCGGTCAGGATATGTTTTCTGCATCCAATGTGGACTGCAAGATTTATATTTACGGTGGAAATATAAATGTAAACTCTAAGGGAGACGGAATTGATTCCAATGGAGATTTATATATCTATGGAGGAGAAATCTACGTAGATGGTCCGGAAAATGACGGAAATGCTGCGTTGGATAAAGGAGAACAGTCTCAGGCTTACATTTACGGCGGAACAATTATCGCAACGGGCATGAGTGGTATGGCCGAGGCATTTTCCGAAGATTCCTCTCAGGTAAGCATTTTATTAAACCTGGAAGAAACCGTAACCGGTGAAGTAAGTATTAAAGATGCAAATGGAAATGTAATTGCATCATACACACCGAGTAAGACTTATAATTCCATCGTGGTAAGTTCTTCTGAACTTATAGAAGGAGAAACTTATACCATTTCAGCCGGAGGTACGGATACAGAAATTACTGTTGACGGAATCTCTGTAACGGAAGGAGAACGAGGAATGAATGGCGGAGGCCAGCGTGGACAGATGCCGGGTGGTGATGTACAAAGCGGTGAGGCTCCAAGCGGTGAAGCTCCAAGCGGTGAAGCACCACAGATGCAAGACGGCGAGCGTCCGGAACTTCCGGAAGGCGCCACGGAAGGTGAACTTCCGGAAATGCCAAACGGAGAAAAACCAAGCGGAAATCCGCCGTCAGAATAAATCCAACAATTAGACGATGTACTCATATAAAAAATCGTAATATACATTTTCGGCGGGCACCCGCTTCCGCTTCGGAGTTTGACATAGCGGATACTAAACTCACTTCGTTCGTTAAGTACCGATGTCAAACAAGAGTGCCTGCGCGAAAAGTATATTACGATTTTTTTTATATAGTGTATAATGAATCTGTTTATAAAAAGTTGGAGTTTTTATATGGCAGAATTACTTGGTTTTGTAGACCATTTTTTATTTCGAAAACCTGAAAACGGATATACTGTTTTTTCTTTGATCCCCGATGGAATTGTAGATGACGAAGAGTTGGAAGATGAACCGGAAGTGATTTGCACCGGTGTGTTTCCAACCATTACAGAGGGAGAACATCTTCGTCTTGAGGGCGAGTTTGTAGATCATATGACCTATGGCAGACAGTTCTCGGTTAAGAAATCCGAAATTATTGTTCCGAAGGGGGAGGCGGCGATTCAACGCTACTTATCTATGGGCGCCATCAAAGGCATCGGCCCCGCCCTTGCGAAACGAATCGTGAAAAAGTTTAAAGCGGACACCTTTCGTATTATGGAGGAAGAGCCGGAACGCCTGGTGGAAATCAAGGGCATCAGTCAGCGTATGGCAATGGAAATCTCCGATCAGATTGTGGAGAAAAAAGATATTCGAGATGCCATGCTGTTCCTTTCCGAATTCGGACTTAGCACTGCACTTTCCATGAAGATTTATAACACCTATGGACCGAAGGTGTATGACGTGGTACGTACCAATCCCTACAAGATGGTAGAAGATATTTCCCATTTTGGTTTTAAACATGCGGATGAAATCGCATCGCAATTGGGGATTGCCTTAGACAGTGATTATCGTATTCAAAGCGGATTGTTTTATGTTTTAAGCACCGAGGCCATGAATGGCCATACCTATTTGCCGGAGGAAGAACTGGCAAATCAAAGTCAGGTGATTTTAAATGTTCCGAAAGATGCCATCGAGCGAAATCTAAAAGAAATGTTGATTCAGCGAAAACTGATTCAAACATCTGAGGGCATCTATACTTCTTATTATTATTTTCAGGAATCGGATACGGCAGCACGACTAAAGGCGTTGAACAAACATTTTGATGCCAGTGAAGCGATGATAGAAACCGAGATTTCCAAAATAGAAAAAGAAGATGACATTTTATTTGACGAAGTGCAAAAAGAGGCGATTTACGCCGCTGCTACCAGAGGCGTATTTGTATTAACCGGTGGACCGGGTACCGGAAAAACCACCACCATTCGAGGAATCATTCGCTTTTTTGAACGTCAAGGATATGAAGTGGGATTGGCAGCCCCTACGGGACGTGCGGCCAAACGTATGACGGAAGCTACCGGCCGAGAGGCAAAAACCATTCACAGACTTTTGGAAGTCAAAGGTATGCCTTCGGAAGAAGATCATATCTTACGTGGGATGTTTCAAAAGAATGAAGACAATCCACTGGAGTTTGACGTGGTAATTATTGATGAAATGTCCATGGTGGATATCAGCTTAATGCACGCCCTTCTTTGTGCAATTCCGGAAGGCTGTCGTTTGATTTTGGTGGGAGATACCAATCAGCTACCAAGTGTGGGCCCGGGAAATGTGCTTTTGGATATTATTGCATCCGATGTATTTCACACCACACGATTGATGAAAATTTTCCGTCAGGAAGATACCAGTGATATTGTTATTTCCGCCCATCAGATTCATGAGGGAGAGATTCCGAAAATCGATAACAAGAGTAAGGATTTCTTTTTTATGCAGCGTCAAGATGCAATGCAGATTACGGAGGTATTAAAATCTTTGGTAAAAGAGAAAATGCCGAAGTATGTGGACACTACGCCCTTTGAAGTTCAGGTTTTGACACCTATGAAAAAAGGAAATGTGGGTGTGGAAATTCTAAACAAAGAATTGCAGGCCTATTTAAATCCGCCCTCAGGGAAGAAAAAGGAACATCTCTTCGGAGAGAAACTGTTTCGTGTCGGCGATAAAATTATGCAGGTAAAAAATAATTACCAATTGCCTTGGCGAGAAGTTGGGAAATACGGAATCACTGTAAATTCCGGAGAAGGAATCTTTAACGGTGATGTGGGAAAGATTACGGATATCAATGAGTTTGCCAAAATCATGGTGGTGGAATTCGATGACGGAAAAGTGGTGGACTATCCCTTCTCCAATCAGGAAGAATTGGAACTTGCCTACGCCGTTACCATTCACAAATCCCAGGGTAGTGAGTACCCGGCAGTGGTAATTCCACTCCTTCGCGGACCGGAAATGTTAATGAATCGTAACTTGATTTATACGGCCATCACCCGTGCTTCCAAATGTGTCGTCCTAGTGGGCCATCCACAAGTCTTCGTCGACATGATTCACAACACGAAGCAGACCGTCCGCTACAGCGGATTAAAAAATAGAATATTAGAATAAGAAAAAATCGTAACAATTGCTTGTTACGATTTTTCTTTTTGTAGTACTTTTGTTTATTCTTCTTCAGTCTCTACACGATTTGTATTTGAACCGACTTCATATGTTTCGATAAACGAATCATACTCCTTGAAGGATTTTGGGAATGTAAGCTCGAACAATTCAGCCACATCGTCCTGGTACAACTTTGTTACGTTTCCGGATGGAAGTGAAATCTTAATCTCTCCCGGATCCTCTTCGTTTACAAGAATGCGGTTTACCAACTTTACGGCTCGATATCCCATATCATAAGGGTCGGAGTAAAGGGTTAGCAACGTATATTGTCCCAAGGTCATGTCCCCGCCCAAGGTAAGAACTTTGTTCTCGTTTGCCAAGGAGGTAATCATTTCAATCTGGTCGGT
>JAEEGL011340325.1_pt1 | contig 14708 bp, 7 predicted proteins | sample 9134231 | NCBI WGS metagenome assembly JAEEGL01 (sample SAMN16246548, study PRJNA631951) | gut metagenome | biome: gut microbiome; feature: rumen; material: fiber-attached | host: Bos | place: Iran: Karaj | collected 2018-10 | reverse complement strand
TGATGAAAGTGATGTTATATAAGTATCATCTGAGCTCTGCTCAAACTCTCTCCTGCAGACGTAGAGCTTTCTGTCAAAATCTATGCCCCTTTCGCAGTCCTCAGGTCTTTCGATAAAGCACTGACAGATATATGGCATGCAGTCTCTGGCCATATCTCCAAGGATTTCAGGATGTACAGGAACGTCTCTCCAGCCAAGGAATTTAAGACCGCTCTTTTCGCAGATAACCTCGAACATCCTCTTTGCAAAGGTTCTTTTAAGGTCATTTTGTGGAAAGAAGAACATTCCTATTCCATAGTCCCTTGCGTCCTTAAGCTCAACACCACAGCATCTGGCTGCTTTGGAAAAGAATGCGTGAGAGATCTGCAACAGTATTCCTACGCCGTCTCCAACCTTTCCGCTGGCATCCTTACCGGCTCTGTGCTCCAGCTTTTCTACTATGCTCAGAGCGTCATCCAGTGCCTTAACATCTGCATGTCCATCTATATTTACAACTGCACCTATTCCGCAGGCATCACGCTCTATGTTGTCGTTATATATCATCTGTGTCCTCGGTAACAATCTCCTGACTTGCATCCTCTGCCCCGGTTTATGGCCGAGGCAGAAGCTTTAAGCATTTATTATTCTGAGAAAAGAAGATCTGAATATACTGGGAATGGCCAGTACTGCTGGTCTACTAAAAGCTCTAAGGCATCAGCAGACTTTCTGGCTGCATCCATATCTGCAAGGATTGTCTTGTGGTAGTAAGCCAGGGCCTTCCATGGATCCTCAGGAACCTTGCCCATATCCTTTGCAAGCTTCTGGCACTGCTTCATAAGAGCATCTGTCAGAACTGCTACTTCCTTGGATGTGTCTGTCTCATATGCTGTTACACAGCCGGCAGCCTTAAGAGTTGCCATTCTGTCGCAAAGATCAGCTGCATAGGATGAAACTGCAGGAAGGATCTGTCTTCTGATCATATCCAGCATTGTGTTTGCCTCGATGGCAATCTTAGCGTTGTATGTATCAGCATGGATAAGAGCTCTTGCTTCAAGCTCGCCCTCTGTGTAAACGCCGTTTGAAACGTAGAGGTCAACTGCCTTCTTGTCAGCGTAGTGTGGAAGCGCATCTGCTGTTGAAATGAGGTTTGAAAGGCCTCTCTTTGTAGCTTCCTTAACCCATGACTCGTCATATCCGTTTCCATTGAAGATGATCCTCTGGTGCTCTGTAAATGTCTTTTTAATGAGCTTCTGAAGGTCTGCATTGAAGTTCTTGGACTTCTCAAGGATGTCTGCAAACTCCTTAAGCTCCTGAGCCATAATGGTGTTCAGGGCGATGTTTGGTCCTGAAATTGACTGAGAAGATCCCAGCATACGGAACTCAAACTTGTTTCCTGTAAAGGCCATAGGTGATGTTCTGTTTCTGTCTGTGTTGTCCTGAGGGATAGAAGGAAGAACATCTATGCCGATCTCGATCTTTTTCTTGCCGCCATCCTTGTATGGCTTTCCTTTGATGATGGACTCAACAACTGCCTCAAGCTCATCTCCAAGGAAGATTGAAATGATTGCCGGAGGTGCCTCCTGCGCGCCGAGTCTGTGATCGTTTCCTGCTGAAGCAACTGTACATCTTAAGGTATCCTGATACTCGTCAACACCCTTTACAAAAGCTGCAAGGAAAAGAAGGAACTGTGCGTTCTGGCTTGGTGTGCTGCCTGGCTTAAGAAGGTTCTTTCCTGTATCTGTTCCGATTGACCAGTTGTCATGCTTACCTGAGCCATTAACTCCCGCGAAAGGCTTTTCATGAAGAAGACATACAAAACCATGTCTGTCAGCAACTTTTTTCATGATATCCATAGTGATCTGGTTGGAATCGGAAGCAGTATTTGCATCTGAGTAAACAGGCGCCATCTCATGCTGTGAAGGAGCTACCTCGTTGTGTTTTGTCTTTGAAAGAACGCCAAGCTTCCAGAGCTCGTTATCAAGGTCTTCCATGTATGCTGCAACTCTTGGCTTGATTGCTCCAAAGTAGTGATCCTCGAGTTCCTGTCCCTTTGGAGGCTTGTTTCCAAAAAGTGTACGGCCTGTCATGATAAGGTCTTCACGCTGCTTATAAAGAGCTTTGTCAACAAGGAAGTACTCCTGCTCCGGTCCGCACTGTGCTGTTACACGCTTTGTCTCTGTATCTCCGAAGAGTCGCAGTATCCTGATTGACTGCTTGCTTACTGCGTCCATTGAACGAAGAAGCGGAGTCTTTTTATCAAGCGCCTCTCCTGAGTAGGAAAGGAAAATTGTAGGAATATAAAGAGAATTGTCTTTTACGAAAGCAAATGCTGTAGGATCCCATGCTGTATAGCCTCTAGCCTCGAAGGTTGCACGAAGTCCTCCTGAAGGGAAGCTTGATGCGTCGGGCTCACCTCTTACCAGCTCTTTTCCTGAGAAGTCCATCATGATCTTGCCGCCTCCGACAGGATCGATGAAGCTGTCGTGCTTCTCAGCTGTAACTCCGGTCATAGGCTGGAACCAGTGTGTATAATGAGTTGCGCCTTTCTCAATCGCCCACTGCTTCATTGATTCAGCAATCTCATTAGCTGTTGTGAGCTCTAAGGGTGTACCGTCTGTAATGCACTGCTTCCAAGCCTTAAAGGATGCAGATGAGAGACGCTCTTTCATGGTCTCTTCATTAAATACGTTACTTCCAAAAAGTTCCGGTAAGTGTGTTGCTTCTGTTTTCATACTATTCTCCTCCGTATTATTTTGTAAAAAACAGGGACTGCTCCACCAGACTCCCATGCTGAGCCGGTGAAAACAGTCCCCATTGACTGATACTTATTTTTATTTCACACTGCTTTTGTTAATTCACTTTCTTCTATTTCCTCAAGCTGTGCGCCTGAATCTCCGTAGTTTGCAAGAACTCTTGCGGAAGGATCGTTTACGTTGCAGCCCTCCCACTCTTTGTTTGGCATCCAGAAATCCTTGATCATCTCTGCCTGCCCCGGATAGAACTCCTCGAAGATTTCTCTGTAGAGAAGGCTTTCCTTTGTAAATGGTGTGCAGTAGGTGTACTTCTGTCTGCGACTCTCAAACTCCTCATCTGTATATTTCTCTTCTGCGTAGGCCTTGAGGTCATCAACCATGCTATGACCTACTGCGTCTGAGAAAGCTGCCTTCTGTCTCCAGAGAATGTTCTCAGGAAGAAGATCATCTTTTTCAAAAGCATGTCTCAAGAGGTATTTGCCCATGTCATATTTGTTCATCTTGATCTCCGGATCGATGCTCATTACATATTTAACAAAAGAAACATCTCCGAAAGGAACTCTCGCTTCAAGGCTGTTAGCACTTATGCATCTGTCTGCTCTAAGGACATCGTACATGTAGAGCTCATCAACTCTCTTTTTTGCCTCCTTCTGGAACTCCTCTGCACTTGGAGCAAAGTCCGTGTACTTGTAACCAAAGAGCTCATCTGAGATCTCACCTGTCATCAGAACTCTGATATCAGTGGTCTCATGAATCGCCTTGCAGCAAAGGTACATTCCCATGCTGGCTCTGATCGTTGTGATGTCCCAGGTTCCAAGAAGCTTTACTACATTGGGTAGCTCTGAAATAACCTGCTCAGGAGTCATGTAGACTTCTGTGTGCTCTGAGCCGATGAAATCTGCTGTTTCCTTTGCGTACTTAAGATCGATGGCATCCTTTTCCATTCCTATTGCAAAGGTCCTGATCTTCTTAGGTGCTTTTCCGGTTTTCTTAGCCTCCTCATTAAGAATCCGCTGGCTTATAGCACATACAAGGCTTGAATCAAGTCCGCCTGATAAAAGAAATCCAAGTGGTGCATCACTATCCATTCTGTCCTCAACTGACTTAATGAATCTGTCGTGGATCTCCTTGCAGGCTGTCTCAACATCAGCTGTAGAATACTTATTTCCGGGGATATCTGTCAGATTTTCAAATCTAACAAAATTTCCATCCTCATAAAAATATCCGGGTGGGAAGGGGCTTATCTCATCGCACAGTCCCACGAGGTTGCAGGCCTCAGAAGCAAACATTATTGCTCCGCTCTTATCATAGCCGTAAAACAGTGGTCTTATTCCCATCGGATCTCTTCCGGCGATGACCTGTTTTTTTACAGAGTCATAAATGATAACTGCGAATTCGCTGCCCAGCATTGGGAACATTCCCATTCCGTATTCCTTGTACAAAGGAAGAATGACCTCGCAGTCAGAATCACTTACAAAGCTGTAGCCCTTTGCCTCAAGATCCTTCTTCATCTTTCTGAAGCCATATATCTCTCCGTTGCATACAGCGAAGTTTCCGTCCAGCTCAAAGGGCTGCATTCCTTCGATATGAAGTCCCATGATAGCCAGTCTGTGAAATCCCAGATATCCAACCGGTGTTTCAATAAGCTTTGACATATCCGGGCCTCTTGGAATCGTCCTGTCAAAATATGGCATTAGTTCTTCTTTTGAAATTGTTTTGGAAGTGGTTCCAAGTATTGAGCACATATTGACCTCCTGTATACAATCTTTTGTAACAAAGAAATGGCGCTGACAGAACGCTCTACCAGAGCATTCCGTCAACGCCATTGTCGACTTATTTGTATTCCTGTATACAATTTATGTTTTACATAATATGCCGTTAAATATACTTTGTCAACAAAAATTTTTGGACCTGGGGGACGGGGGTTGTGGACCATATCTTTTTCTTTGTTGCGAGCATAAGATATGATATAACAAAAATAGAAGTATTTATTCGGGGGAGGAAAATACGCATGGAATCTAAGAAAAATAAATTCGGCTTCTGGTCACTGGTATGGCTGCTGGGTCTTGCGGGACAGCTGTGCTGGAACATGGAAAATCAGTGGTTTAACACCTTCATCTACGCCAAAATAGCAAAAGACCCGACGATCATTTCCTGGATGCTGGCTATTTCCGCTACAGCTACCACGATTTCAACCTTTCTTTTTGGCTGTGTTTCTGACAGAAAGGGCAACAGGAAAAGCCTTGTCGCAATTGGCTATATCCTATGGGGTATCTTTACAATCCTCTTTGGAACTACCCAGTTCATAAAACACGGAAGCGGCGATTCTACTGCTCTTATAGGCGTCGCATTTGCGGTTGTCGCAGCTGATGCAATAATGAGTTTCTTTGGTTCCATGGGAAATGATATAGGCTTCAACGCCTGGATCAACGACCACATGAACGAACAAAATTCAGGGTCTCTTGGTGCTGCACTGGCTGTCCAGCCTGTAATCGGAACCATTGCAGGAACCATTCTTGGCGGACTTCTTGTGGGAGCTGATGATAATTATATGAGGCTGTTCGTTGTCATCGGACTTCTTGTTATCCTTTTGGGAATCGTATCCCTTTTTGGCATGAAGGATTCGATTAGCCTTAAGCCCTCGAAAAAAGGCTCCTTTTCCAAACAGTTCTTTTCTATTTTTAACATCAAAGAGTACTTAAAGCACCGCGAGCTGGTATTCGTAAACCTGATGCTCGCAGTTTACTTTATTTCTTTCAATGTATATTTTTCACATCTGGGGAATTTCATGATCTATTATCTGGGATTTACAGCAGATACTATGGGACTTATAGAAGGAGTAGGACTTCTCCTTGCCATGTTTACAACAATCCCGGCAATCAGACTTATCAGAAATGACAGATCCTCTTTTGTAGTGCTTGTAGCTATAGCCCTTAACTGCGTGGGTCTTCTGATCATCGGGCTTTTGGTATCACCGGAAAACGTCAATCCCGCCACCATCTGGAATCCGCATCTTCTGTTAGGAGTCCTGTTTGTCGGCATCGGATATATTCTCTTTTTGCAGACCATCACAGTGTGGTCCAAGCGCCTGTATCCTGAGGATGCAAGAGGACAGTTCGAAGGAATCCGCATCATCTTCTACGTGCTGATCCCCATGGTTGTTGCACCGCTTATCTCAAATCCAATCATCAAGACCAGCGGCGAATTTGTTGATGAATATGGCTTCACAGAATACCTTCCAACCAACACACTGTTTCTTGCAGGAGTATTCATACTTCTGATGACACTGATCCCTCTGGTGCTGGCAAACAGAGAACATAATCTTAGTAAATCATAAAGTGTGCGGCGATAAGTACCGCAAGGAATGCAAGATTTACTGCGGTAAAAAGGGCAACGTACTTTAAGCTGTTTTGTTTGAATTCCTTAGTGTAGGCCTTGTAAGAAATAAGGCTTGCCATAGAGGCGATGAGAGTTCCAAGGCCTCCGGTGTTTACGCCGATAAGGAGCTCCTTGGAATTATCTGTAAAGCCTGAAAGCATCAAAGTAGCTGGTACGTTGCTGATAACCTGGCTTAGAGCCACAGAAATAAGAAATTCTCTTCCGCTTAGAACATCTCTAAGGAAGCTGCTGACAAATTCTATATTGCCCATATTTCCGGTGAAAATAAAAAAGCCGATAAAGGTAAGAAGCAGTATATAATCAGCTCTCAGAAGAATCTTAAAATCCATTCCGCCAACTACAACCAGAACTACGATTGCAAATATATACCAGGGTATTACTCTCACAACGCATAAAAGAGCCACAGCAAAGAGAACTGTGTAAATGATCACCTGGGTTCTGCTTCCAAAGTGCTTTGTTACGGAAGATCCGTCAGTGGTATTAAGTTCTTTTTTCCTATCAGGAATAAGTAGCAGACATACAAAAAGTAAAATCGCAGAAAGAAGACTATAAGGAAGCATTATTCCCATAAACTCCAAAAGTCCCATGCCTGTCAGCCCGTAAATATAGAGGTTCTGCGGATTTCCAATCGGAGTCAGCATACTACCAAGATTCGCCGCCACAGTCTGAAGTACGACCGTCGGGATCATCATATCCTGTCTCTGACAATTGTGAAGTATCATTATCGCAAGTGGAACAAAGGTTATGAGTGCCACATCGTTAGTGATAAGCATGCTTCCCAAAAAACACATAAATATAAGAACTGCAGCCAGCTGCCAGCCACACTTTACCTTTGATAAAAGAAACTCTGCAACCTTCTCAAACACTGAATTTTCCTTAAAGCCCTGGATTATAATCATAAGCCCCCAAAGAATTCCCAGCGATCTAAAATCTATATATCCCAGATACTCCTTGCCCGGATGCACAAAAAAGGCTGAAACTATTGCCAGTATCCATGCTATACAAAGCACCGTATCCAAATTCTTTACTCTTTCCACAATCTTCTTCACTTCATCTAACTCCCTTCCAATATTTTCCGCTCCGTATTATACCACAACTGTCACACACCTATTGGTGTGATAATTCTGTGACGGATCACTTAGTAAAATAAGCGTATAAAAAAGAAGAACCGCTTACTCAAGTAAGCAACTCAGAGATAAAAAGGGAGAGAAAATTATGAAGAAGAGAATTAAAGAAGCCATTTTATTTGTAGCAGCTACAGCACTTTGTATTGGTGGTTTAGTATGTGGACGCATCAAAGCAAATGAAGTATACGCAGCAGAACCCAAATCAATCGCAGCAAAATCCGAAGACGAATTCACTTTCATGGGCGGCCTTAGCCTCCAGGATCCTGAGAACGACCTGACGATGGCAATGTTCAGGGATTCTGATAGAACTCCTGTAGTTGTGATAAAAAAATACGGAGATAAAGTATTTGGAGAATACGAAACAGAAACTGCTACTCTTAAAGACGGCAGAGAATACACAAAGATAACAGTCGGTGGTCATACCTTCGGCTATCACTTCAGCCTCGAGGATGAGGAAGAAGATTCCTTCCTTGTAGACGAAGACGGAACAGCTTACTATGCAGATGATCTTATTGAATGTGTTGCAATCAGAATGCTTGAATCTGTTCTATAACCATTCAAAGTTTTTGCGCTATGACAAGCGCAAAAACTTTGAAAAGAGTCCTCTTACTCCTGAAGGATCTTCAATACTCCGTCAAAGTCGCCAGCTTCAAGGCTCTGTTCTATTCTGCTTATGCGCTCTGCATCCTTATCGGGAAGCTTGTACTCGCTTAAGGTGTCGAGGATGGTTCGCGCAAGATCATACTCTTCCATCTGTGCAAATTCCGAAAGTCCCACATAGGAGTCTTCAAGCATCTCCTTTGGAATCTCGGTAAGCTCCTGCTTTTTTTCAAAAAGCGGTGATAATACTTCTACCACTTTTTTGTACTCATCCATGACAATACTGTGGTTATCCCTGATAAAAGCGATATCTGAAGTCTTTCCGGCCATCTCAAGAGCCTGCGCATCATCGCCAAGCTTAAGCGCTCCGACAAGCCTTGAACTACTCTTTAGAGCGTGAACCTTGATGACGTAGTTCTCCCAGTTTTCTGTATCGTAAAAGCTTTGGATTTCTTCTGCCTTATCTTCATAAGAGTCGCAGAACATCTCCATAAGATTCTTTAGCATCTCTTCAGAGCCGCTGTTCTTAAGGGCTGTAGCACCGTCAATACCCTGGAGGCTCTCATACCATTTTGCCTCCGGTACAGCTTCTTCATTAACTGATGGGCTGTCACTGCCTTCAGACTCGCCACTCTCGTCTCTGATAACATTCCCTTCCTCGGCAATATCGGGCTGCAGGTCATCCTCATCAAGGTTGTCAAAAAATGCTCCAATATTGTAGTTATTGTCGCCCTTGATCAGATACTGTAAGCCAATAGTTCCTTCTCCGCAGTTTGCTGCAGCACCTACAGATACCTTCTGGAAAATCAGATGCTCAAAGTTTACCTTTTCACGAATAATGCTTTCTATCCATACAAGCTTATCTTCATCTATTCCGGCATAGGGAACGATAAGAAGCGAGGTGTCCGGAGCCGTGTTGCCCTGAAAAGCGTTTTTCAGATACTTCTCATAGCATCTGATTGAAGAACCGAAATAAAGTCTTCCAACTCCGAGTCTGTCATTTTTCATCCTGAGTACCGGACGAAGCCACAAGGTGTCAAGAATTCCGTTGATTCTTCTGCTTATTTTGCCCTGCCTTGCCAGAGTATCTGTGCTTCTTGTAATGAAGCTGCAGTGGAGTCTCTTCTTGGCTATTTCCAGTTCAGAAACGATTTTTTCAACAGGCTGGTTCTGCTGGGCAAGCCTTACAGCGATTATCGCCAGAATTCCGGATGCACTTGAGAGACACTCCGAATTAACGACAGTGACATTATCAAAAGCCTTGGAAGCCCTCACAGCCCTCTCATACTCTGCGCTTGAATGACTTGTATATGCGATGAAAATAAGGTGATGGGCCTTCTTAAGCTCCTCTGCAAAAAATCTGATATATGCTTCCTCAGTAGGCGCATCAGTCTTAACCCAATTGTCTTTATCCTTCATATATCGAATAAGCTCGTCGCAGTCAAGGTCCACGTTGTCGTAGAAAATTCCCTCTTTTGTAAATACCTGACATGGGATGATACTGATTCCAAGCTGATCAACAAGCTCCCTCGGAAGATCACAGGTACTGTTGATCGCTATTGTCACAGGCTTCTTTTTTGCATAACGGCTGGCAGTATTCATTGAAGATCCGGCCATCTCAAGTCCTTTATATCCAATGAGCTTTCCTGCAGGAAGCTGTGTAAGAAGCATATCCTCAAGCTGCTGCCCTGAAACAGGCTTAACAAGAATGCCATCAAAGCCGGTTCTGATGTAGAGCTCAGTATTGTCTCCGCCTGCATTTGCAGTAAGAATGACAATAGGCACATTCAGGTTCATTCCGCCCGCCTGTGTCCTGATCTTCTCATAGCATTCAATGCCATCCATTTCGGGCATCAGATGATCCATGAAAATGACGTCATAGCGGCTTCGAAGTGTCGCTGTCAGAGCCTCCTGTCCGGAAGAAGCAAGATCAATAGTCATTCCCGTGCCTTCAAGAAGCTTTTTCTCCACCTGAAGGTTCATCTCATTGTCATCTACAATAAGTATCCTTGCATCCGGTGCGTGGAAACTGTGTTCAAATTTCTCAGCTGAAGCAAGGCCTACCGAATTGGTTATATTGAGGTCGCCGATTGGCTTATCTGATGAAATTCCCTGTTTGATGGAAACCTCAAAGGTTGAGCCCTGGGAATACACACTGTTGACTTTAACCTTACCATCCATGAGCTCGACAAGCTGTTTTACAATAGAAAGTCCCAGTCCTGTTCCCTCTATGCTGCGGTTCTTTTCCTCATCCACACGTTTGAAGGTTTCAAAAAGCTGTGGCAGAGCCTCAGGTTTGATGCCTGCTCCCGTGTCAGAAACGCTGAAGTTCAGCATAGCCTCTCCGGATTCCAGAACTTCGCACTCCATATGAAGACTTACTGAGCCTTCCTCAGTATACTTAACTGCGTTGTTCAAAAGATTGATCAGAATCTGCTTTATCCTGACCTCATCTCCATATAGTACCTGAGGTACATTAGGGTCGATGTCAACGTTGAAGGAAAGTCCCTTCTCATCAGCCTTGAGCCAGATCATGTTTACAATTTCTGAAAGAAGAGACCCGACATTGTAATCAACCGGTACAATTTCCATTTTCCCGGCTTCGATCTTGCTGATATCCAGAATGTCATTTATAAGGGACAAAAGAAGCTTTCCTGCTCCCTGGATGTTTTTGGCATCCCTTCTTATCTCCTCAGAAGCATCCTCCTGTCTGAGAATGATCTCATTAAGACCAAGAACAGTATTGATAGGTGTTCGTATCTCATGGCTCATGTTAGAGAAAAAGCGACTCTGAGCCTCGCTCATTGCTTCCCCTTCTTTTGACTTCTCTTCAGAAAGCTTACCCTCTCTCTGATAGAGCCTTGTCTGGAAGGAGGTCATGATCATCATGACGATACCTACTATGATGAATGCCACATAGGTGTCAAAAAAGCTGCCCCAGCGGCTGTACTCAGTCACAAGCTCCGGATGATAGTAGGCTGTAATGTAGCAGCCAAGCATAACAAGAGCATTCACTATGCTCATGATGATCCTTGTTTTTCCATCTAAGATCATTACAAGATAATAGCTTCCAAGAAGAAGCCAGAGTGGAGCACCACTGTTTATTCCGCCGTTGGTAAAGAGCATCGCCGGCAGGAACAGGAATATAACTATGATAGACAGTACAATTCTGCCCTGCTTAAGCCTTTTTTTCCTATAAACGACTGTAACATAAATAGAAAACACTACTGCCCCAACAAAGGTTGATAAAGTTGCCGAAAATGGCTCCCTCATTACAAGTCCGCTGATCACCGCAACATAGAGGGACACAATTACGGACATTGAAAAGACCATAAATGATCTGTCCTTGATATTTATAGAGGAATCATATAAGAATTCCCGAAATAACTTTTTTCTGCGCTCGAAAAAGCTCATTTATCGTCCCTCCTCTCATAATGGATCATACTTTGAGGCAGCACGCGTTTCATTACCCTTTCAAACTCGCGCATATCAATAGGCTTGGCAATAAAACCATCAAAGCCCTCTCTTATAAACATCTCCTTAGAACCACTAAGAGCATTTGCTGTAAGTGCAACAATGATTGGGCTTCTACCGGTTTGTGCAGCAATCTCCCTGATTTTCTTCATGGTTTCAACGCCATCCATCTCAGGCATCATGTGGTCCATAAAGATAATGTCGTAGCGTCCGTCTTCGTACTTTCTGATGGCCTCCCTGCCACTTTCAGCCATCTCAGGAACCATCTTGTACTCGCGAAGTATTCCTCCTGCAACCACCAGATTCATAGGCTCGTCATCAACGATGAGCGCTGACACTCCGGTGAATCTTGGAAGCATTCCCTCTCCGGTCATGCAGAATTCAAAGCCCTTATTGCCATTTAGAATTCTGACAACAGGGAAAGAATAAAGCGGCTTGGGCATAACCAGAACTCCGCTGCCGGGCGTTGCATTAAAGCCTGCAGAAGCAGATACGGCAACCTTATAGCCATCCCTTGAAAGCTTGTCGAGCACATCTCTGTCAGAGCTGTATTCCTCCTGCCCCGTGAAGATATAAGTAATACTGGAGTCACTGAGGATTTTTTCAAGTTCGTTCATATCATTGACAGAATAAAGCTTTCTCTTAAGTCCGGAAGAGATATTTATCGCCATGGACCTGAAGAAGTCGCGAACCTCAGGAACACTGTATTTGTCAGGTTTAATATAGAAAACAATTGCTTCCTTGCTATCCTGTTCTATTGAAAGACAAGGCGATGAATCAATAACCTTCTGAGGAACAGATATCCTCACTGTGGTTCCGTGACCTTTTTTGCTGCTTATCAAAACAAAGCCGCCCATTTTGTGAACAAAACCATAGACGATGGGAAGACCGATTCCAATACCTCCGGTACTTCTGTTCCTTTGCTTGTTGGCCTGATAAAGCCCCTTTGAAGCTCTGGATATTTCTGCCCTGGACATACCAACGCCTGTATCTGTCACCTCTATCGTAAGATTAACGCCATATTCGTGTGGCACTGAGAACACCTTGATATATACTCCGCCATTTCTGGTAAACTTTATGGAGTTATCCAAGAGGTGTCTGAAGATTTTATGGAACTTCCTGATATCACCGCATAGCATGCTGGGCGTCTCAGGCGCCAGATCTATGATGAGTTCAAGATTATTTTCCTTGTAGATTGAATTGTAGTAGGAAACCACATCGTTTATGAGGGAGACACACATGTAGTTTTCTTCCTCAAGAACGATCTCGCCTCTTTTAAGCTCAGTGTAATCCTGAATGTCCTCAATCTGATTTGCCAGTCTGACCCCTGCTTCCTGAATGGAAACAAGCTCCTTATTGTCATAGTTTTTTTGCATAAGGGCTGTCATACCGCTGATAACATTGATAGGCGTGCGAAGCTCATGTGAAATGTTGGATAAAAAGTCCTCCATATCATTGTCATTTGTCTTTGCTGCTTCCATCCACTTCTTTGTCTTTTCCTTCTCGGAAACTCTTGCGGCCACTGCAATACGACCGATGAAATAAAGGATTACGATGGTAAAGATCTGGAAAGAGGTTCTTGTAACTGCGGACCTGCTCAGGTCAAGCGTGTCAGTAATATACATATAGTAGAACTGAACGCACAGCACTATAGCATAAACAGTAACACTGAGATTGAGCAGTTCCAGTCGATTCGTGATCGTGACAGTAGCTAAAAGCAGCGCAAAGGACAAGCTCACATCGAAAAGACTCTCCTCATGAATACCATGGTAAAATGCCAGAAAAGCGGCGTAGGAAAAATATAGACTGATTCTGGTAGACCGATCCAGTTTTTGAAGAACGTGAAGCGCCCACAAAATCACAGTAGCAACTGCAATAACTCCAGGCACCCAAAACTCCCAATCTCCAAAAAATATCTGTAAAATGCAGGCAATTCCTGCAAGTGTGGCTACAACGATGATTAGCCGTTCACTTCTGATCTCGTCCACAACAATACCCCCAAACTGTAAAATTCAAATAAATGCGCTCATCGCACATTTCCCCAATATTTAATATAGCATATTAAATTGACATTTGTCCGCAAACTGTCTAAGATGGATAAAGATAATACAACGAATTTAAAGGCAAGGGCGCCAGAACAGAACTACATGGTTCTTGTTTTGTCGTCCATTTTTTTATCTAATTATTCCCACGGAGGTAAAAATGAGCAAGTATACAAAAGAGGATATCTACCGCATCGTCGAGGAGGAGGACGTGGCTTTTATCAGACTGCAGTTCTGCGATATCTTCGGTGTTCCGAAGAATATTGCGATTGCTGCAAGTCAGCTTGAGAGCGCCCTTAATAACGAGTGCATGTTTGATGGCGTTTTTGTTGAAGGCTTCTCAAGAAGTGATGAGAGCGATATGTACCTTCATCCAGATCTTGACAGCTTTGACATCTATCCCTGGCGTCCACAGTCAGGCAAGGTTGCCCGTATGTTCTGCAATGTCTACACAGCAGACGGAGAGCCATATCTTGGAGACTCCAGAAATATCCTTAGAAACGTTGTTGAGAAGGCAAAAAAGATGGGCCTCAATTTCAAGGTAAATCCTGAGCCTGAGTTTTTCCTTTTTGACTATGACGACGATGGAAAGCCAACAACAAATACTCATGAGAAGGCTTCTTATTTTGATGTTGCCCCAGCAGATCAGGGCGAGAACGTAAGAAGAGATATCATTCTGAATCTGGAAGAGATGGACTTTGACATCTCCTCCTCACATCACGAGATTGCACCGGCCCAGCACGAGATAGATTTCAAAGAAGCCGATGCTGAGCGCAGTGCAGATATGGTCATGACCTTCCGCATGGCAGTTAAGACAATTGCGAAAAAACACGGTCTTTATGCCACCTTCATGCCCAAGCCCGTTGAAGGAATAAGCGGTTCTGGTATGCACCTCAATATCATCGCTGAAGATGATAACGGAAAGAACCTTTTTGTAAAAGAAGGTACGAGCGAACTTTCAGAGACTGCTCTCTCCTTTATCGCCGGAGTTTTAAACCACGTTAAGGGAATGACTCTTGTTACAAATCCTATCGTAAATTCCTATAAACGCCTTGTTCCGGGCTATGATGCACCTGTTAACGTATCCTGGTCATCCTCCTCTTCTAACAGAGGTGCTCTTATAAGAATTCCTGCAAAGCGCGGAGACAACACAAAGATTGAGATCAGAAATCCCGATGCTACCTGCAACCCATACCTGGCCCTTGCTCTTATTCTTGCTGCGGGAATGGAGGGTATCGAAAAGAAGCTGACTCCTCCTGCAGAACTTAACCAGGACGCTACTGACCTGGATACCCTGCCTCTTACTCTTGGTGAAGCAATCCGCGCCTACAGTG
>JAEEGL016395817.1_pt1 | contig 14709 bp, 14 predicted proteins | sample 9134231 | NCBI WGS metagenome assembly JAEEGL01 (sample SAMN16246548, study PRJNA631951) | gut metagenome | biome: gut microbiome; feature: rumen; material: fiber-attached | host: Bos | place: Iran: Karaj | collected 2018-10 | reverse complement strand
GGACTGGCCGTTCCAGGCCGTGACGCCCGGCGTCATCGGACCGCCCGTGAACAGCACGCGGATGCTTTCGATCTGGTCGTTTCCGGCCGCGTCCTTGCCTGCCGCCTGAAGGATGTAAGTGGCTTTGTCCGCGAGATCCACATGGATCGTTGCGGTCTGTGTCTGAGGCACGTCATCGATGTAATGGGCATGATTCGTGCCTTCAGAAACCTTCCACCAGATCACACGCACATCCGTGATGCCGTTTGCCAGCCGCCAGGTGAAATCCACACCCGACGGATTCTGTTTGAGGCTCAGGTCATAGACATAGGCGGTCAGTCTGGGCTGGGTGCCCTTCTCTTTTGCAAGCGCCGCATTCAGCACATTGACCGTGTCGACATAATGCTTCCGGTCCAGAGAATGCATCGTGGAGACATAATACGCCTTGCCGTTCCGCTGAACGGCAGTTACCAGAGAGCCGCCTGCGTTCGCGGTATTGCCGGGCTTGCCGGCGAAGAAACCCTGAAGGGAATAAGTGCCGTTGGTGAAACCGTCGGACGCCGCCATGTTCCGTGCGGCATTGTATTGTGTTTCCGGGAGAGAATAGCTGACCGCACCGAGGATCTTTCGAAGTTCCTCCTGGCCGCAGGCTTCCTTCAGGATCACGGCCAGATCATAGGCGCAAGAAAAATGTCCGTCCGCGTCGCAGCCGTGCGCGTTCACAAAATGCGAATGGCTGAGGCCCAGGGACGCGCATTTTTCGTTCATCATCTGCGCGAAGCCTTCGATCGAGCCGCCGATGCCTTCCGCGAGCACGTTGGCTGCGGCGTTGGTGGACGGCAGGATCATGGTATAGAGAAGCTCCCGGACGGTAAATTCCTCTCCGGGTTTCAAAGACGGCGCGATGCCGGACGAGAACACAGAAACGTTACGGACCGCATTCTCGGAAACCGTCAGAATGTCGTCCATATCCGCGTGTTCGGCCGCGACCAGCGCCGTCAGGACTTTCGTGGTGCTGGCCGGCGCATAGGCCGAATAGGGATTCAGGCTCAGAAGGATCTGGCCCTCCTCATCCAGCACACAGTAGGCATCGCTGTCCGTATCCAGTCCGTTGGGCGATACGTAGGGGGTGGACGGCTCCTCGGACGACGTGGACGGCAGGGTCTGCCCTTCCTGGGTCACGATCTCGTCGCCGTGGTTTGCGGAGCTGCCGTTCGCTTCGGTGGTTTTTTCGCTCCCCGATCCGTCCCAGGGCGTTTCGCCGGTCTCGATCGTTCCGGGCATGCAGGCGGAAAGCGCCAGCGCCAGAATGAGGAGACCTGTTATCCATATCTTTTTCATCAAACTCTCCCGGTCGTGATGATCATATTTACGAAAAAGGGGCTTCTTTAGAGAAGCCCCTTTCCCACTGTACGTGACAAGATTCGAACTCGCGACCTTCTGATCCGTAGTCAGACGCTCTATCCAGCTGAGCTACACGTACATACTGTCTTTTTGGACAGCAAGCGTATTATAGTAGGCTTTTTTTGAATTGTCAATGAGTTTTATACGGAAACGCCGTCCTTCTCTCCGGTGGTCAGAACAACGGGCTTTCTGTGACGCGCCTCGGTCCTGAGCCCCAGGCGGGTGGCCCATTTCTCCGGATAAAAACTCTCATATTCTTTCCTGCCGCTCTTCCAGCGTTTCGCCGCCGGCGGAAAGTTGCACCAGACGATCGACGGAAGGCCGATGACCGGAAGGTAGAGCGGCCCGAGGACCGCGGACTGCACGGTGTGTCCGTACTCATGCGACAGGATGTGTTCCTCATACGTTCCCGGCTGTTCATTTTCGAGATCCTTAAGCGGAATATGGCGGCTCACGAAAATGAACATCCCCATAGCCATAGATCCTCCGTTCTTCCAGCCTGTCACCGCCGCATAGCGGAAACGGCCGTGCCGGTCTTCCCGGCCGAACAGGCGGATCCCCAGCCACATGAAGAATCCGATGAGATTCTGAAGGATGCCGAAGATCCACTGGAGCGTATAATAGAGGATGCCAAAAAAAATCTTCATAATCTGTTATATTGTAACAAAGAAACACGGTCACCGCAAGTGCCCCGAAGGCTTGCAATTCCGCTGTGCTTGTGGGAAAATCAAGGCAGAAAACAAGGGAGGGTTTCCCGATGAGCGATATCAGGCTTCGCGTCGCGACGCACAACATCTGTCACATGGGCAAAAACCCCGTCGACCGGACGGAGCTGTTCCCTGACGGGAGCTACCGGATGGGCTACGAGGCGGACATGGTCTGCCGGATGAAACAGTACTGGGAGGAAGTGTACGGGAGTTTTTCGGCGGATTTTATCGGGGTGCAGGAATATTATCCGTGGTTCGATCTGGCGCACACGATGCGGACGGATGAGACCGTCTTTGCGCCCAAAGGCTATGTGGTGCATTTCGGCGGGCACGGGCTCGGACTGCTCTCGAAGCACCCCGTGACACCTTGTGAAGAAGCAGACTTCGGAGAGATATCCACACGCCGCTGGCAGAAGTTCCATGCCGAGATCGGCGGCATTCGGATCGCCCTTTTCAACACGCATCCCATGCCGAAAGCAGAGCGCAGGCCGATCCGTGAACAGGAGTATGCATTCCTCATGAAGGAGTTTCAGAAAGAGCCGTATTTCCTGGCCTTCGGAGATTTCAACGCCCATACCGGAGATGAATTCGAGCCCTTCCTCCGGGCCGGCTTTCACATCGCGAATCCGGGGCTTACGACCGTCGAAGGCGGTCCGCCCTGCGACAACATCATCGCTTCGCCGAACATCCGGCTTTCCAATGTGACATTATACGACGTGGACCTTAGGCTTTCAGATCACATGGTCCTCGCATCAGATGCGCTCATCGGCTGAGGAAAGACGCTTCCCGATCGCGCCGGCGATCAAAAGATAACACCAGCCGACCAAAAGCAGAAAGATCATCAGCGTCACGATCCACCAGACACAGCCCATATACGGAAACTCCGGAAGGAAGCCAAATGCGCCGGCTGGGCCGCCCCAGTTCAGGAAGAAATACGGATAGATCTGTCCTTTGACAAACTCCCATCCATTGACGTAACCGATCGCCGCATAGATGACATAAAGAAACGGCGGGATGAGCACGAACCACACGCTCCTCTTCCGCACCGGGGCGCCGGAAGCCGAGACGAAATAATCCGCGACCGCGGCGACAGGGACCACCACGTGCGTCAGCGTATTCTGAAGATTCCAGGCCGCCTTCCCGAGGATCGGCGCCAGAAGCACCGCAAACACCACGCCGGTCAGCGTGATGGAAACCGTGCCCACCAGTTTGATGACGTACCAGGCCGTACCGGCCGGCTTCCGCCTAAGAAGCAGAACGGCTCCGATCACTGAGATCAGTGCGATCAGGATGTTGGACTGGATGGTAAAGAACATGAACACACGGCTGCCGCCCATGAAGGTGCCTCTGCCCGCATAGGCGCTGATAAATGTACCTGCCGCAGCGCATACGGTCACAATCAGTTTGAGGATCAGACTGACAATGATCCTGGTCTTTGAAATAGTCTTCATGGAAGCCTCCTTCGTCCTGCCGGGCCCATGACGGGAAACATCGATATGAGCGTATCATATAAGGCGATTTCAGCGCTGTAAAGCCCTGAATCCGGCAAATGTTTACAATTCGTCCATTTTTTCAACACTCGAAATTCATACTTCCCCTATACAATGCAAGTATCCAAAAGAAATGCAAGACTTTTTCATAAACCTCCTTCCCCTCATAAAAATGGCGCCCTCCTCGGAGGGCGCCGCGTAAGACAGTTTTATAGTTCTCAGGAACGGCATGATCTTCGGGTCATGCCGTTCCCTCTTCCATCAGTTCACTCAGCGGGATGAATCCGATCAGATCATAGCAGATATGGATGCTCTGGCGGCGTTTCCCGCTGCTTTTGTCAGGAGCCCCGACATAGATCGCCTTTATCAGCTCATGAGCCGCGTAAGGCGTGAGTTCTGTCAGCTCTGCATATTTTCTGACCTTCCGAATGAACTGTTCAAGATTCCGGTTCTGTTGTTCCTGTGTTTCGATTTCCTGCCGTAAGACTTCTGCTTCCGCTTTCAGATCACGCTGTTCGTCCTCATAGGCCTGACTCATCATGGTGAAACGGTCGTCGCTGATCCGGGAAGCCACATTGTCCTCATACAGACGGATGAACAAACGATCCAGTTCCTGGATACGCTTCTCATCCTTTTCGAGCTGTTTCCGCTTTACCCGAAGGACTTCTTTGCTCTCAGCCTGAAGCTTGGCTTCCACGATCGACCTGAAGTGACCTTCATAGCGGCCTACGTACCAGATGACTTCTTTGAGATGTTCCCAGACCAGCTGTTCCAGAACGACTGCCCGGATGAAATGAGCCGAGCACGAACCCGTGTTGTTCCTGTAGTTGGCGCAGACGAAATGATCCTGACGAGCTTCAAAGTAACTGGTGGTACAGTAGTGCATTCTGGACTTGCAGTCCGCACAAAAAACCAAACCGGAAAACATATGGGACTTGCCTGTCTTGGTACGACGATGCCGCTGTGACCGGATCTCCTGGACCTTTTCAAACACTTCCGGATCGATGATCGCCGGCTGGGTGTTATAGAAGATCGCCTGCTTCTCCACCGGATTCTCCCTGGTCTTTTTGTCCCAGATCGAATTGGTATAGGTCTTGAAGTTCACAGTGCATCCGGTATAGTCTCTTTTCTCCAGGATCCTCACCACCGATTTCGTATCCCACCTGTATGGATCCTCGGGAGCAGGAGCAAGCCCTTTCCGTCCCTCTTTGATCGTGTACGCCGTAATGGTCAACACTTTCTCTTCCGTCAGCTGTTTTGCAATCTGCATCGGCCCCCGGCCTTCCATACAGAGATCAAAGATGTGTCTGACTACCCTAGCGGCCTCTTCGTCGATGATCCACTGTTTTGGATCCTCCGGATCTTTGATATACCCAAATGGCGGATTGGCCGTCAGATGCTCTCCGCGTTCTCCCTTGGCCTTGTTGACCGCGCGGATCTTACGGCTGGTATCTCTGGCATAGAATTCGTTGAACCACATCCGGATACCGGCAAAGTCATTGTCCACGCTGTTCTGATCAGCGGAATCGAAATTGTCATTGATGGCGATATAGCGGACATCATGCTTTGCAAAAGTGATGTTGATGAACATCCCCGTCATCGTGGAATTTCGTCCAAGGCGGGACAGGTCCTTTGTAAGTAATACCGCTACATGGTCAGACTCGATTTCTTCCAACATTGACTGGAAGCCGGGACGGTCGAAGTTGGTTCCGCTGTATCCGTCATCCACAAAGAATACCGGATTCGGGAAACGATGCTCCTTTGCGTATGCTTCAAGGATGCGTTTCTGGTTTTCGATGGAAAGCGACTCGCCAAGTCTTTCGTCTTCCTGGGACAGACGGCAGTACAGTGCCGTGATCTTATCAGTTGCCCTTAACATTTCTGTTTCCTCCTTTTCAGGGGCAACTGTCTGAGCAGGATTGGCTGGAGCCATTATAACCGAATCCTTCCCTTTTGTCATTTATCATCCTCCACATTCTTTAAAAGGATGCGGGTGAGCTTCCGGTCAGGGAGTTCCGTTCCCTCATAACTTCCTGTGACGGTGTAGACGGTCCCGTGGATCTCGCATTCGACCTCGATCTCCGGGATCCAGTAGGCCGAAAGGTTCTTCACCACGATGTGGCCGTCTTCGTCGAACCTTATGTTTCTCATTCAGGCTGTTCTCCAATTTCTCGTATTTCCGGACAGGAAGAGGCGGCAGTCTTATGGCCAGGGGGCCTATCAGCGAATCAGATAAAACCGATTCCCAAAGTGATTCATTCCTGAACCAAGGCGATTATGTAATCGAACATATGTTCTGTCAATCCATCCGGAAGACGCTGACGGTCAGAACCGTCAAAGGCAGAAACAAGCCGTAAAAAGACCTGTGGCAAGCAGGGCGTGTGTCATTACACTCCGCACGCAGCTTGTTGGGCTCCGCCCAGGCCCGGAACCAAACATCGCCGGAGGCGATGGCTGAACCCGCAGATCCAGGGATCTGCGGGCTCTGATAATAAGCGTCCTTTGTTTCAAAAAAATAAGACGTAGATTTCGCCGGCGGCGAAGTTGCGGAAAGGGTTTGGATGTGGTTCCGAAGCACGCCTGCGTGTATGTTTTGAAGAAACATCAGCCATCGCCGCCGGCGATGTTTGCAAAGGGCTTGGGAGTCTCCCAACAAGCGGCCTGAGATGTGACCATCTACAGGCCCTGCTTGCCGCCGTAATAAAAGAGCCCCCTCATCAGTTATTGATGAGAGGACTCTTCAACTATGCTAGCATAATCAAATACCGTGTGGCCCCTGAATAGTTGTTCAGAAGCCACACGGCACAGTTAATTCTACGCATCAGCCACCTTAACTACCCACCATTCTAGTCGTAACACATAGGGGCCTTGTAATACTCATTCCTGACAGAGCGTGTCGATCAAATCTCGAATAGAATCAGCTTTTCCTTTTTCCAAATCAGATCCTTTCTCAAACTGTTCAATAATGGGAGGACCGTACAGTTTCAAGGCGTCCTGATAATTCGGCCTTGATAACAGCTCTTTCAAAGCGTCGCAATACTCCTTAACTTGCTCGATTCCATCAAATACACTGATACCATACAAATGAATGTCACCGATATATGGATAATCGGCAATGGCGCGAATCAATTGCTCGTCAGTCATTTCATGCAAAATGCCTTCGTCGATTCTCAAAAGGGAAACTTTCTCTTTTACGGTCATCCCTTTCCAACCGGGCGAATCTGGGGTGAGTGGATACACGTAGAACCCATCTGCGGAGAAAGGCGTATAAGCTGTTTCATTACTATTCGAATTACTGTCCTCGGCGTTGAACAAAAAGCTTGCTGTCGTTCTAGTGCCGGATTTGGTTTGTACATCACAGACAAGGATCCGAACAGCATGGTCATCTGAAGTGATACCGTAATACTCTTTTTCAACAGAGAGCAGAGACGCGCCGATTTTAATCAACTCTGTACGGACCATTTCTGCAGAGTCAATCTGGCTCAGAATATCTAATTCCTCATGGTGCATGGATACCCACCCATTGTCATATAAAGAAAAAGAAGCCAGTACTCCGGTCTCGGTAATGCTGATATCCAAGCGATCGGTTGTCTCAAGGCCGTTCACCGTCCGAACGAAAGAAAATGGATAGAAACACTCGTCTTTTTCTCCCCGAATGACCTCATAGGCTGTTGCATCAGTCAGGAATTCGGCAGCCCATTTTGTGGCCTCGTTCAGAGCATTTTGCCAAGCCGATTCCGATTCATTTTCTTCCACGAGTTTTATTTTATAGTGTTCTCTTAGGTCAAGGCCTATTAGCCTTTCACTCTTATGATCGATTGTAAAAGTGCCTTTTATCTCCGGTTCAATGATCTGGTATGTGTCTTTGAGGCCTTGAGTAATATATGGCCATTCAGAGCCATAAAAAACTCCTTTGTAGGTCACCTGATTGAATATGATTTCAGCCGAATCCGGAGCGAAACTTCCATATAAAACATTGTTTGTAAAAAACGAGCCGTGTTCTTCATTGATTCCGCTAAGTTTCAGCGGAAGAGCAGAACCCTTTGTCGTGCCAAGATAATTCAGTTTCACACTTGCAGTCAGAATCTCATAAGATGAGGTCATTGTACTTGCAGAAGAATCGATGTCGGCCACTTCGGATCCAGAAGGATCTCTTCGAGAATCACGAATCAAGTGAACCATAATGATGGAAAATGTGACAATAAGTATACATGCAGCAATGGCAAACAAGGTTTTGGTCACAGGTAACAAACGTCTTGCATTAAGATTTTTAGCGGAGTCGATCATCTTAGGATCAATTTTTCCAACTGCCACAAGCAGTGTATATGTATTCATATTTGATAACCTTCTTTCTCCAAATGCTTTCTAAGTCCTTCGCGTATACGGAATAACGTCGTTTTTACTTTGCTTTGGGAATAGCCGCTCTTCCAAGCAATTTCGAAGATGGTGTCGAAATACCAATATCTTCGAACAAAAATGTTCCGCTGCTCCTCGGATATGGTTTCCAGATAAGCAGTAATGGCGCGGCTTAGTTCCTTTTGTTCCAAAGTTTCCTCTACATCATTCCTTCCGGCGAGACATTCCTCCATTTCACTAGTGAGTTCGCAGAAAAGCGCATGCCGTTTGCGAGCGGCGTTCCGACGGCATTCATCTATGGCAAGATGCCGGATAATCTGACCAAGAAAGGCGAAAAGATAGGTGCGGGGCTCGTTGGGTGGAATACGATTCCACGCCTCGAGGTATGTATCATTTTCACATTCCTCAGCGGAGAGTCTGTTTTTCAGAATACTGTTCGCTATCCTTTGAAGTTGTGATCCGTACTTCGCTTTTGTTTCCGAGATGGCGGATTCATTTCTTTCCAGAAAAAGATCGACAATGTTCGTATCCTCCAAACAAGACACCTCCTCCCATGAATTGCAAAGGCCTTCACCTTAAATAGCGAATAATGAGGGTTTCAGGTTACATGCTTTTACTCTTTTTCAATTAAGGTTTTCAATTAAGGTTTTTCAATTAAGGTTTTTTAATCAAGAGTTATCTGCAAGAGTAAGTTCCTGTCAGCTCGCCATATATAATAAAGAATAGCAATTTAGATATAGACCTTACGCCATTATTTTCAAATAGAGAAATACCGGCCTGCTGATACAATCAACAGTCCGGCATACTCTGTTCATTCACCTTGTCTGACAGACACGCAAGGCTCCCGTCACAAAGCTTTCTTATGAGAATCCTCGTTCATAGCCCGCGTCCATGAACGGCGACTCGTAGCAGGGATTCATCCAGATCGCGTTGCAGCCCAGACTCTTCACGTAATCAAGCTTCGCCTCGATTCCGGCGAAATCCCCGATCCCGTCCCCGTTCGTATCGTAAAAACTCTGCGGATAGATCTCGTAAAAGACAGCGTCCTTTAACCACTGAGGCATGATGGGCCCTCCTCGTACATCACGTTTTGGCAATATTATACTCTTTGCTCCATTTATTGCCAATCGTTTGTACTTTAAGAGAGGGCTCGGCGCGCATCAGATTAAACGGCCCAATCTTATCACAAAGTCATTTTCTTCGGATTTTCATATAATAGTACTCCACAGCCGGATCCAACATGACCTCGGTGATCTGCTTGTTTAGATCAAATCCAAAGTTTTGATCGATGATTTCAATCTGTTCTGTGTTTTGGACAACTGCCTTCTGTGTCAGAAAATGGATTTCAGAACCAAGGCAGGGCACAAAATCATATCCATCGATTTCATCCGACCTTTTCCGAGCAGTCTCCGTGTACCGATTCCTGCTTGCATCCTTTTCCATGGAGGCCAGAATTCGGACGGTTTCGTCAGATTGAAGTTCAAGAGAGAATTCCACGCAGAATAAATGCTTTGATGAAAAGACCGCCGAATAAATGCTTTCCAGTTCGATCACCTGATCATTCACGGCATCTTGTATCTGAAGTGATTTGAATTTTAAAGCCGTTTCAGTAAAGAGCAGAATGACAGCGTCATCAGATAAAAGCGAAATGATTTTTTTGTCCTGCCCCTCAGCATCATCTTGTCGGATGGCGTCATAATATCTGGATGAAGCAGCAGCCAAAGCATCAAAGTACGGCATGGTGTTTTCGTACAGGATGGCTGACGTTTCCAAATCATTCAGAAGGTTTGGCTCCCCATTCAAGTCCATAAGGGTCACTTCGTAACTTTTCAGGCCTTCTCCGAGGACGATCAGGCATGCCTCGTCTGACTGGATGAGCGGGGCGTATAAGAAGACTGTTTCTGAATCATTGCTCTGTTCGACCCCCGTAAAGCCATAGCTCAGCACCTTCGTTTTTACAGGATCATAGGAAATGGAAACCTTTAACTCTTCCGTGTCACTTCCTTCGGAAATCGGAATATCTGAAAAGCGATAAACCGTTGCCGGCTCCCCCGCAAGCGTCTGCTCGATCAGGGAGTCCTCCGATGTTTCGTTTTCTAACAACTCTTTATACGCTAACCATGAATCCATCTGTGTATCTTGAGATGCGCTTGCGATCTTCAGGTTTGTCTTTACCTCACTGTCATTGATGAATATGGTCGGAACAATGCTCGACTGGTCCTGAAGACTCCCGGAAAATGGATACCTGAAACGGATCGTCCTTTCTCCTTCTCCTTGATCCTTCAGACGGTAACTGTCCGTTACAAAAACGCTCGCTTCTCCTTCTCTGCAGGGTGAAAAATCAAAGATGGTTTCCCGGTACGCTTCTACATCGGCTGCGCCTTCAAGAACCGTAAGCGGGAAGACCGGCCCGGCATAATCCGTGTAGACAATTCCATCGCTCTCAGCATATTTCGGAGATTCATTTCCCCCGATCAGATTCAATTTCAATGCGGCAAACAATTCTGCGCCGAGCAGCAGAACAACTGCAGCGGCGGCTGCCAAAAGCCGGAGTACCACTGCTCTTCGGGCAGGTCTTCCGGATCCGTTCCTTACCTTATCGGCTTCTAAAATAATATCGTCGTTGACGTCATTAAGGGCGTCTAACAAGTCTTCAGCGTTTACCAATTAAGAGCCTCCAGATACTGTTTTAACCGCTTCCTGACTCGCATCAGGATACTCTTTACTTTGCTTTCGCTCATGTTCTGTGCCTGCGCGATTTCCTTTATTGAATCCATAAAAAAATATCTGCACATGAACACAACTCTCGTTTCCTTTGACTGTGTCTTCAAAAACGACTCGATAACAGAGACCAATTCTTTTTTCATGAGGCCGTTCAGAGGAGGATTCGTGTCCGATGACGGGTAATCAACTAACTCATCCAGGGATACGGCATACCCCGACGGAATCCTGCTGGCGGCTTTTTTCTTCCGATAAGTATCGATTGCTTTTCTCCTGAGGATTTTTAACATAAAAGTCTTCAGAAAGACTGGCTTGTTCGGGGGGATAGAATTCCAAGTGGCGAGTAATGAGTCATTGACACATTCCTCGCTGTCTTCATAGTTTGACAGGAAATGATAGGCTATAGAAAACAGATATTTACCATACTTTAACTGAGCCTCACTTAAGGCTCTTTGGTCTCTATTCCAGAATAAAGTGACTATTTCTCTGTCTTCCACAATTCTCCTATTCGAGACCTGCATGCTTGAAGCTACCGATTCAAACACGCAGGTCTTTAGGATTGACTGCTTTAGTCTGTTGATTCCTTTTGCTCAGGCATATTCACTTTGTGCCTGATTGGCTGCAATCTTTTTCTGAATCACAAGCGTCAGATCGATACCGATCCCTGTCAGGGTCTCACACAACAACGCTATCGTCCAGATGATCCACAGGTTATCCAATTTGCCTCCGCCTGCATCATAAGACACGGAATGAACTGCCAAGGCTAATAAGAAACCGAGCGTATAACCACAAGCCGTCAGAATAGGCGAGTAAATAAACTTCATAAAGACGCCGAAAACCAGTGTGACCAGAAAAGCGGCCACGAATAGAATCAAACTCCATTGCTTCATTCTATGCAAAGGATATAAAGGGAATCTGATCACAATGAACGAGACAGCAAGCACAGCCATGCAAATCAGGGCGGGAAGCCGGGATCGGATTTTTCCGTAATGCATTATAATCACCTCCTTAGTTGGAAACCCAATACTGTTTACATGCCCATAAAGTGGACCCGACATCGCGCATATAATACACATTCACATGATTATCCCAATTATTATTGATCCGATAATAAAAATTACCACTTGCTGTATACTCTCTCCATCCTACGCCCACAACCCAGTGCCAGGACAACAGTGCATCACTCAGTAATATCCCACACGGCCGGTCATTTGAGATTGCAGATTTATAATTTGCTGTACTATTTGCAGTACTATAACTCGCTGTATAACCGCGATTCGAAAAATATGTTACAGTATGCCCTGCGATTGCGCTGACTGGCCCGTCCCCAACTATCGCATGAACTGCAACAAAAGTTTGATACTTGCTGTTTTGAACTTTTAGATTCGAATATCCTCTTTTCGCCCAATATAGGGCGAGGTTCGTGACCGTAGTTGCTCCACAGTGACCTGTTGCTATGGCGTCATAGTCGCTCATAATCGCCCAATCCATGGTGGTCGCATATATGATGGTATCGCTGGTATAATTGCCGCTTGGCATGTTAGACACATTGATGAAGCCATAATCTCCGTCTCCTTTTGCTCCACCAACTTTTCCTTCCAATAATAATTGTTCTTTTATTATTTTTATCTCGCCAGCGAGTATTGAATCTTGCTTGCCAATGCTCGGATAATAGTCATGGAAGTCCTTCACCTGAGCATTGACATTACTCTTTTGAATAGTATTGATTTCATTCTCATTATAAACATTCAGTGGACTAAAGTATAGAATTCTAGAATGAGGATTTTCTTTCATATTCAGTTCTATCTGGTGATTGCATCCTTCTCCAAACTCAATTGCAGTTGGATTATTCACATCATTATTGATAACAGCATATACTCCAGAAGAGAAGCGGATGTAAAACGCTACCGTATCTCCATTCAGATCGCTCAGCGCTTGATATTTTTTTACAGTAAGAACCTCATCGTTGGAAAGTCGTCTTGAAATGTCTCCTGCATGGTAATACGCTGAAACGATAACATCACAGATATCCATAGATTTATTGTATTTGTCATATGCTGATACACTGAATCCGTTGTTTATGGTAAGAATCATAGCCAGTATCAATCCGAACAGTGTAAAATTCTTTATCGTTATCTTCATGATGATTCATCCTTTCTGGCAGCGCCTTGCTTGCCTGTAGTTTGTTCTCTCTAGACAGAATAGTTTGTTGTCATAAGGTTGAATGTTATGATATTGTAAGCGTATTTATGTTTTAAATCATACTGGATCCCCCCCATGGTTTAAGTTTTATAATAGGTAATTAAGACTGTGGCTCATTATAGAACACGTATTTTTATACACTTGGTTGCATCACTGATCACAAAAAGGTTCAGGAAAAGGTTCAGGAAAAGGTTCAGGAAAAGGTTTTTCTTTGGGGGTTGGTTGCAAAACTAACTTCGGTTTTCTCATCTTATGCCAGATTGTCTAAATCTATATAAACAATAGCGTATTAATAGCGAATTAGGAAAAAAGGAATATTGACGTAATGCTACTACCATAGTCCACGAAGATGTCTACAACTGCCCAGAAACCTCTTTCAAACTCCGATCGTTTTTGTTCCATACCCATGTTTCTCTTCGTGGACATTCTCCGTAGACACTGGCGATAACTATTTGGGACTAATAAGGTTTTTCCAATGTTCCACTATTCCATCTCTTGTCTACAAGGTGCGATAACGACCCATATATACGATGTCCAGCATCTATGGTGTCAGTCTGTAAGAGACGCTGCCTAAAAAGAATACCGGTCTGCTGATAAACTCAACAGACCAGTATTTTGTGCTAGCCAACCTTGTTCGACAGATGCCCAAATCGTTTTGATACAAAACTTTCTTATGAGCATCCCTCCTCGGAGGGCGCCTCTGTTATTATGGACTTTTTTACTCGGCTTCGTACTGAAGCTTGTAGAGCTTGTAGTATGCGCCGCGCTTTTCCAAAAGTTCGAAGTGATTGCCGGATTCCACGATCTCTCCGTGATTGATGACGATGATCCGGTCGGCGTGCTGTATGGTCGAAAGCCTGTGCGCGACGATCAGCATCGTTCCGATATTCATCATTTTTTCCAGCGAATCCTGGATGAGCACTTCGGTCTCGGTATCGATGTTGGCCGTGGCTTCATCGAGGATCATGATGTCCGGTTTGTGAATGACTGTACGGGCAAAGGACAAAAGCTGCCGCTGTCCGGCCGAGAAATTGTTGCCGCGCTCGCGCACTTCTTCGTCCAGTCCGTTCGGAAGCTTGTCGATGAAGCGGTCCGCGTTCACATAGCGGCAGGCGGCCTGAACGTCCTCGTCCGTGAAGGACTCTTCCCGAAGCACGATGTTCGAACGCACCGTGCCGGAGAACAGGAACACGTCCTGAAGCATCTGGCCGAAATGGCTACGAAGCGACGACAGCCTGATCTTCCGGATGTCGATGCCGTCGATCAGGATCTCACCCTTCTGAATGTCATAGTTCCGGCAGACCAGCGACAGGATCGTGGTCTTGCCCGCGCCGGTCGCGCCGACGAAAGCCACCGTTTCTCCCGGCTTCACATGGAAGGAAACGTCCTTCAGGATCCATCCGTCCGGGGTGTGATGCATCTGCGCCTCGGTTTCTTCGATCTCGCCGCCGTGGCCTTCGATCGCGCCTTCGTCCATATCGCCTCTCAGGATGGCCGTGACGTCTGTGTCCTCATAGCGGAACCATACGTGCCGGAACTCGATCTCGCCGTTGAAATGGTCGATCTCAATGGCGTCTTCCGCATCCTGCACCTCAGGCTCCATGTCCATGACCGTGAAGATCTTCTCCGCCGACGCAAAGGCCGACTGAAGGCGGTTGAACATGTCCGCGAGGTTCTGGATCGGATTGAAGAAGGTGTGGATGTACATGTAGAAGGACACCAGCACGCCGGAAGTGATCGTTTCTCCAAGAAGCGTGGTGTTCTGAATGTAACCCTTGCCGCAGAAATACAGAAGCATCAGGATCGAGGAAATATAGAGCATGTAGATCAGCGGCCGGAAGATCGAAAAG
>JAEEGL015255939.1_pt1 | contig 14709 bp, 11 predicted proteins | sample 9134231 | NCBI WGS metagenome assembly JAEEGL01 (sample SAMN16246548, study PRJNA631951) | gut metagenome | biome: gut microbiome; feature: rumen; material: fiber-attached | host: Bos | place: Iran: Karaj | collected 2018-10 | reverse complement strand
CCGGTTTTCCCGACGCGGCCCGGTGCCGCGCAGCCCCCGGTTTTCCCGACGCGCCCCGGCGCCCAGTCGGTCTTCCCGACGCGGCCCGGCGCGCAGTCGTCAGTCTTCCCGACCCGTCCCGGCGCCCAGTCGGTCTTCCCGACCCGCGCCGGCGCGCAGGGCCGTCCGGCCCAGGTTCCGGGTATTGTCCGCGGGCAACCCCCCGCGGGCAGGAACCAGAGAGGACAGCAGCCCATGAACAAGAACTCCCGTAGCCAGCAGCCCGGCCCGAACGCCCGCCCGCCGGTTCCACCCGCCGTCCCCGCCGTCCAGATTTCGGCGGCGTCCGAGAAGGTCCTCTCGCTGAAGGGCCCGACCCTGATCCGCGAACTCGCCGAGATGATGGAGATCCGCACCAACCGGCTCATCGCCGACCTCATGCAGGAGAAGGTGCTCGTCTCCATCAACCAGCGCGTGGACCTCGACATGGCCGGCAAGATCGCCGCGAAGTACGGCTATCGCGTCGAGCTCGAGCGCACGAAGCGCTCCACCGAGCGCAAGCCCGAGATTCGCCGCCTCGACGAAGACGACGAAATCCCCGAGGACAAGCCCGAGGACATGCGCCCGCGCCCGCCGGTCGTGACCTTCCTCGGCCACGTCGACCACGGCAAGACCTCCCTCCTCGACTACATCCGCAAGACCAAGGTCGCCGCAGGCGAGGCCGGCGGCATCACCCAGCACATCGGCGCCTACTCGGTCGATGTCAACGACCGGAAGATCACCTTCCTCGACACCCCGGGCCACGCCGCCTTCTCCGCCATGCGCGCACGCGGCGCCCGCCTGACCGACATCGCCGTAATCGTCGTCGCCGCCGACGACGGCATCATGCCCCAGACCCGCGAGGTCATCAAGCAGTGCCGCCAGGCCAACGTCCAGATGATGGTCGCCATCAACAAGTGCGACCTCCCCTCCGCCAAGCCCGACCGCGTCCGCCAGCAGCTCCAGGGCGAGGGCCTCACCCCCGAGGACTGGGGCGGCGACATCGTCTGCTGCGAAGTCAGTGCCCACACCGGCGCCGGCATGGACAACCTCCTCGAGATGATCCTCCTCCAGGCGGACGTCCTCGAGCTTCAGGCCAACCCGAACCGCCGCGCCGACGGCTATGTGATCGAGGCGCAGATGGAACGCGGCATCGGCCCCACGGCGACCCTCCTCGTCGCCTCTGGCGCCCTCAATGTCGGCGATGTCGTCCTCATTGACGACAACTACGGCCGCCTGCGCGCCCTCATCGACGACCGCGGCAACCAGGTGAAGTCTGTCGGCCCCGCCCAGGCCGTCCGCGTCATGGGCCTCAGCGGCGTGCCCGAGGCCGGTGCCGAGTTCCGCGTGATGACGAACGAGAAGCGCGCCCGAGAGCTCGCCGAGAAGTTCGCGATGGAGCGCAAGGCGAACGAGCTCCAGCAGGCGCAGAAGTCGGTCAACCTCGACACCCTTCTTGACAAGCTGGGCGAGCCGTCCAAGAAGCAGCTCTCCATCATCGTCAAGGCCGACACCCAAGGCACCGTCGAGGCGATCATCGACACGCTGCGCGACATCCGCTCCGAGAAGATCACCCTCGAGATCCTCGGCAGCTCGATTGGCAACGTAACCGCCAACGACGTCCAGCGCGCCGCCGCCGGCCACGCGATGATCGTCGGCTTCCAGGTCAACACCGAGGCCGGCGTCGGCCCCCAGGCCATCCACGACGGCGTCCGCATCAACACCTTCCGAATCATCTACGAGCTCTTCGACTTCGTCAAGCAGTCCCTCCTCGACATGCTCGACCCCGAATACAAGGAGGTCGTCAAGGGCCATGCCCAGATCCGCCAGATCTTCGAGATCGGCAAGCTCGGCAAGGTCGCCGGCAGCCAGCTTCTCGACGGCGTTGTCAGGAAGGACGCCCGCGTGCGTGTCAAGCGCCTCCGCGAAATCCTCTTCGACGGCAAGGTCGCGACCCTCCGCCACTTCAAGGACGAGGTCACCGAGGTGCGCGACATGCAGGAGTTCGGTATCAGCTTCGTGGATTTCGAGGATTTCCAGGAAGGCGACGTCATCGAGTGCTACGCGATGGAGGAGCTGGAGCGCACGCTCTAGCGCACGGCCATGGGCATCGACCGCATCGAAAGGCTCAACAGCCTCCTCCGGCGCGAAATCGCCGAGGCCGTCCCGACGGTCATGGCCGGCTCTGGCGTGGACATCGCCGCGGTGACCGTCACTGGCGTCTCTGTGGCGAGCAACCTGCGCAACGCCACGGTCTCGGTCTCCGTCTTCGGCCACGAAAACGAGCGCCTCCACATCGTCTCCCAGTTCAAGGCGCGGCGGAGCGAGTTCCAACGGCTCATCAACCGCGACATCAAGCTGAAGTACACCCCCGTGCTCCACTTCACCCTCGACGAGTCGCTCGAAAAGGGCGACCACGTCCTCGACGTCCTCTCGAAGATGGAAGCCTCCGGCGAACTCGACCCCACCGCCTAACCCCACTCTTCACTTTTTACTTCTAACTTCCTCCTTACTCCTTCCTTTTTACTTTTTACTTTTTACTTCTTCCCTTCCCTTCCCTCTCGTCACTCTTCTCTCGTCACTCCTCCCCCTCCCCACCCCATGTCTTCCATCGCGATCGTCATTCCTTCGCTGAATCCCGACGAGAACCTCCCCGGCTATGTGAAGCGGCTTGCGGAGGCCACGGGGGCGCCGATCCTGCTGGTCGACGATGGAAGCCGGGAGAGCCTGAAGCACATCTTCGCGGACTGCGTCGCGGCGGCGCCGAATGTCTCGCTGGTCGTCCACGAGCGGAACCGGGGCAAGGGCCGCGCCTTGAAGACGGCCTTCTCCACCCTTCTCGAAAGCCGCCCCGGTCTCGTCGGCTGCGTGACCTGCGACAGCGACGGACAGCATGGCGTCGCCGATGTGGAGCGCTGCATCGAAGCCCTGCGCGACAGCCCCGAGGCCCTTGTGCTGGGCTGCCGAACCTTCGACCTCGCGCAGGTGCCCTGGAAGAGCCGGTTTGGCAACAAGGTGACGCGACGGCTCTTCGAGCTGGCTTCCGGCCGCGACATCACCGACACGCAGACGGGCCTCCGGGCGATTCCGGCGTCGTTCATGCGCGAACTGCTCGACTGCCCGGGCGAGGGTTTCGAGTTCGAGACCCACATGCTGCTGCGCATCGGCGACCGCCCCCTCGTGCAGCTCCCCATCGAGACGATCTACGTGAACGGCAACCGCGAGACCCACTTCAACCCGGTTCGCGACTCAACTCGCATCACGGCGATTCTCGTTCGCGAATGGACGGCGAAGTTCGGGCTCTTCACACTCGTCTCAATTCTTTCCTTCCTCGTGGACATCGGCCTCTTCAAGACGCTTTACTCGGTTGTCCTGGCCGATGCGCGGGTGGGGCGGCTCGCCGCTTCGGTGGTTATTGCCCGCGTCGTCTCCATGTCCTTCAACTACCTCTGCAACCGCCACCTCGTCTTCGGCGGAATCCGCCGCGCGGCGCCGCTGGCGCGGTCGCTTGAGCGCTACCTCGCGCTTGCCGCCGGCCTCCTCGTCGCCTCCTACATCTTCACGCGCCTTGCGATTGCCCGCATCCCGGTCGCCCACGCCCATCCCGCCACCGCCAAGGCCCTCGTCGACATGCTCCTCTTCATCGCCAGCTACGCCGTCCAGCGCCGCTATGTCTTCCGCCGCGAGCGCGCCTAGTGGGAGAGCCGCAGCGTGGCCTGAATGGGAATGTCCACCATTCATCATTGCCACCACTGCCATCATTGCTCAACAATGCCAGCACTGCATTGCGGATTGTTGAACAGTGCTGATTGATGGACAATGATGAATTGTGGACAATTCCCAACAGAGCCGCCCGCCATGGTGGCCGCAGGGTAATCCTCCCGCGAGTCGCATGTCGCATGTCGCAAGTCGTTAGCGCTTGTCGCCTGTCGCCCATCGCTTGTCCCCCCCTACGCGGAGCAGACTGGGGCGTGTTTGGTGTGGGCCTGCCGTGGCGTCGCAGCGTGGCCCGAATGGGAATTGTTCACCATTCTTCATTGCCACCACTGCCATCATTGCTCAACAATGCCAGCACTGCATTGCGGATTGTTGAACAGTGCTGATTGGTGGACAATGATGAATTGTGGACAATTCCCAACAGAGCCGCTCGCCATGGTGGCCGCAGGGTAATCCTCCCGCGAGTCGCATGTCGCATGTCGCAAGTCGTTAGCGCTTGTCGCCTGTCGCCCATCGCTTGCCCCCCCTACGCGGAGCAGGCTGGGGGCGTGCTTCGTGCGGTGTGGGCCCGCCGTGGCGCCGCAGGACAGCCCCGAATTGGGAAGGTCCAAAAAAGGAAAAGGGGCGCGTGATCACGCGCCCCTTCTCGTTTTTCTCGCACGATTTCTTCTATGATTTTTTAATTATCCCGTTCTTTTCACCAAGGTCTTATTGCACAATCACCGTCTGCGGCGCAGGCTGCACATAGACTGGCTGCGGCTGCTGGATCACGACCGGTTGTGGCTGCTGCACATAGACGGGCTGGGGCTGCACGACCACCTGCTGGGGCTGTTGCTGCACATAGACCGTCTGGGGCTGCTGCTGCACGTAGATCGGCTGGGGCTGCTGGATGACAACCGGCGGGGGCGGAGGCGGGGGCGACGGTTCGCTGGCGATGGCCGCGCCGGCGATCACGCCGAGGATGCCGGCCGCTACGACGGCGCCTGCGCTTCCGTGGTGATGGTGGTGGTGGTGCGGCGGCGGGCCGAACATCGGGCCGCGGTGGCCGTGGGGACCTGCCAGAACCGACCCTGCCATCAGGACCGTTGCGATCATAGCTGTGAGTTTTCCGAATTTCATGGTGACCTCCTTGACGAATGGCCCCGTGGTTGGCGTCGGGGAGCGGGGGCCTCTTTCACCCGACACATCATCTGACGGCACACCCCGCCACTTTCTTGCAAGAATTTTTATGCCACTGCGGGCTGCTCTGCGACCGCCACAGCAGGCGGCCCTCCCGGCGGCGCGGCCTCCGCGGGGCAACCACTGCGGGGGTTCGGGCACCCACCGCCGGGGGTTCGGGGGCGGCGCCCCCGTCGTTTGTAAATGCAAATGCAAAAAAACTCTTGACAACTTTTCCCACATCTAGTAGAATTATGATGTCAAGTTGGAGTGGCTTTCCCATCGGGTAAGTGCGTTTCGCCCTTATTTCATGGGACTTCCGCGACAATTCGACAGTTGCGCAGAGAGTCTTTGAACGCCGCGAATTTTTCCGAAAGGGGAGGTCCCTCCGGCCAGAAAAAATTTTTTGCGCCACTTGGAAAACGGCTTCCCTCTCGCGAAAGCGGGTTGGAAATTTGACAATTGCGTTGCCCTCGAGTGGGGGCGACGGACGTGACGGACAACAACAACGACACAAGGACAGTTTGCTCATGAAAAAGACACTAACGGCAGCGTTCGCAATCGCCGGTCTGGCCGGGATGGCCATGGCTACCATCGAAACGCCTGCGGCGGGCTACACCGACATGACGGGCACCTCTTCGGCCCAGTATGTCTGCAACCCCTTCAATAGCTTTACCGGCTCCGCTACGACGCTCGGCGACATCGACGGCTCGGCGCTCGCCTCGACCGACTACATCAAGGTCATCGACAATGCCGGCAACCTCGTTTTCCGCGCTTCCTGGAAGACCGTTAACGATGTGGCTGGCTGGTACGACACCGCTGATGCCCTTCGCAACGGCTACGCGCTCGCCCGCGGCAACGCGATCCAGTTCTACGGCCCGTCCGCCAAAAAGCTGGTGATCGCCGGCTACATTGGCGAGGCGAAGACCTTCACGTTGGCCGCCAACGTCCAGAACTGGATTGGCAACACGAGCCCGATCGCCAAGACGGTTGGCGACATCATCCCCTCCTCCTTCAACACGAGGAAGGACGCCGCCTACTTCGTCGATTCGACCGGCGCCCTCGTCCAGGCCGCCTACATCAATGCCACGCAGGCCACCAAGGCTGGTGTCTCCGCCGGCTGGTACAGGAAGGCTGACATTGCCACGCCAGCCGCATTGCAGGCCGCCACCTCGATCAACAATTGGGCGATTCCCTCTGGCCAGGGCTTCCTGCTGATGCCTGGCACGTCGGGTGTCACGGTCACGATTCCGGCCCTTTAAAGTAAGGACAACACCATGAAGAAGTATCTTGCCTTTGCCTTTGCCGCCATTGCGGCCGTTGCCGCCCAGGCCACGTCGATTGATTGGTCGTCCGGCGATCTTGAGAGCATCCTCCCGTCCGGTGTTGACCCCTCCACTGTTGAGGCCTATTATGTCGTGGTCGATGCGAGCACCGCCGAGGTTGCCTCGCGTGCCAACCCGCTCTACCTCTACGGCGATGTGATCAACGGGAACTACGATTCATCGTTAGGTTCCGTCCAGGGTCCCATTGAGGCTCAGGAAGACTGGCTTGAAGGTGGCTACTACGCCGACTATACCTCCGACACCACTCTTGACTCGAACAATCAGGCGCATGTAATCGCCGTTTACGTTTATGAGCAGGGTGGCCAGAAGTACGCCATTTCGACTGTTTCCACCTATCAGGAAGGCACCGAGACTCCGGGAACTCCGAGCAATACCGAGTATCAGCAGATTGCCGAAGTCTATGCTGCCTCGCATGGTGGTAATCAGTCCTGGACGGCGGTTCCCGAGCCCACGACGCTCGCCCTTCTCGCCATTGGCCTCGCGGCCGTCGGCCTGAAGCGCAAGGTCGCGTAAAGTCCGCGCTGGCGGCAAACCGCCAGACGCTTGGCCAAAGGGCCCCTGGCGGTTCGCCGGGGGCCCTTTCGTTTTAGGAAGGCCGATGTGGCGATGCTGCCCCTCTCGTCGCACGGTTTCTGGAGGAAGCGACAATGAGAAGAAGCACTCTTGCAACGGCATTCGCCTTTTCGGTTTCTGCCTTCGTTGCTTTGACGGATGTACCGCCTGTTGCCGATGTGGACTGGTCATCGGGCGACCTCACCCAGACGGGCATTCCCTCCGGCGTCGGCGTGACCGGCTACTATGTCGCAATCGACCAGACCACCGCCAACTTGATCGCCGCCAGTGCCACTGCCGATGTCTACGCCAAGGCCCTGGCCGGTGACTACGGCGCGACAACCGCCGTCGCGGCCAAGCCGGATGCAATCAGCGGGGAGGGCCTCCACGCCGACTTCACGGTGGCGAATGCCGGATTGCCGGCCTACGTCCTCGGACTCTTCGTCTATGAGAGGAACGGCGGCACCTACGCCCTCCACGCCGTCGGGAAATACATGTGGGGTTCGGAGACGCCCGGCATCCCGAGCGACAACGGCTACATGCAGCTTGCGGAGGCCGCCGTTGCGGGCGGCGCCCGATGGGTTCTTGTTGCGGGCACTCCGGACGATTCCGGCTCAGATGGTTCTGGCTCCGGCGATGTCGTCACTCCGACACTCGATCCAGTTCCCTCGGCGTCGGCCTACAAGGTCGCCTTCTACGCGAATGGCGGCACGGGCAAGATGGCGAAGGAGTCCTTCACCTACGGCAAGGCGAAGAAGCTGACGGCAAATGCCTTCAAGCGGAAGAACCATGCCTTCATGGGCTGGGCCAAGTCGAAGACCCGTGCAAAGAAGTACAAGGTTGACTACACAAACAAGCAGAAGGTCAAGAACCTCTCTGCCACAGGCGCCACGGTGAAGCTCTATGCCGTCTGGGCGAAGAAGAGCTACAAGGTTGTCTTCTACGCGAACGACGGCATGGACGCGAAGGAAGAACAGTCCTTCACCTATGGCAAGGCAAAGAAGCTGAAGGCCTGCAAGTTCCAGCGGAAGGGCTACTCCATCAAGGGCTGGGCCAAGTCGAAGGCCCGTGCAAAGAGGGGCACGGTTGACTACGCCAACAGGAAAAAGGTGAAGAACCTCACGCCGAAGGGCGGCACGGTCAAGCTCTACGCCGTCTGGGAGAAGAAATGACGCCGGGCCTCTTTAGAGTCGCATGAAACGCACCTCTCTTCTCCTGGCCGCGCTTCTCCTCGCCGTATCGGCCGCCTCCGCCGGTTCGGTCGCGATAATGTCGGGCGATTTCATCCTGCCCGAGGCCAGTGGGGCCTTCGGCACGGTGAAGGCCGCGGCCGCCGGCGCCGGCTCCGCCATCACCTACGAGATCCACTCCGTCGATCCCGTTGCAAACGCAGCCTATGTTGGAGCCGATTCGGCGACCGTTCTGGCGGCCTACGCCGACGGGCAAATTGTCGGCGACGGTGTTTACACGAAGACCGGCACGGCGACAGCGGGCTATTTCCAGGTGTTCATTGACGGCGTTTACGGCAATGGTGTGGACGTGGCATTCCTTGTTGTCGTCAGGTACGAGCCAGGAGGGGGCGGCGGTGCCTACGCCATGGCCTGCGTCGTCGCGAAGACGACTGACTCCCTTGGCTATGGCGACACGGTCATAGCCCTTTTCCTTCCCACCGCCAACCCGCCGGTCTGCCTGGTCAAGCCGGAATGGAGCTGGACGGTCGTGACCCGCCCGTCGTTCGCCGGTGAACCCGGTAGCGGCGCGGCGCCGGGGGGAGGTCTTTCGAAGTTCGACGCGGCGGCGGAGTACGACGGCCTCGGCCATGCTTTCGACACGAATGCGCTCGCGGAGGCCCTCGCCGCGACGGACGCCGGCGCGTACGGCGTGGAGTATGCGCTCGACGCCGGCGGGTCGGCGGACGCGGCGACATGGTCGGCGGTTCCGCATCTCTTCACCAATGTCGGCGAACATACGGCGTGGTATCGCGTCACGAGTCCGTACTACGAGGACTTCGTGCATGCCGCTCGGGTGACGATCACGAACACGACAATCGTCTATGAGGCGCGCAACGGCGGCGGCAAGTATTCGGGCGGCGACTTTGGGATCGAAGTGAGAGTATCGAAGCCCCCGTCCGGCGCCGTTGTCAAATACGCGGCCTCCGCGTCCGGCCCGTGGCAGGACGAGCCGGTCACTTTCCGGGATGCCTGCGAGGCCGCGGCGGTCCACTTCAGAATCGAGGTCGCCGGCCACGAGCCCGTTGTCGGGTGGCGGACGGTCTCCATCGCGAAGCGCGCGGTGACGCTGGCGTCCGGCGGCGCAACGAAGACCTACGACGGGACTCCGCTGCGCAACGACGCTGACCCCGCCGTCGGCGGCGACGGTTTCGCGCCCGGAGAGGGCGCGTCCTTTGTCTTCTCCGGTTCGCAGACGGAGGTCGGTTCCAGCGCCAACGCCTTCACCTACGCGCTCGCCGCCGGCACGGAAGCCGGCAACTACGAGATCGCGACGGTATTCGGCACCCTGACCGTGACGAAGGCCGCCTTCCCTGTCGCCGGGGAACCCGGCGGCGGCGCGGTTCCGGCCGGCGGCCGGTCGAAGTTCGACGCGACGGCTCTGTACGATGGCTGCGGCCACACTCTTGACACGAACGCGCTCGTCGCGGCTTTCGCCGGGACGATGGTCGGCGGGTGCGAGGTGGCCTACGCCGTCGGCGCGGCCGGGGCCGATCCCGCCCGGCTGTCGTGGGCACCTTCGCCGCCTCTCTTCGCCGACGCGGGCGAGTATGGCGTCTGGTACCGCGTGTCGAACCCGAACCACGAGGTCTTCGCCCACGCGGCGATGGTGACGGTCGCGAAGCGAGCGGTGACGCTTGCGTCCCGCAGCGCGACGAAGGTCTATGACGGAACTCCGCTGCGCAGTGCCGCCGACCCCGCCGTGGGCGGCGACGGCTTTGCGCCCGGCGAGGGAGCGGCCTTTTCCTTCTCCGGCTCGCAAACGGAGGTCGGTTCCAGCGCCAACGCATTCGCCTATCAACTCAACACCGGCACGAAGGCCGGCAACTACGCGATCACGACTGTCTTTGGCACTCTGACCGTGACGAAGGCCGCCGCGCCGGTCGCCCGCACCTACAAGGTGAAGTTCTACGCCTGTGGCGGGAAGGGGAGCATGTCCGCCGCGACCTTCACCTACGGCAAGGCGAAGAAACTGTCGAAGAACAAGTTCAGTCGCAAGGGCTATGTCTTCGCCGGCTGGGCCAAGTCGAAGGCCAAGGCCAAGGCGGGCAAGGTCGCCTACGCCAACAGGCAGAAGGTCAAGAACCTGACGACCACGGGCAAGACCGCGAAGCTCTACGCCATCTGGGCGAAGAAGACCTACAAGGTGAAGTTCTACGCCTGTGGCGGGAAGGGGAGCATGTCCGCCGTGACCTTCACCTACGGCAAGGCGAAAAAGCTTCCGAAGAGCACGTTCAAGCGCAAGGGCTGCAAATTCGCGGGCTGGGCCAGAAGCCGGGCGCTGGCCGAAAGCGACACGGTCGCGTTCAAGAACGGCAAGGCCGTCAAGAACCTGACCAAGAAGGGCGGCACGGTAAGGCTCTACGCCGTCTGGAAGAGGAAATGACGCCGTCGAAACGCCTCCTCGTCGTTTGCGGCGCGACGGCGACGGGAAAGAGCGCCGTCGCGCAGTGGATCGCCGAACGCACGGGCGCCGTGATTGTCTCCGCCGATTCCATGCTGGTCTATCGCGGCATGGACATCGGCACGGCGAAGCCCACCCTTGCCGAGCGCGGCTCCGTGAAGTACATCGGCATTGACTGCGTGGAGCCGGCGGAGCCCTTTTCGACGGGCGACTGGCTCGTGCGCGTCACGGCCGAGCTGGCGGCGCTGCCCGAAGGCACGCCGGTGATTGTCGCCGGCGGCACGGGCCTCTACATTCGTGCCTTCTTCAACGGCCTTGACGCCGCGCCATCCGATGCGTCGCTTCGCGCGCGCTTCACCGCGCTCTACGAGGCGGGTGGTCTTGACGCCCTTGCCGCCGAGGTCGCCGCGCGTGGCGTGGAGGTGCCCGAAGGCGACCGCCGCAACCCCCGTCGCCTCATCCGCGCCCTTGAGCGCAGTGAAGCCGCGCGCGTGAGTGGAGGTGCGCGCTCACCGAGCGCGCACATAGCCGCGTCAGCCTGTCCTGACTCGCCGCCTCCGTGCGGCGTAGGCTCCCCCCAAGCTTGCCTTGGGGGGCGGGGAGGGGGCCCGCCACCACCGCGCCCACTACCGCCGGCGGTGGCCGCGCTTCGCCTTCCCCCTTCTTTTACGCCTCGCATCTGCTGCCTCGCCATGGCGCGCGACCTGCTCGCCGGGCGAATACGCCGGCGCATCGAGAAGATGTTTGCCGACGGCCTCGTCGAAGAGGCGCTCCGTTGCTTTGGCAACGCGCCCGATGGCGCGCCCACAGCCTCCGGGGCGATCGGCTATGCCGAAGCCCTCGCCTACCATCGTGGCGAAATCGGGAAGGAGGAGGCTGTTGCGCGCATTGCCGCGCGCACGCGTCAGCTCGCCAAGCGCCAGGAAACCTGGTTCCGCCATCAGCTCACCGCGCAGTGGATCACCGTCTCGCCCGACGAGACGCCGCAGAGCGTAGCGATGCGCCTGCTAGCGCAATGAAGGGGCCTCGCTTCGCGCGGCAATGAAGTGGCGCCTGGCGGCGCAATGAAGGGGCCTCGCTACGCTCGGCAATGAAGTGGTGCCTGACGGCGCAATGAAGTGGCTTCGCTACGCTCAGCAATGAAGAGGTAGCGCGGCCGTTTTCTAGCCTCCTAGGCGTCCTTGCTCCTAGGCGTCAGCCGTCGCTTGTCGCATGTCGTCAGCGCCTGTCGCTTGTCCAAACCCTTTGCGCCCTTTTTAGCCAACGCAGCCCAGCGCCGCCGCAATTGTGGTATAATGTAACGCAACGCCAACAAAGAGGAGGAAACATACATGGAAAGATCCGGAATGACAGGCCAAATTGAAGCGCAGGGGGCCGTTCTTGACCGCATCCGACAGGAAATAGGCAAGGTGCTGGTCGGCCAGGAACGCCTCGTCGACGACATGCTCATCGCCCTGATCGGCGGCGGTCACGTCCTGCTCGAGGGCGTCCCGGGCCTCGCGAAGACGACGGCCGTCCAGGCCCTCGCCAACGCGCTGGGTCTCCAGTTCAAGCGCATTTCCTTCACCCCCGACCTTCTTCCCTCCGACGTCGTCGGCACGCTGATCTTCAACCAGAAGGACGGCTCCTTCGAGCCGCGCAAGGGGCCGGTCTTCACCAACCTTCTTCTCGCCGACGAAATCAACCGCGCGCCGGCCAAGGTCCAGAGCGCCCTTCTCGAGGCGATGCAGGAGCGCCGCGTCACCCTCGGCGACACGACCTACGACCTGCCGTCGCCCTTTCTGGTCCTGGCGACCCAGAACCCGATCGAGCAGAAGGGCACCTACGCGCTGCCCGAGGCCCAGGTGGACCGCTTCATGCTGAAGTGCATCGTCGGCTATCCTTCGCGCGACGACGAGCGACGCATCGTCAACCGCTTCACCGGGCGCGTCCGCGCCGAGGCCTCGCCCGTGGTCACGGCCGACGAGGTTGCCGGCCTTCGCGCGGCCCTCGACGCCGTCTACTGCGACGAGAAGATCTGCGACTACATCCTCGACATCGTCGGCGCGACTCGCGACCCCGCGGCCTTCCGGATCCAGGATCTCGTCGGCCGCATTGAGATCGGCGCCTCGCCGCGCGCCACCCTCTGGCTCCAGATCGGCGCCCGCGCCTCGGCCCTGCTCCACGGCCGTTCCTTCGCGACGCCGCAGGATGTCAAGAACATTGCCCGCGAAGTCCTCCGCCACCGCGTCATGCTCTCCTACGAGGCCGAGGCCGAGAACCTCACCGCCGACGCGGTCGTCGAGAAGATCCTCGCCACCGTGCCGGTGCCGTGAGGGGCGGCGGGAGTTTAGCGTTCTTTGTCTTGGGTTTTGAGTTGGAAGCTGGCGATGTCGGACGACGCGGTCAATTTGGAGGAATTGCGGCGACGGGTCAACAAGATCCGCCTGCTGACCCTGCATCTCGTCGACGAGCAGCTCTCCGGCGAGTACCACTCCTCTTTCAAGGGGCAGGGGATTGAGTTCGACGAAGTCCGCCCCTACGTCCCGGGCGACGACGTCCGCTCCATTGACTGGAACGTCACGGCCCGCACCGGCGTCCCGCATGTCAAGCGCTACGCCGAGGAGCGCGAGCTGACGGTCGTCTTCCTCGTGGATGTTTCGGGCTCGCTTTCGTGCGGTAGTGCGCGGCGGACGAAGTCCGAACTCGCCGCGCTCGTGACGAGCCTCCTTGCGATGGCCGCCACGGAGAACGGCGACAACGTGGGGTTGTTGAACTTCAGCGACAAGGTCGAGAAGTTCATCCCGCCGCGCCGCGGCCGCACCGCCGTGATGCGCCTCGTCCGCGACGTCCTGGCCGCCGAGGGCGCCGGCGCCGGCGGCACGGACATTGCCGCCGCGCTCCGCCACTTCAGCAACATCCAGAAGCGCCGGGCGCTGGTCTTCCTGGTCTCCGACTTCCTCGATGAGGGCTTCTCGCACGAGTTGCGCGTCGCCGCCCGCCGTCACGATCTCGTGGCGATCTCCATTGCCGACCCGTGCGAGACGACTCTGCCCGACGCGGGACTCGTCGAGGTTGCCGACCCCGAGAGCGGCGACATCGTCCTCGTCGACACGTCGTCGGAGGCCGTCCGCCGGCGCTTCGGCGAGGCCGCCGCCGCCGCCCGCGCCTCGCTCACCCGCCTCTTTGCATCGTCGGGCATCGACGAAGTGCCGCTCTCGACCTCGGACGACGACGACCAGATCGTCTCAAAGCTCCGCGCCCTCTTCCTCCGCAGGGCCAGAAAGGGGGCCGGCCGATGAAACTTGTCACTCGTCACTCGTCACTCGTCACTGCGGCTCTCGCGGCGCTTTTCGCCGCGAACGCCGCCGCCGCGCCCTTCGAGCGCGAGCTCCACGGCGGCGCCGTCACAGTGACCTTCGAAGGGGATGCTGAAGTCCTTTCGCTCGGCGCCGACTACACGGCGACCCTCACGGCCGTCGCCCCGGCTGGCTACGAGGTCGACCTACCCGCCATCGACGAATTGCGCGGCCGCTTCCAGGGCTTCGCGCTCGCCGAAGGCTACGCCCGTGAACCGCGCACGCTTCCGGACGGCTCCGTCGCCTACTCGACCCGGTGGCGCCTTGCCGCCGATCCGTCCGCGGAGCGGTTCCGCCTTGCGCCGTTCGCCTTCACGGCCAGGGACGCCTCCGGCGCGGAGATCGGCAGCTTCGCCACGCAACCGGTTCTCTTCCCGCTGGCATCGCTGCCGTCGGCCGACGGTTCGCCCGAGGTGCCGCTGAAGAAGTTCTTCACGCCGCCGACCCCGCGTGCCGTATTGAAATGGATACTGCGCCTCCTCGGGGCGGCGGTCCTCGTCGCGCTCGTCCTCTTTGTCGCCGACCGTCTCCGGCGCGCCGCGCGCCTCCGCCGCATGACGCCATCCGAGCGCGCCCTCGCCGAACTCGCCGCCCTCCTCGACCGCCGGCTCCCGCAGCGCGGGCTCTTCAAGGACTATTATGTCGAGCTCACCCATGTCGTCCGCCGCTACATTGAGCGGGCGCATGCGATCCGCGCCCCGCGTCTCACGACCGAGGAGTTCCTCGCGGCCGCGAAGCGCCATCCGCACTTCACGCCCGAGTCGCTCCAGGGGCTTTCGGACTTCCTCCACTCGGCCGACATGGTCAAGTTCGCCGGCGCGGCCTGCACGGACGAGATCGCCGGCAGCGCCGCCGAGACCGCGCGGCGCTACATCGAGCGCGACGGCGCGCAGTCCCGCGCCGAGACTTCGGCGCCGGCCGCCGCGAAAGGAGGTGCGCAATGAACT
>JAEEGL013809158.1_pt1 | contig 14709 bp, 13 predicted proteins | sample 9134231 | NCBI WGS metagenome assembly JAEEGL01 (sample SAMN16246548, study PRJNA631951) | gut metagenome | biome: gut microbiome; feature: rumen; material: fiber-attached | host: Bos | place: Iran: Karaj | collected 2018-10 | reverse complement strand
GGCCGGGGCCGCCGCGGGAGACGTTCACGATGAGCGCGGGAAGTTCTGCGCCGGCCATGTAGGAAATGCCTTCCTGCATGAGGCTGATGCCCGGGCTGGAGGACGATGTCATGACGCGCTTGCCGGTGGCGGCGCCGCCATAGACCATGTTGATGGACGCCACCTCGCTTTCTGCCTGCAGCACCACCATGCCGGTGGTCTCCCACGGCTTTTCGGCCGCCAGGGTTTCCAGCACTTCCGACTGAGGGGTGATAGGATAGCCGAAGTATCCGTCGCAGCCGCAGCGGATGGCGGCGTGGGCAATGGCCTCATTGCCTTTCATGAGGGTGATTTCTTTCTCAGCCATAGTCTTAAGCCTCCTTTTTACGATAAACGGTGATACATCCGTCCGGGCAGACGATGGCACAGGACGCACAGCCCGTGCAGGTGTCTTCCAGGACGGCTTCAGCATAGTTGTAGCCCTTCTGGTTCACGTTTTTGGTGGTAAGGGCCAGGACTTTCAGCGGGCAGGCGACCACGCAAAGGCCGCAGCCTTTACAGCGTTCGATGTCGACGACTGTCGCTCCTTTTACTTTTGCCATACAGTTTATGAATTATTGGTTGTACATATCCTTGTTGTAGAAAGCCAGGATTTCGTTGGCGATTTCCAGGGCCTGCCGGGCCGGACTCTCCGGGTTGAGCTGGATGGCCTCCAGGTAGTTGTTCATGGCCATCTGCCAGGAGCCTTTCTTGCGCCAGGCATTGCCCAGCAGGTAGAAAAGGCCGTCATCCATGACGCCGCCGCCGGCGCGGTATTCCTCCACGAGGGCGATGGCTTCATCGGGACGATGGGCGTCCAGCAGCGCGCGCAGACGGTCTTCCATTACTTGGGATCGTTGACGAACATGCACCAGCCGTAGGTGTCTTCCTCCTCGCCCTTCTGGATGCCCACGATGCGCTTGTAGAGCTTTTCGCTCACAGGACCGCAGCTGTCTCCGTACTTGTATTCGCGGGTGATGGTGCCGCTTTCCAGGGTCACCTTGTCGTCGATCCGGGAAATGGGGGTGATGACCACGGCGGTACCGCAGGAGTTCACTTCCTCGAAGGTTTCCAGTTCGTCCAGGAAGATGGTGCGGCGCTCCACCTTGAGGCCGAATTCCTCCGCCACCTTCCGCAGCGACTTGTTGGTGATGGAAGGAAGGACGCTGGGCGAATTGGGCGTGATGTAGCAGCCGTGCTTGATGGCAAAGAAGTTGGACGAGCCGAATTCTTCAATGTGGGTATGGGTGGCGCTGTCCAGGAAAAGGAGCTCCCGGTAGCCCATCTTGTGGGCCAGGTTGTAGGCGTGCAGCGACTGGGCATAGTTGGCGCCGAGCTTGTACCCGCCCGAGCCGTAGGTGGCGGCGCGGTCGTAGTTGCGCGACAGGACGGCGGTGCCGGGAACAAGGGCCTTTGCACCGGAGTAGGTTCCAACTGCCGACGCCATGACGGCGAACATCACGTCATTGGCGCTCTTGATGCCCAGCTGGGGGTTGATGCCGAAAAGGACGGGACGCAGGTACAGCGAGGCGCCGCTTTCGTACGGAGGAATGTACTCCCAGTTGGCCTGGACGCACTGGACGCAGAGGTCGATGAACATCTCCATGTTGGGATAGGGCATGTCCAGGTACTGGGCGCTGGAAGCCATGCGCTTTGCGTTCTCGTCCGGGCGGAACATGCGGACGCGGCCGTCCGCTCCGCGATAGGCCTTGAGCCCTTCGAAGCAGGACGGGGCATAGTGGAATACGCCGGCGAAGCAGTGCAGCGAGAAATTGAAATTGTCCGTCACCACCGGCTTGCTCCAGCGCCCGTCTACGCAGGTTGCATACACGATGGCGTTGGTGGGATAGTAGTTGAATGATCTCTTGGAATAATCGACAGGATTCATAATCAGTTTAGTGTTAGTCTTCTATGATGTGGTCTTTGTTGTAGCAGTGGATTTTGGTGTCTCCGGCCAGGATGATGTAGCCGTTCTCTGCCAGCGACTCCAGCTCATTCTCTCCGGGATAGACCGTGACAGGGGCCAGCCAGCTCACTTTCTTGGTGATGGCGTCGGTGATGTCCTTGCTGTAGGCCACGCCGCCGGTGAGGATGATGGCGTCCACCTTGCCGTCCACCAGGGCGCCCTGAGCCACAATATACTTGGCGATATTCAGGACGAAGGCCTTCATGAACACCACGTACTCCGGAATGCCCTGCTTGGCCCGGTCCACCACCACGCGCATGTCGTTGGTGCCGAAATAGGCCACCGCGCCGCCTTTTCCGATGAGCTTTTTCTTGATTTCCTCCTTGGTGTACTTGCCGCTGAAACACATGTCGATGAGCGGATACGGCGGGCAGCAGCCGGCCCTTTCGGGCGTGATGGGGCCGTCCCCGCCCAGCCCGTGGGAGGTGTCGATAACCTTGCCGCCGCGATGGGTGGAGATGGTGACCCCGCCGCCCATGTGGCAGATGATGGCGGTGGTGTCCTCCGCCCTGCGGCCGGTGTCACGCAGGAACCTGCGCATGATGGCGCGGGTGTTCAAGGCATGGAAGAGGGTGCGGCGGGGGAACTCGGGAATGCCGCCCACATGGCACTCCGGCAGCATTTCGTCCGCCATGGGCGGGTCTGCCACATAGGCCACGCAGGGGCCGAAGCGGGGCGTTTCCCCTTCCTTCTCCCGAAGCTGGTTGATTTCCTGGGCGATATTGTCCCCGATGAGGGCGCTGAGGTTGCAGGCATGGTTGCCTTCCCGGCTGGCGGAAAGGACCTCGCGCATGTCTGCATTGACATTGTACACACCCGTGATGCAGGGGGTGAACAGGCCGCCGCGGCACATCACGATGTCAATGTCCTCCAGGCGGACGCCCTTCTCCTGGAGGGCATCCGTGATGGCCTTGGTGCGCATGACATCCTGGTCCATCACGTCTGCGAAGCGGGAAAGTTCCTCTACGGAATGCTCCAGTTTTTGCTCCAACACCACCTCGCCGTCTTTATAAAAGGCGAACTTGGTGGTGATGGAGCCCGTATTCACTACGAGAATATTGCCCACGGGGGCTTTTCCGTTGATGTTTCCGATCTTACTCATAATCAGTGGTTAGGTTTCTGATTATAAAGAACGGAATTTTTCTTGTGAAAAGCAACTAATTCGGCAAATTTATTACAAAAACGGGTGTGATTGCTTTCTGATTTTTACTTTACCGGTTTCCCGGCCAGATGGCACTCCCAGGCCCAGGCGGCCTTGAGGGTTTCTTCGATGGTGCGGGTGGCCTTCCAGCCCATTTCCGTATTGGCGAGGGTGGGGTCCGCCCAGATGGCGGTGATGTCTCCGGGGCGGCGGGGGGCAATCTTGTAGTTGACCTTTACCCCGTTCACCTTTTCGAAGGCGTTCACCAGTTCCATTACGCTGAGGGGACGGCCGGTGCCCACGTTGAAGATTTCCACATCCTTTTTCATCTTGCCCTCGATCATGCGGGTGACGGCGAAGACATGCGCACGCGCCAGGTCCACGATATCGATGAAATCCCGCTGGCAGGTGCCGTCCGGGGTGGGATAGTCGTTGCCGAAGATGCTCAGGACCTCCCGCTTGCCCACGGCCGTCTGGGTGATGAAAGGCACCAGGTTGTTGGGAACGCCGCGGGGCAGTTCGCCGATGAGGGCGCTGGGATGTGCGCCGATGGGGTTGAAATAGCGGAGAAGGATGCCCTTGAGGACGCCGCCCGAAGCCTTGACCACGTCGTGCAGGATATCCTCGCACATGGTCTTGGTGTTGCCGTAAGGGGAAGTGGCGGGCTTGCGGGGGGTGTTTTCCGTCACAGGAACGGCATCCGGCTCGCCATACACGGTGGCGGAGGAGGAGAACAGGACGTTGCAGCCGCCTTTGTCCTGGGCGGCTTCCAGCACATTGAGGAAGCTCAGGAGATTGTTCTTGTAGTAAAGGAGCGGCTTGTCCACGGACTCACCCACGGCCTTGAAGGCGGCAAAGTGGATGACCGCGTCGATGGGATACTTGCCGAACAGCGCCTTGGTGGCCTCCAGGTCACAGAAATCCACGATTTCCAGCGGGAGGTCTTCCCGGCCGGTAATCTTTTTCACGCCCTCGAAACAGGTGCGGTCGCAATTGGAGAAATTGTCGGCCACGACTACGTCATAACCGGCCTCGATGAGTTCCACCGTCACATGGCTGCCGATGAATCCGGCGCCACCGGATACCAAAACAGTTTTTTTCATATCATTGCGTGTTTTTACGTTTTTGGGCTTTTTCCTGTTCCCGCTTCAGGTAACGCTCGAAGCGGGCTTTGTCGCGCTGGGCGCGGCGTTCGAGTTTCCGGAGCGCCTTGAGTTTCCGGGCCCGCTCCTTCTCCAGTTTGCGCTGGGCCTTGGCGGCCTGCCGGGCTTCGTACGCCCGGTCCGCCTCTTCCCAATGGGCTTCCCGGGCGGCCTGCCGTTCGGCCTTGCGCTGGGCTTTTTCGGCCTCCTTCCTGGCCTTTTCCGCTTCTTTCCGCTTGCGTTCCGCCTCCTTTTCCGCCTGCTTCCGGGCCTTTTCCATGGCCTCCAGCTGCTCGGGCGTAAGTTCTTCCGGCTGCACCTGTCCGCCGAGGGGGCTCACGGCCAGGGAATCGGCCCGCGCCTTAAGGGAATCCACCGGTACGGAAAGGCTGTCTGCGGGAACTTTCAGGGAATCGGCGGCAACGCCCAGGCTGTCCGCTCCGGCGAGGAGGCTGTCCAGCGGCTGCTGCAGGGCCAGGGAATCCAGCGCCGCGAGGGCCAGGCTGTCCGCCTCCGCCCGGGCGATGGAATCGTTGATCCGCTGGCGTTCCCGCTGCCGGACCACCTGCAGGGAATCCCGGATGGCAATGTCCCGGTACACCTTCTTGATGTAGCCCGGGAAGTAGGTGTTCGTCTGCTTGAATTCGGCATGGGGCCGGGCCAGGTAGGAAGTGCGCTGGCTCGGGCGGGGTTCCAGGCTGGTGACATCCCGGGGCGATGCGGGACGGCGTTCCGGCGCCCAGCGGAAGCCCTTGAGCACCCGGTCGTCCTCCGGCAGCTGCACGGAAGGATAGCCGTCGTTCTTGGGATTGTCGTAATAGTACATGCGCTCGATGTCCCCGTCCTTGAAGGTGGCGTAGATCATCTTGGCCTCCACCTTGTTCACCGTGGCTAGGGCATGGTTCTCCTCCAGGAAGAAGAGCGTGGCCGCCCCGCCCAGGGCGTCGAAACGCGTGAGGGTGGATGTGGTGTCGAAATAGGCCACCATCTCCGCTCCGCGGATCTGGTCGTAGCTGTTGGGGTCTTCCTGGATGGTGATGAAGGCGTTGGACAGCAGATGGGCCTTCTCCATGCGCTGGTTCCGGATGACCATATAGATGCTGTCCGATGCATACTGCCGGTTGCCCTCGTTGAAGAAAACCGGGTCCTGATAGAGCCGTACCAGCGAATCCAGGTCTGTGTAGGACAGGGAGTCACTGGCCATCTGGATGTCTTTCCGGAACAGGCGGACGCGCTTGGAGCCGAAGAAGAAATTCAGCTTGGTGGTATCCTTGAGCGCTTCGGGCGTTTCCGTTTCGGCGTCCGGGCTTTCCGGCTCATCGTCGCCCTCTTCGGCAACGGCGGCAGCGGGAAGTTCTCCGGTGGAAAGGGTGTCGGCGGGCGAAGGCGGACTCACCGCCAGGCTGTCCGGCGGCATGGGTCCGGACTTTTCGGCAAGGCTGTCCGTCCGGACGGCCAGCGAATCCAGCAGCGGCGGCAGGGAAAGGCTGTCGGCCGGTTCCTCCTGTGGCTCCGGCCGGGGCGGCGCCTCCTCCGGCTTCCCGGAAGCTTTCCCTTCCTTCCGGTCACCGGGGCCGCCAGGTCCTTTCTGCGCCTGACCCCCGCCTTTTTCCGAAGCTTCCTCACCGGCTTTCTGGTCTTCCGGCCCCTTCCCGGCGCCCTTGGCCATGTCCGGCGGACGGTTCGGATCGTTCTTCAAAGCCTCTTCCGCCGCCTTGGCAGCGGCTTCCGCAGCCTTTTTCCGGTACTCCATCACCGGGTCTCCGCTGATGTCGGTCACCCGCTTTTCAGAGGCAGTCACCCAGCCGTCCGGAATGTCGCAGCGGCGGATGGCGCGGTACACCAGTTCATCGGCCCCCAGATAGAGCGTATCTACCCGGCCCTTTTCGTCCGTAATGGACATGATGGCCGGTTCCCGGGTCATCCGCACCCGGGAGAGGGAATCCGAATACTGGAAACGTCCGGCCAGGGCGAAGACATTGCGGGTGGTGTCCATCAGTTCCACCTTCCCCAGCATGTCCACGTCGTTGATGCTGCGGTAATAGAACATGGAATCCGCCCAGGCCTCCTGGTCCTTGGTGAGCAGGTGGACATTGCGCCGGAAGAAGAACAGTTCCTGCTCCCGGTTGTACCATCCGTCGTTGGCGCTGAGCATCTTGTCGTCCTGCCACATGTCCGTATTGAAGCCAAAGTAGGCCGTGGACAGGTCTGAGCGGTATTCCAGCCGGGATGTCTTCACGAAGGTGGTGTCCATGTACATGTTCACCTGATCGTTGAAGACAAACAGGTGGGCCTTGGAGTCGTAGGTGCCGTACAGGCTCTCGATCACCTGCCCGTCCTTGTCCCGCATGGCGGCGCCGTTCTGGAAAACGGCCACGGAGTCTTTGGTGTTATAGTCCAGGTAACGGGTGCGGAGCGTGTTCTTTTCCTTGTCTTCCAGCTGCACCAGGTCTCCGCGGAACTTGGCCATGTTGTCATCCACCACATACTGCAGGGTGGCGCTGGAAAGCTGGGTGCGGTCCTGGATGATTTTCACGTGGCCGATGGCGTCAATCACGTTGGTGGTTACGTTCCAGAGGGCGGTGTCGCAGAGAAGATAGGTATTGTTGTGCAGGAAGCGGGCGGGGCCCACCACCTTCCGGTAATTCTGCCCCCTTTCCTCGATGAGCTGGGCCGACGTGGCGCTCAGAAGGAGCACCTTCTCCTCCTCTTCCTCCTTTTTCCGGTCCTGGGCCGCCGCACTGAAGGCGGCCGCCGCCAGAAGCAGCAGCACCAGCCCGGTCCTATGAAGCTTGGGAAGCACTACTTTCTCGTATTCCAGATCTCACGGGAGAAATCGCACTCCCGGAAGATGGGGTCGATGACAATGTAGGTAGACTTGATCTTGTCTTCTAGGAAGCGGTCCACGGCCTCCTGCCGCTTGGTGTTCTCCACCTGCTCCAGAATCTGGGTATAGTCCTTCTCGAAGGTGGCGGTATGGGCAGGGATGATCTTGTCGACCCGGATAATCTTGTACACCAGGTTTCCGCTGCGGCCCTGGAGATAGCCTTCATTGTCCAGCGAAGCCACCGGCTGGGAGATTTCCCCTTCCTTGAGGTCCCGGATGGCGGCATAGTCGGCCGGCTTGAGCTGGTCCATGTCGAAGTATGAAGAGCCGGTGGAGGGGTCTGCCATCTGGCCGCCGTTGGTGCGGGTGGCCAGGTCTTCGGAATAGAAGCGGGCGGCCAGTTCGAAGGACATATCGCCGTCCTGGATGACGGTCTTGAGGCTGTCCAGGCGCGTAAAGGCCCGTTCCTGGTCTTCGGTGGTATACTGCGGCTTCAGGAGGATGTGGCGGGCATTGAACATGTCGCCCTTCTTCTCAATCACTTCAATGATGTGATAGCCGTCCGGGGTTTCCACAATCTGGGAGATGGTGCCGGGGCGGAGCGCCATGGCGGCATCCGAGAAGGCCGGCCAGAAGATGGACTTGGAGGCCAGGCCCAGTTCTCCGCCGCGGCGGGCGCTGCCCGGGTCTTCGGAATAGATGCGGGCCAGGGTGGCGAACTTTTCGCCGTTCATGATGCGTTCCCGGAGGCTGAGGAGCTTTTCACGGACGCTGAGCGCCGCCGCTTCGCGGTCCGGATAGATGCAGATCTGGCTGAGCTGGTATTTCACGGGCACCACGGGAAGGTCCTGCGGGTCCGTGGCGGCCAGATACTGCTGGACGTCGTAAGGGGTAATCTGGGGAATCTTGTCCGCCACCTGATAGCGTTCCTGCTCGGTGAGGCTCTGTTCCTCCAGGAGGGTCCGCCATTCCTGGCGCAGCTTGTAGAGGGGTTTGCCGAAGTACTTTTCCATCTCTTCGTCCCCGCCCAGCTGAGTGCGGAGATAGTCTATCCGCTGGTTCAGGTTGCCGTCCACCATGTCGTAGTTCACGGTGAGCGAGTCCACCCGGGCCTGCATGAGGAAAATCTTGGATTCCATCATCTTCTCCAGCACTTCGCAGCGCATGTCCCGGTCGCTGTAGGCACCGCTGGCGCGCAGTTGCTGCACTTCCGACTCCACGTCGGAGATGAGGAGGACCTCACCGCCCACCACCGCCACGACCTTGTCCACCACGCCGTTCCCATACTTCTGGGCGTTCAGGCCAAGACACACGGACACGGCCGCCAGGGTTAGCAATATACGTTTCATACTCAATAAATTTCAAACTTATTACTCTTGAGGGCATCTTCCATCAACTGCTCGTCCAGCCCCATCTCCAGCTGGTGCTTGCGCTCGCTGAGGATGAGGTCCCTGACGCGCTGGGAGCACTCTTCCAGCGGGATGGCCTTGCCCTCCTCCTTGAAGCGGTCTGCATGCTCCCGGTAATAGCGCTGGAGTTCCTCGTCCGTCACCAGCGTATCCAGCCGGCGGTCTATGTAAAGCTGCCGGTAGCGGTAGCCCAGCAATGTGCGGCGATACGCTTCCAGCTCTTCCGTCACGTCTTGTTCTTCCGGCGAAAGATGCTCCTCCGCCATGTCCAGCAGCAGGAGGTCTTCCGCCCAGGCGTTGATCCACTGGCGGGCCAGGAGGGCGCTGTCCTCCGGCGCAATGCCGGAAGGAATATAGGCTTCCAGCTGGCTCCGGTACAGTTTATGGTCCCCCACGCGGGCCACAATATCTCCGCGGAACAGTACCGCGGCCGTCTCCTGGAGCTGGCTCACCATCTTGCAGGAAACGGCGGAAACCAGAACGAGGAGAACAATCCCTATGCCAATCCGTCTTATCATAGTCGTCAGTCTACAAAGATAAGAAAAAATCCGCAATCCCTATGGAATGAGGAGCGACAGGGCCCTCAGCATCACCGTCCGCACCTGCGACTGGGGGGCCGTGGTATGGTTGGTCAGGAAGGAAAAGGCAATGTCCGGCTTCCCTTCCTGGTCCAGGATATACCCCGAGTAGCAGAGCACCCCGCCCATGGAACCGCTCTTCATGCGGACGCGTTCCGCGCCGGGGAACTTGATTCCGCGGAGGGTCCCCTGGCCGGGGGCCGGCAGCGATGCCAGGAAAGCGCCGAAGGAGGGGCTTTCTTCCATGGCTTCCAAAAAGCCCACCATCCATTCGGGCGAAAGGCAGTTCATGCGGGAAAGGCCGCTGCCGTCGGCCTGCACCAGGCCGTCCAACCCTACGCCCAGGCCCTGCAGGACGACATTTTCGGCCACCAGGCAACTGTCATAGACCGCTATTTCCGTCGCCGCCTCCCCCATGGCGCGAAGGAGGGACTCGGCATAGAAATTGTCGCTCCGCACGTTGGTTTCACGGGCAATCTCCGAGAGGGCGGGGCCTTCCGTAAAGCCTATCTCCCGCGGGCTGCCGGCCTTGTCCAAAGGGACGAAATCCGGTCCGCGGACAAGACCGTTCCGGTCCACATCGGCATAGCCGCCGGTCACTTCCCAGCCCGTATCCTTCAGGTTCTTCCAGAAATAATAGGCGCAGGTAAGGGCGCCGAACTTATTGGCGAAATGCTCCGTCTTGGGACGGCGCTCGGTGGAATAGGTGCCGCGGAGTTCGGACCAGGGCGCGAGGTCCGTGGTATACAGGTAGAGGCTGTTGCCCGTTCCGGCCGGTCCGGTGAAGGCGTAGTTCTGAAAATGCATCCAGGGGGTGTCGGGATAGGACTGCCGCACGGTCACGGGGTCCCCTTCCTTGCCCGCCGAAACGTCCAGGTCGATGGCGTTCTTGTAGAAACACAGGGCATTGCCGCCGCATCCGTAGTAAGTCCCCAGGTCGTCATACGGCCAGGAAGGATGTTCCAGATGCCCTTCCCAAAGGGTTCCGTCCCCCACGATCCGGCCATGGATGCGCTGGATGCCGGCCTGCCTCAGGAGGGTCTTCCATTTCCAGAAAAGGGCGTCCGGATTGAGGGCGATGGAATCCAGCGCCCCCACCGTAGGGTCTCCTCCGCCCACGATGTACAGGTCTCCGTCCAGGGTGCCGTCCGCCTGGATGGCGCCGGTATAGGCCAGCCGCGTGCGGAAACGGTAGCCGGCGCCGAAGGCATGGAGGGCCGTCCCCGTGGTCACCAGCTTGAGGTTCGATGCCGGAACCATGCGGGTGCCGGCGTTGTATTCGGCCAGCACGGTGCCGTCGGCCCGGCGGGCCAGGATGCCCCACACCGCGCCTTTGAGCGGCTCCTTGGCAACCTGGGACGCAATGAACTTCTGGGCGGGCGTCTGCGCGGCGAGGCCTTGCATCAGGAGCATCGTCCCCAAAAGGGCAAAAAGCAATCGCCTCATCATTCCTGTTCCTCCGGTTCCCTCACCAGGAAGGGGACTTCCCGGTCTACGCCGTACCCGGCCCAGTAGCCCTGGGCCCCGTCCAGGTTGCTGTCCAGGTCGCTCTCGAAATACATGCTGAACGCATTGGAGGCCAGCATAATCTCGAAGTTGTTCCAATAGTCGAAACTCTTCCGGTCCATGGTGCAGAGCTTGATCCAGAGGACCTCGCCCAGATGGATGTTGGGGAAGTCCACATAGTCCATGAGGCGCTGCGTGCTGTAGAGGAACACCTCCGAGTAGCCGTTCAGGGACTCGTCGGAAAGGTTGGTCATGGCCGAGGGATGGTAGTGGGAATCCCGGTTTTCCGTCTTGGTGAACACTTTATAGTACTGGCCTTTCTCCGGCGGATCCGTGAAGCCCACCCGGACCGACGCGGTGGTATCCGTCACGGACTGCACATACACCGTGTCGATGGGAACGGGTTCCGGAATGCGCGTGGATGCCTCCACCCTGTAGTCTTTGTATTCCACCTTGAGGGTGTAGGTCTTTCCCACTTCTCCCGTAATCTTGGAAGTGGTGTAGATGAAGGGCGGGAAATAGCGGTTGTCGATGAGTCCGGTGAGGATTTCCGTCTTTTCGCCGTCGCTCACGCTCACCTTGGCCCATTTGGCAATGTGGTCCAGCATTTCGGTGGAAGCCATCTTGCGGTCGGTGGCAATCCCGATGGATTCGGAGACCATCACCACCGGATGGTCGCCGTTCTCGATCCAGCCCTCCACCACCAGCCGGGCTTCGCCGGTCTCCTCCTGCTTAGAGCAGGCGGCAAAGGCCGCCAGGAATAGCATATAACAGAAAATCTTTTTCATCAGAACTTGTGGAAATAAGCGATTGCGGGCATATAGCGGATCTGTATCTGGTTGGGGCGGAAAGAGTAGCTGGCGGTCTTCCGGTCGAAATGCAGGCCGTAACCCACGGCGTTGATCCGTCCCAGGACGTTGTACACGGAGATGTTGATGCCGTTCCTTCGCCGGGCGTCCTTGTGGAAGTACCAGTTGGCGCTCAGGTCCAGCTTGGCATAGGCAGGAAGGGTTTCCGCATTATAGGGGCCGTAGGTGCATACCAGGCGGCTTCCCGCCAGATAGAACGAGGTGGGACGGGTGTAAGGGGTGCCGCTTGCCAGCACGAAGGTGCCGCCCACATCGAAGCGGCCGAAGTCGTAGGTGAGCACCACGTCCAGCTCGTGCCGGCGTTCATGGGCCGATGTGAATTCCACCGCATGGATGTCGTTCACGAACGTGCGGAGGCTGCGGGACCAGGCATAGCTCACCCAGCCGGTGAGCCGGCCCTTCTGCTTCTGGATCATGAGGTTGAGGCCGAAGGCCCGCCCGTTGCCCTTGAGGGTGCTGGTCTCCAGGGAGTAGTCTCCGGTGTACATGTCCATGAGGCTGCCGATATACTCCAGCTGGTTGTGGAGCTGCTTGTAATAAGCTTCCGCCGATACGGCCAGGTGGCCGTCCCAGAAGCTGTTGTTGTAGGCCAGGGAGAAGCAGTGGGCCCACTGCGGGGCCTGAAGGTCTCCGGCGAGGACCCAGAATTCGACGGGAAGGCCGGAGGAAGTGAGGCCGGTCTGGAAAAGGTTCTGGCGCTTGATGCCATAGGTCAAATCCAGTTTTCCGCCTTCCAGGAAATTGGCCGCCAGGCTCACTTCGGGAGTAATGCCCCAGTAACTGCGGCGCTGCGGGGAAAGGTACCAGTCGGCGCCCACTCCCGCCTTCACGCTGAGCCAGTAGCCGATATCTCGGCTGTATTCGGCACTCACCGAGGCGGCCAGGGCGTCTTCCGTGGGGATGCCGCCGTTGTTGCGGTTGTCGTTGAAATGGCCTTCGGTATAGGGATTCTGCGGCTGGGTGTGATAGGCGCTGAACCGGGCGCCGAAATCCCAGTTCTTCCAGTGGAGGGCGGCCCGGTAGCCATAGTCCATGATATAGGACTGCATCTTGGCGAAGACGCCGAAGGCATGGATCTGGGGATCCAGCCCCGAAGTGGTGTAGTAGAGCGTCTGCTTGAGGCTGGCCTCGGGATAATAATGGTTCCAGTGGATGGCGCCCAGGGCGTTGTACCACTTGGCGTCGAAATCTTCAAACAGCCCCACGCCGTTGAAGGTGCCCCGGTCCAGGCTGCCGAACAGGTCCAGCGTGATACGGTCTTTCCGGGTGGGTTTCCAGGTCCAGGTGATGTTGGCGTCCGTGAATCCGTAGTCCATCTCATTGTCTTCGTACCGGAGACGGGAGCCATAGATGAGATTGATGAAGGTGCGGCGGGCGCTCACTTTGAGGGACGACCGGCCCATGGGGATATCCAGCGTCCCCTGGGCCGAAAGGAGGCCGGCATAGAAGTCTGCCGACCATTTTTTGGAGACGGTATCCTGCAGCTGCATGTCAATGACCCCGCCCAGCCGGGATTCCTGGCCGCAGGTGGTGGAGTACTTCATGCCGCTGTAGTGCGGGGAATTGAAGGTGGAGAACAGGCCCAGCATGTGGGCGGCGCCGTAAATGGGAACGCCTTCCTGCGAGAGCAGGGTGTGGGAATGTTCGCTGCCCTGCATGTACAGGCCGCCGTCTATTTCCGTATTCACCTGCACGCTGGGAAGCAGGCGCACGAAGCGGATGGGATCCGGGGTGCCCAGGAAGGAGGGGACGGCCACAATCTTGTCTGTGTTCACCTGTCCGCTGATGCCGCGGTTGTTGAGCACCATGGGCTTTTTCTGCTCCTCGGTGATGACCGACTTGTCCAGCTGGAAGTTGGCGACCGTGTCCGGCGCCTGCAGGAACATCTCCCCGTGTGCGCGCGCACACAAGGAGACAAGCAGCAGGCAGACCGCCGCCAGGCTATTCCGTAGAGAGTACATTCTTCAGCAGGAATTCTATGAGGGGCTCAACAAGAAGGATGCCGGAGACGGCATACGTGGTTCCGTCGTCAAAACGGAAGACGGGGACCAGCTGCCGGTTCATCTTGCCGCTGTCCCGGTACTCGTACCAGACGAAGTCCAGGCTGGCCACCTGTTCTCCGTCGATATAGACCGCGGGAGGCGTCTCGCTGGGGTATTCGCCCTCTATACGGATGCCGCGGTAAAGCTCCGCCTTGAAGGTATTCAGCACTACATCCATGCTGATGAGGGTAAGGTCTCCCCGCACATAGGTATAGCGCAGATGCCCCATCTCCGGCACGGAAATGTGGCTATGGTTCACCACCTCCCGCCAAGGGTCCGCCGCCGCGTCCAGGTCCAGGTAGTGGAAGAAGACCGAGAAGGCATCGTCCACCTTCTTCTTCCGGAGCTCTTCCTTCGTAAACTCATGCAGCTGCGGTTCCGTCTCCACGGGCGTTTTGTCGCATCCGGCCGCCAGAAGGACGGCCAAAAGGATAAAATAGAAATGCCTATACGTACGCATAATATGCAAATATATACAAAATTTTTCAGATTGCGCTTGCAGATTCAGAAAAAAGTCGTACATTTGCAGTCCCGTTTTCGGGGATATTGAGATATGGTGTAATGGTAGCACTACAGATTCTGGCTCTGTCAGTGAGGGTTCGAGTCCTTCTATCTCAACAAAGAATCAGCCTTTAAGCTGATTTTTTAATGCCCTGGCGGGGTAGCTCAGCTGGTTAGAGCGTCGGATTCATAATCCGGAGGTCGTGGGATCGTGACCCACTCCCGCTACAAACGACATAAGCAAGGGTGGGTATGAAGCCCTTGCGAACCAAAGAAACTCACTATATACCCGTCGCTATCCCAGCGATGGTTTTTTGTTTTATATCAAGTAGTTATCACGGCCCCAAATAAGACAGTCTTTCTGAAACAGTTTCAATTATTTATGAAAAATTCGGTCGTGAAGATGGACACTGCCGGCGGGATGGACTGGCAGGCGAAGCGGCTCGAAGAAACCGGCATCGCACTTATTCCCGGTATCGATGAATATGAGATTGTGAAATAACGCTATGGAAAAAGGGACAGGACTATGCTCCGGTCCTTTTTTCTTTCGTCAACGATGCAAGGTTTGGCGGTTATCGGGATTGTATGAAAAAGTGTATCTTTGTATATCATTGTAAATGAACCCTTTTATGAAACCGTTAACCATTCTCCGCTTGTTCGTCGCAACCGCCCTTCTTTTTTGGGCCAGTGCCTGCCAAAAGGAACAGACG
>JAEEGL013307282.1_pt1 | contig 14709 bp, 14 predicted proteins | sample 9134231 | NCBI WGS metagenome assembly JAEEGL01 (sample SAMN16246548, study PRJNA631951) | gut metagenome | biome: gut microbiome; feature: rumen; material: fiber-attached | host: Bos | place: Iran: Karaj | collected 2018-10 | reverse complement strand
GCGGCGATCGCGTCGGCATATTCCTTCGCGATGCCGGAGCGCTCCTGCGAGAGCCTGTTCATCTCCGCGGCGCGGCCCTTTTCAAGGGCGTTGAGGTCGCTCTGGAGGGCTATCGAGCGCGAGAGCCTTCCCTGCGCGGCGGCGCCGGAGCCGAGGCCGCGGGCGTTTGCGTATTCGTCGAAGTTGCGCTTTTCCGTCTCGGCGGCGGAGGCGACGCGGTTTTTCGCCGCGTAGTACTCCGGGGCGAGCCTGGCCTCCTCGGCCTCGTTGGCGGCGAGCTTTGCCCCGTAGGCGGCGGCCAGCGCGGCGCGCTTTGCCTCCAGCTTTCTGTCGTAGAGCTCGTTTATATAGCCGGTGAAGTCGTTTCTGCCGCTCATGCCGTCTCCCCTCCTATCCCGCCGTAGACGCGCTCGATGTCGACTGCGCGGACGGGGATCGCGCGCGCCGCGGCCGCGAGCTGCTCAGAGTAGCGCTGGCTGAAATACCCCGCCAGCGAGGGGTCCTCGTCGAGGACGAGGTGCGCCGCGAGCCCGTAGGGCAGGACGCCGAGCGCCACGCCCTCGTCCAGCCCCAGCTCCTGCGACATCGAGGTCACCCTCGGCAGGACGGGGCGCTCCCCGTCGCCGCGGGCGGCCCACGTCGAGGAGGCGCGCAGGCACTCGTTCTGCAGGACGTTGACTATGGCGGGCGTCCTGTGGGCGTATTCTCTGTTTTCGGGGCAGTCGGCCGCGCCGGATGGCTCGGCGAGCTCGTCTATGAGCCCCATGGCCACCTCGAAGACTGTCTGTACAGTTGCCAATTCTCTCCTCCTTGATGCTTATCGTGCGCGGGGACGGTCTCCCGTCCCCGCGCGGCGTGCGGTCAGACCGTAAAGGTCGTCAGGCCCGACCAGTATCCCTGGCCGCCCTTTGCGGCGGCGGTGAGGACGGTGCCGTCGTCCCAGGAATTATAGCTGACCTCGGAAGAGTAGGTGAGCTTATCCGGGCTGAAGCGCGGGTCGGTGCCGTCGAGCGTATAGTAGATGGTGCTGCCGGCGGTGCTCGTATTGAGCTTGACGGCGTGGTTGGCGGTGACGTTCGTCGCGGTGGGCGCGGCGGTGAAGTACGCGGAGTTCAGGCCCGCGTAGACGCCGTCGGCGCGGCTGGCGAGGACGTAGGCGTCGTGGATGATGCGGCCCTCGACGAGGTTGCCGTTGATGCCCGGGGGATCGGAATGGATCTTATAGTCGCGCAGCTTGGTCGGGGCGATGACGGAGCTCTTGTGGGTGATGAGGAACTCCACGCCCGTCGGGAGCCAGCCCTCGGGGCACTTGACCACGCGCATGCCGTCCAGCTCGCCGACGACGCCCTTGCCGAGCGCCTTCTCGCCGAGCTTCTCGCAGCCGACGAAGTCGGGATTGAGCCTTATAAGGCGGTAGTTGTCGGCGGTGACGAAGAGGGTGCGGCCCTCCTCGGGGACGAGCCTGTTGTCCAGCGCGGCGGTCGCGGCCGTGACGGACTCGACGACGGAGGAGGTGTTCATCGCGCCGAGGGAGGCGTACTGGCCGGCCTGATGAGCCCAGGCGCCGAGGCGGTACTTGTCCAGATAGGGCGAGATGACCTCGTCTATCTCGCGCTTGAGGGTCTTGGCGGCGGCCTTGACGTTCATCTGGTCGTTGTCGTTGCCCTTGTCGATGGTGTAGGTGAAGCTCTTGTCGTTAGCGAGCGTGAAGCTCTGCACGCTGTCGCCGAGCTCGACGGGCGTGCCGTAGCGCGAGGTGCTGGACCTGCTGTAGTTATTGAGCGGCGCGGTGTCCACGGAGTAGACGCGGACGGTGTTGGCGCCGTCGAATTTGACGTCCTCGTTGAAGGCGCCGGCGGTGACGGAGCTCTTGGCGAAGCGCTCGGCCACCTTGTCGGAATATTTTATTGCGTAATTGACTGCCATGTTCTTTCCTTTCTCAGTTCATAAGATAGCGGAGGAACTCGTCGCCCGCGGCGGGATCGCCGGGGCCGGAGCGCGCGCCGGTGGTCCTTGCGCGGCCCTCCAGCCCGGCGGAGAGCTCTTCGACGCGCGCGCGGAGCAGTCTGTTTTCATGCCTCGCCCACGCGCCCGAAAGCGAGCGCCCGCGCCTCACCTCGTCCCAGACCTCGTCGGGTATGTCCGAAGGTCCGACCTCGGGGTAATCCTCGATGAACTCGTCTATGTCCGCGGAGCGCCTGACGGCCTCGTCGCCGCCGGAGAGGGCCGTGGTCTTCAGCCTCTCGTAGCGCCCGCGTATCCTGTCGTAGTCCATCCCCTTCTGCGCCAGCGCGAGAGCTTCCTCCCGCCCGACGGTGCGTTCCTCTCCCATATATTTGAGGGTGAAGGCCTCCTCGGCCTCCGCCGGCTCAGCGTTTTCTTCCCATTCGTCCATGATCTCTTCGTTATCCATTTGCGGCCTCCTTTTTAAGTTCCTCGATGAATTGGAAAAGGCTCTTCTCGGGGACGATCTCCCCGAGGAGCGCGGCGTTGGAGCGCGCGGCGGAAAGATACGCCTCCGTGAGCCTGTCGCGCCCTATATACGTCTCCGCCCTCGCGTAGACGCGCGCATAGTAGTCGGCGGCGCGCCTTATGAGCGCCCTGCCGGCCGAGGGCTCGTTCCTGAGCGCCTCCAGATACGCGAAGTAGATCGCGCACATCCCCTCCGCCGCCGCGCCGAGGCTTACGGAAGCGCCGAGCCCCCGCTTTTCTATCTCCCCGGCGAGCCTTATCATGTTCTCCACAAAGCCGTCGTACCCGGCGCGGGAGGTGTAGGCCCAACCGTCGGCGCGCGTAATGGAGTCGGGCTTGAAGTGCCAGAGATAGAGCGGCTCCGGGATAAAGGCTATCGAGCGCGTGCAGGCCTTGACGAGGCCGTTGAAGCCCGCGTCCTCGTTGGCGCGCGTGTCGTTGAAGCGGATATCGAAGCGCTCAAGGAAGTCGCGGCGGTACATCTTGGCGAACATCCAGGTCATGTTCGGCCCGTGCGGGAGGAGCCTCCCGTCGGGAAGCTGCTCATAAAACCCGCCCACGGCGGCGTCCGCGCCGCGTCTGAGCTCGTCCGCGAGCTGCTCGAGCGCCGTCGCGCCCCAGAGGGTGTCGTCGGCGTCCATGAAGGCGACGAACTCGCCCGAGCCCGTCTCCAGCCCCGCCTGACGCGCGAGGCCGGGCCCGCCGTTTTCCTCCAGACGGACGAGCCTTACGTCGAGCACGCCGCGCCAGCGGGCGGCCACGTCGGCATAGCTTTTCGCCGAGGCGTCGTCGGCTATGACGACGGTCGGCTTTTCGGTCTGCATGGCGGCGCTCGCGAGAGCCCTGTCTATGGTCGCGTGGGCGTTCCATGCGGGGATGACGAGGTCGACGCTCCCGTTCAGACCGCTCATATCTCGCAGCTCGCGGCCGTGTAGGTCACGCCGTCTATCTCAAGGGTCGAGACCGTCGGCTCCGCGTCCATGACCGGTCTGAAGTCGTATCTGCTCGCCGGGCAGCGCGAGGCGTCGGCGAAGAGCTGGAAGCTCGTCTGGCAGCGCAGGAGCTCCGCCGCGGGCTCGGGCGGCCCGTCGAAGGCGAGGGTGGAGCCGTCTCCCCGCTCCAGCTTGACCGATTCGACGACTATCGGCGCCGTGACGTAGCTTTTGCCCGCGTCGAGCAGGACGCCGTAATAGAGGCACTCCGTGCCCGGCAGGGTGAAGGTGAGGCTGTGTACCCCGGCCTCCAGCGGGGAATACGTCGCCGCGACGGTCGAGGCGTAGGCGCTCGTGAAGCATTTGACCGAGGCGCTCCATTTTCTCGACCAGCCGGAGGCGACGTGCTCCACGTCCTCCGCGAGCTTGACGCTGAGGGTGTAGGTCCCGCCCTTGACGAGCCTGCCCAGCGGGATATACTGGAGCGCCTGCGCCTTGTCGGCGAGGCTGAGGCCGCCCTCGGCGAGTTCCGGGTAGCCGCCGTTGGACTTCCAGCAGTCGGGGCCGTATTTGCCGGGGTTCCAGCTCACGGCGCGGCGCTGGTTGACGGGGTCCTTGAAATACCAGTTGCGCAGGATGTTCGGCGCGGTGCGCGGGACCCAGCTTATGCCGGCGGCGGTCTTTTCGAGGACGCCGCTCCCCTCGGCCGGGAGCGTCACGGTCTCGAGCTCCTCGGTGAGGGTGTCGTTGATGTAGTCCGCGAGGCTCTTCGCGCCCTGGTCGAACTTTGCCTTGAGCTGAGCGGCCGTAAGGCCGCCGACGTCGTTGGGCTCGTCGTCGAGCGCGGCGATGATATCAAGATCGCCCGTGAATTTTGTCAGCATCTTTATCCTCCCTTATCTGACCTTGTCTGCGAAATTGTATTCGACCGCAAGCTCGAGCACCTTCGGCGCGGCGTTGTCCTCGCAGGAGGAGACGATGAGCTTGCAGTAGGCGAACCTGCTCGTGCGCAGGCGTATGACCTTCGTTCTCGGCACGCGCGAGACTGCGAAGGAGAAGTGGGCGAAGTCGGCGCGGGAAAAGTCCGCCGTCTGCGCCGTGACGAGGCGGGAAAACTCCCCCGGCCCTCTGTCCGTCCTGACGGAGACGGTCGCGCGCGAGCCGCTTCCCGGCTCGAGGACGGCGAGCAGGCGCGAGGAATATTTCTTCAGCCACTCGCGTCCGAGCGAGAGGCTGCCTCCGACCCAGAGGGCGTCTATGGGCCCGCCGTCGTCGGAGCGCAGCGCGTCCCGGACGCGCAGCAGCCTGCCGTCCTCCGTCCCAAGAAAGACCGTCCCGTCGGCGCATACCGCGCTCGCGACGGGCAGGCCGGAATAGACGTAGTAGGCCCCGCGCCCGTAGTTGAATACGAGGGCGGCGTCCGGCGTGAAGACGAAAAGCTCGCGCGTGCGCTCGTTGTCGAGCGAGCGGACCTCCGCCGGATCGAAGGAGGCGAGCGTCGCCGCCGCCTTGGCGGAGATGAGCTCGGCCGTGCGCTCGTCGCGGACGGCCGCGCCGCTGAGCCTCCACCTGTAGAGGCTGCGCCCGTGCAGCGTTATGGGGTCGTTGTCCACGAGGCGCGCGAAGCCGAGGGCGGAATTGCCTATCTCGCGGTTGACCGGGATGACCGGGAAGCCGGGGACGGCGCTTCCGTCGGCGAGAGTCAGCGTGCCGTACTCCAGCGCCCACATGCCGTCCGGCTTGAAGACGAGCAGCCTGTCAAAGTGCCTTACCATGCTGGTTATGGGCATATTGGCGCTGTCGACGTCGACGAAGTTCATGGCGGGGAAATAGGCCGCGTCGGCCTGCCCCTGATCGTTGACGCCGGAGTAGATGGCCCTGTTGGTCCCGTCGCCGTAGAAAAAGAGCCTCGTGTCGGAGACGCCGTTGAACGTCTCCGAGCGGGTCATGCCGAGGACGGAGGCCCTGCTGCCCGTTCCCTTGCGCCAGCATATCTCCAGCGTGTTTATCCCCTCCGGCGGGACGGAATTTAGCTGTACCTTCCCCTCCGGCAGGCTTATGAAGCGCGGATTTATCTGCGTCCCGTCCAGCTTGACCCAGCAGACCTCGTCTATGGCTTTCTCCGCGAGGTAAAAGGCATCCGCCGTCCCGTCGGGGGAAAAGAGCTGGCGCCTTTTCCCCGTCAGGGCGTTTATGGGCTCGGCGGCCGTACCGCCGCCCGCCGGCGGGGTCGATACGGCGACGACGGGGACGTAGCCCTCGACGGAGGCGAAGCTCCCCGTCCCGTCCCAGGACATGTACTCCGAGCCCGTTAGGACGAAGACCTTCTCGTTGAAGCCGAAAAAGTGGGTCTTCTCCGAGTCCGTGACCGTGCCGACCGCGGCCGGTTCGTCCGAGGTGCAGTCGTAGATATGTCCGCCGGCGGCGGCGAGCAGCTTCGTTTCGCCGCCCGCGCTGCCGTACCAGAGCGCCCGCACGGGCGAGGAGCCGAGCGAGCAGACCGTCTCCGTCCCGGGCCGCAGGGCGAGCCGCCCGTCGGCCGTCACGCGCCAGTTGCGCATGACGGTCGCTTCGCCGGGAGCGAGAGCGAAGTCGGAGCTCTCGTTGAGCCCGAGCATTTTGGTTATCCTGAATATCTGTTTGATCTTTTTGACCCCCTGCCTTGGCGCGGGGCTTTTCGGGCCGCCGCGCATGTGCTATAATTGCTTGAAACAAGTCTGACCGAAAGAAAAAGAGGTAATGTCCATGGCCTGGCTCCAGATCGACGTCTTTTCGAAAAACCTCATCCGCAGCGTCCCGCTGCAGGCGGTCCTCCCCGCAGAGCGCAGGGACGGCCCCTTCAGGACGCTCTACCTGCTGTGCGGCATGCTCGGCGACAACGCCGAATGGCTGCTGCACGCGGACCTTGAGGAGCTCTCGATCCGCCACGATCTCTGCATCGTGACCGTCTCTGGCGAGAACGCGTTTTATACCGACCACCCGCTCAGCGGCACGCGCTGGTGCGACTTCGTCGGGCGCGAGCTCGTCGAGCTGACGCGGGAGCTGCTCCCGCTCTCGCACGAGCGCGGCGACACGCTCATCGCCGGGGAATCCATGGGCGGCTTCGGCGCGCTCCGCGCCGGCATGCTCCATCCGGAGACCTTCGGCCACGTCATATCCCTCTCCCCGGCGCTGGTGCTCGGCCTTGCAAAGCGCTCGACCGACGGCGAGGGCAACGTCTTCGATCTGCGCCGTTCGTATTACAACGCCGTCTTCGGCGACGCGGACAGGGCCATTGAGACCGACCTCAACCCCGTCGTATGCGCGGCGAAGGCCGAAAAAAAGACCGACGTCTTCCTCTCCTGCGGGCGGGACGACGTGCTCTTCCCCGCCTTCGAAAAGCTCTGCGGCGGGATGGCCGAGGCGGGCTATCCCATAACGCGCGACGACGCCGAGGGCGGCCACGAATGGGGCTTCTGGACGAAGGCGCTCGAGCGCGGGCTCGTCCACGCCCTCGGAGCGCCCTATGTGCGCCCCGCGGACTATCTGAAAAGCGAGGTGGAAAAGCAATGGCGCTGATAAGAGCGAGGATGTTCTCCAAATGCCTGCGCCGCCCCGTGCGCTTCACGGCCGTCGTCCCCTATGACGGGATGTTCCTCCCTCCGCGGGAGGGCAGGCCCTTCAAGACGATGTACCTGCTCCACGGCTACATGGGCAACAACTCGACCCTCCAGCTGGAGGGCTGGCCCGTCGGCGAGTGGGCGCAGCGCTTCGATCTGGCGATAATCATGCCCGAGGGCGAGAACCACTTCTACGTCGACGATCTCGCCCGCCGCGACTTTTACGGCGAGTTCATAGGCCGTGAGCTCGTCGCGATGACGCGCCGCCTCTTCCCGCTCTCGGATAAGCGCGGGGACACGGTCATCGCCGGGCTTTCCATGGGCGGCTTCGGCGCGCTGAGAAACGGCATGAAGTATTCCGACGTCTTCGGCCATGTCATCTCCGCCTCGGCGGCCAACGTGCGCGACGAGCTGGCGAGCAGCACCGACGAGCCGAACGCCGTCGGCGCCACGCGCGGGCTCTTCACGTCCATTTTCGGCGACCTCGACCGTGTCGAGGAGACCGACCGCTCCCTCGACGGGGCGGCGCGCGAGCTGGCCTCGTCAGACCGTCCGCGGCCGGATATCTTCTTCGGCTGCGGGGAAAACGACGTCCTCAAGTTCCCGAACAGGCACTTCCGCGATACTCTCGTGTCGCTGGGCATAGAGCACGAATACTCCGAGGCTCCCGGCACGCACGAGCCCGCCTTCTTCATCCCGTTCATAACGCGGGGGCTGGAGCGCGCGCTGCCCGCCCTGCCGGAGGCGCCGAACCCGTTTTTGATCGATAAGGATTAATCGGGCGTTTCGCCCTTCGCTCTCGCCAGCAGCGCCTCGCGGCCGGAGATATAGCCCTCCGGGATGCGCTCGAGGTACTCGGCGAGGGTTATCTGGCCCGCCGAGAGGAGATTGTCCAGCGTCTGGACGGCGGCTATCTCGCTCCAGTAGCTGGAGGCGCCGACGTCGAGCCTGAGCCTGAAGCTCTTTCCGCGCAGCGCGGCGAAATCGAAGGTCCCCTCGCCGAAGCCGCCGCGGCGGCCGTACATGGCGGCCATGAAGTCGATGAAGATGCGCCCGAGGTCCTCGAGGGCGCGGGCGAGCTCGAGCTTGACCATCTCCAGCGGGATGGCGCTCGCCTTCTGGACGGCGATTATGGCGGAGGTGTTCTCGGGCCTTATGTTGCCGAGGGCCGTGTCCGTCGCGCCCATGAAGTTCTGCGTATAGCTTATCGCGAGCTCGATGAACTGCCCTATCTGCGGGGATATCTGCGCGGGGTCAATGATCCGCGCGACGTTCGCGACGTCCCCTCCCGCGACGCCGATGGCCGCGCCGACCCTGTTATCCCAGCGCTCGATGCGCGTGCGGTCGTAGACGACCTTGGGGTAGGCCGTGGTCATGAGAGATATCATCGCCATGGCGAAGAGCTTGTTGACGAATACCTGGTTCGGGATAAGTCCCGTGACGGCGGCCATGCCGTGGTAGCTGTCGCGCACCTCGTCCCAGCTGAGCCAGACGAGAGGATAATCCGTCAGTCCCGTGTCCCACTCCGGGCGCAGGACGCCGCCGCGGACGTATTCGCCCGCGACTATATGCCCGTCGGAAGCGCGGCGCAGTCTCAAAAGGACGGTCGTCTTCCCGTCGGGCTCGTTTTTTATCAGGCCCGTCTCGTCCCCGTCGGGGGCGACGGCGTCCGCCGAGCCGTACTTGAAGGCTCTTGCGCGGGCCTTTTCCGCGTCCTCGCGGGAGACGATGATTATATAGGGCTGCTTCTGGACGCGCTTTTCGTTCGGGTCGCCGAAGACGACGCGCGTGTTCTCCAGCGTCTCGGCGCGCACTCCGCCCGCCTCCGCGTCCCAGTAGGCGTAGATGCAGCCGTCGCCGTCGACGGCGGCGTTGCGCACCATGCGGCGCACGAGCGAGCCGAGGTCCGTCTCCTCGACTATGGCGTCGAGGGCGTCGTTGACGGCCTGCTCGGCGGCCTGCGCGCCGCGCGCCGACGCCCTTATGGCGAGGCGGTCGGCCGAGACGGAGGCGACGAGGAAGTTCACGACGCGCTTGATGAAGTTGAAGACGGGGGTGGGCAGCCCGTTGGAGACGACGCCCTCCCACTGCTTGCCGATGAAAAAGTTTTCGTTGGTCTCGACCGTGGAGTAGAGCCCGACGGCGTTGTTGTACTCGACGCCCCTGAGATAGTCGTTCCAGACGCTCATCCGTTCTTCCTCCCGATCTCATAGCCGAGGACGTGGGCCACGCCGCTGGAAAAGCGGCGCATCTCCTCCTCGGCCTTTTCGTCGCTCTCGGAGGGCGCGGGCGGAGCCGTCCTTCCCTTCGACGCGGCCAGAGCCGCCGCCGAGAGCGCAAGAGCCGTCAGCGCGACGGCGAATACGATCCAGATCATCGAGATCCTCCTTAAATGATATTTTTCGGCGCGTCCGCGCCGGGTCACATATAGCCTCTGCCGGGCTCGCCGCCCGTCATGTAGTCGGCAAAGCCGTCGCGCCGCGCGGGCCGCGGAGCGGCTCCCGCCCGGTATGACGCGAAGTAGCGCAGCGCGTCGCAGACGTGGGTTATCTCGTGCGGCTCGGTCGCGCAGTCGGAGGGGTCCTCCGCGCTGCGTATGAGCTGCGGCAGATTTTCCCGCAGGCTTACGCAGTCGCGCGTGACGGTCAGCTTCGGCGGGTCGCCCCGCAGCAGCTCCTTGACCATCATCCAGCCCTGTACCCGCGCCGGGCTCGCCCGCGCCAGCGGCACGCCGCACTCGGCGAAGATGTCCGCCATGCCGCGGCCCGTGTCCTTCTGCGCGCTCCAGATATCCGGCGGGGCTATCGTCGCGATGATCCGCTCGCCGGGCGGCGTGCGGCGAAGTATCTCCTCGGCCGCGCGCGATACGATGAGCCCCGGGGAGCAGTACTCCCTGTAAACGAGCGCGCGCCCGTCGCGCCCGACGGCTATCCAGAGGCAGGCGAGCATATCCAGCCCGTAGTCTATGGCGCGGTAGAGCGCCGCGCCCGGCGGCGGGCCCTGCGCGGGCACGACGTGCCTTCGCGGGTCGAACTCCGGGAAGAACTGCCCCGCGAGCACGTCCCAGTCGCCGTATCTGTGGGCGCGGCGAATGTCCTCCGGCAGCGCGTCGAGCATGCGCACGTACTCCGGCGAGGCCGCGAGCAGGAACGAGTTGTCCTCGACGGTCGCGGGGATAAAGGCGTAGTCCTCGGCGCGCTCGCCGTCTCTGTAATCGCGCGTTATGAAAAGGCGCTTGACCCAGCCATGGCCGACGCCGCCGGGGTTGCAGGTCAGATAAAAGCGCTTGGGCACGTCGCTGACCCCGCGCAGGCACGCGCCGAGGACGCGAAATTCCCTCTCGGTGAACTGCGTCGCCTCGTCGACGAATATCCAGTCGTACTCCTGCCCCTGGTATTCCAGCTCGCCCGGCATGCCGGAAAAGTGCCCGAAGCGTATCATCGAGCCGTTTATGAACTCGACGCGGCGGTTCGTGCCGTTATAATTGGCGAGCCCTTCCGGCAGCATGTGCAGCAGCGGGAGGATGAGCGTGTTTTCCAGCTCCGGGTACGTGCGGCGCACGATGAGTATGCGTATGCCGGGGTATAAGAGCGCCCCGCGCACGGCCTGGACGCGGACGGCGTGGGATTTCCCGCCGCCTCTGGCCCCGCCGTAGGCCGTATAGCGCGCGGTCGAGGCGTAAAATCTCGCCTGCTTGGGATTTGCCCTCCCCAGATCGACGACGACGTCGCCCGTCATCGGCTCGCATCCTCGTCTTCAAGTCCCGCGAGCCGCAGCTCGACCGTCACGCGCGAGGGCTTTTCCGGCTTGTCGGAATACCCGCCGTAGAGCTTCTGCCGGAGCAGGAAGACGCTCTTGGACGAGTTCGAGCCCATCCAGCGCGGGTCCGATTCGAGCTGGGCGGCGATGCGCGTCATCGCCCGCCGGACGGGAAGCCCCTCCTCCGGCTCGTCGGCGAGGGCGCGCAGCTCCTCTATCGAGAGGCCCATGAAGGCCGCGAGATCGGCCGCGGAAAAGAGGGCTTTTTCGCCCTCTCTGAGCTTGAAGTATTTTCTTATCCTCGTCTCTATCCCCGGCATATGAATCCTTTCCGCATAGCCTCCCCTGCGTAGTAAGGGGAGGTGACAAGTGAAGTCCGCTTCCCCCGTCCTGACCCGTCGGGCAAACCAGCGCAGCGTTTGCACGACGGAGAGGAGGAGCGACGAAGTGAATGAGCTCTCGCGCATGCGCGGGAGCGAACGATACGCAGTCCGCGACGACGAGGCAGGCTCCCCGTCCCCCTACACGCCGACAAACCTGCTTGGGGAGGCACTTATAGTCCGCTGCGCAGCCCGCAGGCAGCCGCCTCCGTCCCCCTCCATGCCGACAAGCCTGCTTGGGGAGGCACTTCCCGCCCCCTCCGCATGCGGCAGGCAGCTGACGCAGCCTGACCACCCGCAAGCTGCGATGGCAATAAAAAAGGCCGCGCGGCCCGTTCCGTTAGGCCGCTCGGCTGTCTGTGTTTCATGCTCCGATATTAGCACATTTGTTCGAATAAGTCAATCGCGCCGCAAACCCGCGCCGCGCCTGCCTTTGCGCCGTTTCCGAGCAAAAACCGTCACTTTAGCATATGCGACCCTTGCTTCTTCCCGCCCTTCGCGCTAAAATAAGAAAAAACGCAACGGAGGTATCGCCATGGCCGCAAAAGCCGAAGAACGCCGAGTATACAACGTCACCGGGGACCGCATGGTCGCCGCGGTCCGCAAGATCCCGAACGCGGGCCTGAACATCAGCCTCACATCCGAAAATCCGACGCCGACGGGCGTCTGGTTCCGCTTCGTCCACGGGATGAGCTTCCGCTCCTACGGCGAGAAGATAACCGTCACGCTCACGCCCCACGGCCCCACGACGGACATACATATCCTCTCCGAGTGCGGCATGCCGACCCAGATCATCGACTACGGCAAGAACCGCAGCAACGTCTCGGCCATATTCCAGTTCATCGACTCCGACCTCGGCGTCGTCCCGCCCGCGCAGGCGCAGCAGCAGTTCGCTCAGCCCGCTCCGCAGGCGGCTCCGCAGACGGGGGTGCAGGCGGGCGTAAAATACTGCCCGAAGTGCGGCAGGCAGGCCTCCGCCGACGCCAACTTCTGCGCCGCCTGCGGCAATAAGTTCTGACTCTCGCCGCACCCGCGGGAAGCGCGCAGGTCGCGATGCCACCTCATCCGTCTCGGCTGACGCCGAGCCACCTTCCCCTCCCAGGGGAAGGCTTATCAAAACAGCAAAGCCCGGCGCGGGATCGTCCGCGCCGGGCTCATTTTATCCGGATATCATTCCATCGGCCCGCCGTACATCGCGTCGAACTCCGTGCAGTCCGCGAGCGCGGCCTTCGGGACCTCGATCCCGACGAGCCAGCCCGCCATGTCGTCCGTGCCGTCCTCCGGGTCGTTTATCCTGTCGGCGTAGATGCGGAAGACGCCGTCGGCGCGCTCGGCGCCCGTGAAGCCGAAGCGGTACGAGCCGCTGCCGGACTCGACCCACGCGAAGACGAGCGCCTTATCCGCGAAAAAGTCCTCGTCCCAGCTCTCCGCCAGCTCGTTGAAGGAGGGGACCTCGTCATAGCCCTGATCGAATTGCAGCAGCTGCCCGACCCCGGCCCTGAAGCCCTCCAGCGCGTCCGGCGTCGTCAGCAGGAAGACGGGCAGATGCCGCACGGAGCTGAGCATCACCGTCTCCATGATTATATCCCGGTTCAGGCAGTAGGGCAGGACGTCCGTAAACTCCGTCCAGCCGGTATACGCGCAAAAAGGCGTGAGCTCGTCGGCGTTCAGCTCCGGCGCCGCGGCGGGCTCGGCGCACGTCGGCGTCTGTACGGGCGCGTCCGTCGGCTCCGGCGTCGGTTCCGGCGCGGGTCTCGCCGCGCACCCGGCAAACAGCGCCGCGCACAAAACGACCGCCGTCAGGCAGAATAAAAGCTTTCTTATTAAGGGCATAGTGACCCCTCCGTTTCATCGTTGATATCCATTGGACGCCCCCGACGCGCCGTTTGTTCCGCGTTCCCTAAATTTCGCACCCGCGGGAAGCGCGTAGGGCGCGATGCCCACATCGCGCCGCCCACCAAAGGCTTCCCCTGCCGGGGAAAGGCTTTTGCAGTTAAATAGTTCGGCCGGCGCGGATACCGCGCCGGCCGAACGCTCCTTTTACAGGTGTCTCGCCGCGTTGAAGGCGGTGCGTGTGGCCTCGCGTATGTCCGCGGGATCGGCGCAGTCGCCTATCATGAAGAAGTTGGTCTCCGGGCAGCAGTGCATGAACTTCAGCGCCTCGGCGCGGCGCGGCTTCATGCCGACGGCGGTCAGGACGGTATCGGCGGGGATGCTCTCCCGCTCGCCGCCCGCCGTCTCGACGACGACGGCCTCGTCCGTTATCTCGACGACCTTGAGGCCGAGCCGGCGCTCGATGCCGTACTGCTCGGTCAGGCGGAGCAGGTCGCCCTGCGCGCCGATCGCCATGAGGTTGACCTTCTCGGCCGCGTCGATGACGACGACCTTCTTCCCGCGCATGGCGAGGTTTATCGAGGCCTCCGTGCCGACGCTGGACGCGCCGATGATGACGACGCGCTCGCCGCAGGGGACCTTCCCCTCCTCGGCGTCGGGGGCCCAGAAGACGTGCTTCTTGTCCGCGCCGGGGCAGCGCAGGGCGACGGGGTCCGCTCCGACGGCGGCGTATACGGCGTCGTAGCCCTCGGCGTTTATGAGCTCCGGAGTCGCCTCCGTCCCGAGCAGGACGCGCGCGCCGACGTGCTTTACGTACTCCTCCATATAGGCGAGGTAGTCGCGCAGATCGCGCTTGAAGGGGGCGCTGACGGCCCTGCGGACAGTGCCGCCGACGACGCTCTCCTTTTCATAGAGCGTGACGTCGTGCCCGCGCTGGACGAGCCACTTGACGGCCTCGATGCCGGCCGGGCCCGCGCCTATGACGGCGACCTTACGCTTTTTCGGGGAGGGCGGGAGCACCCCGTCGGGATACTCCTCATACTTGCCCCACATGGGGTTGACGGCGCACATGTTGTCGCGCGAGCGCGAATTTCCGCAGGAGCAGCGCAGGCAGGGCGTGTGCTCCCATTCCCTGCCCTCGGCGTACTTGCGGGCCATCTCGAAATCGGCGTGTAGCGGGCGCATCATGGCAACGATGTCGGCCTTGCCGGAGGCGATTATCTCCTCCGCCATGGCGACGTCCTTGATAGAACCCACCGTCGCGACGACGAGGTCCGGGAACCGCCTCTTTATATCCGCCGCGAAGTGGACGTTGTAGGCCTGCTCCATGGTGTAGTTCTGGTAGAGGTAGCGCATGTACTGGTTCTCGCCGACGACGTCGTGCAGGCCCGCCGAGACGTGGAGGATGTCTATCTTGTCCTTGATGATCTCGATGAACTTGAGCGTCTCGTCGAAGTGGGTGCCGAGCGGGTGGAATTCCTCGGCGCTGATGCGGTACTCGATGACAAAGTTTTCCCCGACGGCGGCGCGGACCGCGTCGATGAGCTCGACGGCGAAGCGCGCCCTGTTCTCCAAGCTGCCGCCGTATTCGTCGGTTCGGTGATTGTAGCGCGTGGAGAAAAACTGCGCGGGGAGATTGCCGTGGGCGCCGTGTATCATGCACATCTTCATCCCGGCCTGCTTGCAGAAGAGCGCCGCGCGCGCGTATTTTTCTATCGTCGCGCGGATATGCTC
>JAEEGL011728977.1_pt1 | contig 14709 bp, 14 predicted proteins | sample 9134231 | NCBI WGS metagenome assembly JAEEGL01 (sample SAMN16246548, study PRJNA631951) | gut metagenome | biome: gut microbiome; feature: rumen; material: fiber-attached | host: Bos | place: Iran: Karaj | collected 2018-10 | reverse complement strand
TATGAAAGATAACTGGATTTTTAGTATGCCTGGAGTTATTAACGCTGAGTTTGTAAATAAACCTGGTACAGCGTTGGAATCAAGTTTTAAAGTTCTTTTAATTGGCCGTGAGATTCATAACAGTGTAATTCCATATGTTTTGTATTCACGAAGGGCAGGGCTCTGGTTCGGGTATAATATGGCTCTTGTTTATGATACCTCAGAAGTTCGGCTTCCGGATATTCGGCATGCAGATTATCTTGCAGAGGTTTTCCAGGGTGTTTCATATACTCAGGCAATTTATCTGATTCTTAATCTCGATTTGAATATTACAACCGGTAAGCTTGCAACTGTTCCAATCAATACTACTCTTACCGGCACCTATTATCCGGAGAGCCACGGTTATGGAATCAGTCTGGATGTGCGTTTCCATCTGTAAAACGGCAATAAATCAGTAAAAAATCTGTGATTTTTCTTATTTAACTTTTTCCATTTTATTTGTTATATTTAATATAGACAAAAAAATTGGAGGACATCTAAAATGATAGAAGTTTCCCACGTTTCCCGTAATTTCGGGGATTTCCGTGCGGTAAATGACGTCAGCTTTTCTATTCCTACAGGTCAGATTGTAGGACTTCTTGGCCCAAACGGCGCTGGCAAAACCACAACAATGCGAATGATAACAGGCTTTCTTGCCCCAACTTCTGGTTCTGTGAAGATTGACGGCATTGATATTTGTGAAAATCCTGTTGAAGCAAAAAAGAAAATCGGCTATATGCCTGAATCAGCTCCACTTTATGGAGAAATGATAGTTGAAGATTATCTGACATATATTGCAAACATGTATGGTCAGAATCCGGTAGAAAAAGTTCCTGCTCTTTGCAAGGAATGCGGACTTAAGGAAGTAATGAGCAAGAATATCTCTGAACTTTCCCGCGGTAACCGCCAGCGTGTAGCTCTTGCTCATGCCCTTATGAATGATCCGGAAATCCTTATTCTTGATGAACCGACTTCCGGTCTCGACCCTAACCAGGTAGAGGATGTTCGTGCAATTATACGCGAAATCGGTAAAACCCGTACAGTAATTGTATCTACTCATATTTTGAGCGAGGTTGAAACAATCTGCAGCCGCGCAATTATTATTTCCGGCGGTAAGCTTGTTGCAGACAGTTCAATTGAAGAACTTAAGAACAGCATTGGAAGTTCATCTTCTGTTCATCTTACAGTGGGCAGCGGAGCAGGTGCAGACAAGGCTATGGAAATTGCAAAGGCAGTTGCCGGTGTTTCAGCAGTTTCAACAAACAGCCTCGAAGGCGGACTTACAGAGCTCGTTGTTTCAGTTAATGGCGAAGTTGAAATCCGCCCGGCTCTTATCAAAAAGCTTGTTGAAGGCGGATATGATTTGTACGAAGCTGCACTCAACAAAAATACTTTGGAAGATGTATTCCATACTTTGACGGAGGCTAAATAATGAGCGACGCTAAATCAACAAAATGCCAGAGCCCTGCAGCAATCATCATGAAGCGTGAACTTAAGGCTTACTTTACTTCACCGGTTGCTTATTTTGTTTCAGCCCTGTTCCTTATTGTTTCAGGTTTATATTTCTATTTCGGATTTGCTTATCTGTACGGAGGCTTCTTCCTGATGGACAGAGCAGAGCTCAGAGCCTTCTTCTCAGCACTTCCTATTATTCTTTCCTGCTTTATTCCTGCACTTACAATGAAACTTTTTGCAGAAGAAAAGAGAGCCGGTTCAATTGAAACTCTTATGACACTTCCTGTTACAGAAGTTGATGTTGTTACAGGAAAGTACCTTGCTGCATTTGCAGAAACTCTCATAATGCTGCTTCCAACTCTGCTGTTTATTATTCCTGCAGAAGTTTACGGTTCTCCGGATTATGGTCCGATAATCGGCGGCTTTGTCGGAGCTGTCTTCCTCTGTGCAAGCTTTACAGCAATCGGTGTTTTTACTTCAGCAATCACTAAAAATCAGATTGTTGCCTTTCTTGCCGGCATTGCAATTTGTCTTGCTCTTACTCTGGTAGACTTCCTTCTGATTTTCCTTCCTTCTGGTCTTTCTGCCGTACTGGGCTTCCTTTCGGCAAAAACTCATTTTACTTCCATTTCGCGTGGAATTATTGATACAAGGGATTTTATTTATTTCATTTCCCTTACTGCACTGTTCTTTACTGCTACAGTAAAAATCCAGCAGAACGCTAAGGCATAAGGGGTAGGTAAGATGAAAAAATTATTAAAATGGTTGAAAAGCCCAAAATCAGATTTTGTTTTATTTGTAATTTTACTTGTACTTTTAAATATTGTTGGACACAGAGCTTTTGTACGCTTTGACCTTTCAGGACCTAAGTCTTATTCACTTTCACAGGCAAGTAAAACTGTCGTAAAGAATCTGGATTCTCCTCTTTCTGTACGAGTATTCTTCAGCAGCAAACTTCCTGCAACATACGCAAATGTTTATCAGTATGTAAAGGATATTCTTGTTGAATATAAGGGTGCCGCTAATAAGAATTTTACAGTTTCTTATATGGATATGTCAAAGCCTGAAAACGAAGAGCTTGCCGCAGATCTTGGTATCCAGCAGGTTCAGATTCAGGAAATTAAAAATAACGAGGTCGGCTTAAAGCAGGTTTATATGGGTGTTGCTATTGCTTACGGTGACAACATCGAAATCATGAATCCTGTTCAGACTTCAGATGGCTTTGAGCTTGAGTTTACAACACGCATTTCCAAAATGATTTCTATGGCAGATGCGCTCGCTGGTCTTGCAAAGAACGAAAAGGTTTCTCTTACTCTTTATCTTACAGATGATTTGAAGAAACTTGGAATCAGCGGAACAGAAGAAGCAGAGCAGCTTATCCGCGACGCTTATAATGCAGTAAATCATCAGAATGCTGACCGCATCGACTATAAGGTTGTAAGCCCGGACTCTGTTGAATCAGATGCTCTTGCTGCAAAATATGGTATTCAGTCAATTTCTTATACTGATAAACAGGGGCTTCAGAAAAAAGCAGTTCTCGGACTCGTGCTTGAACACGGTGACCGCTTCTATGCTCTTCCTGTTGGCATTCAGCGTTCCTTCTTTGGTTATGCTGTAGGCGGACTTGAAGATGTTGAGACAAGTCTTAATGAAGGACTTCACAGTCTGTTCTCAAATGCTAAGGCTGTCGGTTATATTACCGGCCACGGTGAAGTAGATCATACCTCAGCTGATTATGCCGCTAATTTTGAAAAGCTGATTTCCGGAAACTACGAGCTCAAGGATATTGATTTGAACTCAGCTGATATTCCTGCCGGAATGAATTCGATTATCGTAAACGGACCAAAGCAGGACTTTACAGAAGAGGAACTTTATAAAATCGACCAGTTCCTTTTGCGCGGCGGTAACGTTATGATTTTCATTGACGGTACAGTTGATGACGGTAAAAATCAGATGTACGGTCTTGGTCACTTTGTTACAAATAATAACAACATCGATCGACTTCTTGCTAAATACGGTGTAGAACACAGCAAGAATATGGTAATGGATAAAAACTGTATTTCAAATCAGAATGCACAGTATGGTGAGCTTCATTACTGGTGGGTTCCAACCCTTCACAAAAAGCAGCTCGCTAAAAAGCATCCGGTTACAAATAATCTTGGTTATGTTTATCTGCTTCAGAGCAGCGCTCTTAATCCTGCAGATGCTCTTGAAAATAAAAAACTTAAGGTAACAGAGCTGGCTAAATCTTCTGAAGAAGCCTGGACTCTCGAGGATGATATTACTCTTCATCCGCTTTATCTTGAACCTCCTGCAGATGCATCAAGCTTTAAGCAGTATGACCTTGCACTTCTTCTTGAAGGTAAGTTTGATTCTGCCTTTGACGAAGCTCCTGCCGGAATCAATAAGACAGAGGGAGAAGAAGGTGCTGATAACGGAGCCGGTCTTGTTACTTCAAACTTTGTAAAATCAAGTTTAATGGCTGGTAAGCTTTTTGTTGCAGGTTCTTCTGAAATTACAACCCGTCAGGTTATCGATGAAAACGGAAGCAGTCCTGTTGCAATGTTCCTTATGAATGTTGTTGATTATATGAACGGAAATGAAGATTTGTGTACAATGCGTACAAAGAGCCTTTCTGTAAATAATCTTACAATTAAGTCAAAGGCCGGAGCTAACATCTGGAAGCTCTTCAATTCCTTTGGTATCGCAATTTTTGTTGTTATTGCCGGTTTGATTATCTGGAGATTAAGAAGCATCCGTCGTCGTGCAATCAATAAGAAATATAATCCAGACGATACAAGAACAATTAGTAAGTAATTAGAAGGTAGCGATATGAAGACAAGAAAATTAGTTTTGATCATTGCAGATGTTGTGCTGCTTGCTGTTTGTATAATCCAGCTTGCTCTTTCTGCGCGCGATACAACAAAATATTTTACACTCAAAGATAAGCCTGATTCTCTGGAATTTGTTACTCCAATGGAAACCTTCAGTGTTTATAAAGATGGCGAAGAATGGTTTGTAAGTGATAAAAAATATCCGGCTAGTCAGTCGATGGTAGATTCTTATATTGATGCAATTTCTAATGTCCGTGCCCTCGATAAGGTCGGAAATATTTCTTCTGGAAATAATGCAGAAAAATATGAACTTGCAGATGGTAAAACAATTACAGTAACAGCAAAGCTCGGCGACAAGGTTTTACGTACAATTACAATTGGTAAAACTGCAGTTTCTTCTTCTCAGTGTTATGCAACAATTGATGGTGGAAAGGATATTTATCTTGTTTCTGGTGGAATCAATGATACTCTGGATACAAGTATTGCTGCTGCTCGCACTACAATTGTTTTGAATCTTGATTCACCTGATATTACTAACGTAGCAATTACAGATTATGCTTCTGGTAAAAACTGGGCTGTTTCAAGAATGGGAACTGGTGAAGATCTTGCATGGAATGTCAGCGGTGCAGAAGAGGGCTATGAGCTTGATACTGGTGCTGCTGCAAACTGGCTTAATTCCTTTGCTTCTCTTTCTACCCGCGACTGGTATGATGATAGTGAAGTTCTCGAAGGAACAAAAACAGTTACGGCTAAAATTACTTGTGCATATAAAGATATTACAGTTGAGTTCTTCGCAATTCCTAAAAACAATGAGAACGATCTTCAGCAGTATTATGGAACCTGCAGCGAAACTCCTTACCGCTTTAAGGTAAACGAGAGTTCTGTAAAGCAGTATCTTAAATCTCTGGACGAGCTTTCAAAATGATTAAACTCGTAGCATTTTTAGGAAATTACGGCAAGGAATATGAAAAGACCCGCCACAATGTAAGCTGGTATTTTGAAGATTCCCTGCCATTTGCTAACCGCCTCTCATGGCAGAGTAAGTTCAAGGGTGAGATTGCGTCGTTTACACCGGCGGAGCTCGCCCAGTGGGCCTGTGATACAAAAATCTGTTCAAAGAAGGACGGCTCTCCGGTGCTTGTTCCGGAAGAGGCACCGGCTCACATCTACTTCCTCAAGCCAATGACTTATATGAATCTGAGTGGCGACAGCATTATCGAAGTTGCAAACTTTTATAAAATCCAGCCATCTGAAATCATGGTAGTTCACGACGAGCTCGAACTTGCTCCGGGCTTTGTAAGTCTTAAGTGGAGCGGCGGCCTCGGAGGTCATAACGGTCTCCGTTCAACTAAGGCCGTGCTGAATACACCAGACTTCTTCCGCCTGCGTTTTGGAATTGGCCGCCCGGACAACGAAAACATAGGTGTTGCCGATTGGGTATTAAGCCGCTTTACAGCCGAACAGCAGGAAATCATGCAGAATGTATTCAGTCAGACAAATCTGCTGCTGGTAAAACTTCTTCTTTCTAAAGAACCCAAGGATCTGATTCAGAACTGGGGTAAAAAGAAGCTTGTTTAAAAATAGATAATGATAAATTTGTTTACGTCATTGCGTTTTTCGCAATGACGTTTTTTTTAGTGACACTTTTTCTTTCGTAAGCAACATTTAATCTTATATTATTAGTAAATAATCATGGTCATTAAAATATGACGAAAGTAATACGTAAGTGACAAATGTCATAAAATACGGATTTGTGTTATGACATCTGTCACAATTTGAAAAAAATACTATTGATTAAAACGTGAAAAAATATAAATTGTTGCTACATAAAGAAACGTATGAATAAATGATCTAATCATATGTAACAATCGGAGTGTGTAAATAATTATTCTTTCAAGGAAATAAAATGAAAGTATTAGTTGTTGGCGGTGGTGGCCGTGAACATGCGATTGTTGCTAGTGTTGCGAAAAGTAAAAAAGTTGAAAAAATCTATTGTGCACCAGGAAATGCCGGAATAGAAGAATTAGCCGAATGTGCGCCGATTTCAGAAATGGATTTTGAAAATCTGGTTGCTTATGCAATAGAAAAAAAAGTTGATTTTACAATTATTGGTCCAGACAATCCTTTAGGAGTAGGTATAGTTGATGCTTTTGAAAATAAAGGATTAAAAGTTTTCGGACCTCGAAAAAATGCTGCAATTATTGAAGCCTCAAAAGTTTTCTCAAAGGATTTGATGAAGAGATACAATATTCCTACCGCTGCCTATGAAACCTTTGATTCTGCAGAAAAAGCAATAGACTATCTTGAACATGTTTCATTCCCAATTGTATTAAAAACCGATGGACTTGCCCTTGGTAAAGGAGTTTTGATTTGTAATACAAAAGAGGAAGCTGTTAAAGGTGTCAAAGCATTAATGCTTGATAAACAGTTTGGCGTTGCGGGTGATAAAATTGTAGTTGAAGAATTCCTTGTAGGAAGAGAAGTTTCTGTATTGTGTTTTTGCGATGGTAAAACAATAAAAATAATGTCAAGCGCTCAGGATCATAAACGAGCTAAAGATGGCGATCAGGGATTAAATACAGGCGGAATGGGTACTTTTTCTCCAAGTCCATTTTATACAAAAGAGATTGATGATTTTTGTAGAAAATATGTGTATCAAACAACAATTGATGCAATGCGAAAGGAAGGAAGAACCTTTATTGGAATTTTATTTGTTGGATTGATATTAACAGAAAATGGCCCAAAAGTTCTTGAATACAATGCCCGTTTTGGCGATCCAGAAGCGCAGGTAATTCTTCCTCGTATGAAGAATGATATTATCGAAGTAATGGAAGCTTGTGTTGAAGGAAGATTGGATTCAATTAATCTTGAGTTCGAAGAAAATGCAGCAGTTTGTGTAGTACTTGCATCAGATGGATATCCAGAAAAATACGAAAAAGGAAAAGAGATAAGTGGGCTGGAGAACTTTAAGAATAAACCAGATTATTACTTATTTCATGCAGCAACCAGGAAAAGTGGGAATAGTGTTATTACAGCTGGTGGTCGAGTACTTAATGTGGTTGCAAAAGGAACTGATTTGGTTGACGCTCGTACAAAAGCATATGAAGCTACAAAATGGGTGAAATATGACAATAAATATATGAGAAACGATATAGGAAAATCATTAGATCAAAATTAAAATTTTTCTGTTGGTAAACAGAAGGAATTTAAAAAATAAGGAGTAAAAAATGGAAAATTGTCTTTGGACAAAAGAAGAAATCGAAGGGAAAATTGAGTACAGCCATAATGTAGAAAACTTTGTGAAGAATAACACATGGCACAAATTGTTCTCATCAACAAAATGGATTTTGTCAAATCCTGCAGAGGAAATTTATGATTTCTATAAGGAGTACATGGCAAACCCATCAAAGCAGATTGCAAATCGTGCAACAACAAGTATCAAGAAGATTCATGATTTGGGTTGTGGAGGAGGACGTCATACCTATTTCTTTTCAGAACTTGGATATGATGTAACTGGTAGCGATCTTTCAACAAATGCAATTGAGTATACAGAGAAGGAACTTGAAAGAAGAAATCTTAAGGCAAAACTTGTAAAGTGTCCTATGACAGAATTACCTTTTGCAGATGGTGAATTTGATGTAACTATTTCAAGAGCTGTTATCAATCACTCTACATTACAGGATATGAAGCGTGTTATTTATGAAGTTGCAAGAACAACTAAAAAGAATGGTCTTTTTATGGTTACAGTTTCTTCAGACAGAGCTTCGGATTTCAGAAGAGGAACAGAAGTCGTAAAAGATTTATCTTATATCCCTGCAAGTGGTCCAGAAGAGGGATTGATTCATACATTCTTCACAGGTGCTAATGCAGCGGCTTTACTTGAGCCATTCTTTATTATCGATAAGGTATTCCTTGCAGAACATCCATCATTGATTACTGCTGAAGGTTGTACAGATCCAGATGAATATTTCGGATCAGAATATGTAATCATTGGTATTCGTAGATAAGTCAAAGAGAATAAGCATATATGAAGTGTGGTATAATATCGGATATTCATGAAGATGTTGTAAGATTAAAAGAATCTTTATGTATTCTTAATGAAAGAAAAGTTGATGAAATAATCTGTCTTGGTGATTTAGTTGGGTTTTCTGTCCCATATTATACTTATTGGAAAACAAAATCTGCGAATGAAGTTGTAGATATTGTCAGAACTGAGTGCAGTGAAGTGGTTATTGGAAATCATGATTTGAATGCAGTTCAGAGAATTCCTTTTCACAAAGATTTTTTTGATTATCCAGATTGCTGGTATATGCTTGATTATAACACAAAGAAAAAAATATCAGATAATAAAGTCTGGCTATATGATAACGATTTGCCGGCTTGTTTATCTGATAAGAATAAGCAATACATTGCATCACTTCCAGAATACGCTGTAAAGAAATTTGAAGATCATAATGTGTTACTTTCTCACTATGCATATCCAGATTTAACAGGTTCATCTGTTGAGGTGATAAAAGAAAGTTCTCAACTTGAAAAGAATTTTTCGTTTTTGACAAAAAATAACTGTATATATGGCTTTTCAGCAAATGATCACTATGAAGGAGTCAGTTATTTTTATCCAACAAGTAAAGGGCATATTGATTTTGAACAAACATTAAAGTTGTCAAACGAATTATGTTGGTTTCATGGGCCAACGATTTCACGGGGGGAATTTCGTAATGGTTTGTTGATTTATGATTCAAAAGAACGGACAGTTGAGGCAATTCCATTAAAATCTAAAAGACATAAAGTAATTGATGAATGGATTAAATTTGATATTGATGACTAAAAATTAAAACTATAAATACATAATTTAATAATTGTAAATGAGGTGAATATGAATAAAAGAAGTGTTGTAATACCGACAAACCGCGAATGTGTAGAATGTATTAAGGCTTATGTTGAAGAAGCGAAAAGAATTCAGGATAGAACAGGGGAAGAATGTTCTTTTGTATTAATTGATACATCATCGGAAGAAACTCAGGAATTACACAAAAAAGTAATTGAAGAATTAAAAAAGAAATATAATTGTATTAAAATATTTTACTTAAATAATCTGGATCAGACAAAATTCTTAAAAGAACTTGTAAAACTACATAAATCTGAAAATTCGGAATTATTATATGAATTACTAAATCCTTCGGGACTTTCATATGGAGCAGCGGCAAATAGAACTTTCTTAGTCGCAGCAGCATTAGGTTGTAATATTATTTTAAGAAGAGATTCAGACACACTGCCACAGATGAAGAATGGTACATATCTTTTTCCATCCGATATTGAAAATGAATATTTGGGAAAAACATTAGAGAGTATAAAGAGTCAATTAAGTAAGAATGATTATGCCAATGAACTCGCATCAATGGGTAATAATTGCGTTTTGATGGTTGGTGCAAATTATTTAGGAGAATGGGCAGGTGATTATAGAGAAATGTATGAATATAATCCTGATATTCTCAAAAAGCATGTATGGATGAATATGCCACAGAAAACATCAGAAGAAGTTGATGCAAGAATTCAATATCGTTATCTTCAGCGAAATTCTGATCTTCATGTAGAAGACAGACTGGAAGTTGTTAAAGATGATCTGATTGAAGTTGGAAATTTCGGTTTAAAAGATGTTTTTCTTGATGTTCCATTAATTCCATCAGAATATGCATTGTCAATGGATTATTTCTATCATTCTTTGTTTGATGAGTTACAGCTTCCAAAGTTATATCATAACAGACATGTTCAACACTTCCATACAAAAGAAAGAGGCTGTGAGGCATGGTTTAATCGTTATCATTTGGGAATTGCAAAATCAAAAGTTTTAAGAAGATATCTTGCAAAGGTTTATAAGGAAGTATCTTCAAATCGAGATAAGATTCTTCAAAATGGCAGAATTGATAATATTGAAATAGCCAAAATATTTGATAAGGTTTCGCAAACTAAACTTAAAGAGGCCGATATTTTGATGGATGATTTGATTGAACTGTACAACAGTATAAAAATTGAAAAATATCCAAAAGTTGCTGCTTTAATGAAAGAAAGAAAAGAAGAGATTCTTGCTGAGGCACAGGAAGATATTAGTAAAATGGGATTCCTGTGTAAAGAGTGGAAAGCATTATGTGAGTGTGCTTATTCTAATTGTAATACATTACTTTAAGAAATCTCATATATCGATAAGGAATAATTTGAAATGATTTTGACAGGAAATGAAATCATAAAAGAGGTCGAGAATAATAGAATTTGTATTTCACCTTTCTTAAGGGAGAATGTTAATCCTAATAGTTATAATTATCGATTGGATGATACTATTTTAGAATTTGCTCCAGAATTGATCGATGCAAAGAAAGCACCTCGATATAAAAAAATAAAATTAACATCTGAAGGATACTGCTTAAAACCAGGAAACCTTTATTTGGGAAATACAGTTGAAATAATTGGAAGCGATAATTATGTAACACAACTTATTGGCAGATCTAGTGTAGGAAGACTTGGCCTTTTTTTACAAATTACAGCTTCGTTAGGACATGTTGGTTCAAAGCACAAGTGGACACTTGAACTGACTTGTGTTCAGCCGATTATTGTTTACCCATACATGAAGATAGGACAAGTTAGTTTCTGGACAATGCAGGGGACAAAAGGTGTTCCGTATGAAGGTAAATATCAAGGGTATAATGAACCTCATATAAGTGAGTTTTATCATGAACTTGAAAACAATAAATAAAAAGTAGGTAAAAAAATGATATTAACAGGAAATGAAATTAAGAAAAAGGTAGAAGAAAAAGAGATTATTATTGAGCCTTTTGATGAAAAAGCATTGAATCCAAATTCGATTAATTTTCGTTTAGGTGATAAGTTGAAAGTTTATAAAAATTATGTACTTGATCCAAAACAGAAACAAGAAACAGAAATAATCGAAATTGGAGATGAAGGATACGTCCTGGAAGCAGATAAAATATATCTCGGATGTACAATGGAAAAAATGGGTAGTGAAAAATATGTTCCAATAATGAGCGGACGTTCGTCTACTGGTCGACTTGGTCTATTTGTTCATATTACTGCTGATTTAATTGATATTGGTTCAATTAATCACTGGACTTTACAGATGCATGCTGTTCAACCGGTAAGGGTTTATAAAGGAATGCCAATTGGCCAGGTAACATTCTGGAAGCCTCAGGGTGAAATTTCTCTTTATCATGGAAAGTACCAGGGAAGTGTTGAGCCTATGGAATCTCAGATATGGAGAGATTTCATATAAATCATATATGAACAATCTTGATTTAAAAAATAATAATATAGTAGAGATTACTGATAAAATTCTTTCTGATTTTAAGGAATGCTTTTCCAATTTTGGTTATATAGAACATCCTGATGTTCAAATTAGTTCAAAAATTGATAAAAGTGTTTGGTTAATAGGATCTACAATCAGTGTATTTAAACAATATCTTATAAATGAAAAAATCCCGGATAAAGGTTACTTTTTGATTCAAAGGTGTATACGTACTCAGAATTTGCAAAAAATAACAAAGGGAGAAAAACTGGATTGGGCTTCTTATTTCAGAAGTATAGGTACTCTTTCTCCTTATTCGAGATTATCTGAAGTTGGAATGGAGATATGGAAGTTTTTTACACAGTATCTCAAGATTTCTCAAAATAATATTAAGATAAGAGTTTCTTCTAATGATACTGATCTTCTAAACATTTGGCCAACTGACATATTTAGTAATACACTGGAAATAGACAGTAAAGAACCGAAATACTATAAACATAAATATGGAATGGAAAATGTTTTTGGAAGAAATCTGAATTTCGCAATACGACAGGGTAATACGGAAAACTTTCAAGATATCGGAAATCTGATCGTAATAGAAAAAGATAATATACCTATAGCTATAGAACTGGCATTTGGAGTAAGTACTATTATTGCACGTATGAATTGCCTTGATAATGCAATCCAGTCTTCAGCAATATGTTCTGTTATTGACTATAAAGAAAAACTATCATATCTGATTGATTCACTTGCAGTTGTTATTCATTTAATGCATGAAGGAATAAAACCTAACGCATCAAATATGACGGGACGAATTTTACGTGCATATATAAGAAATGTAAAATCATATTATAAAGAAGCTCAATATAATCTTGATTATATATGTAAAGTTGCAGAACAATATGAGTTACAAGAATATTTGGAAAAAACAAATATATATGAAAAAATAAATGGATATTTACAGGATTAAAAATTATGGAAGAGAAAGTAAGTGTTATAATTCCGACGTATAATCGTGCTCAAGTAATACATAGATCATTAGATTCAGTATTAAACCAGGAATATAATAATTGGGAATTAATTGTTGTAGATGATCATAGTACAGATAATACAAGACAAATTATAGAAGAATATATAAAGAAAGATTCAAGAATTATTTATTGTGAGAATGAAAATAAAAAGGGACCGGCAGGTGCAAGAAATACTGGAATAAAAAAAGCAAGTGGAACTTATATTGCTTTTTTAGATTCTGATGATGAATGGCTTAGTTTTCATTTAAGCGAAAGTATTCACGCTTTAGAACAGAATAATGTAGATGTTTGTTTTTCTTTATGGTATGAAAAAAATCAAAAGGGAGAAGTTAAAGAGCGCTTTGGCGATAATGTTGGAATAGAACGTATAAAAAAACTGATTAAGACACTTAACCCTGTTATTAATGATGGCTGTCTGATTTTTAATGATAAACTTATGGAATATGTTATTTTGGAAAGATTTTATTGCTATCATATTAATACACTTGTATTTAAACATGAAATAATTAAAAACAATAAAATTTTATTTAATGAAGATTTAGGTACTAATGAAGATTTGGATTTTACTATGAAGCTTTTTGATTTCAGCAGAGTATGTTTAATCCAAAAGTGTCATTTTATTTATTATCAAGGTTCCGATAATCTTTACGCTTTTATGAATAGAGCAAATATCGATTTAGGCAGAATTATTTATGACAATAATCTTGTAAGTAAAATGACTTATTGTGATTTTAATAAAGCAAAAATGTTTTCTTTGCGTAAAAAATTTATCAAAAATGCAAGAAAAATTACAAAGAAACGAGAATGTATAAAAGAATGTAATAACAGAATTGGAAAAAAATTCTTTACTATTGGTATCTTAAATCAAGCTTTAAAACCTGGATATGCAATAAAAAGTATTTTGCGTTCAATGAGATATGAGTTTTGCTGGTATAAAATAAAATGTATGGGAAAAATTCTTTTAAAGAAAAAATGCTTTGAGTTACCAGATGGAGCTTTGTATTTTACGTAGGAGAAATTAATATCGGTATCCTTCCGTCAAAAAGTATTGTAAATTGAAAAAAAAGCCAGTCCCGCGTTTTAAAAGGATATAGTCCAACGGAGACTGGCTTTTTATTGCCAAATACATTACATTCTTAGCCTTCAATGAAATTATATGAAGAAACAGGATTCTTCTGTGTGTCACTAAGTCCCCCATCACACACAAGTAGAAGTTATGGAGTTACTATTGAATGGTAAGCGTTAATTCTCATGTATTTTCCAAAAATAAATCTTTGAACTAAACTTCTACGCAAGGTGGAAGAAATTATGAGATCAAATTACAGTCGTGAAGAACATCAAAAAATTGTTGAAGAATACATTCAGTCAGGAAAATCACAGACAGTATTCGCTCCAGAATACGGCATTAAACCAAATACTTTGTCTGCATGGGTGACTAAATGTTCGGGTCAGGCGAAAAAAGCCACGTTAGCGCCAGTCGGAAAAAGCCAATTTTTGACAAACGAAAAGAACCAAAACTACTCGAGTCAGACCTCCTTTTTAGAGTAATTCAGGCTGTTCCATTACAGGAGCGGCCTTTATTTTTTTAGTAGTGAGAGAAATAACTTCACGTTTCAAGCCGCGATGACTGTCGCCGTTGAAGTTAAAAATCAATGAGTCGTCAAAGATTCTGTCCAATGCACAAAGCAGAGTTTCTTCCTCTGTGAAATTCTGACGCCATGAGACTGGCTGTTTGTTGCTTGTAAAAACAATATTCGAACAACCTTCCTTGTGGTAGCGGCGGTCAATCAGGTCGAAGAAAAGTCTTGTGTTTTCAGCATCAAAAACACAATGTCCGACTTCATCAATAATAAGACATGACGGTTTAATCAGCCTTGTCATAACCCGACTGACGCGGTCATACTTTCTCGCTTCCGTAAACAGGTCATTCAATTCTGTCATCTTAATGAAATATGCTTTCATCATTTTCTGACAGCATTCATAACCAAAGGCCATTGCAAGATGTGTCTTTCCAGTTCCTGCAGGACCAATAAAAGCAAGATTCTTGTGCGAGTACATCGGAGCAAGGCTCTGTATG
>JAEEGL010801372.1_pt1 | contig 14709 bp, 9 predicted proteins | sample 9134231 | NCBI WGS metagenome assembly JAEEGL01 (sample SAMN16246548, study PRJNA631951) | gut metagenome | biome: gut microbiome; feature: rumen; material: fiber-attached | host: Bos | place: Iran: Karaj | collected 2018-10 | reverse complement strand
CTTCAAGCTCTACCGCCTGGGCTATTTTCTGTCACTACCAACTCCCTCGGCAGAGTAATCACTTTCAGTCGCTGAAACCAGATGCGACTGGAGCCCTCAATGTGTTTTTGTGTATGACTACTGATGATGTAGTAACTCGCCGTGTATTCATCCATCATATTCAGGAATACCTTCTTGATCCTCGAGCATTTCTCGTTGATGGCATTATCCAACGGATTCACCAGATGATCCACACTCACAAGGCTTGTGGAGGTAGAAAATACAAAAAAGATGGCAGAATCACAAAGAATTTGCCATCAAATCTTTACAGCCTGTAAGACTAAATTTGGATTACTCCGGCTGCATGAGGGTTTCGGTGAAATGGGATTTGGATAGGAAACGCTTCACAAAGTCAATAACTTCTTCGACTTGGAGTTTTTCGGTTATCGCGCGACGTTCCGTGTATGTATCGATGCCTCTGTTTTCTTTAGCCCACATGACGTCGATCCAGAAGCCGTTTTTGGTCATCACCATCTCGTCGAACGATTTGAGCAAACTTTCCTTGGCACTCTCAAAGATGGTCTGGTCGATACCTTCTGCCATCCCAAAGAAGGTGTTCTTCATCAACGTCAGGACTGAGTCGCATTTCTCGGGCTTCATCTCACAATATGCTGTAAAGCCTGTCTGGTATTCAGTTTCCTCGCCTCGTATCATATAATAGTCGGCATAACAGCCATAGGTAGCACTGTTTTCTTCACGCACGATCTGGTTATAGAGTAGGTTCAGTATTTCAGATACAGCCCGGGCTATGGTGTGATTCTTGAGTGAATACGGGAAGGAATCAGTAAACCAATCCATGCTTACCATCGTTTTGGGTGTCTCCATCTGTCGCTTGAAATGACAGTAGGCGTCTTCTTTCAACCATGTCTTGATAAATGGGCCTTCTGGCAGGTCTTTGCGATTGGGCAGAGAGGCCAGATATTGCTCTATCAGGGGACGAATGGTAGAGTCGTTGTAATTACCTACGAAGATAAACGTATAGTTTCGAGCGGCTGAGGTCTGATCTTGAATGATAGAGAGGATTCTATCGTGACTGACTTTCGGAAGGTCTTCTTCAGTGAGAGACTTAAAACGGGGATGATGGCCGTTGGATGTCACAGAGACAGAATCGGAGAAGGCGTTCTCTGGATCAGTTTTCCTATTTCTGAGGTAAACCACCATATCTTTCATGGCTTTCTGATAGTCAGCTGTGTCTTTACAAACATTTGTAAAATCGGCATGAATCATCTGCATCAACGTTTCCAAATCTACTGGATTGGCACTGCCAGTCAAGGTGAAATTGCGTTGATTGAGATGATGACTTAAGGAGACTTGTTTCCCTGCCAACAGCTTTTCAACTTGCGATGAGGAAAGGCCATTATTTCCAAAAGAAACAGAGCGCAACATAATGATATTGGGATCGTCTTCTTCTCCGTAAAGTGTCCACCCTCCCCTGCCATAGGCTTTAAAGAGTACCTGGCTCTTATCGATATCCGTTTGTTTCAAAAGCACCTTTGCACCATTACTGAGTGTGAGTTTCGTATAACCAAAATCTGTGAATGCCTCTTCCTTGACAATGGAACCTTTCTGGGGTAGTTCACTTAATAATTTGGCGCCTTTCAACTGATCAACGTATGGTGTGACTGGTGCCTCTCTACCAGCGATTAGTGCGGCTTCAAGTTCCTTTTCTGTGGGATCCTGAATACTGTCTTTCTCGATATTCCAACAGCCTATGACCATATTTTCGTTACTATCCGGCAGCAGTTCCTTCATCCTCTGATTAACCTCTTCCAACGATGTGGAGCTGATAATCTGTTTGTTGAGGGCTACATAATCTTCCATGGATGACATGTCAGTACCATAGAAATAGTTACCATAGTATTCTTCTACCAAGCCACTGCTTTCACGTTTATCTGCAGACATCAGAAGGTTATCCAGCTGAGAGATCCTTTCTGCCTGATAACGTTGATACTCTTCTTCTGTGAATCCGAAATCTGTGGCTCGCCTACATTCTTTCAACATCTCAGTCAATGCCTTGGCCTGCATGCTGTCTTTGGCTTCACAGGAAAGCTGGAAAGCTGCTTTAGTGCTTGACAGGAAATAGTCGCCATCACCTACTGAGGCAGAAAGATAGGGACAATCAGGCTTCAATGCTTCATCATCGAATCGGATATCTAACATCGAGAGAGCAGCATTGGTTTTATAAATATCTCGCCAGTAACCTAAATATTTACGCTGTTCCGGGGTATAGGCTTTGTGTTTGAAGGCTAGGAACACGGAGTTGCCTTGCAGCTCCTTATCATGATCGACGGAATAGATGATGTCTGAATGGTCTGGCACATCCTCCTTGACGACTTTACCTGACTGGCCTTTGGGTTGGATGCCTTCAAATAACAGTTTGATCTTCGACTCTATGTCATCGACATTGATGTCGCCTACTACCACTACACATTGGTTTTCTGGATTGTACCACTTCTCATAGTAATCGCGAAGTTCCTGATGCTTGAAGTGATCTACAATCTCCATCAGACCAATGGGATTGCGATGACCGTATTTGCTGTTGGGATAGAGACGGGGCAGTTGGCGCTCATAGATTCTGGAAGTGGCACTTCTTCTGGAGCGCCATTCTTCGTGGACGATTCCTCGCTCTTTTTCTATCTCCATGGAGTCGAGTGTCAAGCCATTAGCCCAATCGTAGAGCACCAGCAGACAACTGTCGAGCTTCCCCTGCCCTATGTTTGTTGGGATATCGTCGATATTATAAACGGTTTCCTCGATACTCGTATAGGCGTTCACACCATCTTTGGCGCCAAAGCTCTCAAAGAATCTGTCGATACTATTGCCAGAGAAATGCTCACTGCCATTAAAGCACATGTGTTCCAGGAAGTGAGCCAATCCTCGTTGGTTATCCTCTTCCTGCAGACTGCCCACACGCTGAGCCAAGTAGAAGCATGCCCTGTTTTCTGGCCAGTTGTTATATTTTATATAATAGGTAAGGCCATTGGGCAGGTGTCCGATCCTTACTGTTGTATCCATAGGGATCAGCATAGAATCGTTCAAGCACACCTGAGCTATGCTTCTCAATGGGAGAAGCAAGAGTGTCAAACAGAGATATTTTAGTAGGCTTCGCATTGATTCTTTCTCCTCATCTCTGATTAAGAATTACGACAGACTTCATCTTCTCACAGATTATATCATTCTGTATTCAAGTATCTATGGAAATAATAACCCATATATCATTATTATGATCTTTATCAAAGCCAACTTTCTTTATTTTGATAAAATTGTTCTTTTCGAATTTGTAATCGCCATATCCTAATTCTTGTAACCTGCTTATATGAATAAGCGTCTTTCTACCATCATTTGTCTTTATTCTTATTCCGAATGAAATGACTTGTACTATTGCACCTTCAACTACCTGGCCTATTTCATATGGTGGAAGGATAACTTTTGACGGGATGTCCTTATAAGGCTTTGCATATACACATTGTTTTTTCAAGTTGATATTTATTATAACCATTTTTAGTGTTTTATTCTCCTCTATAAAATCTAGTATACTTTTATTATTAAGGGCAAGTAATTCCTTCTTAATTCTTACAAATACTCCACCGACTTTATAAATCAGAGTATAAGAACAATTTTTATAATATTCTCCACAAACAGGAACCGCCACATTTGTTCTCATTTTTAAATAACGGAAATCACCATATTCAAATTTTACATATCTTCCTTTACAAGATCCAATCTCCCCAAAACCCTCATTAATTATCCGTTGATTGTTTTTATCTACTATATACCAAAAACCCAACATACTGATTTTACGCAAATTCGGACCTAATACAATCTCTTCGTCAGGAATTATATTGCCATTTATGTCTATGAATCCAATCCGTCCCTGTTTAGTTACTTGTGCTTTTCCATCATTTAGTTCACCTACTCGTTGGAATGTTTCTCCAACAAATTGTTTTGAATTAATATTATATAATTGATAATCATTATTTTCTTTTTTTATCAAAACGCAAATGTCGCTCCATAAAGAAACCTCGCATATATCTGACAAAAGAGTTTCAGAGCCATCTTTAAGAACATACTTTGAAAATCCTCCATATGCTTTAATTTCCCCTTTTATTTCTATGACATTATCACAAATTTCTTTACCATGACTATCCAAATAACCATTAAATCCATTTTCATTAATTGCTTCAGCTTTTCCTTCACATAATTTTCCAATTGATTTATATCGAGGCTTAGTTATTTGCTGTTCTATCATAGAATACAATTTGTACACTTTGGCACCAAGCTGATTTATTACAATAACATCATCACTAAAGAAATATGCATCTCGCAATTTATCCAACTTAATCTCATTGTTTTTTGTGATTATACATGGCCCCAAACCTTTCCGGATTGACCATTCTCCTTTAGTAACAACCTCGGTTATTATATTACCATCAGTATCAATAAACCCTTTCAAGCCATTAATATCTTCTGCTTCTGCTTTATTATCTTTGAAGTTTCCTATTCTTTTATATTTTTCATTAAGTAACTTCTCATCTCCTATACGATATAACTGAAAAAAGTCGTTTTGCTTAATCCTTATTAAATTGTCGTTTAGGAATTTAGCCCATCTTAAGTTGGAAATTATTGGTAAATTTCCTTTATATATCGAATAAATTCCTAGGCATTCTTTTACAGCCCACTCGCCTCTATTATCAACGTTACGCAAGACTCCATTGCCATTCTCATCTATATATCCAGTTCGATTACCAATAGAAACAAGAGCCATGCCATCCTCGAGTTCACCAATTTGTGTAAACTCATTATTTGTCACACACTCCCCTTTTCGATTATAAAGAGAATAATAGGTACCTGCTGTTGAATAACTGTTTCTTCTTTCTTTCTTTGCTAAATATAAATTTTGTGACCATTTCTTAATAGAAAGACAATTTTCGCTGAATGGAATTACATCTTTGCATTCAGAATTCATCAATGCACAATAGTTTGTCTTAACGACAAAGAAGCCATCATCCATAGAATAGATCCTTGAAAAGGCATAATTCAATCGAAGACTGCCATCTAAGCCATATAGATGATATGTGTTATTGGTGGACTTTGCAAGAATATTGTCTCCGTAAAACATAGTTATTTCGCTATATTGGCAGGGAATAATGACATTGTCTTTCTCTACTCCCCACAAACCAAACTTCCTTATTTTACTTAATTCATCTGTCAATGACTCTTTTGTGTCTACAATTTCGTTACCTTTGTCATCCAACCATCCAGAAAGTCCAAGTCTTATAGCATGAGCGCGCCCATTTTCAAGTTTGTCAATTTGATAATAATCTTTTTGATTGATTGGAGATCCATTTATAGAAATAAGTTTGAATATTCCAAATGTATTATAGGGATTTGGATACGTTATTGATGACAGATAACCAACCGCAATGCCATTAGACCACGGCTCTATGTTATCATATCTGCATGAGACAACAATTTTTCTTTCTGCAAAACTAAACAACCCACTTTTATTCTCTTCATCTTTAATCTTATATATACCAGTAGTGAAAGGTTCTATAGATTTGATTTTCTCATTTAATTGAATAAAAATATTAGATTCAATATCAAGAACCTCAATGTACCCAAAACATTCTTTCACAACCAATTCATTATTAAGTACCGTAGAACTGCTTGGTATAATATTACCGTCTAAATCTATATATCCTTCCAAACCATTTTTATGCACTTTTGCTTTCCTTTCGTCATCAATGATTGGCACAGAAGAAAACGTTCCTATTGGGCACAATGTTCCATCAAGTTTAAATAAAGCATACTCTTCTTCTTTTGTCGCATAATTTATCCAATAATCCCTTTTTGTTAATAATAGGTTGTTTCCCCATTTATTTATAGAATCGAAATCGCATGAAAGAACCTTTTCTAAATTTGAATTCAATAGGCCCAATTTCCCCTGTTTAACCAAGAGATATCCATTATCATCGAAAGATTCAAAAGAAGTATATGTATCATCTGTCATTACAAACTTTTCAAGGGAAAGAATGTGATTGTCAATCCAGACATACCCCGTATCGCCAAATGACATTTTTGTAAAAGGTTGACAGAAGTTTGACGGAATACCAGTTTGAGTTCCATCAATATTAAATAGTTGATATTCATTATATTCTACATCAATCATATGATATGGACTTCCCCATGTGTATTCTCTTTCTTTTCTATATTTAATTTGTTTTACAATAGCAAATGAAAAATCTTCCTTAAAAATAACATCACTATATTGAGGTTGGAATACAATAGTATTTTGAATATTTATTATTCCATATTTTTCTCCGACTTTAACCTTAAAAAGACCATGACAAGTACTTTCGATAGGACTATCATACATATATGGAATGATATTTTCAGAATCTTTGAAAAGCCCCCACTTACTGAAAAATTCTTTTGTTTCATATCCATTGGGCAGGATAATAGAATTAGAACAGATCTCTGTTCCTTCAGGAGTTATGTGGCCAGTTCTTACACCCTCATCATCAGAGATTGACACACTGATTCGAGAATCTTTGTAATCCGATATTGAATGATATTTTATATCCGTTAATAATCCTTTGCCGATTTCATATAATCCCCACTTGGAATCCTTGTTTACCATAAATAAAATGCCATTTACCCACTCAACATCATCAAATTCTGCTTCAATAACAAACTTACGTTCGACAACAGAGTAAGCCCCAACTCTATCATTGAATCTGCATTTGAAAATGGATTCATTGTAACAATTCTTGTAATTCACATATAGTTTGAATCTTTCAATTTCTTGATTATTAATAGGAATACATATCTCTCCATGAGTTGTTGATAGTCCATACATGCCACCCAATTCAACAATTAGGTAGTTATCATCAAAAGCAGAAATTGAATCATATGCCTTTCCGTCAATATAATTATCTGATGTACAATAGATAAAATGCTTACCACCTATTATTGCAATAAGGTTATTACTATTTCTGAGAGTTTTGATGCTATCATATATAGGTTTTAACAAAGGATTACCTTCTTTGTCATAAAGACCATATTTATCCTCTTGCTTTATAAGCAATAAATTATTACAGGACTCAATAGCTTCAAATAATGCTTTTAAAACACAATGCCCTTCGCAGTTATACAAACCTTTTAAGTTATTCCTTTCTACAAGAAACCAGTTAGACCATAATGAATTCCACCTCTCAAAAACTGTAATGTTATCGTATTCAAAATCAGACAACTCATCACAGTCTTTATTCAACAGAGCCCATGATCTATCTTTTTGGGCAAATCTAAAGTTATTATGGACAGTTATATTATCATAATCCGTACTTTTAAATAGTTCTCCTCTTGTAGTATAAATATCAGAGGCTCCCGTTTTTAAGGCGATTACTATACCAGATTCAAATACGCAATCAGAATAATCCTTATTATTTTTATCTGTTCCATCTATCTCTGTAATTTTCCACATTCCAGTTTTAATATCTTTTAGCCACAAGGCTAAATAGTCGTCAGTGAAATGATATTTAGAATATTCACTAGAACCTATTTTTTCACCAAACAAAGTATAGAAGGCATAGTAATTTAATCCCTTTTTGAATAATATTTCGCCATTAATAATGTAAACATCATGTCTTTTCGAGTTTATTACAAAAACACTCAGTTCATTTGAAAGAACCTCTAATGTAATTGAGTCATGAGGAGATCTATCTAATATTTTCACCTTATCCGAGATATAAAAACCAGATGTACTTTCAGCAATAATAATATCATTTGCTAAACAATGGATATTTAGATAATTGCAATTAAACAAATAGTTCCCATTTCTATCAATTAATCCATAATGCCTATTGTACTTAACAAGGAAAGTGCCATTTTCTAATTTCTCATATGAGGTAAATTGGGGTTCAATAATAGTAACACCATATTTAAAGCCCCATTTGTTATTTTCCAAGAAGGGAATAACAGCCTCATTTCTTTCCATCATTAACTCTTGGGCTTCTTTTATTCTGAGTTCTTTCTTTTGTTTTTCATCCTCAAGATCTTTTATGTGATCTTCAATGTTTTTTTGTTCTTCTGTATACTTATTTGCAATCTCAGGATGGGCCTCGTAATATGGCGTTTCTGCATCATAATAGTATGGTTTATAAGTATCCGTGTCAAAAGTAAGTTGATCAAGAGTAACAGGCTCGCCTCCAAATCGATCTTCTGTATTAGGGTAGTGCCAACGGGTATCTGTGTCAAGCCAGTTACATTTTAGGACAAGTTGCTTTCTTTGTTTACTCCATTCTCTTGCCTCATCATCAAAGATAAAGGCATTCATCTTATTAGCAAAATAGACATCTTTCATTGCCAGGTTATTCAGGTCGACGTATTTTCTATTATCGTCAAAATTAAATACCCAAATAATATAATACTCATTTAAATGATAGAACGTATTACGTTCTTTAATCACGCTTAAGAATGTTGTTGATAGTTGTATTTCAAAAACAACTTTCCTGCCCTGATATTCTATCAGGACATCTGGCTGACGATAATTGAAGAAAGGAATTGTACTTTTAACCCGTTTCTCAATTTCTACATTTTTCACACCCAAAGCCTTACTATTCGCATCACATAGACAATTGAATAATTGTTCTTTCAAATCTTTATGTCGCTGACTCTGTCCGAAGCGTCCATATTTTATGCGCTCTATCTCTTCAACAGAACGACCTGTTGTTGTTCTATCACAGTAAACACTATCGTTCTTATGTGTAAAAATACTCGGAACGCCTCGTTCGTCTCCCCTACCAGAAATGCGAATCATCTCAAAACACTTGGGACAAACGAATCTGCGAATATTCTTAGAAATACATTCTTGGAACGAATCTCTTGCTTTACTGAGTTCAATCATTGGTTTTTGGAAGAATTCATCTGCAATGATGGTCTCACCTGTTTCCAAATCATATATTTCTTTGATTATACGATTTCTTTTTTTTCTAGGGCCATCAACAAGGCCTGCTTTGTGAACTTTTGTTTTACGATCCACAGATAATTGCTCTTTTCCTTCAGGAATACGCTCCGGCCTTTTAGGGTTACTTGGGAAAACCCCTTGTTGGGGAGGGTTCTCGTGCTCCTTAATAAAAATGCGGGAATCAACTTCACTTTGTAGTCTTGTTAATTCTCCACTATGATTACGAAGCCATTCCTGGATTTCTTCTATTCCTTTATTTATGATTTGTAATTCTGAATGTACATCACTATTGTCAGAAAAAGCCTTTTCTATATTTGTAATATCTTCATTAGTTTTTGCTATTACTTTTTTTATTTCATCATTTGTTGCTATCAAATCATGATAGTTGTTTTTCGTGTTATCAATGTCAGTTGATAATTGCTCTTTCCGAATCACAGACTGTATTAGCGAATTATCTATCTCGATAAGACTCTTAACGAACTCAATAAACGTTTTTCGATCATCCAATAGCTTAATAATTACATCCGCCTCTTGGTCAATTTGAGTAAGATCGATCAAATGGCTTTTCAACCACTCTTTATATTCATTTATTTCTTTATCTACTTTCTCAACCTCTTCTTTTTCGGAAGACTCCAATAGAGAATGAATTGTTCTTTCGTTTTTTTCTATGTCTTGATTTGCTATAGAAATGTCACGACGCAAGTCATTTGTCTTAGATGTTGTAACAGATAATAAGTTCCTCTTATCTGCTATTTCTGATAAACAAGCACTCTTTATTGACTCTTTATTCGATATGTCATTTCCTATTTTCTCTATTTCATTCAGCAGATCACAAAACGCACGTTTTTGTTTGATTTCATCTTTTACAACATCAATTTGATTGATAATTGACGTATGACGATTGTTGCCCTTACTGATTTGATTCCTCAAAACCAACTTTTTCTTCAATAAAGAATCTAACTGTGATTTGAGGTTTTCAGACTCTATGAGATAAGTCTTAATCTTTTCAAGGATGGTAGTTACATCCTCTCCAAGTAATATACTGGCGATTCGAATTCTCATTATTATTTTATTTCAATAAGGTTTTGAATATTTCTTTCGTAATCATTCAGTTCTTTTTTTAGACGATGTAGATTTTCTGTTTCAGGTTTGTCAATCTTGCTTCTGAAGTCTTCCAAGGTATGCTGCCATTGGTCTTTTAAAACCTTCATTTTTTTAAGTATTTCTTTCCGCTGAGACAATTTGGGGGCAATTAATTCTTTTTCTTTTTCTACGTCATTGATTTTTTTATCTAGCTTTTCTTTGGCTTTGACCAGTTCGTTTAGCTTGTTTTGCAAATTGCTTTTCTCTTTTGTAGCGGCATCTATATCCCCGGTCAGATCCTGCCTCTTTTTCTCAAGTTTGTTTAATTCATCCTCAATCACTGCCAACTCGTTTTTCTTCTTCTCGAGAGTATCTTGAAGCATAGTTAATCCATCCGTATTGCTCACTGAAGATGAATTTTCAGATAAAATATCATTGAGTTGATGTAATTCTTCCTTGAAACCTGCAAGAGAATTCTCTGACTTTATCAAAATTTCATTTAAACCATATGCCTCTTGTGTAAGGTTATCAACTTCATTGTTAGCAGTCTCTAGTTTAGAAATCATATCGTTGTTCGTTTTTTCAGCATGGGCTAATTCCAAGCGAACATCTCTTCCCAACAATAACTTTGCTATTATCTCTTTCATATTTATAACGATTAATATAGAACAGAATCTAGAATATAGAATCAAATATACTATCAGCTCCCAAGATGATAGCGGGTTAGTAGATTTAAGAACGTGGGACTTATTGATTTCTCAATCGCTCTTTTCTTTTGGCAAAGATAGGAAATGTTTTCGATAATAGCAAACATACAGGCAAGAATTTTACAAAATCCCTGTCTGATTGTATGAAATGGCTATCTATTCCAGATACTTTTCCAAAAATCTTTTGTTTTCGTCTGAAGCAGAGTCTTGTATGACAATAGCTGTGTTGTCGTTGTGATTAGAAACAACGATGCTATAGTTCTTGTCTGTAAGCAGAGGAGCGTGGAGACGCACTTCTATTTCAACTCCTGTCTCTGGATGATTCATGATGACTCCTGGATAATCGCTACCAGCCTCTATTGTTGCCGTTTGTCTAAATCCTCGAGATTTCAACTCATTTATAACCCAACCTATGTTGATTGTAAAATCATAAGGAAACTTTTCGCGAAAACAGCTTTGCATTCCGGCTTCTAGGAGCCAGAGGATTCCTTTTATGGTTTTATACATTAACCACAACATGGTGATGGCACCTATAACCATCAAGACAATCTGATAGATTTCCATTTTTGATCGTTTATAGTGAGATTAGATAATTGCAGATAGCGATATTTAATCCTAAGAGAATAAGATAGAAGAGTACAAATATGAGCAAGTTTACCATCTGATAGGTAGTATGCCACTTCATAGCTAACCACCTCAGATCACGAACACAAAAGTAGAATGCATCGTTAAATGGCAAGTGATAATGTTGCAGCATTTGGGTGAAAGCATACACGTATGCGATACCATAGATCAATAAGACTGCAGATAGTGCCAGCCACCACATCGAAAATGATCCTATCATCTTGTAGACAGCGATTCCAAAGGGAGCCAAGCCAGACAATGCCAAGACTGCGCCCTGCACCCAGAGGTTGAAGACAACAGAGATCTGCTTGTAGGTAAGCCCGAAGAGCTTACCTAACAAAAGCAGAAACAGCACACATACGCCAAATGGCAGTAATGCCAAATCAATCCATTTAAACTTTCTTTTCATTGGTTATTTGAATCATCTATGAAATAATCCTCTTCTGCCATCGCTTTTTTGAAACTCATACCGCTAGCCAGTTTGTCGTAGAATGATTTACGTGAGCGTTTTTCTCTCATAAACATCGCCTTGGTACCTTCAACGCTAGACATGAAGTTCATACTTTGGTCTATACCCATATCTTTGGCTACAGCAAGCGCATCTTGGTTTGCTCCAATGTAGGTAAAGAGCCAGTTCTTTTTCTTCAAGTCCTCGACAAGTTGGTTAATTCGCTGATGATTCCACTCTCTCGAAGCATTCTCATATCCATCTGTGATGATGGTTACCAGTACGTTGTCATCGTCATTGATGTATCGCTGCAGATTGGTGATGGAATCGCCCATGGCATCATATAGAGGCGTGTTGTCTCTGGGCTGATAATCATCCTTGCTGAAATCGGTGACTTTCGTGATGGGCATCCTGTCGTAGATGGTGGCAATACGTTTGCCATTGAAAACAACCAAGCTGAATAGCTGTTCTTGGTTATCGTTCTCTTCCTGAGCCACTCGGATGGTCTGAATGGTTTCAACGACGCCAGCAATGGCTTCATTTTCAATGCTATACATGGAGCCTGAGGCATCCAAAACAATAAGGTTATAAATCTTCTGTTTCATGTTGTTGAATAGTTTAATGAGTTAATTGGTTCTTATTAGTCAATTTTCTTTAAGTAGATATAGGCAGGGTAATTTCCAAGTACGAAGAGTGTTACAGGGCAGAGCCAGATGTTCTTTGAGAATCCGTCGATGCCATGCACTTCGTAATGAGCGCCACCTGTCAGAGAGTAGTCCAGACGTTCAAGTTCAGCATAGCCACTATGTTTCGCCTGTTTATTCGCTGGGATCACTTTGACACGAGTTATAATGTCATCATCAGAGAGGAATGCGCAGAGGTCATCTGCACCAGCTACCATCATCAGGTTGCGATGATCGAAGGGCCAGCCAGGGAAGTCGACATACCAACAGCCATCGACCTCGTGATTGAATTGCAGTTCATACTCGCTCTTCTTACCGAACACGCTCTTCTGAATCAGAGAGGCTGCGTTCTTCAGATCTTTCATTGAATAATCCATAGTCTTTTTAAAAAATTTAAATTGTTTGAATTAAACTTCGACAATGCAAAGGTACGTCATAATTGAGAGATCTGCAAATCCCTGCAAGCCTTGCAGACTTTGCAATGCTTGTTTGTTCAATCAGAGATTCTGTTTACATCAGGTAATTAGTAGTATATATTCATATAATATTCATATATACTACTAATTACCTGATAAAACATTAAACTCCGGGTGAGCCAGGAACAACAGATACACGGCCTTATGCACTGGCTGTAGCTCCACCTCTTGATGATTATAATCTGCCAGAATGAATCGATAATCCTTTGTGATAAGTAATGGGAAAGAATCGGATGATGGGCCAAGAGCACATGGGTTCATGTAATTTTTCCCAAACCTCCTTGACTTTAGGCTCAAAAGACTTATCCCAATAATTTAATAGCTTCCGATAAGCCCAATACCTATCAGACTTACAAGAATCAAGGGATGCCATGAGGATTTTCTTCTGATCCTTCCAATCAAGGTATTCTAATCGCCGCTGTATCTCATCTCTTGATACAGCTACTTTTCCACTCTTCTTATTAACGTAGTTCTTAATGAGTGTTGCTACTGGAGTATTGCGTTTAAAAGTATTGTAAATCATTGCGTCACCTTATTTGTGGTGCAAAGATACAAATTCCTTTGAAACGGCAAACAAAAAACATCTTCACAAGGCTTGTGGAGTTTGAGAGAAACGAAATAAATGCTACAAACAATTGTATTTCCAAATTAATGTGTAAATTTGCAGCAGAATAAAAACAGTTATTGAATGGAAAAGAAACAATCTACCCTGGAGCTCTTTCTCAATACGCTCAATAAAATGGGCATCAAATATGAGATTGACGAATATAATGGTAAAACCATCTGGTTTGATTACCTATACATGCAGATGTTATGTGCAGAAGAAGACAAGGACTGTAGGTACATCAATCTGGAGTATATAGATTTGAAAGAGCTTAGCGATGGTGAGGATGTTAAAAGGATGCAAAGGATTATCAATAAGGTCAGCGCGATAAGTAACGTAGTCATTGCATCTAGAATCAAAAGAACTCATTACAGAAGGAAGATCTTGTTCATAAAAGAGATTCCAAACATTGAGAACTACCTGCGGACTGAAATCCTGGAGTTGATCAGTACTTATGAAATGGTGAACAGTGAATTACAAGAAGAGCTTAAGAAGGAAGACAAGAAGATTTTCAAGAGAGATCCGCTGGATAAGGATTCCACGCAGACAAGAGATCTGTTCATCAAAACCATCACAGACATGGATTGTCCATATGAGACTTGGGAGGACGAAGATTCACCTCAGGAATGCATCGTTTTTGAGTTTCAAGGGATGAAGTATCGTGCGAGATTTCTCGAATATAGCAGAGAGGTTTTGATTGAAAACCACTATAACCTATACAGCGTTGAACTGAGCGATTTGAACAAAGTAAACCAGTTGCGTGACGTTATCAATAAAGTAAATCTGGAATATAATATTCCCACAACATATTATATCAACAACGAATCTGGCAAGATGGAGGCCGATGCCAGTTGCGTGATACCATTCATGGAAGAAATGCCCCAGTTAATCCACTATTTGCATGACGCGTTGGATCAACTCTCTGATGTAGAATTCTTCATCAAAGATGAGATGGAAGAAATGGCTAGAGCTGAAGAGATTGAAAAAATGGGGTATCTGAATCAGGAACCTAATTAATAAAAGAAAATCACCACTACTCGGAGGGAGTAATGGTGATGTTAGGGGATATACAGACATCTG
>JAEEGL015831703.1_pt1 | contig 14710 bp, 11 predicted proteins | sample 9134231 | NCBI WGS metagenome assembly JAEEGL01 (sample SAMN16246548, study PRJNA631951) | gut metagenome | biome: gut microbiome; feature: rumen; material: fiber-attached | host: Bos | place: Iran: Karaj | collected 2018-10 | reverse complement strand
TTATCACCGCCTTCCATAAGCTTTTTCACATTCATCCAGCAGCCGGCCGCATGATCGTCATTTATCTGCACGCGCTCTGCTCTCTCACGGAGGCAGATCTTCATGGCATTGTCACATCTTGGTGCGAAGGGACATCCCTTGGGCATGTTGAGAAGGTCGATAGGTGTTCCGGAAATGGGCTCCAGCTTCTCTCCATCGTTGCCCTCAGTGGGAATGGACTTAAGCAGTCCCTTGGTGTACTCATGGCATGGATTGTAGAAAATCTCATCGGCTGTACCCTGCTCACAGATGGAGCCTGCGTACATAACGATAACTTCGTCGCACATCTGGGCAACAACACCCAGGTCGTGGGTGATCATGATGATGGCCATTCCAAGCTCTTGCTGAAGGGACTTCATAAGGTCAAGGATCTGGGCCTGGATCGTCACGTCAAGAGCTGTTGTGGGCTCATCGGCGATCAGAATGTCAGGCTCGCAGGCCAGGGCCATGGCGATCATAACACGCTGTCTCATACCACCTGAAAACTCGTGGGGGTACTGGTTCATTCTCTTCTCAGGCTCGTTGACGTTTACGAGCTTAAGCATCTCTATAGCCCGCTCTCTTGCCTGATCCTTATTTCTGTCAGTATGGAGAAGTATGGCCTCCATAAGCTGATGTCCTATCGTATAAGTAGGGTTAAGGCTGGTCATGGGATCCTGGAAAATAATGGACACCTTGTTGCCTCTTACGGTCTTCATGACCTTCTCGCCTGATCCCACAAGTTCCTGTCCGTCAAGTTTGATGGAACCTGACACGATCTTGCCGGTGCCTGCCAGGATCTGCATTATCGAATAAGCCGTAACCGACTTGCCGCTTCCTGACTCTCCAACTATGCCAAGGACCTTGCCCCTGTCAAGATTGAAAGATATTCCGTTAACTGCCTTGACCTCACCTGCATCTGTGAAGAATGAGGTATGCAGATCTCTTACTTCTAGTAAATTCATTCTAAATCTCCTTCATAATGAAGTTCTGTTATATCACTCAGTTAAGTCCGATTATTTATCAAGTTTAGGATCAAACGCATCGCGAAGTCCGTCTCCAAAGAGGTTCAGGGAAAGAACTATCAGCGAAATAACAATTGCAGGAATGATCAGTCTGTACGGATATGATGAAATTCCGTTAAGGGCATCGGATGCCAGCGATCCCAGTGAAGGCATGGGAGCATTTACACCAAGTCCCAGGAAGGACAGATAACTCTCTGTGAATATGGCGCTCGGAATCTGAAGTGCTGTGGAAATGATGATAACTGAAAAGCAGTTGGGGATCAGGTGCTTTAAGATTATCCATTTACCCTTGGCGCCTGCCGCCTCTGCAGCCAGCACGTACTCCTGCTCCCTTAAGGAGAGGATCTGACCTCTTATAAGTCTTGCCATCGAAACCCAGTACAATACACCGAATACTATGAACAAACTGATGATATTCGATCCGATCTTGGCAAGGACCGTTCCGTCCAGAGCGCCTTCCATGACCACCTTGAGAACTGATGACAAAAGGATGACCATCAGCATGTCAGGAAGCGAGTATATTATATCCACTATTCGCATTATGACCAGATCCACCGCTCCTCCGGCATAGCCTGCAATGGAACCTATGGTCATACCAATGGCAAGAACGATAAGACTTGCAAAAAATCCTACAGCCAGAGAGATACGTGTTCCGTAAACCACACGGATGAAGTAATCTCTTCCCTGTGAATCCGTACCAAAGATGTGAGGTACAACGGATTCTCCGGCTTCTATTCTCTTGAGCTCTGATTTGCCGTACTCAAAAGGCCGCAGGTCCTTAAAGCTGTTATCAACAGGCTTGCCGGGGGTCATGCCCAGCATGTTGTCATATGAGTATGGCCAGAACATGGGCACAAAGATTGCAGCCAGGGCAATTATTACTATTATGAAAAAGCAGACCGTTGCCACTTTGTTCTTCAAAAGCCTCTTTACAGAATCCTTAAAGAAGGTTGATGACGGGCGCATCTGCACCATATATTCTTTTTCTTCGTCGGTCGCAGGAATGAAATCATCCATATTAACCTGGGCACTGAGTTTCGAAATATCCATTTTTACAATCTCCTAACATTGACTAAAGCTCTTTTTCCTGCCGTTTCCAAATACTGCGGAAGGCGTTTTACTCAAGTGTGATCCTCGGATCTACCACCTTGTACATGATATCTCCGATGAGGTTCATGATAACGATCAGAGCCGCAAGGATGATCGTTGTTCCCATGATAAGAGGATAATCACGTCCTGTGATACTGTTTACGAAGGCACGTCCGATTCCCGGTACGGCAAAGATCTGCTCAACAACCAGCGAACCTGTAACGATACCTGCCAGCATGGGTCCAAAGTAAGTGATGACCGGGATAAGGGAGTTCTTCAGCGCATGGCCAAAGATTATCTTCATTCCGGATACGCCCTTTGCCTTGGCAGTCCTTATATAATCCTGTCCAAGAACCTCCAGCATGGATGATCTTGTAAGCCTTGTTATGTACGCCATGGGATAAAGTGACAGCGTAAGTATAGGCAGCACCAGACCGTTCTTGGAAGCTCCGTTTGCCGGGAACCACTTCAGGTTGATGGCAAATGCAATAAGAAGGAGCGAGCCCATAATGAATGACGGCATTGACACGAAGGCCGTGGTGATGATCATTATGATCCTGTCTATTATCTTGTTCCTCCTAAGGGCTGCTACCGAGCCTAGGATAACGCCGCAGATAAGCGCGATGACAGCAGCGATGAGACCTAGCTTGGCAGAGGTCTTCATGCCGTCAAAGATGATATCATTGACACTCCTGCCCTTCTGTTTAAGTGAAGGACCGAAGTCAAATTTGGTTACCACATCTGAGAGGTAAGTCAGATACTGAACTCCCAGTGGCTTATCCAGACCGTATTTGGCCTCCATGGCCTTCATAACGGACTCACTGACCGCCTTCTCACCGATGAAGGGGCCTCCGGGAACTGCATGCATTACAAAGAAAGTAACAGTGATAACCACCCAAATGGTAACTATTGCCAGCAGAACCCTCTTAACAATGTACATCAAAGTCTTAGTATTCATAGCATCTCCAGTAAAAAAATATTATCCCCACAAAGCGTTACCACTTTAGTGCGCTAAATTAAAGCAAAAAAAATGCACCGGCATCCTTACTTGCCCGTACAAAAAATGGGGATTAAACCAATCTATTGGCACGTAAATCTTACACGTGCAAGCCTTAAATAGTTTAAAATGCTGATTACTTTATGTCAAGTCTAAGAGCTTAAATTCACTACAATTGATTAATATATATCAAGTCATTGTGGGCAAAAGACACTTGTCCGTCTGAGGCGTACAAAACGAAAGCAAATTTCATGTAAAAAGTGCCCTAATGAAATAATAAATATTTGTGAATATTTTTTTTGAAATTGTTCACCTTTTGAACACAATTTGATGTTACAATACAATTAAAGTTAGTGATCAGGCTTAAAACCTGAACACTATCTCCCCCTCATAAGAAAATCGCAGGCACTCACGTCCCCCCGTGGGTGTTTTTGCGTTGGAGGGATTATAAGATTTTTTCAATCACATTATTTTTATTTTATAATAGGTTATATTTCTTTTAGAGTTCTGACATAATTTGGCAAAATTTAGCGGTTATTATAAATTCATCAGAAGGACACAACTTCTGAACCCCCAACAATACTTTTTTTCATACACGGGTTGTCCGGTTCCCCACCTGGCAACCCCTCCTCCCAAAAAAACACCACAGGTTCAAAACCTGTGGTTTTCTTTTTGTCCGTATTTATTCTCTGTCCCGTCTCCTCTCATCAAGGAATATCATGATAAGAGCCGCCAGTCCTATGAGATTCAGGATGATACCCAGCCTGAAGCCCACCGGAGTGAAGGTCATGTCGATATGGTGATGCGTCTTATCGTCGCCAAGGGGAATATAAGTCAGGGCGTCATAAATAGCAATGGCATCAGTCTTTTTTCCGTCCACCTTTACGCTCCAGCCTCTCTGGAAGGGCACGGTCAGGAACACTCCGGTGTTTGCGTTGGTTTCTATTGTTATGTGAGAAGAGCTCTCCTTGGTCACCATGCATTCGCCGGGCTGCGCCTGCCTGTAAGCCTCTTCAAGGGCCGAAATATCCTCCGTCACAAAGACAGCCCTTCCAAAATCCGCGTCGCTGCTCTCTCCCTGCACCGTGACGAGGATCTCCTCTCCGGCTTTCCTCTCGCCGAGATTGAGGATCTGAAGGCACGCCGCATTTCCATATGTGGTCAGAAACTCCCCGTCGACATAAACTGAAAGGCTCTGGGTCTTTCCTAACAGACCAGCAAGATAGAAATACAGCTCTCCGTCAGCAGCGGCCTTTACATTGTAGTCAATATTATACTTATCTTCCGTCTGATACATCTCGCCGGCCTGAACCTGGCTGCGATTGAAGATCGATACCTCTTTTCCCAGTATCCTGCTGTAGATATCTTCCTGAAGTGCAAACGCATCAACATCGGGAACATGGGGCATCTTCATATCGGGTCTGTTCTTAACGAGATCTGAAATACCGGATACGTCAAAATTGTCGCATCCCACCGCAAGAGTCAGCGCATAAGGATTTCTGTATACGTCCATATCGCCTTCAGACACCTTCTCATAAGCCCCGTGCACAGGGTACGTTCCGTCCGTAACGATATACTTAACTCCCAGGATGCTGTCACTGGTAGCAGTATTGTCGTGACCATAGGCGGTCATCAGCTGGTCATCATTAAATCCCAGTCTCTGGCAGAAATATCTCGAGTAAATAAGTCCCGCAGAACTGTAATAAGTCACACCATTGTATGAAAACTGCAGCGAGTCGTTCTGCTGCCTGGGGTTCAGGGTCTCCATCCTGTAAAAAGATGTGTCCATGTCCTTGATGCTGTCAAAGGTCTGTTTGCTCTTAGAAATGACCTCCTTGTATTCTGATGCAGACTGCCCAAGATAGAACTGGTGATTAAAAGTAAACATGGCATTGGCCGTAAGGTCACAGGCATTGGCTATCAGCATAAGTGCCAGCACCGCACTGAAGTATTTCTTTTCCTCCTTGCGAAGCACAGTGCAAAGAAGAAATCCTGCAGTGTATGCGGCGATAAGCATCAGGTTCACTGAAATGGTGCGGGCAGATATATGGTCATATTTGCCGTTTCTGATAACAAAGAGCATGACTGTGATAATGGCTCCTGAGATGATGACTTTTGCAAAAGAGATCTCCTCTCTTAAGTGCGCAAAAGCCCTGCTGGCGCACAGTATCATCACAAACACGCACAAAAACGCCTCCCTGTAGGGATGTCCGCTGGGCTCCATACCCGCGTGCCACACGACGTTGAGAAGGTCACTGCAAAACGAGATCATGAAGGCCGCAAGAAGCGCAAACATGCCGATCTTCTCTCTCTTTGGTATCCCGGAGGACATGAAGTACATAAGGACCATGAATATGAGGATAACGCCGCAAAAGAGCTGCGGGTATCCGAACAGCGGCTCAACATTGTCATAGGCCAGCGTGGGAAGTTTGGATAAAACGTCGATGACAGTCAGATTGGATCCGGTGAGGGCTCCGCCCATCTTGGTGATGTCCTTGGGAGAGTTTAAGAGCTCCACCGCAGTCGGTATCAGCAGAACCGCCGACAAAAGCCCCGAAAAGAAGGTGGAATAGAACACCCTGAAGGCAGAAGCAGCAGGCCTTTCACAGCCTGTTATAAACACCCTCATTATGGTCCAGAGGACAATAAATATAAGGACCTGATAAGCTATGTAGTAGTTGACTATCAGCATCACAAACAATACAAAGATGTATGCCGCCTTTTTGTTCTCATTTATGACTCTCTCAAGGCAATGCACAAGTATCGGGAGCATAAGCACCACGTCAACCCACATCATGTTCATGCTGTGAGCAAAGATATAGCCGCAGAATCCCCAGGATACCGAACAGATCAAAGTCTCTATGCTGCCGCATTCAGGAACGTTTTTCTGTAAAAACAGATCCATGATAAACGCAGCCAGCATCAGCTTAAGGCCTATAACTACAGTCACGCCAAGAGGCATGCTGCTCTGCTCAAACAAGGATAAGATCACAAGGAAGGGACTCATAAGATAATAGGCAAAAAAGCTCATCATGCCGGAGCCCAGTGTTGTGGAGAAGGAGTAGAACATATTGTTCTCTCCCATTAGGACTGTCTTGTAGTATGCGTAGTAGTCCACATACTGCCTTTTAAGATCGAACATCAAAAAGGTCTTGTCTCCAAAGGGAACTATTCCCTCCATAGCCAAGACCGTTATGAACATTGCCAATATGCAGATGCTTGATAAAAATGCGTGCTTCTTACTCATATTTTCCCATTGTACTTAACAAAGCTGTCCACGTCAACCGGCTTTGAGAAGTAGTAGCCCTGGAAGAGATCACAGCCCTTCTGGCTGAGCATTATGAGCTGATCTCTGGTCTCAACGCCCTCTGCCACCACCACCATATCCAGCTGCTGTGCCATTCGGATGATGTTCTCAATGATGATCTGGGTTCTGAGAGGATCGCCGGCTGCATCAAGGAATTTCATGTCGATCTTAAGGACATCCACCTTGAAGTCCTTGAGGAGATTGAGCGATGAATAGCCTGAGCCAAAGTCATCTATCTCCACCCAGAAGCCCTTCTGCCTGAGTTTTTCCATAAGCTCGATACACTTGCCGATGTTGGCCGCGATGGCGGTCTCTGTGATCTCCAGGTTGAGTTTTTTAGGGTCAATCCTGTATTTTTCAATAAGCTCCGTAAATACAACCTCAATGTTCAAAAACTGCAGATCCTTGGGGGAGATGTTTACGGATATCCTGTATTTTTCATTTTCGGTGCCCTGCCACTCAGAGAGCTGTTTCGCAGCCAGCTCCCATACATATCTGTCCATCTTGTAGATGAGGTTGGCATTCTCAAGTACGCTGATGAACTGCCCGGGCGGGACTATACCCTTCTTTGGGTGTATCCACCTTGCCAGGGCTTCGCCCCCAATGACCGTTCCGTCCTCCTTAACCTGAGGCTGCAGGAAGATGTGGAATTCGCCGTTCTCAAGGGCAATATTGAAGCTGTTTATTATCTCCTGCTCGTGGATTGTCTCCTTCATGATCTGCTCGTCATAGAAGGCTATGGACAGCTCATTGTTGTTGGGCTGGATGGTATCGATGGCCATCCTTGCCCTGTCGATCATGTCAAAGACAGGAAGATGGATGTCATCTATCTCGTAGATACCTATCTGGAATCTGAGGGAATATACGCTGTTGTCCAGTTCTCTGGCCACCTCATGTATTCCAGTCCTGAATCTGGACTCGTCAAAATCTGCCTTTCTCATGAAAATAACGAACTCATCCGAGTGCATACGGCCATAAATATCGTCATCCCTGCACCACTTCTGAAGTCCCAGGCCTATAGAGCGCAGGATCTCATCGCCCTTCTCCATTCCGAAGAGCTGGTTCACAAGCTTAAACTGTCTGATATTTGAGTAAAGAAGGTAATAATCATCGTCAGGCTTTTCCAGCAGTCTTGCCCTTACAGCCTTGACGATACCCTCCTGATTGTAGATGCCTGTAAGAAGATCGTGGGTCTCCCTGAACTTGGCTCCAACTGTATTAATAGCCTCGTCTGTTATGTCCATGAAGGCAAGGCATACACCCACTAGCATGTCTCCGTCGTGTTTGTGCTTGTAGGCGGGCATACTGTGGATCTCATACAGATACTCCTGTCCATTGTAGTTGTAGAACTGGCTGGTGACCCTGCCGCTGCGTATACTCTTGTCGGCGATGAGCCATTTGATGAGAAAGTCCTGCATCCTGGAGAGCTCGTTGGGGATGTGGAACATCCTGAAGGCCTGCTTGTTGGCGTAGATACAGTTATTATCATCGTCCAGGCACACAATACCTATATTGGAATCCAGAAGTGCCTTGGATATGACCTCGTCGCTGGCATCCTTGTCACCTATCATGCTTACATAAAGGGCCTCCTCATTATTCTCCTTAAGGTCCCTCTGAATCTCATCATCATCGTGCTGTTTCTTGCCATAGCTTACCAGTTCGATGGCATAGCTGTTGGATCTAACGCCATGGACCGTTACCTGAGCCGGAAGTGATATCACATGACACTCAACCCCGTCCCGGATTTCTGTCTTTTCCTGGACGCGGTTCCTTATACTGGCCTGATATGACGTGCAGTTAGAACATCTTTCACACTTGCCCCATACGGTGTAACACTTCTCCGACCGCACAGCATTACCGCCCTTGTCTGTATCCACAACCATGCAGGATCCGGGCTCAACAAGCCTCACCACATCATACATTCCCTGCATGGATTCTATGTACTTCCTCATTTTGGCAATATCGATATTCATACATCCATTTTAGCCTTTATGAACGACATATCATAGAGGAAAAATGCAAAAATTAATAAAAATTTTAAAAAATCACCGAATCCCATATTCCGGGGTCCGGTGATGATCGTCATGGATATTAAATTCATTCTGCCGTTACAGCCTGATAACAAGTCCGTCTTCTGTTCCGGCTATGATGTTGCTCTCCTTGCCGGCCAGGTCCTTGCCACCTACAAAGTACTGATACTCGTGAAGGATGTGATCCCTCTGCATTCCGGATATTGCCTGCTTCATATCCCTGGAAGCGATGCCGCCCTCTCCAAAGAAATCGATGGATGAGCTGTCATACTGTCCAAAAGAAATTGCCACATTCTCGATAGAGGCATTCTCTCTGGCAGGTACTTCCACTGTGAGGTCAAGTCCACCCTTTTGCTCCTTAGGCTGAACGTTCTGCTGGGCTTCCTTCTGGGGTGCCTGTGTCTCCTTGGCAATCTGCGTTCTGTCGTTTACGGAGGGAATACTATACGCATTCATACCGGGCATGTAGCCGCCGATTCTATCAAGTGCCATATTATATTCCTCCTTTCATAATTACTTAATTTCATGGGCTTGCAGATTATATATCGGCAAAAAACCTCCAAAATTAATAGCATTATACCAGAAAATTCACGACTTGGCACTAACAATTCCTGCAGCGGTCAGAAGTTGTCTGGTGTAGGGCTCCCTTGGGTTCCTGTAGACAGACTTTGTTTCTCCCTGCTCCACCACGCGGCCGTCCTTCATGATCATCACGTGGTCGCTGATCTTGTACACTACTCTCAGGTCATGGGAAATAAATATTATGGATATTCCATGTTTCTTGTGGAGATTCTCCAAAAGCTCCAGGACCTGTGCCTGAATCGTGACATCCAGTGCCGATACCGGCTCATCCGCTATAAGTAGCCTGGGAGACCGCATCAGAGCCATGCCGATGCAGACCCTCTGTCTCTGGCCTCCTGAGAGCTGCGCAGGATGTCTTTCCAGGACAGCAACGGGGAGTTCTATCTCCTCCATGACCTGCATCACCCTTTTATCCATCTCCGCCTCGGTCCATTTGCGGCTCTTATCCACCCGCAGCGGCTCCTTTAAGAGCCATTCTATGGTCTTGGCAGGGTTTAATGAACTGTAGGGATCCTGAAAGACCATCTGGGGATCCTGGTACTTCTGCCATATCTGGCCGGTGTAGTCCTTGTTGATACCGACTATGGCCCGTGCCAGGGTCGACTTGCCGCTTCCGGATTCACCGGCTATGGCCAGGACTTCCCCCTCCTCCATGGATAGGGATACGTCAAACAGCGCCTGTATTTTTTTATTTTTCGAAAAGAGCTTCCTGTCCCTGTTTTTGTAAAAAACATTCAGACCGGTTACCCTAAGTACTTCTGAATCACTCATATTCAGTCCTTGATCATTAATGCTACGGCAATTGCCACTTCAGTTCTCCCAGAGGTCAATCCTGGGTATGGCCGCGATGAGCCTCTTGGTGTAGGGATGCATAGGATGAACGAACACATCCGAGCATTTCCCCGACTCCACGATATTGCCCTTCTGCATGACAATAACCCTCTGGCACAGCTGGTTCACAAGGCTAAGATCATGGGAAATGAAGATTATGGATGTTCCCCTCTCTTTGTTGATCTTTTTAAGGAGCTCCACTATCTGGGCCTGCACTGTGACATCCAGAGCCGTTGTTGGCTCATCGGCTATCAGTATCTTGGGTTCTCCTATCATGGCCGCAGCGATCATCACCCTCTGTCTCATGCCTCCCGACAGCTCGTGGGGATACATGCTGTATACGTCCTCCGCGTTCTGAAGGCCCACAGCCCGCAGCATATCTATAGCCTTTTCCTTTCTCTCAGCCTTGGTGATCTCCGGATGATGTATAAAAAGAGGCTCTTCCACCTGCCATCCTATCCGTTTTACAGGATTGAGGCTGGTCATGGGCTCCTGAAAGATGATGGATATCTCATCCCCCTGATAGGACCTCAGGGTCTTTCTGTCACAGGTAAGAAGATCGTTTCCGTCAAACATGATCCTGCCGCTCTTTTTAAGGCTCTTTCTGTTCAAAAGACCTGCGATAGCCAGGGCACTCAGACTCTTGCCGGAGCCCGATTCGCCCACAATGCCCACGATCTCGCCCTCACCCAGCATCAGGTCGAAGTCCTCCACCGCCACCTGGGGCACGTCTGTGTCGTGAAATTCAATATGAAGATCCGTAACGTCAAGAATTATTCCCATCTGCTGATCCCCTCTCCCAGAAAGGCAAAGCCCAGCACCATTAAGACGATGACGATACCCGGGCACAGCACGTAGCTGGGCGATGTAAACATATACTGCTGGGCGTCTGAGAGCATCTTGCCAAGAGATGCATAGGGAGGCTGTGATCCCACTCCAAGGTAGGAAAGCCCCGCCTCTGCCAGCACAGCATTGTTAAAACCTATCATAATGGATGATGCCAGAACTCCCTTTATGTTTGGCAGAATGTGGACAAAGATCATTCGAAGGTCAGATACTCCCTGAAGCCTTGCATTCTCCACGTAGTCCATGTTCCTGCACCTTAGGACCTCTCCCCTGACTATCCTGGCAAAACTCGGCACAAATGCGATTCCAAGGGATATCAGCAGCTGTATCCAGCCTGTCCCGAATACGCTGACAATGACCAGCGCCAGGAGAATGCTGGGAAATGCAAACAGCGCGTCAATGACCCTCATAACCACCTCATCGAGCATTCCGCCGAAATATCCGGTGATGGCACCTATCAGTGTCCCGAACACGGTGCCGATAAGGACCGTGCCTATGGCGATAAAAAGCGTGATCCTGCTTCCGTACATTACCCTGCTGAGGATGTCCCTTCCCATGTTGTCGGTGCCCATCGGGTGCCGCAGGGATATTCCCTTGAGCTTCTCAGCTGCATTCATTGCCGTGGGCTCGTAGGGCATCCAGAACATCCCAATGATTATCATCAAAAGGATGACTCCCGTTATAATTGTCCCCGCCAGCAGGTAAGGATTGTCCTTGATATTCTTTTTTAGACTGCTTTGAACTTTATTCATTCCTTCAAACCTATTCTTGGGTCAACTATTCTGTAAATGATGTCCACCAGGAAATTTACCAGTATCACTATCATGGCGATTCCCATGATGATGGCCTCCACCACGGGATAATCCCTGTTGCTGATGCTGCTGAGCAGTATTCTGCTGATCCCGGGGATACTAAAGACCTGTTCGATCACGATACTGCCTGCCACCATGTCTGCCAGAGCCATTCCCAGGAAAGTGATGACCGGTATCATGGCATTCTTTAGTACGTGGCGGTAAAGCACACCGTTGGTATTGTTGCCTCTGCTGTATGCAGTCCTTGCGTAGTCTCTCTGGGACTCATCAATAAGGCTTCCCCGAAGCATCTTCACCGTCATGGCTATCTTGGGAAGAGCTATTGCCAGTGACGGGAAAAAGAGGTATCTGATGAATCTGCCGAAGTTATCGCTGTAGTTCACAAACCCTCCGGGGGTAAAGAGCCTTAGTATCATACCAAATACAAAGGTGATAAGTATTCCGGAAAAGAAAGGAGGTACCGACATGATGATCTGATTTGCCACCATTATAAATCTGTCCAGCATTCCGCCTTCGTGCTTGGCTGTGATGATGCCAAGGGGGATAGAAATAATTATAGTGAGCAAAAATGCCATAATGGCCATGGTGAGCGTGATAGGGAGCTTGCCCAGGATCATGCCCTTTACGGGAACCTTGTAATTGTAGGACGTTCCCATATCCCCGCCAATAAAGCTGACAAGCCATCTGCCGTATCTCTCAGGCAGCGGGTCGTTAAGCCTCATCTGCTGCCTTGTCTGTTCCACCAGTTCTGGTGATGCCTCGGTTCCCAGCATCCGAAGGGCCGGGTCTCCCGGAATAACACTAAAGGCGAGGAAAACGCATATGGAAACAACCAGTAATGTTAAGATCATCATTCCTGATTTTTTAAGGATGTATTTCATATGCTTTCCTCGCCTGTATAATAGTTTTTTCGATATTACTCTGCCAGCTTTATCTTGCTGATATCCTGCACGTAAAGAGGATAGAATACATATCCGGTATATTTCTTGTTTACTGCCACAAATTCAGGAAGGTCCTGAATGTATACACTTGCTGCCTCCTCAGAGAGGATCTTCAGGCACTCCTTGTAGTATCCGGTCTTAGCCGCATCATCGGAGGTACTCTGGGCATTTGCGTAGGCCTCATCATAGGCTGCGCTGTTAAAGTTCACAAAGTTCCTTCCGGCATCTGATACATATCTTGCAAGCAGTGATGAAGCTGCCAGTGTGGATGCATCGACACCAACGACGGTTGCCTCATAGTTTCTGTCGGAGTATACATCCTGGAGCCATGAGTTCCACTCAACTTCCTGGATTTTGGCTGTAACGCCAATGCTCTTAAGCTGCTCGGACAGAACCTGGGCTGTATCCACATGCTGTGTGTAGTTGGAAGGCACGGTGATGGTGAATTCAAAGCCATTGGGATATCCTGCCTCTGTCAGCAGTTCTTTGGCCTTGGCAGCGTCAGTGTTGTAGGTGTCATTAAGCTCCGGCATAAAGTACTTGCTGAATGACGGGAACATTGCGCTTCCGATCTCCGTTCCGGCTCCGTCGGAGACAAAGTCCATGATCTCCTTTGGATTTATGGCATAGCACAGTGCCTGCCTTACTCTCACATCATCAAAGGGCTTTACGGCGTTGTTGATGTACATTGCCTGTACCAGGTTCATGGTTCCCTCGTAGATGTCGAACCCATCTCCCAGCTGGCCTGCCTGCTGGCTTGTAACTCTTGCATACATGTCGATGGAGCCGCCCTTGAGATCCATTACGATGGCATCGGGATTGGCTTCGATCTTGAAGGTCACATCCTTGATGTGTGCCGGTTCTCCCCAGTAGTCATCAAATCGTGTCACGATCATGTTCTCCTGAGGTGAGCTTGAAACATATTTGTAGGGGCCTGTTCCAATGGGCTTGGTGGCAGGATCCGCATTGGATGCGGGAATGATAGCCACTGTGAGCTGTGTAAGGAACTCCGAATCGGCTTCCTTAAGAACCACCTCTACGTGTTTGTCATCGACGATATTCACACTGTCAATGTTGGAAAAAGCTGAGATGAGAGGCTCGCTGCCGTCCGTTCCGGCATTGCGGTCCAAAGAATATTTGATATCCTCTGCCGTGACAGCGCTACCATCGTGGAACTTTATTCCCTCTCTCAGTGTAAAGGTATAAACCTTGTTGTCCTCTGAGATCGTGTACTCACTGGCCACAGCAGGATTAAGATTACCATTTTCGTCAGGTTTAACAAGTCCTTCAAAGACGTTAAACAATACCTCCTTAGTTCCTGCCCCTGTTGCATAATGGGGGTCAAGACTGTCAAGGTCCTGAGGTATACCAACGGTAAACTTAGAAGAATCTCCTGCCGACTTGTCGCTTGAGCATCCGCTCAATGCAATAGTCAGTGTCGTCAACACGATCATCAGAAGGGCGGAGCCCATCCTCCTGCCAAATCTCCTTTTAATCATGTCAAATTCCTCCTCGTATTAAATTGTGGGCTCTTTTTTTATCCGAGCCTGTTACATGAACAAATATAAGGGCTAACCCCCAAAAAGTCAAGAAGCCCGGGGCAACTCCCCGGGCTGTAAATATCCTGCAAATTATATGCCCCTTGTCAACGCTCCTTGAGAAGAGGTGTATTCTTGTCGGTTGTATCCGTTATAGTGCCGTCAGCTTCCTTCTTAAGGACGCTCTTAAGCTCATCCATGAAAGTATTGACGTCCTTGAACTCCCTGTAAACCGATGCAAATCTTACATAGGCAACAGGATCAAGATTCTTCATCTTATCCATCACGATCTCGCCGATGGCTCTGCTGGGGATCTCCTTCTGCTCCATATTGAACACTTCGGTCTCAACGGCGTCCACGATCCTGGTGATCTGTTCGGCGCTTACAGGCCTCTTATGACATGCCCTGAAGACACCGGCCTCGATCTTGGCCCTGTCGTAAGGCTCGCGAACATCGCCCTTCTTAATGACAATAAGGGGAATGGTCTCAACCTTCTCATAGGTGGTGAATCTCTTGCCACAGGAATCACAGACTCTCCTGCGCCTTATGGAAGTGTTCTCGTCGGCAGGCCCTGAATCAATCACTCTGGTGTCGTCTTTCCCGCAAAATGGGCATTTCATAGCCTATCCTCCAGTTTTTTTATTTTACAGGTCCACTATATATGGTATAAAGAAACTTTTTAAATCCACAATTT
>JAEEGL013533029.1_pt1 | contig 14710 bp, 17 predicted proteins | sample 9134231 | NCBI WGS metagenome assembly JAEEGL01 (sample SAMN16246548, study PRJNA631951) | gut metagenome | biome: gut microbiome; feature: rumen; material: fiber-attached | host: Bos | place: Iran: Karaj | collected 2018-10 | reverse complement strand
AGAGATGGAGTTCGAATCGAGCGTGCCGGCAGGCGAGACTTCGAATCCCCCATTTCTCAATACTCAAATCTAAAATATATGATAATTTGCCCCAAGAATTGTCCCAAAGATTAATAAACAAAGAAAGCATCCACGAAGGTGATAGCATTTAAAACATTGAACAGGTAGAATATTTATATTGTGAGATGAAGATTTCTAGCTCTTATAAATACAAAAATTCTTATTGCTGTATAACAGAGGTGCCAGGATAGTGCTTGGCATGCCAAAAGGATTTTATGAAGGATATACCGAAGAAATACACGAGGTATATATTTACGATTTTGAATAAAGAGGTAGCCCTATGTTTTTCAAGAAAAGAACTGAGAAGAAAACCTATGACAAAGCTACAAAAAAGCCTGTAATCAAAGCAAGCATATGTAATGGCGAGCAGGTGGCAGGTTTTAAGGTGCTGTCTACAGGCGCTTTTGAAGAAGTAATGCTTATAAGGACACCCGCGGATTTGGAAGCATTCAAAGAAATGTACTCCATCACGGAGGATATTGAAAAAATATACTAGGAGATTTTCTTAGGGGGAAGAATGAATAAAAGCCAGGCCCGTAAAATCCTTGGACTGGATGGTACGGAAGACGAGAGAGAAGTAAAAAAGAAATATAGAAAGCTTATGCACGAGAATCATCCTGATTCGGCGGGCGACGATGGAAATAGTGAGCTGGCGGCTAAAATTAATACGGCCTATGAGCTGATTATGAAGGATTTTGGTAGCCCAGAAAAGAAGCGTTCTACGGTGAAAAAGAAGCCTAAGAAACACTGGAATGGTAAGGAGAATCCTAACGCATACTGCGCTAGACCTATTTTTCATGAAGTTGAGGATTTAGATGGAACCAATATAGGCACGATTGAGATTGCCAGGGGGAGGTATGTCTGGTCAAAGGATGAAGAGTTCTCTCTTTTTCTGAGGAGTTTATATGTAACCAGTAAAGAGCTTCTTGATAATGCCCGTCCATCATTATTTTTTGAGCTTCCAGATGTAATCAAACAAAAGTACTTGGCAGATATCACATATTTGCTGACGGGACAGTTTATAGACAGCTCACTCACATTGCAGGAACTAGGCGTCCTTGATGTTGATGCCTACAAAATAGATGCTATGGTGGAGTTGGATGGTAACGTACCCACACCAAAGGTTGGAGATAGCCTTTACCCAGCGGGAGTATCTAATCACAGGCTTTATCTTAGGAACAAAGATGGACAGATAGTCGGATATCTGAGCTTTAAGGATGATAGGCTATATTACGTAATCATTCCATTGTTTGAGCAGAAGAAAGCTCAGGTAAAGATGAAAGTTGCGGATAATGCTTTGAAATCAAAGACTAGAAAAAAGTATGTTGATTTGAGCCTTTGGATTAGACTTAATGAGACAGAAACATCTGGTATTGAGAGCACCAATCTTAAGATTGATGAGCTTTTGGAAAAGTATGGCAAGGAAGGTTTTTAGGAAAAGGGAATCTAGGAAAATAGATGTACCTTTTGGCCTAAACTACTTCCTTTTGCCAGGCAACTGCTCCACATCTAGCGCAACCGTATTTACGATAATGCTTTGTAAAACGACTATCGCGTTTACGATAGATGGTGGCTCCACAGTTGCCACAGGTAAATACATATTTGATAGCCATGGAGTCTGAGGGCTTGTAATCCTCGACTCCTTTTTCTGTGCCAGTGGTGACGCGCTTAATGTTGTAGCCATAGACCTGGTTCATGACCTCGGCATAATATTTCCACTGCCCAGTGTGCTTCATACAGCCCTTGCAGGTGTGAAGAATTTCATGGATGATTGTTTCTTTGCAGGCCTGCTCAGAGATTCTGTCATCAGTTAGCAACTTCTCAGCAATCTGAATTTCGAAAGTTTTATCAGGATTCTGCTTGCAAAGCCCCCATCTGGTTTTTGCTCTTTTATTTATGGTCCACGAAACGATGATGCCAGGCTTGATGCCGACATGTGTGACTTCGTTCATGGATTCGGTTATTAGTTGGTCAAAGTTTTTCATAAGGGTATTTTATAGGTTTTAGATGGAAATGAAAAGCGGTGCATTACGCATCGCTCTTTTTTATAGTAAAATAATATTCAAGGCATGAGATGAAAAGGTATTGGAGGAAGATAATGGCTATAGGAAATAGTAACCGTACCAGACAGGAATGGGCTAGAAGCTGCGATGAGCTTGTAATGGCAATCAGAAGCCTTGGCTTTCCGGATGAACTTGGAATACAGATTGCCAAGATGCTGGGCAGCCCCAAGGCCATGCAACGCATGATAGGATACTTATGTAATGAGAAGCCTGGTACAGCTGAGCTTATTGTTGATGAGGCACTTGCTATCTGTAGTGAAATCGACAGATGGAGGGAGAAGAAGGCAAGTGAGGAAGCTAATGCCAAGTATAATGAGATGCTTTTATGGGGGCTTGAAGGAGAATCATGAAAACAATCAACCACATTTTCGACGGAGACTTCGGATGCGAAGAATCCAATAAGAACAAGTCCACAGTATCAGTTACATTGATAGATGAGGCGGGGCAGGAAGAGTACATAACAATAGAAGACGAGTGGCTACAGAGGCATGGGCTGGATGTGGGTTCGGAATGGCCGGAGTATATGATTCGTATATGCGATATGGAAGAAATGCTTGATAGAGTAAATTACCTGCTTGATAATAAAGGTGACCTCAAGGAACTTCAGCCTTTGATAGAGAAATTGGAAGCATATTACACCAGCCAGCAGTGGAAGGATGATTTTGCTTTGGATGAAGCTGGGGAGCTACCAGATAGCCTCAAGCGAGGAGTTCTTTCAGAGGATGGCATTTATAATGTGCTTGAGCGATTCAATGATTTGAAAAGAGACCAGAACTCAGATTAAGACAGGTAATACAGGCATCAACAATTAATTTACAAAATAATACCGAGGGAGAACATATGCCAAACGAAAATGGTACTTGGATAATGTATGGAGTGGAATGGGATGATCCAGAGTGTTTGCATACTGTGGATGATGCCATTGCTTATATAAATCAGGTGGGGTTCCTGCCTTTATTTAAAAATGAAATTCCTGGATTTTCTCTGGAGGAGCGCACTGTTCCAGAATATTGGTGGTCAGGGAACCAGGAAGTGGATCCTTGGGAATGGAGAGAGATTATAGCCAGACGAGGCGACATCGCCTACGGAAAGTTCTTTAACAAAAAGGCTGGGTTTATTTCCAAGGAGTGGGTGCCTTATTTTGTTAATTATCGTCGAGATGGATATGATTTCGATGCTCTTTGGGAAGATGGTAAGGCTTCATTCAAGCAGAAGAAAATCATGGATTTATACTATGAAGATTTGATGGATGAGGAATACTACTCCAATGAGCTAAAGAAGAAAGCTGGCTTTGGTAAAGAAGGTGAGAAGGGCTTCGACGGAGTCATCACATTGCTACAGATGCAGATGTATCTTTGCGTCCGGGATTTCAGACAGCGCAAGAACAAGCAAGGGGAAGAATACGGCTGGCCTATAGCCATCTACGTTACGCCAGAGCACCTGTGGGGATACGACTATGTGACATCAGCGTACAAGGAAAATGCTGAGGATTCTGCCAAGAGGATTGCTGAGCATATGATGGATATATATCCAATTGCCACAGAAAAGCAGATAAAAAAATTCTTGTAGAGAAAGCAGAGATAGAGATAAATAACTAAATTAATAATCTAAATGATAGGTTTTGCAATTTTTTCATAATTTTAGATTAATATATAGCCATGAGGTGTATCTTTTCTTAAGAAAGAAGGAACAATCATGGCTAATATTTTTGATGAAAAAACTATACTAAATAGAAATAAGATTTATGAAATCCCTGAGGGCATTACTGTACTTAAGGAAGGCGAGCTAAATCTTGATATGTATAAAATCGTATCTGGTCATGTGGAAATGTACACCGGATATGGGACGGATAATGAGATACTGATAGGTATCATAGGTCCAGGTGCCTGTTTTGGTGAGTTTGGAATTCTTACAGGTCGTCCGGCTATTTACACCATTATCACCTATTCAAAGACAAAGCTCCTTCGAATTACTGGGGATTTCATGGACAAGTTTATGGAGGAAAATAAGGATGATATTCTCCAGATTATGAAAAACATGGCTTCAAATATGATGAGGATGCAGCATCAGATTAACCAGCTTAGCCAGGAACTGGAGGAGTACAAGGAAGGTATTGATTCTTCAATGGTAGAGAGCGATAATCTTCGTAATTACGTGCTTGTAGATAATTCTGATTTATTGCCTACTAAAACAGCAGCCATGCATTTTTTAAACAGGGGCAAGTTTTAATGGTACAGGTGTCGCCTATCCATTTGTTGAAATTTTACTCTAAAACGTGGTACAATAACTTAGTTTTAGTTATATATAGGGAGAGAGTTTAAGTAATGATTAAGCAAGTAATAGTAATGAGTCTTCAGGATAAGTGTTTTGGCCCCAATCTCGAGGCAATTAAGAATAACATGAAGACCACTCTTGAGTCACTGAATGGCCAGATTGATGGCATGGAAAGCCTGACAGTGCAGGCCGATTGCCTGAACACATCTAACGCAGATGTTTTTGTTGAAATAGTTTTTGAAAATGAGGAGGCACTTAAGAGCCTTAAATCAAATGAGGATTACAAGACAGCCACAAAGGATGTTGTAGTTCCTTTTGTTGACAACAGAACTCACGTCGAGTTTGTAGTTTAAATGAGATAGCATCGTATCCAATCACTTTTGAATGGATAGGATGCTTTTTTATTTGCTGGAAATTGCTTTGTAATACCATAAATGTTTATAATAAAAAATATGTTAAAGGATAAAGATATTAGAGAAGCGCTATTTGATTTTTTGGAAATTGAATATGGAAAGATTCGTATTTACGAAGAGAAAATGATTGGTAAATCCAGAGCCGATGCCTATATGGTTGTTGATAATGCTCTTGTAGGGATAGAGATAAAATCCGATGCAGACACCTACGCCAGACTTGAGGGGCAGATAAAAGATTATGATAAATACTTCGATTACAATATGGTTGTAGTGGGAAGTAGTCACGGTCTTCACGTGGAGGAGCACGTTCCGGAACACTGGGGGATAATCACAGTTGAAGAGGTGGAAGGCCAGCCGGACTTCTATATATTAAGAAAGCCTCAGCCTAATTCAAAGGTAGATGTAAGTAAAAAGCTGGAGCTTTTATGGCGACCGGAGCTTTCCATTATTCTTGAAAAATATCAGTTGCCTGGCTATAAATGGCAGAGTAAGCCATTCGTAAGAAAGAAGCTTTTAGAGAAGTTGGAACCAGAGGCACTCAATGAATCAATTAGTGAAATATTATTCGAGCGTGATTACGAGGCTATGCTTTCAGAAATTGATAAATACAGGAAGGCTAAAAATCCTAGAAGACGTGGACCGAAGAAATCCACAAAGGTTCGCCGCGTTAGAAAACTCGCCGGAAAATAGAAGTAAAATAGCAGATTGAAAATATTAATAAGCATGGAGATTAAAAATTTTAATTTCCCTGCTTTTTTATATTGAAATTTAATATAATTATGCTATTATAATGTATAAAAATACACAAAGAGGAATAAATATACATGAAAAAGAAATTATCGCTTCTCCTTGTGGCTTTATCTGCAGCCCTGTTTATAGGATGTGGTTCTAGCCAGAAGGACACAGGAAAAACGGTTCAGACACTTGACGATTTGGAAGGGGCTAAGATTGGTGTTCAGCTTGGTACAACCGGAGACATTTATGCTTCCGATTACGAAGGAGATGAAGCTGGCACAACAATCGAGAGGTACAACAAGATTACTGATGCTGTCCAGGCTTTAAAGCAGGGCAAGATTGACTGCGTTATCGTTGATGAGCAGCCAGCCATTGCTACTACAAAGGACGAGCCTACTCTTTTAATTCTTGATGAGCCTTTTGCTTTGGAAGAGTACGCAATTTGTATTGCAAAGGACAATAACGAGCTTGCTGGTGAGATTAATGATGCTTTGGCAGAGCTTAAGGAAGAGGGCGTTGTTGACCAGATTATTGCAAACTATATCGGTGATGATACAAAGGGAACCTGCCCATACGTTACACCAGAGGGAACTACATACGACAATGGCACTTTAGTTGTTGCCACAAACGTTGCTTTCCCACCATACGAATATTATGAGAATGCCACACCAGTTGGTATCGATATGGAGCTTATCACTGCAATCGGTGACAAGATTGGTATGAAGGTTAAGGTTGAGGATATTGAGTTTGACAGTATCATCAACGCAGTAGATTCTCACAAGGCAGATGTCGGTATTGCTGGTATGACCATGACAGAGGAGCGACTTAAGTCAATCAACTTCTCTGATCCATACACCACAGCTACACAGGTTATTATCTCTCGTGATCCATCTCTTACAGGTGAAGGACTTAGCTTCGCAGAGAACTTCAAGAGAAACTTTATGGATGACAACAGATATGAATACCTTTTAAAGGGTCTTTACAACACAATCATTATCGCCCTTTGTGCAGTACTTGCAGGTATGATTATCGGCTTCCTTGTAGCAATCGTACGTGTGACCTACGATAAGACTGGTGGCCTTTCAGTTTTAAATTCAATTTGCAAGGTTTACCTTACAATCATCCGTGGAACACCTATGATGATTCAGCTTTTGATTATTTTCTACGTAGTATTTAAGTCAGTTAATGTTCCAAAGGTACTTGTTGCCATTATCGCATTCTCGATAAATTCCGGAGCATACGTTGCTGAAATCATGCGTGGTGGAATTATGTCAGTAGACAACGGCCAGATGGAGGCAGGTCGAAGCCTTGGTCTTTCTTACGGCGAGACAATGAAATCTATCATCCTTCCACAGGCTGTTAAGAACGTTCTTCCAGCACTTGGTAACGAGTTCATCGTTTTGATTAAGGAGACATCAATCTGCGGTTACATTGGTCTCATGGATCTTACTCGAGGCGGTGATATTATCAGAAGTATCACTTACGAGCCATTCTTACCGCTCATTGCTGTAGCTATTATTTATCTTATTATTGTGGAAATTCTCAGCTTCGGCGTTGGAAAGCTGGAAAAGAATCTTAGAAAAAGCGAGCAATAATAAAGAGAGAGGATTGAATAATGGGTAACGAAATTTTAATAAAGGTTGAGAACCTTTCTAAGTCCTTCGGAGACAACGAGGTTCTTAAAAATGTAAATATGCAGATTGAAAAGGGTGAGGTTATCGCTATCATCGGCCCTTCCGGTTGTGGTAAGTCTACCTTCATCCGTACATTAAACCAGCTTGAGGAAGTATCAGGCGGTGCCATTTATCTTGATGGTGAGGATATTACAAAAAAGGGTGTGGACATCAACAATGTTCGTAGCCGTGTAGGTATGGTGTTCCAGCACTTTAACCTTTTCCCACATCTGACTATCAAGAAAAACTTAACTTTGGCACCAGTAAAGCTTGGTCTTATGAGCCAGGATGAAGCTGACAAAAAGGCTGTTGAGCTTTTAGAGCGAGTTGGTCTTTTGGATAAGGCTGAGGCATATCCAGACAGCCTTTCAGGTGGACAGAAGCAGCGTATAGCTATCGCTCGTACACTAGCTATGAATCCTGAGGTTATTCTTTTCGATGAGCCTACTTCAGCTCTTGACCCTGAGATGGTAGGTGAGGTTCTTTCTCTCATGAAGGAGCTTGCTGATGATGGAATGACAATGGTGGTTGTAACTCACGAGATGGGCTTCGCAAAGGAAGTGGCTGACCGTGTAATGTTCTTTGATGAGCAGGGCATTAAGGAAGAGGGAACTCCCGCAGAGATTTTCAACTTCCCACAGAGCCAGAGATTAAAGGATTTTCTTTCAAAAGTGTTATAAAATATGCCTTCCCCTTGAGGGTTGAGACAATGCTTAAGCGTTGTCTCAACCCTGGCGAAGGGGAAGGTGCCCGTAAGGGCGGATGAGGTGGTCTTATTCTAAAATGAGTAAGACTTTTTTTTATCCCCTAAAAGAGTATAATAGATTTCAGTAATTTGTATTTAGGAGACAATGTGATGGAATCTACACTTAGACGTACTTGGGCGGAAATCAATTTAGACGCCATAGCATATAATTATAGAAAAATAAGAGAAAAGATTGGTCCTGAGGTGAAGTTTCTTGGAGTGGTAAAGGCTGATGCTTACGGCCACGGAAGTATTCAGGTGGGACATCTTTTGGAGGATATCGGAGCGGATTATTTAGCAGTAAGCTCCGCAGATGAAGCCCTTGAACTTCGTATAAACGGAATTAAGATGCCTATTCTAATCCTTGGACATACACCAAAGGAGCAGGTGGCTCGCCTTATTGAGTACGATATCACTCAGGCTATTACCTGCAAGGCTAAGGCAGTTGAATTTAGCGAAGAGGCTGTAAAATGTGGTGGCACCCTTAAGGTTCACATTAAGGTAGACACTGGAATGTCCCGCTTGGGTTATCTTTGTGACAACGGATATTTTGACACTGGTGTTGAGGGAATCGTTGAGGCCTGCAATATGCCGGGACTTTCTGCTGAGGGTATCTTTACTCACTTCGCAGAGGCGGATGAGCATGGTGAAGAAAACGATAATTACACCAAGCATCAGTTTGAGCTTTTCATGGATGTAATCAATGCGGTGGAGGAGAAGCTTGGCAGAAAGTTTAAGCTGAGGCATTGTGCCAATACTGGTGCCACAGTTCGCTTCCCAAAGACTTACCTTGATATGGTTCGTCCGGGACTTCTTCTCTATGGATATGGCGAGTTTGCCCGCGAAATGGGACTTAAGCCAGCCATGACTATGAAGACCACAGTCAGCACTATCAAGATTTATCCTGCTGGAAATGCTATCAGCTATGGAGGAGTTTTTGTCACAGACAAGACTACACGAATCGGTGTACTCCCATATGGCTATGCAGACGGTTTCCTTCGCAGTCTTTCCAATAAATGTAGCCTCTACACCAAGGAGGGCCCAGCTAAACTTCGTGGAAAAATCTGTATGGATATGTGCATGATAGATATTACAGATATGCCTACTGTAGATGTTGGAAGTGAGGTTGAAATCTTCGGAGAAAAGAATTCAATTGATGAATTGGCAGAGGCTGCCGGAACAATCCCATATGAGTTGACCTGTGCGGTTAGCAAGCGTGTACCACGTATTTACTACCGCGATGGAAAAGCAATAGAAAAGGAATTGATGCTACGTATGTAGTATCAATTCCTTTCTGCTTTCATTTCCTTTTTATTTTTGTACATAAAGTCGTCTGCACGTTTAAATACATTCTGTACGCAGTTATCGGTGTCTGGATCAAACAGCGTCCATCCAACAGCAGCCGATACCCTTTCCCATGGTTCTAAAGTGGTATCATTGGCTATCTCTTCCATAATATTTTGGAATTCCTGAATTTTCTTCTGACATTCTTTGTAGTCATCATTTTCCAGTATAACTACAAATTCATCACCGCCAATTCTAAAGACAGGAGAGTGGGAGAAATGGTGGCAGACCAAATCACATACTTTCTTGATGGCCATGTTGCCTTTTTCATGACCAAAGTTGTCGTTAATATATTTAAGGTAATTTAGGTCAATCATTGCAATTCCAAATTCTTTGAATTTATCATGCTCCATTCTATATTCAATTTTTTCTACCTCGGTGTCGTAGGCATTCTTGTTTCTAATGCCAGTAAGTGCATCCCTGTTTGCTAAATCGTTTGCCTGGCGGATTCGCTCGTGGGCTTCCAATAATTGCTGATTTTTTTCAATCAGGGTGTGCATGTAATCGCCAATTTCAATAATCATAGTTGAAACCTGCTGTGCCAAATCGGAGATTTCGTCGGTGCCCTTCACATCGTTTGTAATAATGACCGCAAGGGAGGTGTCCTTATGGGTGGTGAAGGCCTGCACATCCTTCTTCAATTGAATCAGACGTGAGACATATTTCTTTTGGAGAATATAGCTCAGAAAGGCTACAAAAATCGCAGAAAGAATAGCCATAATAATAACCAGATTTACACTGTTGTTTATGGCTGTTGCATTAACCTTTTCAACCTCTATATCAGCGCATACCAGTCCCATTTGTTTGCCGTTTACCGAAAGAGGATAGTAGTTGCCATAGGTGTGGCCATATTGATTGTTGAAAATATCGTGGCCGTCGATTTCCTTGCCGGCTTCCCAGGTGTCCCACATGTGAGGATACTTCTCATATGGCTCCTCAATATCCAGATTAAGTTGAAGGAGCTCCTGACCATTTTTGGTACGTTTCTCAGGAATAGAATCAACCACATAGTACATGTGGAAAGGCTCACCTGTAGGCACAATATAATATGTGTACATAGCGCCGAAGCTGTACTTAACTTCTTCAAAAACGTGTAGCCAATACTCGTGTTTGTAGGTTCCATAGAGAATCTGTAAATCCTCTGGCATATCCAGATACTTTACGTCAATGCCCATGGACTGACCAGGATAAGCCTTGTTGAAAGCCTGATAAAATTTAATTTTCGCAGGATGGTAATCACCATCAAAATTAAACGGGATGTCGATTTGATCACCATAGGTGAGCATGATTTCCTGATAAGCAACGAACTCGTCCCCATCTGCGGCCATCATACCGGCTAGATATTTGACGATTTCATTTAAATCCTGCTCACTTTCCATGGTGTAGATTCTGGATTGAGACCAATAACTACTAAGCCCTGTCATTATAATAATTGACAGGACTAAAATTAGAAAAAAAGAATAAAGTTGTTTGCTCAAACTCGACCTACTTAACATAGGTGTAGTTTATCACCAAAATATGTAAATTTGGTTAAAATTAGAATGGAAGAGGATTATTTTTCTCCTTAATAATTCGGTAAACTCCAACTAGACTAGTTACAAAGGAGAAGCAGTCAAAGGCGAACACTGTCCAGTTGCTTAAGATAAAGTCGTAGGTTCCAAAGCAGATGATACTTCCGATACAGCCAAGCTTAATCACAAGATCCTTTTTAGAGCTAAGGGTGATAGTGATAAGGGTTGCAGCCAAAAATGGAAGCCAATCCATAATGCCGAGGACACCAGCCTTCTGTGGAAGCCATGAGAACCACACATTGTACAGAGAAATGTAAGTGATTATTCCCTGTAAAATAATGAAGAACACCTTCAAAGGAGTGTTTAAATTCCATTTAAGGCAGATTGTGTTTCTCACAAGGCTTACAAGATTTCCTACAACTGCAGAGATACCACCGATGCAGGCGTATGATATTGCAAATAAAATAAACTGGACATTCTGTGCCAGTAGCATGTTACGTTTCTTTTTAAGAAAACCAATTCCTACCATAAGGATACATGCTAGGATGGCAAAAATCTGACTGATAATAAATAAATTCATAATTAAATACCTCATTGTAATGTTAATACAAAACGCAGAAATATATAATAATCTATAGGAAAAAATATTTAAAGTTTTTATTGAAAAACAGTTAATTTACCTCTTTAAACTGCTAAAGAATTAGGGTAGAATAATATGAAATTATACATGGAGGACATTTAAGAATGGGTAAAGTATTTCGCTTTCACAAAGATGTAGATACTGATCAGATTATCGCTTCTCAGTACCTACTATTTCCTACAATCGACGAGATGAAGGAGCACACCTTTGAGTCCCTAAATTCTGATTTTGCATCACAGGTTAAGCCTGGCGATTTTGTAGTTGCAGATGAGAATTTCGGTTGCGGTTCATCAAGGGAGCAGGCTCCAAGCGTGCTAAAAGCACTAGGAGTGAAGGCTGTAATTGCAAAATCCTTTGCTCGTATTTTCTATAGAAATTCGATTAATATTGGCATGCCTGTTATCGTCAGTAAGGAGCTTTATGATGTGGTTAAGGATGGCGACGAAATGGAGCTAGATTTGTCTGCCGGTGTTATCACAGTAGGAGACAAGCAGTACACCTGCACAAAGCTACCGGAAAAGATGCAGGAAATCTTGGACCAGGGTGGACTCATAGCTTCGTTAAATAACTAGGATTAGGAGATTAATTATGGGAATGACAATGGCTGAAAAGATTATCGCCGCAGCAGCTGGCAAAGAGAGCTGTAAGGCTGGCGATATCGAGACAGTAACTTTAGATAGATTAATGAGTAACGATGGTACAACTCATCTTACTATTGATATGTACAACAACCTTAAGAATCCACACATTGCCGATGTGGATAAGCTGGTTTGGATAGTGGATCACAATATCCCGGCAGACAGCCCAAAGACTGCGGCCAGCCACAAAAAGATGCGTGACTTCGCAAAGGAGCACGGCATCACTTATTATGAGGGCGAGGGTGTTTGCCACCAGGTGATGATGGAAAACCATGTACGTCCAGGTGAATTGATTTTTGGCGCAGATTCTCACACTTGTGCTTATGGAGCCCTTGGCGCTTTTGGAACAGGTGTAGGTTGCACAGATTATTTATATGCAATGGTTACTGGTACATCATGGTTACTTGTTCCAGAGACCATTAGATTTAATCTTCATGGCTCATTTAAGCCAGGAGTTTATGCAAGGGATTTAATTCTCACTATCATAGGTAGAATTTCAGCAAACGGTGCCAATTATAAGGCTATGGAGTTTGCAGGGGAGGGCTTAAGCAACCTTTCTGTGGCAGATAGAATTGCCATCTGCAACCTTTGTGTTGAGGCCGGTGCCAAGACAGCCCTTATGGAAGTGGATGATGTGGCTATGGATTACCTCAAGGCTCATGGGCGCGAGCCAAAGGCACTTTTCAAGTCAGACGAAGATGCTGTTTTCTCAGAGGTTTACGATATTGATTTATCAGAGATTGAGCCAATCGTGGCAAAGCCTCATTTTGTAGACAACGTTGTACCAGCTAAGGAGTGTGAAGGCGTGAAAATCGATGAAGCCTTCCTCGGCAGCTGTAACAATGGACGTATCGAAGATTTACGTGTGGGTGCTGCTGTTATTAAAGGAAAGCACGTTGCTGAAAAGGTGAGATTCCTTGTAGTTCCTGCCAGTCGCGCTGTTTACAAGCAGGCTCTTAAGGAAGGACTTCTGGATATCTTTATGGAAGCCGGCGCAATGGTTATGAATCCAAACTGCTCAGTTTGCTGGGGAGCTTGCCAGGGCGTAATCGGCGAGGGAGAGACTCTTATTTCTACAGGTACACGTAATTTCAAGGGTCGTGCAGGTCATAAGGATTCCTTTGTATATCTGGCAAGTGCAGCCACAGTTACTGCATCAGCAATCAAGGGATTCATCACTACAGCAGAAGAGGTATAAGCATGTTTGAAGCAAAAATTTGGAAACTTGGAGACGACATAGATACAGATATTATTCTTCCTACTGAATACCTTGCCTACGAGACAGTTCAGGAGATGAAGCCATATGCTTTTTCTCCACTGCGTCCGGATTTGGCCAGCAAGATTCAGCCGGGAGACATGATTGTAGCAGGACACAATTTCGGCTGTGGCTCTTCCAGAGAGCAGGCTCCTGAGGTGGTTAAGGCACTTGGAGTGTCTTGTATAGTAGCAAAATCCTACGCCAGAATTTTCTTTAGAAATGCCATCAACAACGGTCTGCTACTTATCGAACAGCCAGACCTTTATGATGAGATTTCAGAGGGAGATATGGCTTCAGTGGAGCCTGGCAAGGAGATTATTGTTAATGGAAAATCTTATCCTATCGCCAGCTTGCCAGACAATCTCACAGAGATTTTAGAGGCAGGAGGCCTTGTAAAGGCAATGAGAAAGCGCAACGGATTAGATTAGTTTTGGGAGCTGAAAATGGGACACACACTTATTGAAAAAATAATAGGAAAAAAGGTGGGCCACGAGGTTACACCTGGAGATATAGTCACTGTAGATGTGGACTGGTGCATGATTGACGACATCATGGTTCCTTTTGCAGTGCAGAAGTTTGAGGAGATGGGCTTTTCAAAGGTTTATGACCCTGAAAAGGTAGTGCTTATCTACGATCATTTCCTGCCTGCTACACAGGTGGACGACAGCAGACACTTCAGAGCTGGAGATGAGTTCGCTGATAAATATGGAATCAAGCACGTTCATCGCACCGATGGAATTTGCCATCAGCTTATGACCGAGGCTGGCTATGTTAAGCCTGGTGATATTGCCTTTGGTACAGACAGTCACACTGTTACTTATGGTTGCGTAGGTGCTTTTGCCACCGGTATCGGCTACACAGAGATGGCTGGAATTCTTGGCACAGGTCAGCTTTGGATTAAGGTACCTGAGACTATCAAGGTTGTCATCGATGGCACTTTACCGGGAAATGTTACATCAAAGGATATTATTCTTAGAATTATTGGTGATTTGACCGCTTCGGGCGCTACCTATCAGGCTCTTGAGTTTACAGGAAGCACGGTAGATGCCATGAGCGTTGCCAGCAGAATGACTATGTCAAATATGTCTGTTGAGGCTGGCGCTAAGTGCGGACTTTTTGCACCAGATGAAAAGACCTGCGATTATTGCAGGATTCCTTTTGATGATTCTGTTAAGGAATTACACGGGGATGATAATGCAAATTATTCTCAGATTTTGAGATATAGAGCAGAGGATTTTGTGCCTGTTTGCGCTTGCCCATCACTTGTGGATAATATCAAGCCAGTTTCAGAGCTTAAGGGAACAAAGGTAAATCAGGTTTTCCTTGGTTCTTGTACAAATGGAAGATTAGAGGATT
>JAEEGL012577921.1_pt1 | contig 14710 bp, 14 predicted proteins | sample 9134231 | NCBI WGS metagenome assembly JAEEGL01 (sample SAMN16246548, study PRJNA631951) | gut metagenome | biome: gut microbiome; feature: rumen; material: fiber-attached | host: Bos | place: Iran: Karaj | collected 2018-10 | reverse complement strand
TCGACGCCGCGCTTTATCAATTTTAACACGTCGGCGGGAATATCAAGGGCAACGCTTTCGATCGGCGCCTTTGTACTGAGCCTCGGCTTTAACAGCCGGCCTCCGTTTGCTATCGCGGCATAGGCCCGGAGCACCTGAAGAGGCGTCATAAGCACATATCCCTGTCCTATCGAATAGTTGACGGTATCACCGCCGTACCAGTTTTCCTTTATCCTTCTTTTTTTCCATTCCGGGCCGGCAAGCGTCCCGGAAGATTCTCCGACTATATCTATCCCTGTCTTCTGCCCCACCCCGAATTTAGAAGCGGTCCGGATAAGGCCGTTTATGCCCATCTCATTCGACAGTTCATAGAAGTAAACGTCGCAGGAATCACGCAGCGCGGTCACTATGTTCTCGCGCCCGTGTCCGCTGTGCTTCCAGCATCTGAAGCGCTTTCCTCCAAGCTCGAAATATCCCCGGCAGTTGACCGTGGTGTTCCTGTTTGCCACTTTGTTTTCCAGCAGCGCTGAGCCTGTTATGATCTTAAAAGTCGAAGCCGGAGGATAGGCCCCGGATATAGCCCTGTTCATCATCGGACGCTCATGGTGGTCTGTGAGCGCCGCCCATTCCTTACTGCTGATCCCCCAGGTCAGCGGATTGGGGTCGTAGGACGGAGACGAATACATGCAGCGGATGCTGCCGTCATTTACATTCATCGCAATGATGCTGCCTCTGTATCTGCCTATCAGTTCCGACGCATAACGCTGCGCGGCAAGGTCTATGGCAAGCGTCATATCCTCTCCTTTGGACGATCTTACGTAGCTTACATCGCGCAGTTTTCTGCCGCGGGAATCGACTTCTATCACTTCTTCGCCCGCCGCGCCGCGCAGTATCTCCTCATACTCGCCTTCTATGCCGTTCTTGCCGATGATGTCCCCGCCGCGGTAGACGCCGGGATCCTTCGTTTCCAGTTCTTCCTTTGTGATCTCCGCGACATAGCCCACTATATGAGCCGCGTACTGCGCGGCCGGGTAGCTGCGTTTCCATACAGGCGTCGGAAAGAGTATATGGCGGAAATCCTTGTCCATGACCATTTCCGCCACCTGTGCGAGAGTGAGGTTAGTCGCCACGGTTATTGAACGGTATGGCGCCGAATACTGATTTGAGACCGTCTCCCTGAACTTCTCCTCGGTCATCGGTATGCCTCTGCGGTTAAGCAGTTCGGTGACCTTTCTGACATTTTCTTCCTTCTGAAGATCCACAGGGTAGCCGTTGATATTGAATGTGCGTACGTTGACGGCAAGCGGCGCTCCGTTGATATCCACGATGCTGCCGCGCGGCGGCAGCATACGAAGGATCCTCAGCCTGTTCTGGGAGGCAAGCTTTACATATGTGTCTCCGTTTGCCACCTGAAAATAAAAGAGGCCGGCGGCAAGCAATATAAAAGATACCGCAAGCGCGCCCTGCAGAAAGCGGATGCGCCTCATAGTATCAAACTTTGAATACTTCTGCTCAGCCATCTCTTTCCGATACCCTGCCGTAAAGCAGGGTGAATATGATAATTACCGGAACCGCTATAAGCTGCTGCACGATGAACTGGCGCAGCGCGCTCTGGCTCGGCATCGCCCAGAAAAAGCAGTGTGTCAGAGCGTACAGCAGCTGGCAGGCAGCCGAAATGAACATAAAAGCGACCGGGGTCCGCCCGATGGCCGGCAGTTTCTGCCACATAATACAGGCTGCTCCCACAAGACCGCAGCCGACGGCCGAAGTGAACCCCGGCAGGTTCGTCCACCGCAGATCCCACAGCAGACCGCCGATAAAGGCCGCCCAGATGAGCTTTGACTGATCGTCTCTTGTCTTCCATGGAAGAAGCGCAAGAAAGAGTATCGTAAGCAGAAATACATCCGGTATCATGCAGATACCCATCAGAATAAGCTGTACAAGATCCTGCAGCAGCCAGATAAGCGAAAGAAATATCATTTCTGTGCGCCCCCTCCGGACGGCACAAATACTTCGACGCTGTAAAGCTGGGTCAAGTGAGCGCCCGCGGCAAGACGCAGCTCCCTGTAGCCTTCCTTCTCTTCACCGGTACCGATTATCGTGCCTATTGAAAGTCCCGGAGGGATTATATCGTTCATCAGCGACGTTGAGACGCTCATGCCGCGTTTTACGTTGCGTTCATCGGGAACATACAGCAGCCGCAGATGTCCTTTGCCGTCACCGGCCACTACGCCGAGATCTCTGGTCTGGTCGACTGCTGCTGCTATAAGGAATGAAGATGAGGTGATCAGCTCGACCCATGAGGAGTGTCCCGAAGTACGGACGACACGCCCGACCAGAAAACCCTCAGATGAGACCGCCGCGCCGTCGCGCACTCCGTCCTGACTGCCTTTGTCTATGCGGAGCTCCTGCCACCAATCCTGCGGATAGCGAAGCGTGACCACGGCGCTGATATAGGCGCCTGTCGCCTGCGGCACATTGACACCCGCACGCTGCAGAGCCTCTTCCAGCGCAAGGTTTTTAAGTTCGAGACGCTCAACGCGCTCATTAAGGTTTGCCCTTTCAAGCACCCAGTTGCCGCTGAGCTTTATGATATTGCGCAGAGCAAGCGCGGGCTTCTCGGTATAAGAAAGAACTACGTTGATAAGCTCGACCGCTGTCAATTTAGCAGCGGGAAGCCTTGAAGAAAGAACGAGGAGCACCGCTCCGGCAAGAACCGCGATAAAGGAGTGAAGCCACGGCCTGCTCTCGCGGAATAGGGCGCGCATTACTCCCCCTAAGCGTCCTGTCTTTCCCCAGTCACAGAGGTGCCGTGCATATCGCGCGGCATCTCAAGCATCTTGCCCAGCCCCAGCGCTACGGAATAGACAGGCTGGTCGGCGATATGCACCGGGACGTTCAGCGCGTCGGCAAAACGGATATTAAGGCCGCGCAGGTTTGCGGTGCCGCCTGAGAGCATTATCCCCTGATCCACGATATCCCTGACAAGCTCCGGAGGAGTGCGTTCAAGAGTCGAGTGGATGGTATCCTCTATCTGCTTGATTATAGGCTCCATTGCTTCCCTTACCTCTTCCGAACCTATGCTTACGACGCGCGGAAGCCCGTTCAGCAGGTCTCTTCCTTTTACGTCCATCCTGAGCTCCTGCTCAAGAGGTATCACGGAACCTATAGCCATCTTGATCTCTTCGGCGGTGCTTTCACCTATCGCAAGCGTGTAATTCTGCCTAAGCAGAGAAACAATAGCTTCGTCAAGCGCTTCGCCGGCCACTCTTACGGACTGGTTTATAACGATGCCGCCAAGGGAAATGACCGCGACCTCGCAGGTGCCGCCTCCCATATTGACGATCATCGTTCCGCGCGCTTCGTCTATCGGCAGGCCTATCCCCATAGCGGCTGCAAGCGGCTCTTCAACTACAAAAGCCTCTTTGGCGCCGGCGGCGAGCGTCACCTCGACGACAGCGCGCTTTTCTACCTCAGTGACGGCGGCAGGCACGCAGACCGCGACTCTCGGGCGTGAGAATATGCCGCCCTGCGAAGAAGCCTGGGCCATATAATGACGAATCATATAGCGGGTCATGTCAAAATCGGCTATAACTCCGTACGAGAGCGGCTTAAGGGTCATAATGCCCTGAGGGGTGCGCCCTATCATTCTCTTGGCTGCGGAACCAAACGCTATTATCTCCTTTTGCCCTTTCCGGCCGCGCTTGCGCACCGCCACGACAGAGGGTTCGTCTATTACCACGCCTTTTGACTTTATATAGATAACGGTGTTCACAGTGCCTATATCTATCCCAATGCACTGTCTGAAGGGGTTCGGTCTGAAGTTAAACAACTAAAACACCAGCTTTCAGTTTTTTAGGCATCATCCGGATTTATTATCCTGCGCAGACGCTCATTTTTTATCATTTTTGCCGAAGAGCCGCTTCCGTTACAGGGAAGAGCTTTCCTCCGGCGGCTATATAGTGCCCTTTAAGCTCCATGTCCAGCACGGACAGCCCGCGCCGCACATGTTCGGTCAGCGAAATGTCTTCGCTGCTCGGAGATATGCAGCCGTCAGGGTGGTTATGAAGCAGCACGACCTTCGCGGCCGAAAGCCTGGCTGCCTGACGGTAAAGATACGGCAGATCCAGAAAAGCGCCTGAAAGCCCTCCGTAGGATATAACGGCTTCTCCGATAAAATTTTCCCTGACGTCGAGAAAAAACGCAAATATGCATTCGCGTTCCATATATCTCGTTTCGACAGCCTTCGCTTCCAGCTGCGCGCGCCAGTCTGTTTCCGAGGGGGTCTCTGCAAGCGACATTCTCTTCCCGAGCTCAAGAGCCGCTGCAAGCGACGCCGCCTTGGCTTTCTTAAGTCCCTTTTCCTGCATAAGCTCAGCTGTAGTGGCACGTGCTAGACCTTCAAGTCCGCCCATCCTGACTATCAGATTCCGGGACATCTCCACAACGTCTTCGCCGGTCCTGCCCGTCCTTAATAATACAGCAACAAGTTCGGCGAGCGAAAGAGACGCAGGGCCGTGCGCCAGTAATTTTTCGCGAGGCTTCTCCGCGGAGGGGAGGCTTGCAAAATCCATATGGCTTAATGCGGCCAGTAAGGGTTGTACATTTTTTCTGCGCCTATCGTAGTCTCCGGCCCGTGCCCCGGGAATACCCTTGTTTCATTCGGGAAAACGGCAAGCTTCTTAAGAGATTCTATAAGCGTATCCTCGTCGCCTCCGGGCAGGTCGCTCCTGCCTATCGAACGTGCGAACAGGGTATCTCCGGAAATAAGGATCTTTTCATCCCCGTCGGAGACCAGGACGCAGATGCCTCCGAGCGTATGTCCCGGCGTATGTATTATATCAAGAGTCATCCTGCCGACTTTCAGCCTGTCGCCGTCATGCAGTATCTTTTCCGCCGCGGTGCTTTTGATCTCCGCGCCGATGCAGAGCGAAAGGTTTTTGGCGGGGCTTGTGATGCATGCGGCGTCTTCCTCGTGTATAGCAACTCCTTCATCCGCGATGCCGCGAAGCATATCAACGCCGCCTATATGGTCCGCATGGCCGTGCGTGATGACGAGCAAATGCACCTTTATATCCTTGCTGCGCACGTAGTCGATGACATCCTGCGCCGGTCCCCCGGGATCGACCACAAAGCCGTCGCGGTTCTCATCCCAGATCAGATAGCAGTTTGTCCATAAAGTACCGAGAGGAAATCTTTTTATCTCCATTACACTCACTCCTTAGTGTCTATCATCAGAGTAACCGGGCCGTCATTCCGGATATCGACGAGCATTTCTGTCTGAAAGCGCCCCTGTTCCGTGTGTACGCCGGTCTTCTTCACAGCTTCGATAAATTTAAGATACATTTCTTCCGCAAAATCCGGAGGTGCGGCCTTGACCCACGAAGGCCTGCGCCCTTTCCTGCAGTCTCCGCAGAGCGTGAACTGCGAGACCACAAGCAGCTCGCCGCCCACGTCTTTGACGGAAAGATTCATTTTACCGTCCGCGTCGTCGAATATCCGCAGGTTGACTATCTTCTCTGCGAGCCAGTCTATATCTTTCTGCGTATCGTCACCCACGGCGCATACGAACACCGTTATTCCGTGCCCTATCTCCCCTACTGCGGCGCCGCCGACAGATACCTTTGAAGATATTACTCTCTGCAGAAGAGCCCTCATCCTACTCTCTTTCAACCTCCAGCACTCCGGAAATATTATTGAGTTTAGCCATGATCCTGTAAAGATGCTCCAGATCTTTTACCTGAAAATCCGCTACGATTCGGGAGCTTGTGTTGTGGATAACGCGTGAGACAAGGCCGTCCATCTGGGCCGTAGTCTGAACTATGTCGGCCAGAAGCGAAGGCTTTTCCACACCTTCGATCCTTACGCGGGCAGTGTAGCGAGTATCTTTCGGTTTTCCCCAGTATACCTGAACACGTTTTGCAGCATCGCTTTTTTCAAGATTCGGGCATTCCCTGCGGTGTACTGAAATTCCGCGGTTCTGCGTAACAAAGCCGGCTATCCCGTCTCCGGGTATAGGCTTGCAGCAGTGTGCAAGAGTGACCAGAACTCCGGGCAGCCCGTTTACTATGACCTCTGAATCAGCCTCTTTTCTGGGCTGAGCCGAAGCCGTTTCTTCTGCTATATCAGGCTGGGCCTTCAGCGCATCCGGCGAGATGCGCCCGAAAATGCCCGACGCGGAATGGCTGCCTGCGCCTACTGCGATTATAAGATCATCAAGGCCGGTATAGCCTAATTCGCGCGCGATATGTGAGAGCCGCGAATTAAACGGCGCAAGCGACGTCCCGCTGTCCGGGAAGCGCTTTGCAGCCTCTCTTTCCAGCAGCTCACGGCCGTGCGCCAGCTTCTCTTCGCGGCCAAGATTTTCCTGCTGGCGGAACCATGCCCTTATCTTGTTGCGCGCGCGGCTCGATTTTGCGATCTTAAGCCAGTCGCGCGAGGGCTTCCCCTGAGGAGATGTAAGAATCTTTACTATATTGCCGTCTTTGAGCTCCTGATCAAGAGGGGCGATGCGCCCGTTTATCACGGTGCCGACACAGGTATGCCCCACCTGAGTATGCACCGCATAGGCAAAGTCGATGGACGTCGATCCCTTAGGTATGCGTACGATCCTTCCCTTCGGCGTGTATACGAATACCTCTTCCGTTAGTACGTCGGTCTTAAGGTTGTCCAGGAAAAGCGTGCCTCCGAAGTCGGGGCTGCTTTCTTTCTGAGGCGCGTCCTCGGAAGCCGCCGCAGTCTGAGCGGAGTCGAGCGCCATGCGTATAAAGTTCAGGCGCTTATCCATCTCATCTATCTTTTTCCCGCCTTCTTTATAGTTCCAGTGAGCGGCGATGCCGTACTCTGCCAGCACGTTCATCTCCTCGGTGCGTATCTGGATCTCCAGCGGGTCGCCTTCCGGTCCTATCACCGTGGTATGAAGAGACTGGTACTGGTTTCTTTTCGGGTTTGCTATGTAGTCGTCAAACAAGCCGGGAATAGGGCTCCACAGCGTATGTACGATGCCCAGGACCTGATAGCATTCACTTATCGTTTTTACTATCACACGAAGCGCAAGTATGTCATAGAGCTGGTCGAAAGAGAGATTTTTGCGGCGCATCTTGCAGTAAATGCTGTAAATGTGCTTTGACCGCCCCTTGACCGACGCGTTGACGCCCTCTTCTGCCAGTTTATTGCTTAATATGTCCATAGCTTTTTTTACCGCTTCTTCACGGTGAGGAAGCTTTTTGCGGACACGGCGCTTTATATCGTAGTAAGTCTCGGGGTCAAGTATGCAGAACGCAAGATCCTCGAGCTCCCTCTTAATCTGATAAATGCCTAATCTGTGCGCAAGCGGCGCGTAGATCTCAAGTGTTTCCCTGGATATCTTTTCCTGTTTTTCATGCCTGTGCGAAGATATCGTCCGCATATTGTGCAGGCGGTCGGCAAGCTTTATAAATACGACGCGGATATCCTTCGCCATATGGGAAAACATTTTGCGCAGATTTTCAGACTGATATTCTTCTTCCGAATCAAACTGCAGTTTTCCGAGCTTGGTGACGCCATCCACCAGCGTCAGCACTTCTTCGCCGAATTTTTCTTTCAGCTGCTCAGCCGTGACGTCGGTATCCTCGAGCACGTCGTGCATCAGCGCGGCAATAAGCACATCCCGGTCGAATTTCATCCCGGCAAGTATCGCCGCGACAGATACGGTATGTATTATGTACGGTTCGCCTGTATGGCGCCGCTGGTTTCTGTGCGCCAGTGATGCAAATACAAAAGCTTCGCCGAGAAGTTTTGCGTCATCTTTGGGAAGATACTGTGTCGTCTTGCTCCACAACTCCTGCCATGCAAGACGCAGCGAGGGCACGCGCTGATCTTCCGGGATACGCCCCCAGTAGCCTTCCATCAGCGCACGGCTTTCTTTTTCGGCGGCAGGGAAGCCGCCTTTGCCGGCTACTTCTTTTATATGTGCTGAAAGAACGTTTGATGCAGCCTTATTGTCAGTCTTAGGAGATTCCATGAGAAACTACCGCCGTTATCCTGTATCAGCGTATTACCATTTTTTCAAGCACGAACTGCAGCGACGTGACATTGTGCCACGTATCTATCCTCGGTTTGTAGACCCAGCCCTCTATATCCTCTGTGACGCCGAACATCTCGGCGGCGCCGAATGCAAGAAGAGAAGCCGAGCCTGTGTCCACCTTGACATGTTTGCCTGTTTTCCCGAGAGGCAGAACGTTCATTTTGCCGTTGAAGCGGGAATATAACAGAGGGAAGGAGTTCCCCATCCCGAACGGACCCAGCGCACAGGCGTCCGACCATGTGTCTATATCCATATCTTCAGGCTCCCAGTAAAGCAGATCCTCTTTGCAGCAGGCAGGCTTAACGCGAGAGAGCATCTCCTCCAGCATATCCCTGACTTTTTCCCAGTTTTCCGTTTTAACGCTGAAACCTGCCGCCAGACGGTGCCCGCCCCATGTATTGAGCAGCGGAGATATCTGCTTCAACACTCCTACCGCATCCCCGTCTGCCGGCATCCGAAGAGTACCGCGCATGATATCGCCGACCGACGCCACAAGAGCGATCGGGGAGTTGCGCTCACCGCATATCCTGCTTGCGACGCTGCTCAAAACACCTACGGACCATTCGCTGTTGGTGAGCACATACCGGTAGTCGCCGTCGGAAGCGCTGCTTACCTGATCAAGTATCTTTGATGACAGCTCACGCCTTTTTCTGTTTAAGGCAATGAGGCGGCTCACGTTCAGCGCAAGATTTTCACATGGAAAAAGAATATCCTCCGCAAGGTCGGCAAGGTAAAGGCGCCCTGCAGCATTGAGGCAGGGTATGACCTTCATTGCCAGGTCATCGGTATCTACCGAAGCAGGCGTTATACCGAGCTGCTCCATAAGGATGGAGAGCCCCGGTCTTGTATTTGTGCGTATAGACTTAAGCCCTTCGCGGACCAGAACTCTGTTAAGAGGCGAAGCAAGAGAAACGCAGTCAGCGATCGTGGCAAGCGCCACAACGTCAAGCACTCTGAGCAGAGATTCTTCTGTAAGCAGTTCATGCTGCCATATCCAGCACCAGAGCACCGCTGCGGCGCAAAGTTTTTTTGCCGCAGAGTCTCCTGATATCTGAGGATTTATCAGAGAATCGCAGCCGGCCAAAGCACCTTCGACAAGATGGTGGTCAAATACAACAACGGGGATACCGGATGACTTAAGTACCTCTACGGCGGCTGCGTCCTGGGAACCGCAGTCCACGACTATTACAAGGTCGCAGCCGTGCTTCGCTATCACTTCGGCGACATTTTTATGGAATCCGTATCCCTGATTAAATCTGTGCGGAATAAAATAGCGCACATGAGAGCCGCGGGCGATAACAAGTTCTATCGCCACGGCGGTCGCCGCTATGCCGTCAACGTCATAATCTCCGTATACTATGACTTTGGAAGAAGGGGTCAGGCCCTTTATCAGTTCGGCCGCTCTGTCTCCCTTTTCTCCCAGGTCAAGCGCCTCAAGCAGATGCGGCATCGAAGGCGCAAGCCAGCTGCCAACCTCTTCCTGAGCTGTATCGGCGGTCACGCCCCTCATCTCAAGAAGGGAAGCTTGAATCGGAGAGCAGTTGAACTTCGCTGCGATCTCGTCAGATACCCCGGATCTCCTGTATATATTAAGAGATTCCTTCGTACAGCGGACGACCAATGTTACTCCAACGGCTCGCTTTCGCTGCTTTCCGGTTCCGCTGTGCTCTCAGCGGCTGCTGCCTGGCTGTGTGCCAGCGAATCGATTATGGCTTTCTTCTCTCTTTCCAGAGCTTCGATCTTTTCGTCCCTGGCCTTTATCTCCTTCTTCAGCTTCGAGCGTACCTCAAATACCGAGAAGAGTGAAAAAAACCACATGATGGCGGCGCCGGTGGAAAAGAGCACTACTTCCCAGACACCCTGCGGGAAGACCTTTTCAAATATAAGGAAACGTACGGTCACGTCGTCAATATTCTGAAAAGCAAACAGAGCCGAAAGGAACATCGTCAGTACGATAGCAAGAATGTAACTTTTCAAGCAAATCCCCCCATAAGCGAAAGCCTCGCATATTCTTCTGCATATACCGTAATATCATACAACATAAAATAAAAAAAATCTCTCCTGAGGGGCAGGAGAGATTCTGATATCGAGAGCGCTCTGTTATTAAAACTTCGGTGAGCGCTTATACCATTCGACCAGAAGCGAACTGGCGATATATATCGAACTGTATGTACCGACAAGGATGCCGACGAGGAACGCGAAAGCGAAGTTGCTGATGACCTCGCCGCCGAAGATGAACATTGCGATAACGGGAAGCAGCGTCGTCAGCGACGTATTGATAGTACGCGACAGCGTCTGGTTCACCGAAGTGTTGACAAGGTTCTCTATGCCCATGCTGCGCACGCTTCCCCAGTTTTCGCGGATACGGTCAAGGACGACTATCGAGTCGTTGAGCGAATAACCGGCAACTGTGAGGGCGGCGGCTATGAATGTCACCGAGATCTCCTTGCCCGTCAGGCTGTAGGCGCCGAGCATCAGGATAACGTCATGCACAAGCGCCGCGACCGCAGCCGCTCCGAAGCGGAAACGGAAACGGTAAGCCATATAGAGAAGTATGCCGGCAAGCGCGATAATGAGCGAATAGGCAGCCTGCGAACGAAGTTCCTTTCCGACGACAGGGCCGATCTTCTCGACGCGGAGGATCTTGTAGCTGCCCACGTCTGACGAAAGCGCGGCAAGCACATCCTTTCGCACCTGATCTTCCTGCGCCTGAAAACGAAGCATCACGTCGTCATCGGCGAACGCCTGTATCGTCGCATTGCCCTGCCCGATCCTGGAAAGGGCCGAGCGTACATTGGCAATATCGACAGGCTTGTCGAATTTTACCTGCAGCACAAGTCCGCCGGTAAAATCAACACCGAGATTAAGTCCCTTCGTGAACAGGAGGGCAGCCGAGGCGATGATGCACAAAATGCTTATGCTTACCAGTATCTTCCTGTATTTCATAAACGGGAAATTGAATTTTGAAGCGTCAAAGGTAGCCATTTTTCATTGCCTCGTTTCTAAAGGTTAGTGTTTTTGCGGGCGGAAAGCAGTATGCCCAGCAGCGTCCGCGTTACGACCGTGTTGCAGAAGACAGACGCAACCACACCAACGCTAAGTGTTACAGCAAATCCGCGAATAGGACCGCTGCCGAAGTAGAAAAGGATCGCGGCCGCTATAAGCGTTGTGATATTTGAGTCGAGTATTACGACCAACGCTTTGCGGAAGCCCGCGTCAAGAGCCGCCATTATCGTTTTTCCGGAACGGAATTCCTCTTTCATTCTTTCATATATGAGTATGTTGCCGTCGACCGCCATGCCTATCGTCAGCACCATACCTCCGATGCCCGGCAGCGTAAGCGTCGATTTAAGCGCTATAACAGCGGCTACTACAAGCAGCATCGCAACAGCAAGAGCTATGTCGGCAGCAATGCCGAGAAGTCCGTAGTAGACCACCATGAATATCACGACAAGCCCCGCGCCTATCAGTCCGGCTTTTACGCCGTCATGTATCGAGTCTGCTCCGAGGGACGGCCCGATGGAACGGTTTTCAAGCACTTCGACCTCAACGGGCAGAGCTCCTGCGCGAAGCATGATAGCCAGGCGGTTGGCCTCTTCTGTAGTGAAGTTGCCTGTGATCTGCGCTTCTCCGCCGGATATGCGCTGCTGTACGACAGGCGCCGATATAACGACGTCATCGAGCACGATGGCGATCTGCTTCTGTATATTCGCGGCAGTGGCTTCGTCGAAAAGCTTGGCGCCGTCCTGATTGAACTTCAGCGATACGGCGGCCTTGCCGAACTGGTCGAATGTGGTCTCGGCTTTCGTAAGATCGCCTCCGCCTACATACATCTTGCCCAGCAGATAGGCGCTTCCGTTCTCGCTTCTGGAAACTGTCATATCGGAATTGGCTTTTACGGCCTCTTCCATCTGCTTTACGTATTCATCGACTTCAGCCTTTGCGGCATTCCAGCGTTCTTCCGCTTCCTTGAACTGTTCGTCGCTGTCATAATTTGCCCTCACCGGCATGGCCGGCACTCTGGGAGATTCACCGAGCACCTGGCGGAACTGGAGCACCGCCGTGCGTCCGATCAGATCAAGGGCCGCTTCGGGATCTTCAACGCCGGGAAGATCTACCGCTATCCTGTCTTCGCCTTCGCGCTGGATAACAGGTTCCGTGATCCCGTACTGGTCAATACGCGAGCGCAGAACGACAAGCAGTCTTTCAAGGCTGTCGGCCGTAAGCGGACTTTCGGGTGTGTCTTTTGCTTTAAGGATGATATGGACTCCGCCTCTTAAGTCAAGACCGAGACGTATTCTGCCCTTTATCGGAAATGCCGTCACAGCTGCGATAATAATGACGGCGACGACTGCTGCGAGCCGCCATTTGTCTCTTTTTAACATTTAATGCGCCTCCCCGCAAAGAAAAAGGAGTGAGCCAATGGCCCTCTCCGCAAAATCAATTAGCCGGACCGTAAAGGCTATGCTTTTTCTTCGCTGTCAGGGACTGCTTCTTCAGGTACAGCTTCCTCTGAAACAGGTTCCTCTTCGCGGACAGGCTCACCGGCAGGAAGTTCTTCCTTTTTCGACTTCTTTTTTTTCGGCTGCTGCGGTGCGCTGCTCATATCGCTTTTCTTCATCGATATCGAACTCTTGAGGATGCGCACTTTAACACCTTCGTCCAGTTCGATAAGATAGCTGTCGTCGAGAACCTCACGGACAACGCCGAAGAAACCGCCGGCTGTTATAACGGTGTCACCCTTGCTTATACTTGCAAGCATATCATCGTGAGCTTTCTGCTTTTTCTTCTGCGGCCTGATGATCATAAAGTAGAAGATCGCCGCAAACATTGCCAGAGGCAACAACATACCTGTTAAACTGCCCTGCTGTCCACCCAAAGAAATTCCTCCTTACGATACACACAGTACTTTATGCCTTTTACGGGCATACTGAGCTATTTTATCATGACATTATATACTATGGCTATCAATTAGACTATATTAATTTGCCGGCCGGCTGGAAATTGTTTTTCTCGCGCTCCTTGAGGAAGAAAAGAAGCTTTTCAAGCTCAACGAATATGTCCACCCTGTAGAAAAGTATATTATCCGGAACGATCACAGTTGCCGGAGTAAAGGCAAGGATCCCCTTCAGCGTTGAAGAGCGCACAGCTTCGTCGACGCAGCTCTGCGCCGCGGAAGCCGGGACCGCAAGCAGGAGGACTTCAATATTGCGCTCCTCCATCACCTTTGCGATGTTATCGGAGTGGAAGCAGTCAACGCCCATTATCTTTTTGCCGACTTTTTCCGGATCCACATCAAACAGGGCTTCAACATTGAATTTATAGCTCTTGAAAGCAGCGTGCCCCATCAAAGCCGCGCCAAGATTTCCGACGCCGGCAAGAGCAACGCGCCAGACACGCGGAGAAGCCAGGATATTCTCGATATGAGTGCACAGGCGGTTGACATGATAGCCGACCCCGCGCTTTCCTATCTCACCGAAATAGGAAAGATCCTTGCGTACCTGGCTTGCCTTGATGCCTAAGATCTCGCCGATCTGCAGCGAAGAAACGACCTTCCGCCCCTCATCCTTCATGGAGGACATGAGCCTGTAATACTGTATCAGTCTTTCAACGGTCGGTTCGGCAACCTTCATATGTTTTCATCCTCCGGCGCATCCGTGCTGCGGCTTCGTTTGTCAAAGAAACTGAAATTACTGCATTTTGTGACAGATGCGTAAAACAACGTTTTTTCTCCTTTCAGGAAAAAGAGAGCGAATATTACCAGGGCTTTATATCCGGCTCCGCCTTTTTGTCGCTTATCGCTTCACAGGCTGCGGCACCGCGTTTAAGAGCGCTTTCGTCCGCATTCAGCACCTTTACCGTAAGTATATGTCTCGGATACGCTATTTCTATCGTATCGTTCTCCCTTACTTCCGACGACTGCTTGCACACGCGCCCGTTAATGCGCACTGCGCCTATCTCAGCCATTTCCTGAGCTGCAGTCCTGCGCTTCACCAGACGGGAAAGCTTTAAAAACTTATCCAGTCTCACCGCCGCACCCCGTTCTTAATAAAAAAGTATAAAACCAAAACTTTATTTGTGCAATAAATTACAAACAGTTCGAAACGGCGGTTCGGACACCCCGCCGTTTCGAGAGCTCATTCGATAAAGTCCTTCAGTTTTTTGCTGCGGCTCGGATGTCTCAGCTTGCGCAGCGCTTTTGCCTCTATCTGCCTTATGCGTTCGCGTGTGACGCCAAAGCGCCTCCCGACCTCTTCGAGCGTATGCGCGTGACCGTCTTCAAGCCCGAAGCGCAGGCGAAGCACCTCGCGCTCCCTGTCGGTCAGGTCGTCAAGCATCTCGTCAAGCTGCTCGCGCAGTATCTGGCTTGCCGCGGCTTCCTCCGGACTCGGAAGATCCTTGTCTTCGAGGAAGTCACCAAGCTGACTGTCCTCTTCCTCCCCGATAGGCGTTTCAAGCGATACGGGTTCCTGCGCTATGCGCTGTATCTCCTCCACCCTGTTAGGGTCGACTTCCATATTCCTCGCGATCTCTTCCGCCGTCGGTTCGCGCCCGAGACGCTGAACGAGCTGACGCGAGACGCGTATAAGCTTGTTTATCGTCTCCACCATATGCACCGGTATACGTATCGTGCGGGCCTGGTCTGCTATCGCGCGCGTGATGGCC
>JAEEGL012157861.1_pt1 | contig 14710 bp, 12 predicted proteins | sample 9134231 | NCBI WGS metagenome assembly JAEEGL01 (sample SAMN16246548, study PRJNA631951) | gut metagenome | biome: gut microbiome; feature: rumen; material: fiber-attached | host: Bos | place: Iran: Karaj | collected 2018-10 | reverse complement strand
GAAAGCTTTCTGCGCCTGCGTCGCCGCTGGACCGGACCGGCACGTGACGGCAGCGAATGAAGGAGCGGCGGTCGCCTTGGCGGCCGGCCATTATTTGGCCTCGGGCCGCCCCGGCCTGGTGTATATGCAAAACTCCGGGGAGGGAAATGCCGTGAATCCGCTGGCGTCTCTCACAGATCCGGCTGTTTACGGCATTCCCGTCCTGCTGCTGATTGGCTGGCGCGGTCAACCCGGGACCCATGATGAACCCCAGCACGCCAAGCAGGGGAAGATTACCCTTCCGCTTCTGGAAGTCATGGGTATTCCGTACGCCATCCTGGCTCAGGATGCCTCCTTGGCCGTCGAGCAGGTTGACACGGCGCTTACAACCATGCGTGAAACGCGGACTCCTTATGCCTTGGTGGTGGAGAAAGGCACGTTCTCGGCTTTCCCGGGGCTGCAGGATGTTGAGGTTGCATGCATGACCCGGGAAGAAGCCATCCAGGCTGTCGCCGATGCCCTGGGGGAGAAGGATGTCATCGTTTCTACTACCGGCATGGCCAGTCGGGAGCTGTTTGAATGCAGGGAAGGCGCAGGACAGGGTCATGCACGCGATTTCCTGTGTGTCGGGTCCATGGGCCATGCTTCACAGATCGCTTTGGGTATCTCCCTGGATCAGCCCGGGCGGCGTGTCTGGTGCCTGGACGGGGATGGGGCCTGCATCATGCACCTGGGCTCTCTGGCAACAATTTCGGGGGTTGCCGGTCCTAACTTCGTACATGTCCTCCTGAATAACCGTGCGCACGATTCCGTCGGCGGCCAGCCTACGGCCGCCGGTCATATCGACTTTCCCGCAGTTGCCAGGGCCGTGGGGTATCCGGTCGTGCTTCAGGCGGACAGCCTGGAATCCCTTAGGACTGTCCTGAGGAGTCTTCCGGCGAACGGACCTGTTTTCCTGGAAATAAAGGTTCGGAAGGGACACCGGGAGAACCTGGGCCGTCCCACCACTACGCCCGGACAGAATATGTCGGACTTCATGGACTTCTTGAAAAGATGAGTGCACAGCAGGTAATCTTGGAAGGCCTGGAGGGGCTTTCGGCGGCTTTGCAGGGGCGGAAACGGGTCCTGCTGGTGACCGATGCTTCCTTCCCTTTCCTGTCCATCAAGGATGACGTCCTGGCGGCCGTGCGGCCTGCGGCGGTCTTCCGTGACTTCCATTCCAATCCTGTCGATGAGGAGATCCGTGCCGGGCACCTTCTCTTCCGAGAGACCGGGTGCGATGCCCTGGTGGCGGTGGGCGGAGGAAGTGCCATGGACGTGGCCAAATGCATCAAGCTTTCCGAAATAGCCCGGGACGATGCCGCTTGCGGGATCCTGCTCATCGCCATTCCCACCACGGCCGGTACCGGTGCTGAATCCACCGGAAATGCCGTGTATTACCTGAAGGGGGTGAAACAGACGGTGGCCCACCCCTGCATCCGTCCCGATTATGCTTTTTTGGAGCCCTCGGTGCTGGAAACCCTGCCGCTCTATCAGAAGAAATGCACCCTGATGGACGCGCTGTGCCAGGGCATTGAATCATGGTGGTCGGTGGCCGCAACGTCCGAAAGCCGTGTTCATTCGGAACGGGCGATCAAGGGCATCATGGCCCATTGGCGCCGGTATATCTTCGACAATGCCCCGGAAGCAGCCAGGCAGGTGATGTGGGCTGCCAATGACGGAGGCCGGGCCATCCACATCGCCCATACCACGGCGGCGCACGCCATGAGCTACAAACTGGGCTCCCTATTCGGCCTCCCGCACGGGCATGCCGTGGCCGTCTGCCTGCCTGAAATCTGGGAGTATATGCTGCCGCGGGCAGACAGTGCCCTCCAGGCGGTCTTTGCCGATATCGCCTTGGCCATGGGGGCGGCGGACGCCGCGGAAGCGGTGGATATGTTCCGAAGCATGATGGAAGATCTGTCGTTGGAACGCCCCGTCGCGACGGAGGACCGCGAATCTCTCCTGGAGGAGCTGGCGTCTTCCGTCAATCAGACCCGCCTTGCCAATAATCCGGTGCCCCTGGATAAGGATGCGTGTAAATACCTCTACGATAGGATTGTCCGGAAATGAAAGAACTGAAGAAGAAACTCAAGCGCCTGCTGCTTCCTCTCTGGTACCACGGCTTCTGCAAGCCGCGGATTCTCCGGCGTATCCGCCGGCAGGACCGGATAACGGTGGTCTTTTTTACGATGAACGTGGCCATGTGGAAGTACGACGGCTTCTTCAAACTCCTACTGGAGGATCCGCACTTCCATCCGGTCATCGTCTCTTTCCTGATTCCGTCGGACAAGGAAGAATACCGCCGTTACGTACAGCAGAGCATGAAGGATTTCTTCGAGGCCAAGGGCTATCCCTTTTACGCCTCTTATGATTTCCAGACGGGGAAGTATCTGAATATCAAACAGTTGCATCCTGATATCATCTTCTATGCCCAACCATACGAGAGTGCTCCGGAACCCTACCGGACCAAGCATTTTCTGAGGACCTGCCTGTTCTCGTACATTCCGTACTGCTATAACATGGAGGATCTTCCGCTGTTCTACAACCAGCCGTTCATGGACCTGGCCTGGCGGATGTTCTTCCCCACGGAGCACCACGCCCGGATGGTTGCGCACTATTCCCGCCTTGGAGGCCGTCACGTCGTCGTTGCAGGTTACCCCATGGCCGACGCCCTCCTTTCCCGGGGGGCGGTGAACGAGAGTGTCTGGAAGGAGAAGGGCTCTTTGGTCAAGCGGGTTATCTGGGCTCCCCACCATTCCGTCCTTCCCGAAGATTTCCTGGATTATTCCCGTTTTCTGGTACTGGCCGACGCGATGGTGGAACTCGCGGAGAAATACCGGGGCAGGATCCAGTTCGCCTTCAAGCCCCATCCCCGCCTGAAACCCAAGTTGATGATGCATCCCGACTGGGGCGTCGAACGGACGGAGGCGTACTACAAGCTTTGGCGGGAAATGCCCAATACGGTGTTCGTGGAAGGGGATTACGTGGATCTGTTCCGCTCGTCGGACGCTATGATCCATGACTGCTCCAGTTTTATGGGCGAGTACCTGTTCATGAACAAACCTGTTGCCTTCCTGGGGAACCGCGGGGCGGTAACCAAAGGACTTAACGACTTTGCGAAAGCTTGCCTGGAGCAGCATTACCAGTTGGATGCCCGGGAAGACATCGAACGTTTCCTGGATGAGGTCGTCCTGGCCGGGAACGATCCGATGGAACCTTCCCGGAGGACCTTCCGGGAAACGGTGCTTGCCACCGACGGCCAGAGTGTGGCCCGCCGCATCTACGATGCCTTCCGGGCGGGGATTCAGGAGTGATTGATTGTTATAATGGATATAATGATGCCGGTTGTCAGTGTAATAGTTCCCAGCTACAACCTCGGGGAGTACCTCCCTGAGACGCTGGACAGTGTCCTCTCCCAGACATTTGCCGACTGGGAATGCCTGATCGTGGAAAACGGGTCCACGGACCGTTCTCCCGCCATCGCCGCCGCGTATGCGGCGAAGGATGCGCGTTTCCGCGTCTTGGAGATGCCCGGGAACGTGGGCGTCGCCTCCGCCCGCAACAAGGGGATGGAGGAGGCGACCGGGAAGTACATCCTCCTGCTGGATGCCGATGACCTGGTTGCTCCGCACTATATGGCCGAGGCCGTCCGGGCGCTGGATGCGGATCCGGCGCTGACGCTGGTTTACGGCCGGGGTGAACGTTTCGGAGCGCAGACCCGGTGGGATCTGCCACCCTTCTCGATGGAGACGATGCTTGCCAGGAACTGCCTGTATATCAGTTGCTTTTTCCATCGCGAGCAGGCGGCCCGGTTCGACCCGGAATTCCGGACCGGCTTCGAGGACTGGGACTTCTGGCTGTCTCTGCTGGAGGGGGTGGACAGTCCGAAGGTCCTGCAACTGCCTTCGCTGTGTTTCCGTTATCGGACCCGCCGCCGTTCCCGGAACTTCGGCGTGACCGACGAAGCGTTGAGAGACATCCGGAAACGGCTTTGGGAGAAGCATAAAGATTTGTACGGCAGGTATTTCTGCAATCCGCTGGAAACGGTGGAATACCGCCGGATGGAAAGCGCTTTCCGCAAGGCTTCCCGTTGGTCGCTGGCCTGGAAGCTGCGTCTGTTATACAGGAGATTATTCGCATGAACAGCATCCTTGTCATCGTTGTCACCTTCAACGGAATGAAGTGGCTGGACCGGTGCCTCGGCAGCGTCCGCGCTTCGGAGTTTCCGGCGGATCTATACGTGTGGGACAATGATTCCACGGATGGGTCGGCCGATTTCGTCCAGGCACGCTTCCCGGAGGCGAAACTGGTCCGGAGCGCCGACAACCTGGGCTTTGCCGAGGCCAACAATAAAGGCATGCAATATGCCTTGGACAAAGGTTACGGCTATGTCTACCTCCTGAACCAGGATGCCTGGATTGAACCCTCCACCCTGGGAACGCTTGTCGCCGAATCCGAGGCCCATCCTGAATTCGCCGTCCTGAGCCCCCTGCAGATGACGGATGGGTTTGGAAAGCTTGACAAGCAGTTCGAGCGCATCATGAAGGAGCCGGTGAAGCGCGTGATGGCGGCGCATTGGCTGGTTCCCCGGAGGGCCCTTGAGCGTATTGGCTTGTTTTCCGGATTGTTCCCGATTTATGGGAATGACGACAACTGGTGCGACCGGGCCCGGTATTACGGATTCAGGATCGGCATCGTACCCGCAGCGCGCGCCGTACATGACCGGGCTTATCGGGAGGAACCGAAGGAAAAGGTAATCTTCCGGAATTATTACATGGGTTCCCTGGTGCGCCTGTGCGACATCAACCGGCCGCTTTGGGAACGTTTCCTGTTCGTGTGCCTGTTCACGGCCGTAAAAGCCGTAAAATATGGAAGCATCCTTCCCTTCAAGCACTTCCATGCTCTGGTCCGGATGCTTCCCGAAATCCGTCAGGCCCGTCGGGCCTTCCGCTAGATGGCTTTCCGGTGCACCCGGATTCCGTATGTGGCAATCACTGCGAAGCATAGCATCGGCAGGATGAACGAAAGGTTCACCGCCGGCATGCCGAAGAGGGTTCCCTTGTCTATGATCATCGCCTGAAGCGGCGGCAGGACCGAACCGCCCAGGATAGCCATGATCAGGCCTGCCGCACCGAATTTCGCATCTTCCCCGACCCCTTCCAGGGCGATGCCGTAGATGGTCGGGAACATCAGGGACATGCAGGCGGAAACGGCTACGAGACAGTACAGGCCCGCGGTCCCGGGCAGGAAGATGACGCCCAGGGTACAGGCGATGCCGGCCAGGGCGAAGGTGTACAGCATCTTCCCGGGTTGAAAGTATTTCATCAGCCAGGTGCAGATGAAGCGGCTGCAGCAGAAGAGGATCATCGCTGCGATGTTATACCGCTGAGAGAGTACTTCGGCATCGATCTCGCTCATTCCCCTTTCCATGAAGATGCGGGTTCCGTACTGGATGATGAAGGTCCAGCACATGATCTGTACACCCACATAGAAGAATTGGGCGATGACCCCTTCCCGGTAACGGGGGATGCCCAGCAGGTAACGGATGGATGCGCCTACGCTGCGGGCGTTCTCTTCCTTCACGCGGGGCATCCGGGTCAGCAGGATGACCAGGAAAATGGCGAGGATGACTACGCCGATGGTGACGTACGGAGCGATGAGGATGCCCAGGTCGGACTGTTTCATGGCTTCGAATTCCGCATCGGAAAGGGTCGCCCGGGTGGCGGAATCCATCGGATTCAGCCGGGCCTGAATGAAGTTCATCGCCACGAACATCCCGCAGAGGGAGCCGATGGGATTGAACGACTGGGCGAAGTTGAGCCGGCGCGTGGCCGTGGCCGGGTCGCCCATCGCGAGGATGTAGGGGTTGGCGCTGGTCTCCAGGAAGCTGAGTCCGCAGGTAAGGATGAAATACGCGACCAGGAATGGCCAGTACGACCCTGTGGACCGGGCGCCGATAAACAGGAAGGCTCCGGCCGCATACAGCCCCAGGCCCATCAGGATGCCGCTTTTGTAGGAGAAGCGGCGGATGAAAAGGGCGGCGGGAAGGGCCATGGCGAAATAACCGCCATAGAAGGCGGCCTGCGTGAGGGTACCCTGTGTGACACTCATCCGGAAGATTTTGGAAAAGGCCTTGACCATCGGGTTGGTGATGTCGTTGGCAAAGCCCCAGAGCGCGAAGCAGGAAGTGATGAGGATGAAGGGGAGCAGGTAGTTCACGCCTCCATATCTGAAGATACTTTTATTGTCCATTTCCAACGGAAGAAGTGAAAAGTTTGCGGCGGATAAAGGCGAGGGCTTTCCGCTTTTCTTCCCGGCTGAAGCCGAAAAGGCCGATGAGGGCGGCAGTGACAAGTCCGGTGACCAGGAAACCGGCGAAATGTTGCCAAGGCCCGGTGAGGGTAATGGTCCTGTAAACCAGCAGGTAGCCCGTCATCAGGAGGGAAATCAGGAGCGGCGCGGCGTAGGCACGGCGCAGGAACCCGAAAACGTCGAACCGGAACTGCGCGCGGAGGAGGAAGAACTGGATGACGCGGTTCAGGAAATCGGAGATGACGAAACAGGTCAGGATGGTGTATGCGGGAGCGCCGTTCCTGAAAAGGACATAACCGGCAGGCAGGCACAGGAGGAACAGGACCGTGATCTCGATCTTGTACCATTTGATGCGCCCCAGCGCATTGATCAGCTGGGCGAGGCCGGCGGATGTCGTGGCGACGGCCGCGATCAGGAGGGTCCAGCGGGCCATCTGGATGGTTTCGGGCGGCATCTTGTTTCCAAGCCATAGTCCCATCAGGAATTCCAGTTCGCTCCAGAGGGGGAAGAACAGCAGGAGGAACAGCAGGAGGCAGATCCGGCAGGCCCGACGGGCCAGCCGTGTGGCGGTCTCCACCCTCCCGGCTCCCACGTTTTGCGTAATCTGGGGGGCCGAAGCCGCATCGAAGTTATTGACGAACTGGATAACGTAGTTCTGCAGGGTGAAAGCGTAGAAATAGGCAGCGTTGGTGGTGGTCCCGAAGAAGGCGTTGATGAGCATGTTGGAACCCTGGGACCGGGCAATGATGGCGGAGGAGGACAGGAGGTTGTAGTTGCTGAAGGTGAGGACTTCCCGGTATGCCGACCTCTCGCGTACGGGATTCCACCGGACGATCTCCGGCCATCGTCGCGCACTCATCCAATGGTAGGCGATAAAGGAAATCCAGGTGCTGGCGCTCATCATGACGGCATAGATCCGGAGCCCGTAGGGGTGTCCGCGCAGGAGGAACAGCAATAACACCAGCGACAGTTTCAGCAGGGTGTTGACGATGTCGACAATGGCCATCGTCCCGAACTTTTCATGGACGGTGAACAGGCTTTGGAAAGGGGTGTTGGCAATGCCTAGGCAGGCGACGATGGTCGATACCTGGAACACGAACATGGCATCGGCCTCTTTCCCGGGCGGAACGTTCAGGCCGGTGTGGATATACCAGAGGCCGATGCTTTCCAGCAGCACGAGGATGACGGCTGCACCGCCGAGGTGGATGACGTGACAGATGTTGAACATCCGGTTGGGGTTGCCGTCGGCCTTGCCCAATTCGATGTTCATGAAGCGGATGGTGGTGGTGGAGAGCGCTCCGGTGATGACCCCGACAAGCGCTACCGCACTGCCCACGGCACTGTAGATACCCACGTCCGACGCTCCCAGCGCCTGCAGGACCAGCCGGCTGGTGATCAGTCCCACCAGGATGGTCAGGGCCATGCGGATGTAGATGATGACCGTGTTCTTGGCGATGCGTATGTCGGAGTTCTGTGCCATTACCTGCAATAGGGGACGCCGATGTGAAAGCGTTTGCGGAACTTGAAACGTAAGATGCCCAGGGCAAGGGTGCATCTGGAAATATGCTGGTCCTTCCTGAATGGTTCGGCCATCCGGGCTACCTCAGGGCTCTCCCGGGTGTACTGTTCCCAGAACTCGTAAAAAGGATAAAGGGGAATGTTCTCTTTCCGGAAAAACTGCTGTACGTGCCAGTAGACCAGCATTCGGTCCCACACTTTCCGGGGCGTGTTGAAGAACTGTTTGCTCAGGCTGTCGTCCCGGGAGGTCAGGCAGTACAGGACGGAAGGATCGTATGAAACCTTCCGGGCCTTGTGCCCGGAAACGACGGAAAACAGGTAGTCATTCGCACAGACCGTCTCTTCGAAGCGGATCCGTTCGCGCAGGATGAAGTCCCGGCGGATCATTTTTCCCCAGGGCTCCGTGTGCATGTAACGGTTATGGAATTCAATCAGTTCGGGGCGGCCGGCATACCTTTCCAGCAGTTCGCTGCGGTATTCGAGCCGATAGGAGGGAAGGAGGGTCTCGGAATCCACGCTTTTGCACCCGAAATAAATGATGTCATCGTCAACTTCACAGTGGTTGTCCAGCAGGGACAGGAACCCGTCGGCGAACAGGTCGTCGGAATCCAGGAAGACCAGCCATTTCCCCGACGCATGGTCCAGGCCGACATTACGGGCGTATCCGGCACCTTTCCCCTCCGAAGTGAAAACCACTTGACAGTCGTCCCTTTCCAATCCGGGATAGGCCTGCCTGTCGATCAGGGAAGGGTCGCTTGCATCATCGACGACAATGATTTCCACGTCTTCCCGCGACGGAACGGAGTCCAGCGCCCGGCGCAGAAGCTCAGGATGGTTGCGGTTGGGGACGATGATGGAGTAGCGCTTCATACAGGCAAAATTATGAAATAAATCCTATCTTTGCAAAGTACCAGAATGTTATCATCGGATTGATTGCAGTCATCGTCTTAAATTTCGGATCACCCGATCTGACGGTCCGCTTCGTCCGGGAAGAGTGCGCCAAGATCCGGGAATCCCATCAGGTCATCGTCGTGGACAATGCATCCACGGATGCCTCCTTCGATGCCTTGCGGCGAGCCCTTCCCGAAGCGGTGGTTTTGCGCTCCAAGGAGAATCAGGGTTTTGCACGGGCGAACAACCAGGGGGCGGAGTATGCGCTACGGCATTTCCGGCCGTCCCATTTGCTTTTTTCCAATAACGACATCTATTTCCGGGATGCCCATGTGGTCGATTTCCTGATGGATGTGATGAAAAGCCGTCCGGAGGTCGGAATGATCGGCCCGCAGGTGGTCGGCATGGATGGGAAAAGGCAGAGCCCTAATCCCCGGAGATCCTTTGCCGACAGATTCCTGCTCCCGACGTGGGGAAGGTGGTTTTTAAAGAAGGAGACTCTGCGGAAAAGACTGCAGGCGGATTATAGGCAGAATGCCCAGGAAGGACCCTGCGGCTGGATCCAGGGTTCCTGTTTCCTGGCCGATGCCGATGTCTTCGAGCGTGTAGGCGGATTCGACCCCGCCACTTTCCTTTACGGAGAGGAACTGATCCTGACCGAACGGTTCGCCCGTGCCGGCAAAACGGTTTATTTCTGTCCCCGCGTCACCGTCGTGCATGACCAGGGGGCGGTAACCCGGACGCGCTATAGCCCCAATCAGATCCGCAGGATGGAATTCAAGAGCCTGGCCTACTATTACCGGACCTATGCCGGTACTCCCCGATGGCAGATTCTGCTGGGGAGAATAATCTTGGAATTCAATTTTTTACGCGGGAAATAGGTCAAGGATGCCGGTTCCTTAACCATCCTGTGAGGCATTTGATGGGACGGTAGAGCCGCAGGTGGATCGTCAGAAACCAGAATTTCTCTTCCAGCGGACAGTTGGGAAGGAACAGAACCTTCCTGTCCACTTCCGGGAAAGTCTGTCTCCAGCGTCGATAGTATCCTGGGAGATGGACCAGGGGGCGGATCAGGGTTCTGCACTTGTACTTGAAGTGGATGATTTCCGGCTCGTTCCCTGAATATCCATATTTGTCTTCGAGGACGCCGACCAGGAAGCGGGCATTCTTCACGAGGGCTTCCCATCGGGCCGTCAAGGCTTCGTTTCCCTTTTTGTTGGTAATGGAATCATTGCGGAGGCAATAGTGATAGAGCGACTGGCCGATGTGCCCGGTCCGCCGGGCTTTCAGGATGAGCTGCGCGGAGATCACCATGTCTTCTCCCATGTCGGCGACAGGTGCGTCGATGTCTTCGTAAAGCGTCCGGCGGGTCATCTTGCAGAACAGGGCGAACCGTTCCTTCCCCTCGAGCAGCCGGGCCAGGGAAGTGCATGCCCCGGGGACCTGCACGGCCGGAATGCCGTCCCGTTCCTCGGTATAATCGCAGGTAACGATGTCCAAATCCTCAGCCTTGGCTTTCCTGTAAAGGAATTCGTAGGCATTGATGTCAGGATAATCGTCACTGTCGCAATGGATTACATATTCGCCTCGTGCCAAGGATATCCCTTGCATCCGGACGGCTGCCTGGCCGCTGTTCCGCGGCATGCGGAAAACGGTCGTCCGTTCTTTCCGCCAGGGGAATTCCTCCAGGACTCCGCGCATCACTTCGATGGAGCGGTCCGGCGTACAATCGTCGATAAAGATGTACTCGATATCATCCAGCGTCTGTCCGAACAGCGCCCTTGCGCATCGGGCCATGTACGGCTCGACCTTATAAACGGGTATGATGACACTGACGGCTGGCACGGATTCAAAAAAGCACGGTCCTGTTGGGTGCAAAGATAGAAATAATCGTCCGTTTTTTCTATCTTTGTTTCATGCAAGGCAAACTGGTCAGTATCCTCACTCCGATGTACAATACCGAAAAGTATGTGCACCGCTTGTTGGATTCTGTCCTGTCTCAGGATTATCCCGCCATCGAAATGGTCGTTGTCGACGATGGGTCCACGGACGGGTCCGGGAAGGTGGTCGAAGGATACATCGGCCGTTTCGCAGAGAGAGGATATACTCTCCACCTTGTATATCAGCCCAATTCCGGGCAGTCAGTCGCCATCAGGAACGGGCTTCGGATGGTCACGGGAGAGTATCTGGCCTGGCCGGACAGTGACGATTATTACGCCGCGGACGATGCCATCTCCAGGATGGTGGCGGCCCTGGATGCCGCGCCCGGTTGTTTTCAGATGGTCAGAACCCAGGCGACGCTCGTCGAAGACGGCACCTGGCGTCTTGTCGGGCTGCTGGGTGGAAATGCGAAAGGAGAGGAGGGGGATCTGTTCGAGGATTGCCTGTTCGTGGACCATGGTTTCTTCTTTTGCTCCGGGGCATATATGGTCCGGACGGCGGTCTTGGAAGCGCTGACCGGTTTCGATATCTATACATCCCAAAAGGCCGGACAGAACTGGCAGCTGATGCTTCCTGTCCTGTATCGGTATCGTTGCCTGACAATCCTGGAACCGTTGTTTACGGTCGTTTTGAGGTCCGTTTCCCATAGCCGGGAACAGTCCGGTGGGTACGCACGGACTGCCGCCTTGTATGACACTTACCTGGATACGCAGGTCGAAACGCTCAAGCGGATGAAAGACCTGCCGGCGGAACGCATCCAGGATTATCAGCAGCGGCTCCGGGCTTATTATGACCGGCGTCTGTTTCCGCTTGCGGTCAAAGAGAACAACAGGTCGGAAGGACTGAAGAGACTCCCGGCCTGCCGGGAATCCATGGGGAAGTGCAAGTACTTCGTCCATAACGCATTGCTTCGTCTCAAAGGAGGGACCTACGTGATCAATGGACTGACGGCACTGCTTCACATGCGTAAAGGTTGACGGTATGGGCAGCGGTTCCGTTCGTTCTCATTTGCGTGAAGAATGCTGCGGCTGCGGCGTCTGTGCCGCGGCGTGTCCGCATCAGGCCATTTCCATGAAAGCCGACGGGATGGGCTTTCCTTATCCGGCCGTCGATCCCGATTCCTGTGTGGAATGCGGGATATGCCGGGAAGTCTGTGCCTTCAAGCCTGTCTCTTCCGGAGTCGCGCCAGAGGCCGAGGCGGTCCGGTTCCCGCAGTATCTGGACGAAAGCCAGAGCGGCGGTCTTGCCTATGCACTGATGCGCCAGGCCGTCCTTCGTGGTTCTGTCGTCTATGGCGCGGCGATGGACGGGAACCATCAGGTCCGGCACCGCCGGGTCGATACCCTGGAAGGTCTGGACCCCCTGCGGTTATCCAAATACGTCCAGAGCGACATGACGGGTATCCCGGAGCAGGTTTTGTCAGACCTTGGAGAGGGGCGGTCCGTGCTGTTTACCGGCACCCCCTGCCAGTGTGCCGGGATGGCAAGCCTGTGTGCCGGATTGAGGGACAGGCTTGTTCTGGCCGACATTGTCTGTCACGGCGTCCCGTCGCCCGGGGTCTGGGCAGGTTTCCTGAAGTGGTACGAAACCAGGCAGGGGAGTCCGGTCATCCGCGCCTGTTTCCGGGACCCGGCCCGGGGCTGGCACCATACGGACACGCGCCTGGAGTTTGCATCCGGGGAAGTCGTCCATTCGCGCCGTTTCTATCACCTTTTCATCCATGACCTCGTCAACAGGCCGTCCTGCGGGAGTTGCCCGTTCGCCCGGACCCTCAGGCCATCCGACCTGACGATGGGAGACTGCTGGGGAGTGGAGAAAGTGCTGCCGGGTTTTGCCGACGATCAAAGGGGGTGCTCGTTGCTGCTGGTGAACACGCCTGCCGGAAGGCGGTTCCTGGACGGCTTGTCACCGGAAGGGGACCGGATCCCGCTTGCTTTGGAAAGCGTGATGCAACCCAGTCTCCGCGAGGCCTCCCACCGCCCGCCCCTGGCGGACCGCGTGGAAAAAGTGTTTGTCCGCCGGGGCTTCGGGGCGGTGGACGCCCGTTTCGGAGTGGATTCTCCCGGGGAACGCTTCCGCCGGCTTCTCCATCAACTGAATCCGACCCATACGAAACTCTACAGACGCCTGTTCAAATGAGAGTAGCCATCATCACGCTCCCGCTCATGGACAATTATGGCGGGATCTTGCAGAACTATGCTTTGCAGCAGGTCCTGCGGGAGCTCGGCCATGACCCTTTCACCATCGACCTGCTGCCCATGCTGGGGCTCAAATGGTATTTCCGGGGGATTCTGAGGATGCTCGTGAAAGGAATGCCCTATCGGCGTCTGCATAAAACACGGCTGGCCGCCTATGATGCGATCGTCCGGGAATACATCAAGAAGACTCCCGTGGTTTACCGCTATCGGGAAAGCCTGCTCCGGGACGTGGACGCCCTGGTGGTCGGAAGCGACCAGGTCTGGCGTTTCCTGTATAATGAGAACCGTCTCCCGGATATGTTCCTGCGCTTTGCCTGCGGCTTCAGGGGACGACGGATTGCCTATGCAGCCTCTTTCGGCACGGACGTCTGGGACGCTCCTGAGAGGATGAAGGGCATCTGCGCAAAGTTGGTCCGCCGGTTCGACCGGGTGTCTGTCCGGGAAGAATCCGGTGTAGGGATCTGCCGTCTCGACCTGGGGGTCGATGCGGTCCAGATGCCCGATCCCGTTCTCCTGCTGCCGAAATCGGCCTATCTGGAGATCTGCCGGGATGTCCCCGTCTGCAAGGATGGGTACATCGCTGCCTACGTCCTCGATAACAGCCCGCTGACGGAAAAGAGGATCCGGGAATTGCAGTCCGAATCGGGCTGCCCGGTCCGGCGCTTTTCCAGCGGCGCCTCTTCTACGATGGGCCTGGCCGGATGGCTGGCTCTTTTCCGGGATGCCTGTCACGTGGTGACAGACAGTTTTCACGGGGCGCTCGTCTCCCGGATACTGGGGAAACCCTATACGCTCCTTGTGAATGAGGAACGCGGGGCGTCCCGTTTCCGGCAATTGGAGGCCATCGGGGATCTGCAGGCGGAATCAGAACGGGGGAGACAGTTTTTGCGGGATTCGCTCGCCTGACATATTCCTTTTAGGAATTTGATAATCCCATGGAAAATGCGTATCTTTGTGGGATTAAGATTTATACTGAAAAATGGCATTAGCAGATATATTGAAGAAAGTGTTCGGATCCAAGTCCGACCGCGACATGAAGCAGGTGAAACCGATGCTGGACAAGGTCCTTGCGGCCTATCCCGGCATCGATGCCCTTTCCGATGATGAACTCCGTGCGCATTCCGCCGCCCTCCGCGAAAGGATCTTCGCCGTGGAGAAACCTTTTGAGGACCGTATCGCTGAAATCAAGGAGGAAATGGAGAAAGACATCCCTGTTTCCGAAAAAGAAGCGCTTGCAACGGAGTCCGACAAACTTGTCAAGGACGAGGACGACGCCATTGAGAAGTGTCTCGACGAGATCCTCCCAGAGGCCTTCGCCATCATGAAGTCCACTGCCCGCCGTTTCGCGCAGAACGAGACCATCGTGGTGAACGCCACCGACTTCGACCGTGACCTGGCGGCAAAGGGACGCGACTTTGTCCATATCGACGGCGACAAGGCCGTCTGGCAGAACCACTGGGTGGCCGGCGGCAACGAAATCACCTGGGACATGGTCCATTACGATGTCCAGCTCATTGGCGGTATCGTTCTGAACGGCAGCCTGAAGACGAATAAGGAGCAGCGTGGCAGCATCGCGGAGATGGCGACCGGTGAGGGAAAGACCCTCGTCGCTACGCTTCCCGTTTTCCTGAATGCGTTGGCCGGCAAGGGCGTGCATGTGGTGACCGTGAACGACTATCTGTCCAAGCGTGACTCCGAGTGGATGGGCCCGCTGTACCAGTTCCACGGACTCAGCGTGGACTGTATCGACAAGCACCAGCCCAACTCCGACGAGCGCAAGCGCGCCTACAACTGCGACATCACCTTCGGTACGAACAACGAGTTCGGTT
>JAEEGL011461608.1_pt1 | contig 14710 bp, 8 predicted proteins | sample 9134231 | NCBI WGS metagenome assembly JAEEGL01 (sample SAMN16246548, study PRJNA631951) | gut metagenome | biome: gut microbiome; feature: rumen; material: fiber-attached | host: Bos | place: Iran: Karaj | collected 2018-10 | reverse complement strand
CGACATCAGCGAGCCGCGTTTCGGCGCCGCAGTCCTCAATGACTGCAAATACGGTATTTCAATACGCGACTGTAATCTTTGCCTTTCGCTCCACAAGGGCGGAACACATCCCGACGACTCGGGTGATAAGGGACTTCACAATGTGACTTATTCGTTGCTTGTTCATAACAGCGGATACTGCGCCAAGGATGTTGTTCAACCCGCGTACGAACTGAATATTCCCGCTTTTGCCGTCAGAGGAAAAACCGAAGCGAAACAGTTCGCGTCAATCGGTGCACCGAATATTATTGCAGAATCGGTTAAACCTGCGGAGGACGACAGCAACGCGTTTGTTTTAAGACTTTATGAGTGCGAGGGCTCAAAAACAAAGACCGCAATCGCACTTTCATCCCCTGTTTCAAAGGCCGTTCTCACAAATATTCTTGAGGACGAAAAAGAGTGCGTAAGCGTTGAAAACAATTCGGTTACGCTTTCTTTCGAGCCGTTTGAAATCAAGACCTTAAAGATTTACCGTTAATAACGGCATTTTTTGGGAACCGACAATAAAGGAGAGGATAATATGTCTGTTTATGATTCGGTTATCATAGGACATATCAGTAAGGATATTAATATCGACCACGAGGACAACACTGTCGAAATGTACGGCGGCGCGGTTCTCTATTCAAGCGCATCGGCTCACGCTCTGGGGCACAGAGTCGCCGCAGTTACAAAGCTCAACGAAAAGGACAGCGGCTGCCTTTCGGAGTTCACGCTGCCGAGGGAGGATGTATTCTGTAAATTCTGTGAAAAATCCACGTCGATAAAAAACAAATATTTCACTCCCGACAAGGAAAAGCGCGACTGCCTTTGTATTTCTCAGGGCACTGCCTTTACGATTGACGATATAGACGGAATCGAGGGAAAAACCTATCAGTTTGCAGGTCTTATATACGGTGATTTTTCAAACGAGCTGATAATCAACTGTTCAAAAAAAGGCGATGTAGCCGTTGACGTTCAGGGCTTTGTCCGCCACGCCGATAAAGACAGCGGTAAGATGTTCTTTTGCGACTGGGCGGATAAAAAAGAGATGCTCCCCTTTATTACCTACCTGAAAACCGACGCGGCCGAGGCGGAAATCCTTACAGGGACCGACGACAGAAGAAAAGCCGCCGAAATGCTTCACTCGATGGGCGCAAAGGAAATACTCATAACCCATAACACCGAGGTGCTCGCCTTTGACGGAAACAGCTTTCATACCTGCCCGATAAGGTCAAGGAACCTCAGCGGAAGGACCGGCAGAGGCGACACAACCTTCGCCGCGTACATCAACGAAAGGCAGAAAAACGGTACAGAAAAAGCCCTGCTTTATGCAACCGCAACTGTTTCTTTAAAAATGGAAACTCCCGGCGCATTCAGGGGCACAAGAGACGATGTCGAGAAATACATACGCGAGTTTTACAGCGATGTTTCGGTATTCTGAAAAATACACAAATAAAAAAGTAAGAGCATATCCAAAAAGGATATGCTCTCTTTTTATTGTTTTATTCAGTCCGCTATCAGATGCAGTTTTAAGCTTTCACCGTCGTTGTACGCGCAACCGGTCATTTCAAGTCCCGCGTACATCAAAAGTGCGCCGGAATAACGCTCGCCCGTTTCTTCAACCGTATAAACCGTATTTTCATCAAGTCCCTGAAGTTTAAGATGAAGAAGCGTGTTTTCCTCTTTTCTCATGCGTACAAGAGTTACAAGGGCTTCGCGTTTATCCGTTGACACGAAGGACCAGGCGCATACAAAGGGATTATCCCACGGGCAAATCAGTCGGTAAAGGTTACCGTTACGGATAAGGTCGTAGTACTTATGATACTCTTTTACCTGTTCCTTAACTGTTTCGCGTTCTTCGGAAGTAAGCTTGTTCGGATCAAGTTCATATCCGAAGGTTCCCCAAAGAGCAACGTCGCCTTTTGTGCGGTAATCGGTACGCTCGCAGGCGGAAACGTGAGCGCCCATAACAGACGCGGGATAACAAAGTGACGTACCGAACTGTATATTAAGCCTCTCAACAGGATCCGTATTATCACTTGTCCAGATCTGAGGCGAATAATAAAGCATTCCTGCGTCAAAACGACCGCCGCCGCCCGAACAGTTTTCAAGAAGAATGTCAGGGAATTCGGTTACAAGTCGGTTCTGCAACTCATAGGTTCCAAGTACAAAACGGTGGAAGAATTCACCGCCGCGGTCTTTGGAAAGAAGCGCCGAGCCCGCCTCGCTGAGATTACGGTTGAAATCCCATTTAACATAATCTATAGGATAACGGGAAAGGACATTTTTTATCTGTCCGAATACATTTTCACGCACGTCCGCTCGCGAAACGTCAAGCACATATTGCTGACGGGCTATAGAGGGCTCCCGTCCCGGTACGTGCACGCACCAGTCAGGGTGAGCGCGGTAAAGCTCGCTGTCGGGAGAAATCATTTCCGGCTCATACCAGATACCGAATTTGAGTCCCATAGCGTGAACGCTGTCAACAAGACGTCCGAGGTCAAGCTTTTTTTCGTTGACAAACCAGTCACCGAGACTGTTTGTATCGTCATTGCGCTTACCGAACCATCCGTCGTCCATAACAAGCATTTCTATGCCGAGTTCCTTTGCGCGCTCGGCAAATGAGATAAGCTTGTCCGTATCAAAATCAAAGTACGCCGCCTCCCAACTGTTTATAAGAAGAGGGCGTTTTTCATTCTTCCATCTTCCGCGTATAAGGTGCTCCTGATAGCAGCGGTGGAAGGTGCGGCTCATACCGCCGAGTCCTTCGCAGGAGAAGACGTGAACCGCCTCAGGCGTTGTAAAGCTTTCGCTCGGCTCAAGCACCCAGCCGAAATCCGTAGGATCAATGCCTGTAACAATACGGACAGAAGCATTATGGTCCACCTCAGCGGTAAAAGTGAAATTACCGCTGTAAATAAGGTTGAATCCGTAAACATCACCGTTTGTTTCGGTTACATCCCTACCGACAAGGGCTGCAAACGGATTATGGCTGTGAGACGAGGAACCGCGCTTGCTGTGTATTCCCTGTAATCCGTGGGCAAGAGGTCTTTTTTCAAACTGACGTTCTTTGGCATGTCTTCCCCAGAGCGTAATAAGGTTATAATCCATCGAAGGAAGATCGATACAGCTGCTCAATGCCCTTTCAAGCTTTAATACGCTGTCAGAGGTATTTGTAAGTCTGACGTGCTTTGAAATCACGTTGCAGTCGTTGAAAACCGAGTAAACAAGCACCGCCTCAAGACCGGTATATGAATCGCGCATTGTTATCTCAAGCGTGTCACACTGTGAGCCGTTGCTTACATACAGATGCGGAAGTCCAGGCATATCGGGCTTACCGCTGAAAATACGGTGTGAAACATATCTTAAATCCGTTACGGTGTTTCCGTCTGAATTGCGGACGGAAAGCGCACTGACGCGAAAATCGCCGCGTCCGTTGACAGGATACTCCATCGGTGCAACATCCGTAGAAAAATCGGTATATTCGGGGTCGCAGGGACTGAACGATGCGCTTTCAAGCCGTTTTGAAAGACTCCACAGGTTGTCGTCGGGCAATCGGCGTCCGTAGTAAAGATTCAGTAAAAACCCGCCATCACGTATTCCGAGGACATAAGATGTGTCAGGCGTGTCAAGTTTTATCGTGCGGTTTTTTTCATTATACTTTATCATCGGTTCATCCTCCTTGATTCGCTTTACGGTTTTATAATATCACACGAATTACGGCTTTGCAATTTTTATTTTATTCCGCTGATAAATAATAAAAATCCCCTGCAAATATGCAAGGGATTTTCGTTATAGTTTAATACTTATTTATAATACTCAACCGACTGGTCAATGAGCTTTGCGCCCATAATCTGAAGGTCGAGAACCGACATATCAAAACCGTCGATTACGCCGTCGTGATAAATGTCGCCTGCAATTCTGAACAAATCGCCCTCGATTGCCTCGCCGAAGAGAGTTTCATTGAACATAGCGTCATAGTCAACACTGTCAATAAGTCCGTCGCCGTTGACATCACCGTAGAGGATAACTGTCGCCTGCTCATAAACTATTGACGGGTCCTTAACGGATACGCATTTAATAACGCAACCTGTTCCGATATGATCACTGTCACCCAGCTGTGTTTCGCCTCTGAAAGCGATAACCTGTCTGCCGTCGTTTTCAAGCTTTGCCTTAACGCTTGCGAATGTTGTATCGCTTGAATCAAGACCTACAAGGTAATAGTAATCTGTATCTGTTCTGTCAACTACTATTCCGCCGTCAGTTGTCGGGATAAGCTGTGTGATTTCTTCAAGAGCGTTAATAGCGTCTTCAACCGCCTGAATCGCGTCTGCGATTTCTTCGGGTGTTGAACCGGGATTATTGATTACATCCTGAGCAGCATCAATTGCATCCTGAAGATTATCAATGCTTTCATCTGTATAGGCATCGGCATCGTCACCGATAATGTCGGTCGCATCGTCAACTATCTGCTCAAGCAGACCTTCAAGAGCGTCCTTAATTGCCTGTGTGGCTTCAGCAATTTCTTCAACAGTAGCATCGGGATCGGCATAAACCGTTTCGCCTGCCGCTACAGCATTCTCAAGAGCATCAACGCTTTCGGATGTAAATACGGAAGTGTCGCCGCCGAGAACCGTGTTGCCCTCGGTAATTGCCTCTTCAAGATCTGTCTTATCAGGTGTAAGACCGTTGATAGCATCTTCAATTGCATCAATTGCATCCTGAATTTCTTCAACAGTAGCATCAGGATCGTTAAGTACATTCTCACCTGCTGTGATAGCATCCTCAAGCGCCTGAACCGATTCGGGTGTCATACCAGTTGTATCGGTATTCTCGCTTTCCTCGATCTTTTCTTCAAGTTCTGACTTGTCAGGTGTAAGACCGTTGATGGCATCTTCAATTGCATCAATTGCATCCTGAATTTCTTCAACAGTAGCATCGGGATCGTTAAGTACGTCCTCAGCCGCGTCTATAGCATCCTCAAGCGCCTGAACTGATTCGGGTGTCATACCTGTTGTATCGGTATTCTTGCCCTCATTAATCTTCTGCTCGAGTTCTGACTTGTCAGGTGTAAGACCGTTGATAGCGTCTTCAATTGCCTGGATAGCATCAGCAATTTCCTCCGGTGTTGAGTCGGAATTGTTGATTACGTCGTTAGCATTGTCAATGGCATCTTCAAGGTCCTGAACTGATTCAGGTGTCATACCTGTTGTATCTGTATTCTCAGCATTTTCAACTGCTTCTTCAAGAAGGTTGTTTAATGCGTCTCTGATAGCTTCGGTAGCGGCCTCGATTTCAGCTACTGTTGCATCGGGGTCAGCGTCAACAGCTTCACCTGCAGCAACAGCATTCTCAAGCGCCTGAACGCTTGCGGGAGTGTAAACATCGGTATCGCCGCCGAGAACATCGTTACCCTCGTTAATGGCGTTTTCAAGCTCTGTCTTGTCGGGCTTGAGGTTGTTTATTGCATCCTCGAGAGCTTCATATGCGTCACGGATTTCTTCATCGGTAGCATCGGGGTCATCAAGCACTGCCTGAGCCGCGTCGATTGCATCCTGAAGGTCGTCCGCCGTATCGTCTGTATAATCATCCTGATCGATTGCGTTTGCTTCGTCAACAAGGTCCTGAAGAGCATCCTTGTCAATGTTGCGTGTAAGAGAATTGATAGCGTCAAGAATTGCCTGAGTGGCCTGAGCTATCTGCTCTGCAGTCGCCTTTGTGTTGGCGTAAACGATTTCGCCTACATTAAGAGCATCTTCGAGAACAGCGAGTGAATCAGCAGTGTACTTGGCAGCTTCCGTAGCATCGTCGGTAATAGCATTACCCTGAGCGATAGCCGCTGCAAGAGCACTCTTGTCAAGAGCAAGCTGGTTGAGAGCATCCTGAAGAGCCTCAATAGCTTCGTTGATTTCACTTGTTGTTGCATCATCGTCATCAAGAACCGACTGACCTTCGTCAATAGCGTCCTGAAGATTCTGAGCGGTTTCGGGGGTGTAGTCGTCCTGGTCAACCGCATTTGCCTGATCAACAAGGTCCTGAAGAGCTGACTTGGGGTCGGAAATTGTGATTGAAATTGTGATTGTGGACGAGTTGTTTAATGAAATATCGTCCTTGTTATATACAGTAATATCAAATGTATATGTTCCCGTTGAAGTCGGTGTGCCTGTAATTGTTCCGTCCTTGCCTATTGTAAGGCCGTCGGGAAGTGTTGAGCCGTCGGCAAGAATGAATATTGCATCCTGGTCGGTTTCAACTGAACCTGAATAAGGAACATTGAGATAGCCGTCCGGAAGAGTTGTATTGAGAACTGTCGGAACCTTGAGCTCTTCCCAGATAGCGTACAGCGTAATGTTCTTATCAACGCCGTAAACATCGCCCGGCTGAAGAACTGCGTCAGAAGCGTCAGCCGAAAGTCCCCAACCCTTGAAGGTGTAGCCGTCTCTTGTAGGAGCGACTGATGAAAGGTTAAGCGACTTGCCGGGATCCTTTATCTGAGAATCGGGAACGTTACGTCCGCCGTTTGCGTTGTAGTCAACTGTGTAGCCCCAGCGTGCATAGAGGTCTGCGTTACCGCTTGCTGTGAAGCTTGCTCCGTCAGCGTAAACTACGTCACCGCAATATACCAGCGCCCAACCGAGGAACGGCTGACCGTCATTTGTAAATGTGTTTGCAGTAAGATTTGCTGTGTAGTGGCCTGCCGCAAAGGTCTGAGTAACAGTTGTTTCGGGCTCTGTATTTGAGTGGAAGGTTACCGTGTAATCGGGAGCCTGTGCAACGAATTCAGCCCTAAGAGAGATGTTCCTGTTAACTACGAACTCCATCGGGTTGTTACCCGTGTTTATACCGGTTTCAGCGTTAGCAGCTGCAACAGCTGCGTCATATTCTGCCTGCTTTGCAACTAACTGCGCGCGAACATCAACAAGATGCGCATTAAGAAGCGTTATAACGCTTGTTGCTGTATTTACAGCGTTATTACACCATGTGCTGTACTTAGTGTTTCTGTTATAATTCTTTGTTGAAAGGTTAGCAGATGTAATAGTGCTTACAACATTGCTATACTCTGAAAATGAGGTCTTGTAGCCGTTAAGAGTAGTAACAAGTGTGTTTGTATCGGTAACAAGTGTTCTTTTGTTGCCGACATTCCACAATGAAGTTTTGTCAGCATCGCCGATATTCGCCTCAACATCTTCTTTCTGTTCGGTTGTTTCGGCAACAGCGTCAGTAATCTTTGTCGCCTGAGCCTGAAGAGCTTCAATCTCTGCTGAAAGCTGAGCAAGTTCTCCGCTTTCCGAACCGCCTTCAAGAAGTTCCCAACGGTTAAAGTAATAACCGTTGTCGGGTGTTGCTTCAAGAGTTACGGTTACAATTTCTTCAACGCTGACAACAGAACCGTCTGAAACTACGATATAGGAGTCGCCGTAGATTGTACCGCCCTTGATTGAGCCGTGCTGTGAAGCAACAACCTTAATAGTGTAGATTGTTTTGCCTTCGCCGAGTGAATTTGAGGAACCGATGAGAGTTGTATCTCTGTCGGTATCGTCAAGAGCGTTGTCAACGGGAATATCCGTGGGCTCTGTTCCGCTGCCTGCGAAGAAGGTTGCATCATTACCGTCATCATCGGTGAAGTACATTCTGATATTATCAAGGTCTGAATAATCGAAGTATGTGGGAACGCCTTCAATTTCGCCCTGATAGTCGCCGCTGATGGGTGTGTAGAGTTCGCCCGAAGCATTCTGAACAACTGCGGGTTTACTGAAGTCAGCAGTTGACTCTGTGCCGTCGCCTGCAAGAACATTACCTGTTATATAAGCAGCGAAAAGGCCGTCAGTATCGTTTGAGCAGTCCGTAAGAGAAGGTGTGCCGCCTGCAACCGTGCCTATAATTGAATTGTAGGCAGTAATATTGTTACTGTTATACATACCGATGTCGCAGGGTGTGACTGTTTCGGTATTCTTGTTGATATAATAGTTGTTTGCAAAAATGCTGTTAACTGCTTTGAATATACATCCGTCATTTACACCGACTGCGCCGCCGTATTTCTGACCGCCTGATGTATTGTTGTAAGTAACGTTACCTGTGAAGGTGCAGTTCATAACATAAAGCTCGCCGCCCTTACAGATGTTAATACCGCCGCCGATTTCGGACGAAGTGTTATTTGCAACGGTACAGTTATTGAGGTAAGCATAGCCCTCATTTTCACCGGCTCCGCCGCCGCCGCGGGTATTAATCGAGCGGTTTTCGGAAAGTGAGCAGCCATCCATAATAAGCGTTCCGTAGTTCATAAATCCGCCGCCCCAGCAGGCAACGTTACGGACGATACTCGAATTTGTCATAACAACGTATGCGGTTTTATGGCTTTGGTTTTTGTTATTTCTGAGATTCTGAACACCGTTTACAATACCGCCGCCGGGATTGTCCTCCGAACCGGAACGGGTAATTGTTACGTTGTCAAGATAGAGTTTACCTGTTTCGTTAACAACAGCCGTAACCGAGCCGCCCATGATTACCATATCGTAAATATGAACAGTGGCGTTCGCCGCAGTCTTAAAGACGTTGTAATTCGAGCCGGTCTGAACAATACCCTGCTCATCAACGCCCGTTGTCTGCGCACGGACTGTTTTGCCGTTACCGTAAATCTCAGCTCCGTCGGGAAGAGTAATTGTCGCTGTGACAATTACCTCGTCAACCTCGCTGTTTTCAAGCGCAGTAACAAGCTGTGCGTATGTGCTTACATTTGTGCTAAGAGCAACAGATGTAAGTCCGAATGCCGGAACAAGACCAACAAGCATGCTCAGGCATACAACTACGCTCAAAATACTTCTCAGAAAATTCGTTCTTTTTTTCATTACTGGCACCTCCCGTGCAAATCGATGAATATTCGAAAGTTAAAAATTTTTCCTAAAAAACTATAAAACGATTTTTCCGATTCATATATTACAGGTTTATGTCCAACAAATGTCCTACAAAAACAGCGGTTTATCAACATTTTTTTAAAAAAAATTAAAAAAAACGGCTTTCTGCGCCGCAGAAGGCCGTTTTCACGCTTTATTCACACTGATTTGACGACTTATTCTCTCAAAATCGAGTTATCAATATATGCCTCAGTGAGACTTGCCCAATAGTATGTCGTCATATATTCTCCGCGGTAGGAATTGACCGCCTGAGCGTCACCCTCAAGAAGGCGGTATAAATCGCATTCAAACAAGTCCGTATTAACGCGCATTTCACCCGACTTTATTTCAAGAATATCCTCTGCCCCGCTTTCTTTAAGAGCGGATTTAAGACTTTGAACGATAACGTCAAATTGCTTTTGCATTTTACGGTCGTACAGTTCATCCTCATACATAGCGGCAAACGCAACCGCCCTTTTAACCCCCGCGCCCTGCTTATCGATTAAAAAAGCGAGAAGCTCCTTTGACTTTGACCTTGAAAAATGCACGGGTTTTCCGTCAACAAAAAAGTCGAAAACACCAAAGGTTTTTGCAAAAATGTGAGGATATACTGTTTTTTCCTTTGCGCTGAGCGCATGGTTTATTTCCTCTTCAAGCTTTTCGCGGACAATCGGTTTGAGCAGATATCCGTTAGCGTGTATTTTGAATGCCTCAACTGCATAATGAGAGTAACCGGTAAGAAAAACAATCGCAATATCAGGTTGTAAATTCTTGATTTTTACGGCAAGCTGAATACCGTTCATCTCAGGCATATCGATATCCAGAAATGCAAAATCCGCCTGATTGTTTTTAAGGTACTCAAGCGCTTCGGACGCGCTTAAAAAGCCCTTCACATCGCTGATTTGGGGCATAAGCTTACATAAATGAACAATAAGATCAAGAACGAGCTGCTCATCATCTACGCAAATCACTTTCATTTTGTTTCCTCCGGTATATCAATGCTGATAACCGTTCCTTTATTAGGATGGCTATCGATAGTAAGAGTTCCCGAACACATTTCCTCAATTCTCTCGCGGACGTTACTCAGTCCGATATGACTTTTTTCCGTTGAAAGCGGTTCTTCAGGGTCAAAGCCGATACCGTTGTCGCTGATAACTATACGGTAGGAATCGCCGATTTTCCTGGTTGAAATCTCAACCACGCCGTGCTCACGTTTTCGCAGACCGTGACGTATTGAGTTTTCAACAAGCGGCTGAATTGTCAGCGCGGGAATATAAAAATCTTTCGCCTCAATATTGTATTTTACTTCGATTTTCGGGAAACGCATCATTTCAATTTCGGCGTAAACTCTTGTATGCTCAAGCTCCTTTTCTACCGGTATAAGAGTCGGTGTTTCAAGAGAATCAAGGTTGTTTCTGAGATAGACACCGAATTTTCCGGTTACCTCGGCAGCCTTTATCGGATCAGTAAGACAGAGCGACTGAATCGAGGCAAGCGTATTATAAAGGAAATGCGGCTGAATCTGGGACATCATTATTTTAATACGCTGTTCAGCCATTAACGCCATTTCGTGATCCTTAACAAATTCAAGATGAAGCCAGATATAGTAAAACAGACTGCAGCATACGGAAGCAATTGTTACATAGTCTACCGGATAGTCAAATGACGCAGGAGATAATTCGAGAAGCATCGAAAATACTACCAAAGCGGCATTGACTACAACCATCCAGAGCCATGATTTTCTGTTCTTGAACTCGATAATGGTACAGTACAGAAGATGACAGAGCAAAGCTCCGCAGATATAATATGCCAGATTGCTCAGTTTTCCTTCGAGCAAACGTCCCCCCTGATAGTGATTGTTTTCGTCTATGAAGAAAACCCATTTTGAATAGAGCGCGGTTGAATAAACCAGAGCATTAATTATTACAAGAATCCATGCAACCGTATTTTTGACATTCGGTTTGACCAGTTTACAGAATAATACAATAATAACAGGGCGTATGCAATATCCAAAAGTACTTATAACAGTTCTGAGATAAGGAAAAACTATCGCATTCTGTAAAATGTATTCGGCTACATTCTGAACCACATTAAGGCTTATCAGGGTTATGATTCCAATCATAACCTGCTTTTTGCTTTTGCCCAGATAAGAGTCGCGCAATACAATCGGCGTCAAGCCGAAAAGTATTATGCCAAGCGGCATCAGAATAATATATTCCGTCATCAAAACAGTCCTTTCAAATCTTCTAATATACTATTATACATAAAAAATTACATGTTCGCAATCCTATTTATTATCTGTTCTGCAAATTCGTACAGGGGCGATTTGTTTTATTCGGATTTTCAGTTTTGACGGCAAATAATCTACTTGTTTTGAAAGGTGATTTGTCGTATAATAAAACAGTAAGGAAAGGGTGAGTTATTTTGAAAAGAACGATTTGTTCAACCGTGTTAATACTCGCTGTTTTACTTCTGTTTCAGGCATGCGGCAAGGCAGATTCAACAGTCGCATCAACGGAACATAAGCAAACAAATATATCGACAGAAGAACAGACAAGAGATGATAAAATGATAATTAATATTAAAATCAACAACTCGGTTTTTACTGCAACACTTGAAGATAATGAGGCCGCAAAAGAGTTTTATGAAATGATAAAAAATGGCTCTGTTATTATTGAAATGAGCGATTATTCGGGGTTTGAAAAGGTCGGCCCGCTCGGAACAAACCTTACGTCAGACGATAAACAGACAAAAACGAAAAAGGGCGATATCGTTCTTTACAACAGTAATCAGATTGTAATGTTCTACGGCTCCAATTCATGGAGTTATACCCGCCTCGGAAAAGTTGAAGATTTAAACGGATGGGAAGAGGCGCTCGGCAGCGGAGATATAACGGCAGAGTTTACAAGAAATAATAATCAATAAAGGAGACAGTATTATGAGAAAAGATTTAGGACCGAAACCGGCTGTATATCCTATGCCGGTGCTTATGGTAGCAACCTATGATGAAAACGGCACGGTTGACGTTATGAACGCGGCGTGGGGAATGATTTGCGATTCAGACGCAATTTCACTTTCACTGACTGAAACTCATAAAACCGTTAAGAACCTTAAAAAGACAAAGGCATTCACGGTAAGTCTTGCCGACGTCAAAAACATTGAAGCGGCGGATTTCTTCGGAATAGCGTCAGGCAACACAATGGCTGACAAATTTGAAAGAAGCGGTATGACCGCAACAAAAAGCGAAAGAGTCAACGCGCCTATTATTGAAGAATTCCCTATAACAATGGAATGCGAACTTGCCGAAATTATTGAAACCGACAACGTTTATAATATTATAGGTAAAATCGTCAACGTATCCGCTCATGAGGAAATACTCGATGAAAGCGGAAAAATCGACATTCAAAAAGCAGGTATTCTTATTTTCGACCAGTTCAAGGCAGGTTACTATGTAACAGGCGAAAAGGTCGGTCAGGCATGGCAGAGCGGCAAGGAGCTTGCGAAATAAAAATGAGTATAACAGTTAATATCTATTACTCGGGCGAAAACGGAAACGCACTTGAATTTGCAAAGGAAATGGAACAAAGCGGTATTGCCGACAGAATCAGAACCGAAGAAGGAAATCTCAGGTATGAATACTTCATTCCCCTTGAGGACACGGATACGGTTTTACTGATAGACAGCTGGGCAAGTCAGGAGGCGCTTGACATTCATCACTCGTCGCCCATGATGGGTGAAATCGCCCTTCTCAGAGAAAAATACGACTTACATATGAGGGTTGAGAGATTTATGCCCGACAAAGCTGAAAACGACAGCGAATTCATTCGCAAATAGCCAAAAAACAGGTGTAACGATATGAACTACAAAACAGCCAGAGAATATGCCGAAAAGCTGGTTTCCGAAATGACCGCGGAGGAGAAAATCAGTCAGTTATTATATGATTCGCCCGAAATTGAACGTTTGGGAATCAGGGAGTACAACTGGTGGAACGAAGCGTGTCACGGCGTTGCGAGAGCGGGAACGGCCACAGTATTTCCTCAGACAATCGGACTTGCGGCAACCTTTAACGAGGGACTTGTCGAAGCAATTGCCGACGCGGTTTCCACTGAGGGCAGAGCAAAATACAATCTGAATGTCAGCAACGGTGACAGAGGCATTTACAAGGGACTGTCATACTGGTCGCCGAATATAAACATATTCAGAGACCCCCGATGGGGACGCGGACAGGAAACCTTCGGTGAAGACCCGTTTTTAACGGCAGTTCTCGGCAGCGCTTATATCCGCGGCCTTCAGGGTGACGGCGAGTATTTAAAAAGCGCCGCCTGCGCAAAGCATTTTGCAGTTCATTCGGGGCCTGAAAGTCTTCGCCACTCGTTTAATGCCGAGGCGAGCAAAAAGGATATGAATGAAACCTACCTGCCTGCCTTTGAATATGCAGTTAAAACAGGCGTAATGGGCGTAATGGGCGCTTATAACAGGACAAACGGTCTTCCCTGCTGCGCTCATACCGATTTTATAAATATGCTGCGAAACGAATGGGGCTTCAAGGGTTACTTTGTTTCGGACTGCGGCGCGATACACGACATTTCGGAAAATCATCACTATTGCGGAAACGAAACCGAAGCGTCCGCGCTCGCGCTTAAGGCGGGATGCAATCTTAACTGCGGCGAAGCATACAAGCATCTGGTTGACGCTTACGAAGAGGACCTTATTGAAGAAAGTGAAATCACCGACGCAGCCGTCAGACTCTTTACAATAAGAGCCCTGCTCGGCGAGTTTGAAGAAAACAGACCTTTCTCCGACATTCCGTACAGCAAGCTCTGCTGCAGTGAACACAAGGAGCTTAATCTCAGGGCGGCAAGGGAAAGTCTTGTTTTACTGAAAAACGAAAACTCATTTTTACCGATTAATAAAAACGATAAAAAAAGCATAGCGGTTATCGGGCCTAATGCTATGTCGGTGATTGCGCTTGAGGGCAACTACAACGGACACGCAGACGAATACATAACCGTTGCCGACGGAATAAGAAGAGTATTCCCCGAAAGCAGGACTTCGGTTTCGGAGGGATGCCGTGTATTCTTTGATGAAACGGCTTTTTATGACGGTTTCAACAATCTTGAAAACGAAGCGGCCCAGCTTGCCGCCGAAGCCGACATTACAGTCCTCTGCCTCGGACTTGACCGAGATATTGAGGGCGAGGATATAGGTTGTGAAAACGCCTATTCCGACCACGGCGACAAGAAAACTCTGCTTCTCCCCTCTTCACAGCAAAAACTGATTGACAGAGTTGTTGAAAATGGCAAAGACATAATAGTTGTAACGCTTTGCGGAAGCTGTATTGATATCGGCGAAAAGCTAAGAAACAAGGCAAAGGCGATTATTCACGCCTGGTATCCCGGTGCGCTCGGAGGACTTGCGGTTGCGGAGCTTATTGCGGGTGAATTCTCACCGAGCGGAAAGCTCCCTGTAACATTTTACGGCGAAGGCAACAGACTTCCCGATATCTGCGACTACAATATGCAGGGCAGAACATACCGCTTTATTAAAGAAAAGCCGGTTTACCCGTTTGGCTACGGCTTAAGCTACGCCTGTGCTCAGTATCTTGATTTCAAAGCGGAAAATATCAGTGACGAAGAGATTCTTTTTAGCGTTACACTGAAAAATAATTCTGAAACAAAACTGACTGAAAAGGTTCAGATTTATGCTGAATTTACAGACAGCAGAACACGGACTCCGAATTATCAGCTCTGCTCCGTTAAAGCTGCCGAATTGAATGGGGGCGAAACAAAAACCGTTAAAAT
>JAEEGL010377579.1_pt1 | contig 14710 bp, 12 predicted proteins | sample 9134231 | NCBI WGS metagenome assembly JAEEGL01 (sample SAMN16246548, study PRJNA631951) | gut metagenome | biome: gut microbiome; feature: rumen; material: fiber-attached | host: Bos | place: Iran: Karaj | collected 2018-10 | reverse complement strand
GCGCAATTGGACCCGATCGAAAGAGCGATCTCGGTCAGGATATGCCCGTACCGGACGCGAAGAAGCCCGGGCTCTTCGGGTGAAGAAGGCGTCGGGAGAGACGTGGGCATGGGAAAGGCCTCCTTTGGGGAAATAGAGAAATATATAGAAATATTTTAACCTGTTTTCAAAGAAAATGCAAGAACACGGCGGAATTTCCTTCTATGATTGTCAGAACTTTCGTCCCATAACCGCGCGCGGTCCGGAAAGAATAGATCCGGACTGCGGAAGAAGAGCCGCGGTCCTGGAAAGGGAGGAAGGATTTGGATATGAAAAAGATCCGAAGGATCCTGCCGCTTTTTCTGGCGCTGTTTCCGGCGGCGGCGGTGTGCGCATCCGGCGCGGAGCTGGTGCCGGTGGGAGAAGCGGTGGGGATCGTTCTGGACGTGAAGGGCGTCTACGTGGAGGAGATCATGGCTTTTCAAGGGGAAAACGGCAGGGTCTCGCCCGCGGAGAAGGCCGGCCTTGCGCCGGGCGATCTCCTGATCAGGGCCGGGGGACGGGAGCTTTCCGGCTCCCATGACCTGACCGAAGCGCTTGCGGACCGGGCCGGCGAGGAGGTGCCGGTGGAGCTCCTGCGGAACGGACGGCGCATGACCCTTTCGGTCACGCCGGAGCGGGATCTGACCGACGGAGAAACGCGTCTCGGGATCCTCGCGCGGGAGACCCAGAGCGGCATCGGCACCGTCACCTGGTTCGATCCGGCGACCGGCGTCTACGGAGCTCTGGGGCACGGGATCCACGCGGCGCGCGCCGAGCCCGGCGCGGTGAACCGGGGAGAGCTTTACCGCGTGACTCTGACCGGTCTTGAAAAAGGGACCCGGGGCAAGGCCGGGGAACTGAAGGGGAGTCTCACCGGCTCTCCCGTCGGGACCGCCGAGGCCAATACGCCCTTCGGCGTGTACGGCCGCGCCGAAGGGATTTTCGAAGGGGAAACGGTGGAAACCCTTTCCTCCGGCGAGATCCGCAAAGGCAAAGCCGAGATCCTGACGACGCTGGAGAACGGGAAGAAGGAACGCTATGAGATCGAGATCCTCGGAGTGGACGAAACAGAGGATCCCGGCCGGGCGATCTCCTTCCGCGTCACCGACCGGCGGCTTCTGGAAAAGACGGGGGGAGTGATCCGGGGCATGTCCGGTTCGCCGATCCTGCAGGACGGAAAGCTTGCGGGAGGCGTGACCCACGTCCTGATCTCCGATCCCGCGTCCGGTTACGGCGTTCCGGTCGACGTGATGCTCCGGGCGGCGCGCGTCTCGCTCGGCGCGGAAAAGAAGGCCGCCTGAAAAAAACCGCGGAGAAGGCTTCGGCCTTCTCCGCGGGATCCCGGTTTCCCGAAAATTCAAACAAGCTCTTCGATATAGCTGACGTAATCCAGCGAGGAAAGTGCCTCGATGATCTCGGCGTGGGATTTGTATTTTTTCAGTTCCTTTCCCGTGATGGTCAGCGATATGGAAAAGACCGCAAGTCCCGAATTGATGTAGGCGGGATTGGATTCGATGTCGTCGATTTTCAGACCGAGCTGACGAAGCGTCGCCGTAAAGGCGCCGAGATCCAGCTTGTCGCGCAGCTCCAGATGGATCTCAAAGTGATTGGAATGGTCCTTCAGGTATTTTTCGAGCAAAGGCATGAAATGCAGACTGACGAAAACGGCGGCGAAGCAGAAAACCGCCGCGGTATAAAGCCCCGCGCCCACCGCAAGCCCCACCACGGAGCCCGCCCACAGGGCGACGGCGGTGGTCAGACCTTTTATCTGGCTTTTGGAGCTGTAGAGGATCGAATAGGTGCTGATGATCCCGACGCCCACCACGGTGGCCGCGGAGATCAGCACGAATCCCGATTGCAGAAGTCCCGCCAGAAAGAGATCCAGAAGCATGGCGGCCGTGGAACCGAGAGAGACCACGATAAAGGTGCGAAGCCCCGCCGAATGGCGCTTGTTGGAGCGCTCGCAGCCGATGGCCGCCGAGAACAGGAAGGAAAGACCGAGCCGGAAAAGCACGGCCGCGGCGCCGAGATCCGCCGACCAGGGGCCGAGCAGTCGGGCGATGGGATCGGATACGTAAGGCATAAACAGACTCCTTTCGCGTCATCGATTGAGGAACCGGCGGAAATGACTCCGCCCGGCGGCCTCGTATTCTTCGTAGGCGGCCTCGGTGAAGGCAGCCTCGTCCCGGGAGGGGACGGAGGCCTCGGCCTCCTGCGCTTTGCGGATCTCCCGGATCCGGAGAACGAGCTGCTCCACCCGGCTGAGCGGGACGCCCGCTTCGTTCACCGCGGGCACCTCGGTCAGATCCTCCAGCGTCTTCGGGATGGATCCGGAAAGCGAGAGCGCAAGCTTTGCCGAAGCCGGTCCGATGATTTCATACAGCACGCTGGAGGAAAGGATCACGGTTTCCAGATCGTTTCCGATGCCGGGCCCGAGGATCCTGGCGCACATGGCGGCAAGACCGATGGCCACCCCCGCCTGGGGGATCAGAGCCAGACCGAGAAAGCGTCTGACCGGCTTCGGCTTGCCTGCGGCAAGGCATCCGACCCACGCGCCGAGATATTTTCCGAGGATGCGCACCAGAAAGTATCCGACGCCGACGGCGATCAGAGGCACGCCTCCGGAGGAAGCGGAGGATCCCGAGAGAGAGTCCAGACGGAACCCCATCCCGGAGCGCACGAAAAAGAGCAGAAGGATCGGCGGATTGAAGTAGTTGAGCTGCCGGAAAAGGCTCTCGTCCTCCGACAGATTGATATAGACGGCGCCCATGACCATACAGCCGAGAAGAGGCGAAACGTCGAGAAGGGAGCATACCGCGCAGAAGAAAAACAGAAGTCCCACCGAGATGATCAGACGGTTGTCAGTGGAATGCTTCCGCGTGAGGAAGAGCTTCAGGATCCATCCGAAGGCGCCGCCGAGCGCCATGGCGCCGAGGTTTTTCAGGATGGGGATCAGAACGGCCGCCGCCTGCCCGTTTCCGCCGCGGAGAGAGGAGAGGGCGATCGCGATCGCCGCGCTGTAGGTGAGAAGCCCCACCACGTCGTCCAGAGCCACCACCTTCAGAAGCGTATCCACGAGCTCGCCCCTGGCATGGGTCTGCCGGATGGTCATCATGGTGCTGGCCGGGGCCGTGGCGGCGGCCAGGGCGGAGAGCACCACCGAGAAGGGAAGGGGCAGCCGGAGGATCCCGGCGGTCAGACCGAACACCAGAAGGGAAGCCGTGAGCGATTCGGTCAGAGTGATCGCGATAACCTTGAGCCCGCCCTTTTTCAGGGCTTCCAGCCGGAAGTATTCGCCTACGCCGAAGGCGATGAAGGCCAGGGCCACGTCCGGCAGAAAGTCTGTGGCCTTCATGAAGCTTTCGGAGGCGAGCCCGAGGACGTAAGGCCCGAAGAGGATCCCGGTCAGGATGTAGGCGGTGACGTTGGGAAGACGGAGGAGCTTGGTCAGGCGGGTGGCTAGGAATCCGAAGAACAGCATCGCCGCCAGGGTCAGAATGGTGAGAGGCGCGCCGGATACGCCGCGGGACGTCAAAAATTCCGAAAGCAAGATATCGCCTCCTCCGTTTCAGACTGGGAATCCATCATATACTTCCCGCGGGGAAATGTCAAGCCGTGACAGGGCCGTTTTCCGCACGGAAAGAAAAATCCCGCGAAGCGGCCGCCGCTCCGCGGGAAAAGCGTCCGGATCAATCCTCCGTGCGCCCGCCGGCCATGCCGGAATACTCCTCCAGGAACCATTCGGCGGTCTTTTCAAAGGAAAGGCCCGCCTCGTTGCCTTTGAAGGAGAAGGTGACGTTGAGATTGCCGAAGTAGTTGTCGATCAGATAGACCCGGAGCGCGAGCTTATGCTCCTCGGTCCACACGGCGGCGGAAGCGGTGCGGTAGCCGCGTCCGGCGGGAGAACCGATGCGGATGCCGGAATAATGCTTTTCGGGGAACTCCGAGAGGACGTATTTGCCGAGCCCGAAAGAAAGCGCTCTCGGTCCCCGCAGGGTCTCGTACCGGAAAACGCCCTCTTCCTCTCCGAGATCGAGGGAGAAGGAGGTGATCCCCATGGGGTTGCGGTTGAGGCGGAAGCTCTTTCCGGAGACGGCCTTCGCAAGGGGAGAAGAGGCTTCTCCCGCGGGCAGCGCGAGCGAGAGCGAAGAGATCCTTTCGGCAAGCTCTTTTTCACCTTCGGGATCGGGGGAAGCGTCGCCCGCAGCCAGCGGATCGACGATCCGGTATTTCAGGGCCTCCACCACGCCGCCGTAGGGATCCTGATGTCCCTGGGAGTCGCCGATGAAGACCGCGATCAGATCGAGAGACGGGAAGGTCAGAGCCAGCTGCCCGCCCATGCCCGTGAAGGAATATCCGTCGTGGAAAGCCCGCCAGATCTGGTACCCGTAGCCGCGCCCGCTGATCAGCGAGCGGTGCCCCGCGGTGGCGTTATCGATCTGCCGCGCTTTTGCCTCCCGCACGTAATCGGAGGGAAGAAGCTCTTTTCCCTCCCAGACGCCGTCGCGCGACACCAGAAGCGCGAGCCGCGCGAGATCTCTGGCCGAGCACAGCACGCCCGAGCCGCCCCAGGCGATCCCTTCCGGAGCTTCCACGCAGCGGGCGTCGGGCGTGAAGCCGATCTCCAGCAGGGCTTTTTCCTTGAGATACTCCAGGAAGCTCTTGCCGGTGATCCGTTCCACCAGCGCGTCCAGCACGTAGGTGCCGGAGGTATCGTAACGGAAAACCGTTCCGGCGGGGTGATTCGGGACGGTGTTGAAGAAGGTGTAGACCCAATCGGGATCACCGGGGGTATATGTCTGATTGTTGAAGGGAGTCGCCATCATCAAAAGGTCCCGGACCGTGGCGTCGGCCACCCAGGGATGGAGATCGGGAGGGCATTTATCGGGGAAGAAGGACGCCACCCGGTCGGAAAGCTTCAGCTTCCCCTCGCCGATCAGGGCGCCGACCGCCATGGAGACGAAGGTTTTGCTGACCGAATACATCCGGTGCGGCTCGTCCTTTTGAAAAGGCGCGTAATACCCCTCCGCGAAAACCTTTCCGTGCCGGAGGAAAAGGAAACCGTGCATGGCGAAGCCGCGATCGGCCACGTCGTCGAGAAAAGCCGTCACGGCGCGGGGCGAAACGCCGGCTTCGGCCGGGGAAGAGAAGCTCAGGATATCCTTCTTCATGGGTTTTCCTCCTCTTTTTCATCGGGATCGGAAAAAACCGGAAGCTCGTCCGCCGCAAGGTTTTTCGGCGGCACGCGCTTCAGAGGGTCGTACCGGAAGGAACGGCAGCTTCCGTAGGGCGAAGCCGGCCCCCTTTTTTCGCAGAAGCCGGATTCCTCTCCCACCGGGAGATAACGGGCGCACCAGGCGCAGCGCCGCTCGGTTTTTTTGTCAAAAAGCATCGCGATCCCCTCTTTCCGTCCCGGAAGTCATCACCTGTATTATACAATAGATGAGAGGGGATTTCAAAAGCTTTTTTTCCCGCGCAGCCTGAAAAAACAGGCTGCGGTCAGAAGGAGCATCGGCGCGGCCGCCGACGCAGCCAGAGCCGCTCCGAAGCCCGGAACGCCGGAAGGCAGGACGCTCCCCGCCGCGGCGGGAACGGGGAGGAGAAAAGAGAGGAGAGACGCAAAAGCGGCCGACAGTACGCCGTGGAGAAATTTCCCCAGAAGATAAGGACGGACCGAAAGGCGGCACTCTCCCAGGAAGGAAAGCACCTGAAAATGCACCGAAAGCCCCGCCCAGCCCAAAAGGAAAGCCGCCAGAGCGAGATGCTCCGCGCCGAAAGGAGCAAGCTTCGCAAGTCCGCCGGTCATTTCGATCAGGCCGGTGAAAAACCCCTCCAGGACCCCGGAGGACAGGGGAAAGCACCGCGCGGCGAGAGCCGCCGCACGGGGAAGCAGCCGGCTTTCGTGGAGGACGCGGACCGCCGCGGAAAAAAAGACCACGAACCCCGTGACCGACAGAAGGGAAAGCGCCGAGGAACGCACCGCTTCGGTAAACGCCGCGGGAAAGGACGGACGGCTCCCGCCCGGAAGGACCGGAGGGGAAAGAGGCTCGCGCCTTTTATAGAGGGAAAAGAGGATCCCGAGAAGAAGCCCCGCCGCCAGATGCGCCAGCATCAGAACGATCCCCGCCTGACGGGAGGAAAAGAGCGCAAGCCCCACCGTGCCCAGAATAAACGCCGGACCGGAATTGTTGGAAAAGCCCAGAAGCCGTTCGGCCTCGCTCCGGGAGAGAAATCCTTTCCGGTAAAGAGCCGCGGCCGTGCGCGCCCCGACCGGATATCCCGCGAGGAATCCCAGGATCACCGCCGGCGCCGCCGTGCCCGGCAGGCGGAAGAAAAAACGCATCGGTTTGTCAAGGATCAGGGAAAGCGGGGTGAGAAGCTCGCTCTCGATCAGAAAGGAGGAGACCGTCATCGCGGGAAACAGGGAAGGGATCAGCGCGTTCACCGCAAGGAGGAGCGCCTCCTTCACCGCGTCCCGCGCCGCTTCCGCGTAGAGAAAGAAACCGAGAAAAGCGATAAGCGCGGCGGGCAGGAAGAGCGCTTCGCGGAAAAGCCGTCGTTTCATGGAAATCCCCCTCGCCCGGAAACGCATATACTGGTAAGGTCCGAAGCAGGCAGAGTATTCTATGGCGTTTTTCGCGGCGGTATGACTAAAAGGATCGCGCGCGGGACAGAATAGAGTCAGGCGGGCAGACCGCCCGCACTTTTCTCATACGAAGGAAGTGATCCTGTGAGGCGAGATATGCCGGTCAAACGGGGGGAGATCTATTATGCGGATCTTTCGCCGGTGGTGGGCAGCGAACAGGGAGGCGTCCGGCCGGTACTTATCATCCAGAACGACGTGGGCAACCGTTTCAGTCCGACCGTGATCGCCGCGGCGATCACCTCGCGCACCGGAAAGACGCGGCTTCCCACTCACATCGATCTGGCCGCCCGCGTCTACGGGCTGCAGCGGGATTCGGTGGTGCTTCTGGAACAGGTGCGGACTCTGGATAAGGAACGGCTGTTGGAAAAAATGGGCAAGGTGGACGACGTGAGGATGGCCGAGGTGGACAACGCCCTTCGCGTCAGCTTCGGCCTGCACACCGATTGACCGGCCGCCTTCCGGACGAAAAAGGTCCGGAAGGCGGTTTTTTGTCCGCTGCGGCCGTCCGGCTTGCGTCCGGTCCGAAAAACAGCAAGAAAACCCTTGACAAACCGGGCAAAGCGTGATATGATACGAACCGTCGGCGATGCGGATTTAGCTCATCTGGTAGAGCGCCACCTTGCCAAGGTGGAGGTAGCGAGTTCGAGCCTCGTAATCCGCTCCATGAAAAAGCACTTTTGTCACTTGACAAAGGTGCTTTTTTTCCAGACGAAAGCCACCTTCCCGCGGGAAGGAAAAACGAAAGGGGCATATTATGGTTCTCATCGAAATGGAAAACGGAAAAACGATCAAGCTGGTCCTGGATCCCGAGGCGGCGCCGGTCACGGTGAAAAACTTCGAAAAGCTGGTTTCCCAGGGCTTTTACGACGGCCTGATCTTCCATCGCGTGATCTCCGGCTTCATGATCCAGGGCGGCGATCCCCTGGGCAGCGGCATCGGCGGTTCGGATGAAAACATCGTGGGCGAATTCGCGGCGAACGGGCACAGGAATCCCATCTCCCACAAGCGGGGCGTGATCTCCATGGCGCGGGCGCAGGATCCGGATTCCGCCTCCTCGCAGTTCTTCATCATGCACGCCGACGGCAGATTCCTGGACGGCCAGTACGCCGCCTTCGGACACGTGGTGGAGGGCATGGAAACGGTGGATGAGATCGCCTCCGCCGCCACCGACAGCAGGGACAAGCCTCTGAAGCCCCAGAGGATGAAGAAGGTCACGTTGATCCCCGACGAAGAGGAAAAATGACGGGACGATTCCCGCTTCCGGGGAAAGGCATATCCCAGCCCGGATGAGCACCGGAAAAACGACATACGGACCGCGGGACGGCTGCAGCGATGCAAACCGTCCCGCGGGCTTTTTTCCTTCCGGGTATCACTAAGGCGTCTGGGACACGGACTCCGCATGAGGGGAAAAGGCGATCCCTTTTTCACGGAGGTTCCGGTGCAGAAGAAGAAAAGCTTCTTCAAGAAAGCGACTGTATTTCTCCCCGGTCCAGAAGATCTCCTCGCCCGCCCCCGGATCCGGAAGATATGCCATCAGGGCGATCTTGCGGGAGAACGCGCCGGAAGGGAACTCCGGCATATAGTCCGGAAAGCTGCGCACATGGCGGAGCACGGTGAGAAACAGAGAATCCGGATGCTCTCTGAGATAGAGATCTTCCAGATGTTCGATCTCCCGGTAGGTGAAACGGGGACCGAAAAGCTCTTTCAGAGTGTCGAAATCCTTCGGCAGGCTCCCGCGCCTTTCCCGGAAGGCGGGATCGCGGTCCAGACGGCGGAAGCTCTCTTCGACTTCTTCCGGACGGTGGGTGAAATCCTGATAGAGCGCGTCAACGAGAATATGCGCGTAGTATCCGAAAAAGAAGGATCTCTCCTCCCCGGAAGAAAAGCGCTTTCCCTCCACGCGTTCCCGGTAGAATTCTTCCGCGTCCGAAATGGCTTTCCTCCTGCCCCGGGTGCAGTGGGTGAATTCGCGGGACGGAGTGAATTCTGTCCAGTCTTCGTTCTCCACATTACAGTCCGGACCGACACTTCCCACGGCGAAGCCGCGGGGTTCAAGCGTCATGCCGGTTTTGAAGAGACGGTCTGCCAGAGCAAGATGGGTAGGCCAGGTGGGCATGTGTTCCTCCCTTCATGGAAGCAGGCCGCATTCTCTGCGGCCTGCGTATGGGTCTGTCAGTGGATCGACCGGAGCTCGCCCGTGCCGCGGACGTAGAAGGTGATCTTGTTGAGATAGCCCAGATAGAGCTTCAGATAATACCACCATTCGTCGAAGGAACGGATCTCGATTTCGCTCGAATCGGGAAGCGCATTGGCGAATCCGTGGGGGATCTCGCCTTCCTCCACTTTTTTGAGCATGCGCTGCGTCGCGCTCTTGACGGTCACTTCGGAATTGAGGTAATCGCCGGTGGAGAGCAGGCTTTTTTCCAGATCGGCTTTCAATTCGGCCTGGAGCTCTTCGGAATACTCGCGGGTGACGAAAAGAGATACCTTGATTTTTCTGGAGAACAGGGAAGCGAGGGGGTTGTCGATGGTGACCACGAAGACGTCGTCGGCAGCCAGGAGGTCGGCGATTTCTTCGGGATCCTCTTCGTCCCCTCCTCCGTCTTCGCCGGGCAGGCTGTATGCGGATTCGTCGTCTCCCTGTTTCACGGCGTACACGGCGAACTGCGTGATCTCCGGGTAAAGCGTACAGGTTTCTCCGAAGGAGTTGCATTCGATCCTGCTTCCCGCAAGCGCGACGCCCGTGACGGCAAAGCCGCCGAAGGAATCGGTGAAGACCGTACGGGTATCCCCTCCGGAGATGACGATCAGCTTGGCGTCTGCGACGGGGAGGCCGGTTTCTTCGTCGATCAGACGGCCGGAAATATACGACGGTTCGGTATGGCGCTCTTCCTGGCCGTCGCGGATCCCGACGTCGAAGAAAAGATCCTCGATGTATTCAAGCTGCTCCCCGGTGCATTCGTGAAGAGCGGCGGCCTTCAGAACGTTGCGCCGGATATGATTGATGTCGCTTCCCCGGAACTGCATGTATCCGAAGGCCATGGAATCGTACCAGATATCCTGCGTAAGACGCTTTGAAAGACCGCATTCCTCCTGCCCGAAGACGTACATCCGGCAGGCCACGTTGGAGATATAGACCGACGCCGCAAGGGGATCGGATCCGTCGTATGCGGGATATGCCGGGACGAGCTGGTCGTTTTCACAGGTCCCGTAAAGCGAGCTGCGGAGATAGATCCGTCCGTCGGAATCAGCCGGAGCAAACGGTCCCATAGCCCAGAGCCGGTAACCGTCCGGCAGATACTCCTTCGGCGTATCCTCGGAGATCCAGTATCCGAAAACGTCGGCGTATGCTTCGCTGACGGCGGCGTTGGCAGGTTCGCTCGCGTTCCAGAAATACGTGAAGGGATGCTTGAGGTTCACGACCGACCGCGCGTATTCGCGATAAACGGCGGGGGGCAGGGCGGCGGCCGTTGCGGCGTACTCCTGCGCCGGGAAGACGTGAAGATGATTCAGAACGTCGCAGGCCGCGCCGTCGTACGGTTCGGCGCCGTCGGGAGAATAGGAGGAATTCGTCAGGCATCGGATCCCGAAAGGACGGACGTCTCCCAGACTGAAGCCGGCTTCGAACCAGTCGTAGGCGTCCTGGATCCATTTCAGGGCTTCCAGCGAGACGCTGTCGGAAAATTCGTCCGTATCGCTCGACACCGCGCTGCCGCGGCCGTCGGCCGAGGCAGAAAAATCGCTGCTCTTTTCCACGAAGATATTCCGGCGGGGATCGATGAGGTAGTATTTCTCCGTCGCGGGACTGAAGGCGCCGTCCGCGGTCAGAAGGTGTTCTTTCCCGGTATCGCTTTCCGCGTATCCCTTGACCTTGACCGGTTCGAGAGAGTCGTAAAGCTCCTTTGCAGGCCGGATGGTTTCCTGAAGCCTGTCTGCCAGGTCGCCGAGGTATACGGAGGCCTGATCGGGCTCGCAGTAGATGACCTTTCCGGTTTCCGCTTCCACCAGGACGTCATACACCTTGTTTTCCTGATCCACCGCGTAATAGCCGTGCATCAGCGTTCCGTCGAAATAGAAGACGGCCGGATCCATCTTATACGTCTTCTCAAAGCTTTTGCCGGTCTCTGCGGCATAAGCCTCGAGGATGGAGGCCTCGTCCATACCCTCTTTTTCGATCCGGTCGGTCTGCGGCTCGGGGATCCTGGAATGGACGTCGCTTTTTACGTCAAAGAGAGTCCCGTCCTTCCCGGTCGCAACGCTGATGTATTCGCCCATCAGCGGGTAGCCGTCCTCGTAGAGATCCATTTGGTAAAAGACGGAGTTCGTGCCTTTCATGATATGTTCGCAGACGATCTCGAAGCTGTCCGGTACGGCAAGGATCCGGCGGTAGGCGCGGGCAACGGTTTCGGCGTCCTCGGCGCAGGAGATCGTCACGTCTCCCAGATCGCCCGAGATATCCGTGATCACGCCGGTCTCGTCCGTATAGACCACGGTGGTATCGGCGCGAAGCATGCTCTCGTCCGGCGTTTTCACCGCCGAAACCGTCAGAGTGGGCTTCGGCGCGAGATGGAGCGTATAGGATTTCCGGGCTATGCCGAAGAGATACCGGCAGGTGACGAAGACCCGGACGGTTTCGTGATCCGCCGGGCGGCGAACGTCGGCTTCGGCCGTGCCGTCTTCCCGGTCGTTCAGGGATACGTATTCGCTCCGGCAGGACCAGTGAAGCTTCCCGAACCCTTTCGGAAGCGCGTATGCGCCGCCCGCGATGAAATCCCGGGAGACGTAGTTTTCCGAATCCAGCGGACCTTCAAAGACGAAAGGAGAAGAGGGCAGCGCTTTTCCCAGCAGATGCGATCCGTAGAGCGAAACCCCCACCCATACGAAGGCGATGAGAAGGAGAGACAGTATGACGACGAGGGCGACGGGGAAACGGCGGCGTTTCTTCTTCCCTGCGGCGTCTTTTTCCTTTTTGCCCTTCCCGGCGGGAGGGGAGGACGGCGGAACGGCTGTCTCCGCGGCGGGCGGCGTCTCCGGGGCGGGGACGGGAGACGGCGCGGCTATTTGCCCGGCGCCGCTTTCGGCGGGGGATTCCCGGGAAGAAAGCGGCTCCAGATCGGCGCCGCAATTCCCGCAGAAGCGCGCGCCTTCACGGTTTTCGTGTTTACAGGACGGACAGATCACGATACGGTCTCCTTTCCAATGCGTTCAGTCCGCGTTGATTTCTTCTTCCGCCGCCTTCATGGCGGACAGAGTTTTTTCCAGAAGCTCGTCGAGCTCCCACCCCAGCATCCCGGCGCCTTCTTCGATGACGGCCCGGTCGACGCCGGCGGCGAATTTCCTGTCTTTGTATTTCTTCTTGAGAGATTTCAGCTCCATATCCGAAACGCTCTTCGACGGGCGCATCAGAGCCGCCGCGCCGATGAGTCCGGTCAGCTCGTCGGATGCGAAAAGGAGCTTCTCCATCTTGTGTTCGGGCTTGATATCCACCGTGATGCCGTACCCGTGGGAGGCGGTCGCGCGGATCAGTCTTTCGTCAAGTCCTCTCTCGCGCATGATCTCCTGGGACTTCCGGCAATGCTCTTCGGGATATTTTTCGAAATCCAGGTCGTGCAGGATCCCCACGGTCTCCCAGAAACCGGCTTCGTCGGCGTATCCTTCGGTTTCAGCGAAATAGCGCATCACGCATCCCACGGTCTTCGCGTGGCGCAGATGGAATTCGCCTTTGTTGTATTCCCGGAGCAAAGCCCAGGCTTCGTCTTTCGTCAGAGTTTTCATCGGTTCTCCTTTTCTTGACGGTACGGAACGTGCGGTCAGACGGGATCGTCTGCCTCTGCGGGCGGAAGGGACGCGTCGGGAAGAAAGGGGGGTTCTTCGCCGGACGGGGAGGAAAGCTTGTCGAGCCTTCTCTGGATCTGGCGGGTGCGCACGCCCACCAGGTTTTCCAGCTCGCTCTGCGCCTGGGAAAGACGCCGGTCGGTCAAGGCCAGAGCCTCTCCGAACTTTTCGAATTCGGCTTTGACCGAAAGCAGGACCTCCCAGACCTCAGCGGAGCGTTTCTGGATCGCAAGGTTCCGGAAGCCGAGCTGCAGGCTGTTGAGAAGCGCGGCCATGGTGGAAGGCCCGGCCAGATTGACCCGGTAATCCCTCTGCAGGCTTTCGATCAGCCCGTGGCGCACCGCCTCGGCGTACAGCCCCTCGAAGGGGAGAAAAAGGATGGCAAAATCGGTGGTATGGGGCGGCTCCACGTATTTCTGACGGATGTCCCGCGCCTCGGCGCGGAGACGGGCCACCAGGAATCTCGCGGCTTCGCTGATCTCCTCGGGAGATCCGGCTTCATAAGCCGCCTCCAGCGCCTGATAGGGCTCGGAGGGGAATTTGGCGTCGATGGGCAGAAGCACCGTGCCGCCGCCGGCTCCGGGCATTTTCACCGCGTATTCCACCCGGTCGCGGCTGCCGGGGATCGTGGCCACGTCGGTCAGATACTGATCGGGGGAGAGGATATCCTCCAGGATCGCGCCGAGCTGCAGCTCGCCCAGGATCCCCTTGGTCTTGACGTTGGTCAGGACCTTTTTCAGGTCTCCGACCCCGCTTGCCAGGGTCTGCATCTCGCCGAGGCCCTTGTAGACCTGCTCCAGCCTCTCGTTGACCAGACCGAAGGAACGGGTGATCTGGCTTTCCAGGGATTTTTCCAGCCGCTCGTCGACCGTTTTCCGCAGCTCTTCGGTGCGCCTGTCGTTCTCCTCCCGCATTTCCTTCATCCGGCCGTCGAGGGTCTGCCTGAAGGCTTCCTCCTTCTGGGAAAGATCCCGGAGCCTTTCATCCTGCAGAAGGAGCGCGCGGTGCACGTCTTCGGAAAGACGCTTCTGGGAGGTCGAGAGCTCCCGGAGCCTGGCTTCCTGCGATTCGTAATAATACTGCTTTTCGCTGGAGGCGGTGCGGGAGGCCGACTCGGCCGACTCCCTGAGGACGTCGCGCGTCTCGCTCCGCGAAAGGCGCATTTCCTCATGGAGCTCGTCAAGAAGCCGCGTGTCGCGCGAAGCGCGGACGCTTTTCGCCAGAAGCACCGCAAGAAGGATCACCGCGGCGAGTGCCAGAAGCGCCGTGACCGCGGGAAGAATATATTCCATAGGCCCCCTCCTGAACGTGTGTTTTTCATAGTATAGCATAAAACCCGCGGCGTTGCAAAGGCGGTTTGAGGGCTCCTTCGGAAAAAAGACCCGGAGGAAAGCGGCGCTTCCCTCCGGGACAGAGGTCGGGGAACGGAAAAGTCAGACCTTTTCGAGGGCCTGCGCCAGATCGGCGAGGATATCCTCCGGATCCTCGATGCCGACGCTCAGGCGCATCATGTCGGGGGCGACGCCGCCGGCGATCAGCTCCTCGTCGCTCATCTGACGGTGCGTGGTGCTGGCCGGATGCAGGATGCAGGTACGCGCGTCGGCAACGTGGGTGACGATGGCCGCAAGCTTCAGATTCTTCATGAAGGTCTCGGCGCCGGCTCTGCCGCCCTTCACACCGAAGGACAGAACGCCCGAGGAGCCGTTCGGCAGGTACTTTTTGCCGAGCTCGTAATACTTGTCGCCGGGAAGTCCGCAGTACTGCACCCAGGCAACCTTCGGATGCGCGGAGAGGAACTCCGCCGCCGCCTGGGCGTTTGCGACGTGCCGCGGCATGCGCAGATGCAGGGTCTCCATGCCGAGGTTCAGAAGGAAGCAGTTGAAGGGGGAGGGGATCGATCCGAAATCGCGCATGAGCTGGGCGGTGCATTTGGTGACGTAGGCGCCGCCGAGACCGAATTTTTCGGCGTAAACGATGCCGTGGTAGCTTTCGTCCGGCGTGGTGAGACCGGGGAACTTGTCCGCATAGCGGAACCAGTCGAATTTGCCGCTGTCCACGATGGCGCCGCCCACCGAAGTGGCGTGGCCGTCCAGATATTTCGTCGTGGAATGGGTCACGATGTCGGCGCCCCACTCAAAGGGACGGCAGTTTACCGGGGTGGGGAAGGTGTTGTCCACAATCAGGGGCACCCCGTTCTTGTGGGCTATG
>JAEEGL015136936.1_pt1 | contig 14711 bp, 10 predicted proteins | sample 9134231 | NCBI WGS metagenome assembly JAEEGL01 (sample SAMN16246548, study PRJNA631951) | gut metagenome | biome: gut microbiome; feature: rumen; material: fiber-attached | host: Bos | place: Iran: Karaj | collected 2018-10 | reverse complement strand
CTTCGACGACACCGGCAAATTCGGGCTCGTCGCCTCCTTCCTGCGCCCGGAGACCTCGTCGTGGTTCGCGTTCCCCCATTCCTTCCTCGAAAACTTCTACGACAAAAACGGCTGGCTGCCGCGGCAGGCGATCTTCTCGAACGCGTGGGCATACACGACGGAGGGGAAATGGATCGCGCCGGAGAGGATCCTTCTGAGCGGCGACAACACCGCGAAGCAGATGTGGCGCACGGATTACGACGGCGGCATGACGCCCGACGGCGGCTTCTATCTGAAAAACGGCGGCTTCTTCTCGCGTCACGCCGCGCTCGAAACCGTCTTCACCCGCCGTACCTCCGGCATGCAGCCCCCCGCCTTCCGCCCGGAGGACCTGATCCGGGACGCGCTTTGAACCGCATACTTGATCCGAAAGGAAACCGAATATGATCCGCATACCCGAAAACTACAAGCCCCGCCTTTCCGTTTACGAAACCCAGCTCGCCATCGATATGATCAAGCGCAATTTCCAGATGAACCTCGCGATCGAGCTGAACCTGCGCCGGGTCTCCGCGCCCCTCTTCGTGCAGGAGGATTCCGGTCTGAACGACAATCTGAACGGGGTGGAGCGCCCGGTGGGCTTCGACATTCCCGCCGTAGGCAAAAACGCCGAGGTCGTGCATTCCCTCGCGAAGTGGAAGCGCCTCGCCTTAAAGAACTACGATTTTTACGTCGGAAAAGGGCTTTACACCGACATGAACGCCATCCGGCGCGACGAGGAGCTCGACAACCTCCACTCGATCTACGTCGACCAGTGGGACTGGGAGAAGGTCATCGACCGGAGCATGCGCAACGAGGAGTATCTCCGCGCCACGGTGAAGAAGATCGTCGCGGCGGTCGTCGCAACGAACAACGCCCTCAGGTACGAATTTCCCAAGCTCGAATGCGTCATTCACCCGGAAGTCTCCTTCGTCACCGCGCAGGAGCTCGAGGACCTCTACCCCGCCCTCACGCCGAAGGAGCGCGAAAACGCGTACGTCCGCGAGCATCCGACGACCTTCCTCATGCAGATCGGCGGAAAGCTGAAAAGCGGCAAGCCCCACGACGGACGCGCGCCGGACTACGACGACTGGACCCTGAACGGGGACATCCTCATCTGGAACGACCTGCTCGGCACGGCGTGCGAGATCTCCTCCATGGGCATCCGCGTCGACGCCGAAGCCCTCCGCCGCCAGCTCGCCCTCGCGGGCTGCGAGGAGCGCGCCTCCCTGCCCTTCCACCGGATGCTTCTGAACGACGAGCTGCCCCTCACCATCGGCGGCGGCATCGGGCAGTCCCGGCTCTGCATGCTGATCATGCAGACCGCGCACATCGGCGAGGTTCAGGTCTCCGTCTGGGACGAGGAGACTTTGACCAAGGCAAAGGCCGCCGGCATCAAGCTCCTCTGAGACCGGCGGGATCACGTCAGCCGTCAGACATCAACCGGAACCGTCAGACATCAGCCGTCAACGCCGGCCGACAATCAGAATCAAACAACAATCAGAAAGGAAGAAGACCTATCATGAGCACATACCGCAAGGACACCGTCTGCGTACAGGGCGGCTACACTCCGAAAAACGGGGAGCCGCGCCAGATCCCGATCATTCAGTCCACGACCTTCAAATATGAAACCAGCGAGGCGATGGGCAAGCTCTTCGACCTCGAGGCGAGCGGCTATTTCTATTCCCGTCTTCAGAACCCCACCTGCGACATGGTGGCGGCGAAGATCTGCGAGCTCGAGGGCGGCACGGCGGGCATGCTGACCTCCTCCGGGCAGGCGGCGAGCTTCTTCGCCCTCTTCAACATCTGCTCATGCGGCGACCACATCGTCTCGTCCTCGTCGATCTACGGCGGCACGTTCAACCTGATTTCCGTCACCATGGCGAGGATGGGCATCACGGCGACCTTCGTGTCTCCCGACTGCACGGACGAGGAGCTCGAGGCGGCGTTCCGCCCCGAGACGAAGGCGGTATTCGGCGAGACCATCGCCAACCCCGCGCTCACGGTGCTCGACATCGAGCGCTTCGCCGCGGCGGCGCACCGGCACGGCGTCCCGCTGATCGTCGACAACACCTTCGCCACGCCCGTCGGCTGCCGTCCCATCGAATGGGGCGCGGATATCGTCACCCACTCCACCACGAAGTATATGGACGGGCACGGCTCCGCCGTCGGCGGCGCGATCGTGGACTCCGGCAAATTCGACTGGATGGCGCACGCGGACAAGTTCCCCGGGCTCACCACGCCGGACGAGAGCTATCACGGCATCACCTACGCCGAGAAATTCGGGCAGGGCGGCGCGTTCATCACGAAATGCACGGCGCAGCTCATGCGCGACTTCGGCTGCACGCAGTCCCCGCAGAGCGCGTACTATCTGAACCTCGGGCTGGAAAGCCTGCACGTCCGGATGGCGCGGCACTGCGAAAACGGACAGGCAATCGCAGAATTCCTCGCTTCCCACCCGAAGGTGGAGGCGGTGCATTACTGCGGTCTGCCGAACGATCCCTATCACGCGCTCGCCGAGAAGTACCTGCCGAACGGCTCCTGCGGCGTCGTGTCCTTCGAGGTAAAGGGCGGCCGCGCCGCGGCGGAGGTCTTCATGTCGAAGCTGAGGCTTGCGGCGATCGAGACCCACGTCGCCGACGCGCGCACCTGCTGCCTCAACCCGGCGACCTCCACGCATCGGCAGATGACCGAGGAACAGCTGAAGGCTGCGGGCATCCCGGCGGGGCTCGTCCGGATGTCCTGCGGACTCGAGGACAAGGCTGATCTCATCGAGGACATCGGGAACGCTCTCGACGCGATCTGATTTTCATCAAATCTTCATTTGCTTTTTTCCCCGCGGTGTGGTATGATGATATCGCACCGCGTTTTGATTTCGAGGTCATGATGAAACGACTCCTCTCTTCCCTGCTCCTTCTCCTGCTGCTCGTCCCCCCCTCCGCCTCCGGCTGTTCCCGAAACGGGACACCCCGCTTCAGCCGGGGAGCCCGCGCGTTCGCCGTGCGTCTCTCGGACGGAGGCGCGGAGCCCGAATTCTTCGGCTTCTCCTCCGATGAGGAGGTGTATCCGGCGAGCGTCACGAAGCTCGTCACGGCGCTTGCCGCGCTGGACATTCTCCCCCCGGATACGCTCGTCACGCCAGGCGACGAGGTTTACTTCCCGCCGTCCGGCGCGTCCTCGGCGTTCGTCCGTCCCCACCACACGCTCACGGTCGAAATGCTGATCGAAGGGATGCTCCTTCCCTCCGGCGACGACGCCGCCTATGCCCTCGCCGCCGCGTGCGGATACGCTCTTCTCGGGGACGGCGCGGCGGGACCGGAGGCCGCCGTCGCCCGCTTTGTCGAGGAAATGAACCGCTTCGCCTCGGACCTCGGCTGCACCGGCACGCGCTTCACGGTTCCGGACGGCTACGCGGGCGAGGAGAATCACAGCACCCTCGGCGATATGGCGATCATCGCCGAGGCGGCGTCCACAAACGAGCTGATCATGAAATACGCGGGCATGCACAGCGACGAAGTCGTCTACGCGAGCGGGCACACGAACACCTGGACGAACACGAACAAAATGCTCGATCCGGAATCGAAATACTACGATCCCGCGGTCATAGGGCTCAAAACCGGGAGTCTCGCGGACTCCTTCGCCCTCGTCGTCTGTTACGCGGGCGAAGACGCGGATTACCTGCTCGCCCTCTTCGGCGAGCCGAGCGACAAGGCGCGGTACCGGGATATGGAAAAGCTGATCGGGTGGGTGAAGCAAGAGGAAACGAGATAGGAAAAACCGCCGTGCGGAGCGATCCGCCGGCGGCGTTTTTTTGGTTGTCTCATACTCTTCTCATGAACAATGTCCTCAAGAAGAATTCGAAAACGGTTCATCGTGCGCTTCACATTACCCCGAGCTGCACTTTGAGCGGTTCGCTGTTCCAGTCGTTTGAAAGTTCTTGCTGCGCAGTTTACTGCGCGGGGCTTCATTTCGGGGAAGCCGCGTTTCCCCTGTTCGATTTAGATTAGTCTCAAAGAATCACTCGAGGATGTTCGACGTGATGAAATCCACGCCCCAGGAAATGAGCTCGGCGGCCTTCTCGGGGTCGTCCACCGTCCAGCAGTTCACGACGATCCCGCGCTCGTGCAGGATCCGCACGCGCTCTTCGGTGAGCTCATGCCACGAAATATCGAGGTCCATTTTCCGCGCGGCGAGCATGTCGGGCAGCTCGTCCGACCACTGCGAGGTGAGGAACTGGCAGCTCTGCTCCGGCAGGATCTCGCGGACGAGATCGAGATTCGCGACATTGAACGCGATGAAAGTCGTGTGCTCGAGATATCCGTCGAAGAACCCGAGGATCGACTTGATTTCTTCGAGCGTGAAATTCGATTTCAGCTCCGGCACGGCGTGCTTGCCGTATTTCTCGCAGATCTTGCGGTATTCGGCGGGCGTCGCGAGCATCAGCTCGGCGCGGTCGGACTTGCCGTCCTTATCGCGCAGCGTGAGCGCGCGCAGTTCGTCGAAGGAGCTCTGCTCGATCACGAGATCGACGTCGCAGATGCGTCCGGTGCGCCCGTCGTGGTTGCAGAGGAAGCGTCCGTCCGCGGTCCTCCAGATATCGGTCTCCACGCCGTAATGCGTGCGGTTGCCCGCCGCGATGAAGGCGGCGGCGGTGTTCTCGGTTTCGAGCCCGCTCACGCCGCGGTGCGCGACCACACGGGTATTCTTCTTGTCGGAAAGCTTGACGGTATTGGTTCGCATGATATGTCCCTCCCAAAGCGGAATGATGATCAGCTCATTTCGATTTCTTTCTCGTACAGCAGATTGTTGATCACGTAGGCGGAATAGATCGCGTACGCGGCGTAGACGATGCTGATCGCGATGCTGATGACGAACACCATGGACATCGTCACGAGCAGATAGAGATACGCCCCCATCATGACCGTGTTGATGATGGCGAGGATCGACGTGAGCAGGAGCTTGCCGCCGATCACGTTGTAGGTTTCAAGGTCGCGGCTGCGCTTGGAATACTGCGCGTTCTCCGTCTGAATGCCGCAGACCTCGAGGTGCGCCTTGACCGCCTTCATGAGCACCGCGATGAAGAAGAGCGTGGACGCGATCGCGAGAACGCACTCAACGACCTTCAGGGACGCGAGGGCATAATACTTATGATCCGCATCGGACACGCGGAGCACGGCTCCGGCGAAATACTCGCCGAAGTACTGCGATTCGAGAATGAAATTGAGGATCGAAAGCCCGGCGCGGAGAGCCGCGGGGATGATGACGATGTACGCGCTTTTCACGTATTTGCCGACGATCACCGCCGCCGCGATCAGGAATCCGGACGAGATCGCGCCGATGAGAATGTTCACGTCGTCGATCGGCAAAAGGAAGGACGTTCCCGCCGAAAAGCCGAACAGCATGAGCGCGACCTTCATGTTCTTCGCGATGAAATAAGTCGTCTTCGGCAGGATGTCGTTGACGTATTTGCGCTCCATCGCGGCGATGAAGGGCTTGTCCTTCCGGACGGCTCCGAAGTAACGCACGACGCGGACGATATAGAACACGCCGAAAATCAGCGTGACGAAGACGAAGAAGATATAGAAGAGGGGCTTGAACGACGTCAGGCTGAGGGCGCGCGCGTCGACCGTACCGAGATAATCGTACATCTGCAGTTCGGTGAGCTCGGGAATGAGCGTCGCGACGATGCGGAACAGGTAGAAGAACTCGATGAACCGCTTTGTCGCGCCGAGCTTTTCGATCTGGACCGTCCGTTTTTCTTTGCGGACTGCCGTCTCACTGCCGCTCTTTGTTCTGACCCTTACGGTGCGCCGGACGGCTTTCTTCGCGTAGATCGCCTCGCCGCCGTACCAGAGTCCGGCAAAGGACAGGCCCTCGAACAGATTCGAGACCGCGGGCAGAAACATCATCGCTTCGATCAGCCCGAAGACAAACGCGAGCAGGACCTTCATCGAACCGGTCGTGCCGGCGAGCAGGGCGATCGAAAAGAACTTCACGACCTCCGTAAACGCGAGCTTCAAAAAGCCGTCCCGCGCCTGCGCGAGCTTGTCAATGAAGCAGGACATTTTCGAAAGCCCCGCGACGATGAGGAAGAACCCGATCGCGTCGGGTATGACGTCCACGACTACGATGACCGGGTTGAACAGCAGAATGAAACCGGCGATCAGCAAGCCGAATCCCATATACGGTCTCCTTTCCCCTTCTTGTTGCGATATTCCTTACGGATCACTTTTTCTTTTTCTTCTTTTTCGCCTTTTCCCCGGCGCGCCTTTCTGCCTCCTCCATCGCCATTTTCATGGATTCCTTTCGGTAGGCGTTGCGCTTATCGTCCAGCTCGTCGAATTTCTCGTCGAGAAAACGGAACAGCGGGATCTTCGAGCGTTTCTTTTCAGCCTCTCCCTCTGCGGGGATGAGGATGCCGAAGCACTGGTAGATCAGGGCGAGATTGAGGAACAGGCAGAGGAACCAATAGATGATCAGCGCGGCGCCGATCTCGTTCATCCACGTTCCGGACATGAAAACGCCCAGCACGGCAACGATCAGGCTGATGCCGTAATAGATCATAGTGGCGATGAAGTCGCGCTTCGTCTTCTTCACGAGCGGCTGAGCATCAGCTCCCTGGCAGATGCCCGCGGTCCCGAGGAAGAAAAACACGTGCAGGGCCGCCGCCGCGATCAGCTTCAAGAAATCGATCGCGAGCTTGACCGAACCCTCCTGCGAATACCACGGGATGATGAGGTTTGACGCCGCCGCGCCGCACAGGAGAAGAAGGGCGAGGGTCGACGCCATGGCGTAGTTGAACCAGCGGTTGTACTCCGCGAGCTTTGAAAACGCCCAGATCACGATCAGCGCTCCGACGATGTCGGCGAAGAAATAGATGTTCGACAGCGTGAAGGCGAAGAGCAGAAAATAACCGAAAATCAGCGTACCGAATCCCATGGCTTATTCCTGTGATTCAAGATTGTTCTGCGGACGGCCGCAGCAGTTCTTGTACTTCTTGCCGCTGCCGCACGGGCAGGGATCGTTGCGACCGACCTTTTTCGATTTATCGACCTTGACGGGCTTTTTCTTTGTTTCGCTCCCGTCGCCCGCGAAGCCCTCGGATACGGGCTTCAGGACCTCGACGCGCTTGATTTCCTGCTTCGGCTTCGGGACGACCGAGAGGATCATGCGGACGGTGTCGTCGCGGATGCCCGTGATCATTTCGTCGAAGAGGTCCGCGCCCTGAATACGGTATTCGGAAATCGGGTTGCGCTGCGCGTACGCCTGCAGTCCGATCATCTCCTCGAGGGAATCCATCGCCTCAAGGTGATCGATCCACTTACGGTCCACGATCTGGAGCAGGATGACGCGCTCGATCTCGCGCATTTTGTCCGCGCCGAAGAGTTCCTCCTTCGAGGCATAGAGCTTCTCCGCTCTTTCCTGCAGGACGGAGCGGATGGCTTCCCTGCGCTCGGCCGCCTCGCCGGTGAGGTCGGTGAAATCGTCCGGGGTGCAGAGCAGACCCGCGTATTTCTGTCTGAGTCCCTCAAGATCCCAAAGCTCGACGTCGTCCGCGTAAAGGCTGGCGTCCACCGCGTCGTTCACCGTATCCCGGATCATGGCGGAGATTTTTTCCTTCAGATCGGCGTTGTCGAGGACCTCCTGCCGCTGCTGATAGATGATCGCGCGCTGCTGGTTCATCACGTCGTCGTAGGCAAGAACGTTCTTGCGTCGGTTGAAGTTCTGGTCTTCAAGCCGTTTCTGCGCCGATTCGATGGAGCCGGAGAGGATCTTCGCGTCGATCGGGGTGTCCTCGTCCAGTCCGAGCCGGTCGACGATGCCCGCGATGCGGTCCGAGCCGAAAAGACGCATCAGATCGTCCTCGAACGAGAGGAAGAAGCGGCTCTCGCCAGGGTCTCCCTGACGTCCGCTTCGGCCGCGGAGCTGGTTGTCGATGCGCCTCGATTCGTGGCGCTCCGTGCCGATCACGAAAAGCCCTCCCGCCGCGCAGACCTTTTCGGCCTCGGGGCGGATGACCTCCTGATATTTCTTGTAGAGCTCGCGGTAATACGCCCGCGCCGCGATCACGTCCTCGCCCACGTTCTCGGAAGAACCGGTGGCGAGCGCGATGATCTCCTCGGGGTATTCCTCCTTGCGCATCTGCGCCTTCGCGAGGTATTCCGCGTTGCCGCCGAGCATGATGTCCGTGCCGCGGCCTGCCATGTTCGTGGAGATCGTGACCGCGCCGAGCTTGCCCGCCTGCGCCACGATGTCCGCTTCGATCTCATGGTATTTCGCGTTCAGCACGGTGTGCGGGATCCCCGTCGCCTTGAGCTTTTTGGAAAGCGCCTCGGATTTTTCGATGGAGACGGTGCCGACGAGCACCGGCTGACCTTTTTCGTGGCACTCGGCGATCTGTTTGAGAATCGCGCGGTCCTTGCCCGCCTTGGTCTTGTAGACGACGTCCGGATGGTCGATGCGGATCATCGGCTTGTTCGTCGGGACCTCCACGACGTCGAGGTTATAGATTTCGCGGAATTCGTTCTCCTCGGACAGCGCGGTGCCCGTCATGCCGGAGAGCTTTTCATACATTCTGAAGTAGTTCTGGAAGGTGATCGTCGCGTTCGTGCGGTTCTCGCGCTGGATCTGCACGTGTTCCTTCGCCTCGATCGCCTGATGGAGGCCGTCGGAGAAGCGGCGGCCCGGCATGAGACGGCCGGTGAACAGGTCGACGATGATGACCTCGTCGTCCTTGACGATATAGTCGGTGTCGCGCTGCATCACGCCGTGCGCCCGGATCGCCTGGTAGACGTGGTGGTTGATGTCGGCGTTTTCCGGGTCTGAGAAATTCGAAATGCCGAAGAACTTTTCCGCCTTCGCGACGCCGGACGCCGTCAGCGTCGTGGATTTCATCTTTTCGTCCACGATGTAGTCCGCGTCGATGTCGTCGTTGTCTTCCTTGCGGTCGAGCTCCTTGATGACGTATTTGCGCAGGGAGCAGGCGAAGCGGTCCGCCAGATCGTACAAGGCGTCCACCTCGTCGCCCTGACCGGAGATGATGAGCGGCGTTCTCGCCTCGTCGATGAGGATGGAGTCCACCTCGTCCACGATGGCGAAGCGGTGCCCTCTCTGCACGAGGTCCTCCTTATAGAGCACCATGTTGTCGCGCAGATAGTCGAAGCCGAACTCGTTGTTCGTGCCGTAGGTGATGTCGCACCGGTAATTGTACTGCTTCTCTTCCCGCTTCTGCCCGTGCACGATCAGCCCGGTCGTGAGTCCGAGGAATTCATGGATGCGCCCCATTTCCTCGCAGCCCAGCCGCGCCAGATAGTCGTTCACGGTGACGATGTGCACGCCCTTGCCTTCGAGCGCGTTGAGATAGGACGGGAGGACCGCCACGATGGTCTTGCCTTCACCCGTCTTCATTTCGGTGATCCGCCCCTGATGGAGCAGGATCGCGCCCATGATCTGCACGTCGAACGGTCTCTTGCCGAGAATGCGGTCCGACGCCTCCCGCACGCAGGCGTACGCCTCCGGCAGGATGTCGTCCAGCGTCTCGCCCGACGCGAGCCGGCTTTTGAAGACGTCGGTCTGGGAGCGCATGTCCGCGTCCGACATCGCCCGGTATTTCTCCGCGAGCGAATTGACGTGCTTCACCGTCGGCATAATTTTTCTGATTTGTCTTTCGCTGTATGTTCCGAATACTTTCGTAAGAATACCCATTCGTTTCCGTCAGGTCCCAAGGGGACCGCCCTTCCGAAGATGCGCCGCGCGTTTTCGGCGGCTGAATGTTGGAGATAGATCGACAATTATATTATAAACGAGCCCGGTCACAAATTGTAGGATGAAATGTAAATTTAATGCAAAAAAGAAACGCCCCGCGGAAAAGAGGCGCCGGAAAAAGCGCCCCCCTCTTGCGAAAACGCACGAAAAGCGGTATAATGACTGCAAACCCGGAGAGGAGCGCCTTATGAAAGAAATCAACATCGTACTGCACGAGCCGGAGATCCCCCAGAACACCGGAAACATCGCCCGCACCTGCGCCGCCACGGGAGCCGCCCTCCATCTCATCCGCCCGATGGGCTTTACGCCGGACGACCGCAAATTGAAACGGGCCGGGCTCGATTACTGGCATCTTTTGGACATTACCTATTACGACGGGCTCGACGATTTCTTCGCGAAAAACCCGGACTGCGCGTTCTGGTGCTTCACGACGAAGGCTCCCCGCTGCTATACCGAGGTCCGCTACGAGACGCCCGTTTATCTCATCTTCGGCAAGGAGACAAAGGGTCTTCCCGAGGATTTCCTCCTCGCCCACCTCGACCGCTGCGTCCGCATCCCGATGCGGGAAAACCTCCGCAGCCTCAATCTCTCAAACGCCGCGGCGATCGGGGTGTACGAGGTCCTGCGGCAGCAGGGATTCAGGGGAGAGCAGCCGACGAGCGATTATCTGACGTCGGATAACCAAATCGGCTGAAGGACAAAAACCCGCCGCGCGTCCGAAAAGGAACGTCCGGCGGGTCGATTTGTTTCGGTCACAGAAGAGGCGCGATGAGGTCGAGCGCGGAGCGGAACAGCATTCTGAGAAAACCGGGCTTTTTCGGCTCGAGCTCCCGGCAGCTGCCGAGCGTTTCTTCGAAATCCGCCTTCACGTCCGCCACGCAGTCCGTTTTGTACATCCAGACCCCGCATTCGAAATGCAGGTACAGGCTCCGGTAATCGAGGTTCACGCTGCCCACCACGGCGTAATCGTCGTCGCAGACAAAGCTCTTCGCGTGCACGAAGCCGGGGGTGAATTCGTAAATCCGCACGCCGTGCGCGAGCAGGTTCGGGTAATAGGACTGCGTCGTCTCGAAGATGAGCCTCTTGTCCGGGATGCCCGGGGTCACGATGCGCACGTCCACGCCGCACCGCGCGGCCTGGATGAGCGCCTGTTCCATTCTCTCGTCGATGATCAGGTAGGGCGTGTTGATCCAGACGTATTTTTTCGCGTTCGCGATCAAGCCGAGATAGACGTTTTCCCCCACGGGCTCGCCGTCAAGCGGGCTGTCTGTATAGGGCTGAACGTATCCACCGCCCGAAATCCCCTCCAGCGCGGCGCGCGGCGGCTTGTACGCTTCGTAACGGATCGCCCTGTCTTCCGCCTTTCCGCAGAGATAATCCCACATGGTCAGAAACATGACCGTGAAGCTCCAGGCGGACTCCCCGCGCATCATCACGCCGTTGTCCTTCCAGTAACCGACGTGGGAATCCTCGTTGATATACTCGTCCGCGATGTTGATGCCCCCCGTGAACGCCGTCACGCCGTCCACCGCAAGGATCTTTCTGTGGTCGCGGTTATTCTGGCGCGCGTTCAGCACAGGCACGAAGCGCTGGAAAATGCGGCAGTCGATCCCCTCCGCGCGCAGCTTGCGGTCGAAATGCCGGTCAAGGGAAAGCCAGCAGCCGATGTCGTCGTAGATCACGCGCACGTCCACGCCTTTTTTTACTTTTTCGAGAAGGATCTCGTGCACCGCGTCCCACATCTTCCCTTCCCCGATGATGAAGTATTCGAGGAAGATATACTTCTGTGCTTTCCGCAGCTCCTCGAGGATGACCGGGAACATTTCCTCGCCGCTTCGGAAGTACCGGGTCTCGTTGTTCTTCACGGGCGGGGTCATGGTCGTGCGGCGGATGTATTTCACCTGTCTCGCCGCGTCCGGGAACTCGGCTTCAAGCTCGTCCGTCGCGTCGTCCTCGTCCTTCACGGCGTCCTGATACGCGGCGTTCATGAATTCCATTTTCTTTCTGCCGCGCTTCGTCAGGCGGTTGCCGCCGAAAATGAGGTAGAGCGCGATGCCGAAGACCGGGAAGGTAAAGGACACGACGATCCACGCCATTTTGTACGACATGGACCGGCTCGCTTTCATCAGATAGAGGACGAAGACGAACGCGAGCACGAAAGTCACATAACTGTAAACGTAGTAATACCGCGTCAAATGGATCGAGATATAAAACACGATCGAGAGCTGGATCGCGATCAGGAGCCAGATGAGGAGCGCCCTGCTTTTCAGCGCCTTTTTGACCGTTCTCAAGGCGGTTTTCCTCCCTTTTCCGTACTGCGCCTATTGTACCCTTTTTTCGCGGAAAAGTCAAGGAAATCTTTCAACATTTGCGCTTTGCCCCCGGCGTCTCATGCGCCGCGGAGCGCGATAAGGTTTTTCTCAGGCGGTTATGCGAAAGAGAACGCGACTCCTTTTTGGCGCGACTCCTTCCACCACCCGAGCGACCGGCTTCGCCGCTCACTCGGGCGGTCCCCCTCCCTCGGGGAGGGAGGCAAAACGCGGTCCGCTCTTATGGCTCCCTCGTTGAGGGAGCTGGCGCGAAGTGCCTGAGGGAGTCGAGCTTCACATACATCCGAAACTCATTAGAAAACGGCAGCCCTCTCAGTCAGCTTCGCTGACAGCTCCCCCGCGTGCGACTGCCGTGCCGACGCGGTCGCACGCGCCCAGGGGAGCCCAGAGTAAGCAGTTTCTTTGGAGAGGGGGGCCACTTGCTCTCTCGGCGCGGACAGCTGCTGCCCGTCACAGAATAATGCAGATCAAGCCCGAGCTGCCCTCGTTGATGACTTTCGACAGCGTCTCTCCGAATTTCTGCCTTGCGTCGTCGGGCAGGTGCGCGAGTTTCAGGTGCAGGCCGTCGTTGATGAGGTCGTAGAGCGTGCGGCCGAACATCTTCGATTCCCAGATGCTCGCGGGGTCGTTCTCAAACCCCTCCATGAGCGTCTTCACCATTTCCTCCGACTGCTCCTCCGTACCGACGACCGGACTGATTTCGGCTTTGATGTCCGTGCGGATCATGTGGATCGACGGGGCGGAGGCGCGCAGACGCACGCCGTACGCACCGGACTGCCGGATGATCTCGGGCTCCTCGAGCCGCAGGTTTTCCACCTCCGGCATGACGATCCCGTAGCCGCGCGCGTTCACATCTTCGATCGCTTCGCGGTAGCGATCGATCTCCTTCTTCCCCGCGGCAAGCCGGCGAAGCGCGTCAATCAGCTCCTCCTCGTTCTTCATCGGGATCGAGGTCAGCGCGGAGATCACGTCGTAATACAGCCCGTCGGGGAGAGAGACGGCAAGCTCCGCCGTGCCGGAGCCCGCGTCCGTCTTCATGACCCGGACGGCGGGATCCTCGGGATAGCTTCCTACTGCGCGCGCCGTCTGCACGAAGCCCTCCGCAACCGCCTGCGCAAAAACCGTTCCGACCTCGGAGAGACGCCCGAGCTTTTTCACCGCAGACGCGACCGATTCCCTGAGTCCCGCGCGCAGGGCGTGGTCTTCGGGCAGCGCGGAGACCCACGCGGGCAGAAGGACGTCGACCTGCTTCGCCGGGAACTGATCGAGCAGCATGCCGAGGATGTGGTACACGTCGTCCGCGTCGAGAACGGCGCAGTTCAGAAGCGCGACCGGCGCTCCGTATTTATCCTCCAGCCCCTCGGCGAGCCGCACGGATTCCTCCGCTTCGGGATGGGCGGAGTTGAGCACGATCACATAGGGCTTGCCGAGAGCGGCAAGCTCCGCGGCGACCCTCTCCTCCGCGCCGGTATAGTTCTCACGGGGCAGATCCCCGACCGAGCCGTCGGAAGTGACGAGCACCCCGACCGTCGCGTGGTCGGTAATGACCTTTCTCGTGCCGTATTCCGCCGCCTCGCCGAACGGAACGGGCTCCGCGTGCCACGGCGTATGCACCATGCGGACCGCGCCGTCCTCTTCCCCGCCGATGACGTCGGGGATCATGTACCCGACGCAGTCCACGAGCTTCACCCGCATCGACGTCCCGTCCGCGGAGATTTCCACACCCTCGTCCGGAATGAATTTCGGCTCGGTCGTCATGACGGTTTTCCCGCCCGCGGACTGCGGGAGCTCATCCCTCGCTCTTGCGCGGGCGTCCTCATTCCGGATATTCGGGAGCACGACCGCCTCCATGAACCGCTTGATAAACGTGCTCTTGCCCGTCCGCACGGGACCGACGACGCCGATGTACACGTCCCCGTGCGTGCGCTCTGCGATGTCGCGGTAAATATCAGTCAATTTGAAAAACCTCCGCTTTTTGTCTGTTGGTACAGACTATGCGGAGGCTTTGTTCTTTATGCCGGATTCATCCGAACATGGAGAGCTGATTCGTGCGGGACATGCCCCGGAGCGCGCCGGTGTTTTCCAGAAGCTCCAGAATGGTTTTCGAAACCTTGGCGCGGTTTTTCAGATCGTCGATGGAATAGACCTCGCCCGAGCGCATGGCGTTCATGATGCTCTCCGCGACCGCGCTCCCGAGTCCCGGCAGGCAGGAGAACGGCAGGCGGATCTTCCCGTTTTCCGGGAGGAACTTCGTCGCGTGGGAGGCGCGGATGTCCACGGGGAGGAAATCGTAGCCCCGCGCGAAGCACTCGTTCGCGAGCATGAGGGCGTCGCGCATGTCCGCCTCGGTCGCGGAAAGGTCGCTGCGCTGTTTCAGCTCGAAATAGGTGTCGTGCACCTTCTTCTTTCCGCCCATGACGACCGCGCCGTCAAATCCGGCGGGGGCCGCCGTGAAATACGCCGCGTAAAACTCGACGGGGCGGTAGATCTTGTACCACATGAGCCGCACCGCGTCGATGGCGTAGGCGGCGGCATGCGCCTTCGGGAACATGTAGCGGATCTTCTGAAGCGAATCGATGTACCAGTCGGGGACGGAGCAGG
>JAEEGL014472654.1_pt1 | contig 14711 bp, 13 predicted proteins | sample 9134231 | NCBI WGS metagenome assembly JAEEGL01 (sample SAMN16246548, study PRJNA631951) | gut metagenome | biome: gut microbiome; feature: rumen; material: fiber-attached | host: Bos | place: Iran: Karaj | collected 2018-10 | reverse complement strand
TACTATCAGAAAAACTATTTTCTTTGTATCAACAGAAATGATTATTCCTGAATCTCTGCAAAAAGAAATTACTCTTTTTGATTTTCCTCTTCCGACTTTGGATGAAATAAAAAATAAATTTAAAAGTATGCTCACTCAAAATTCAAAAGTAAAGATTGAATTAAAAGATGAAGAAATTGATAAACTATGTAAAGCCGCATTAGGTTTAACATTAAAAGAAGCAGAAAGTGCCTTTGCTCTTGCTATGGTAAACGACAGTAAGATAAATATGTCCGATTTACCAATTATAATGCAAGAAAAAGTTCAGGTTATCAAAAAGACCGGTATTTTGGAATTTGTTCATTCCGATTACACCATAAATGACATCGGAGGACTCGATAACCTAAAGAAATGGTTATTAAAGAGAAACAACTCATGGTCTGAACAAGCAAAAAGATATTGTATCCCTGCTCCCAAAGGAGTATTGGTCACTGGAGTCCCCGGATGCGGAAAAAGTTTAACGGCGAAAGCCATGAGTACAATCTGGCAGCTTCCTCTTTTAAAACTTGATTTCGGGAAAGTCTTTTCAGGTCTGGTCGGAAGCTCTGAAGAAAATATGAGACAGGCATTAAAATTAGCTGAAACCGTTGCCCCTTCAATTTTATGGATAGATGAAATTGAAAAAGGTCTCAGCGGTCTTGGTTCAAATGCTGATAGTGGTGTTTCTACAAGAATTTTCGGACAATTTTTAACCTGGATGCAAGAAAAAACTGCACCGGTATTTGTTATAGCAACTGCAAATAACATCAACAACTTACCGCCCGAACTTTTAAGAAAAGGTCGTTTTGATGAAATTTTCTTTGTTGACCTTCCTACAGTTGATGAGAGAAAAGAAATATTCAAACTTCATCTGACTAAAAGACTAAAAGACGAAGTTGTTGCAAGCGAAATTCCCAATATAGAAGAATTAAGTAAAGACCTTGCCGAAAAAACAGAAGGATTTATCGGTTCTGAAATTGAGCAGGTAGTTATTTCTTCACTTTGTGATGCTTTCTTCGAAAGCAGACCGCTAAAATATGAAGATTTAGTCAAAAATATTGAAACAACAGTTCCGCTTTCTACAACACAAAAAGAACAAATACTCTCACTGAGAGCCTGGGCAAATGTCAGAGCTGTTTCGGCAACAAAAACCTCAGAACGTTCAAAATACAAAAATCAAATTGATGATGAAAATATCTCGGCAAGCAGAGGCGGCCGTTACCTTGATTTTTAATCAAAAAATAGAGTTATAGTAAGAGTAAGAGAAAGGGAAAAATTATGTCATGTTCAGCTATAGCAATTCCAATTGCATTATGTTATATACTACCCTTCGTAATAGGGGGTGCTGCTGATATAATAGATAAAACCTGCAATATAAATAGTAAAAACTGCAATATAAATGATATATCTTTTGTACCCGGTAATTCTCAAAATTCATCGGATATCCTCTATCAAACGAAATTTGAAACACCATTTGTTGACAAAGAGTTACTAATCAAAACACTATCAGAACACGGCGGAGAAATTACTGAAAATAAAGAAAATTCGGTAAAATTCCAAATAGAAAAATTTATATTAGATTTTTCCAGAGAAGATATAAATTTACCATTTTCTCTTACAATTAAACACACATCAAGACAAAACCCTCAGGAAAAATTTACTGATATTTCACAGGAATATACCCTGAATGTCCAGGAACAAAGTTATCAAAGTATTGTTGAAAAACTAAAAGAAAACAATATGCAAATTGAAGAAGAAGAAATTGAAGAAGACAACACAATCGTTCTTACAATCAATCTTGACTAAAGTTTATTATTAAAAATAAGGAATATATTATGTCCGGGAAAAAACTTAAAATAAGACTTTTACCAAATGGTGAAATTCAAATGGAAACAATCGGTGTCAAAGGAGAAAAATGCCTTGACTATATTGAAATTCTCAAAAAACTTGTTGATGTCAAAATTACTGATACAAAACTAACAGATGAATATTACGAAACAGATAATGAAATATACAACGAAAATGATGATGTTAACCAAATAAATCTTGAGTAAATAAAAAAATATAAAAAAAGAGGTTCGAATAAACGAACCTCTTTTTATTATTAAACTTCAATATATTCTTTAAGTCTCTTGCTTCTGTTGGGGTGTCTTAATTTACGAAGAGCCTTAGCTTCAATCTGTCTGATTCTTTCTCTTGTAACACCGAACAACTGTCCGACTTCTTCAAGAGTTCTCTGACGACCGTCATCCATACCGAATCTCAAACGAAGAACATCACGTTCTCTCAATGAAAGGCTGCCAAGCACTTCAGCAAGATCTTCACGGAGGAGTTCCTGAGCAACTGTTTTAACAGGTGCATCAGCTTCTTTATCTTCGATGAAATCACCAAGTCTTGAATCTTCTTCTTTTCCGATAGGAGTTTCAAGTGAAAGCGGTTCTTGAGCAACTTTAATAATTTCACGAAGCTTAGGAATAGAAATATTCATTTCAACTGCTAATTCTTCTTCCGTCGGCTTTCTTGAAAGCTCTTGAGCTAATTTTCTTGTTACTTTTTTAAGTTTATTAATAGTCTCAACCATGTGAACAGGAATTCTGATGGTTCTTGCCTGATCTGCAATTGCTCTTGTAATAGCCTGCCTAATCCACCAAGTAGCATATGTAGAGAATTTATATCCTCTTTCATGGTCAAATTTTTCTGCTGCTCTGATTAAACCGAGGTTACCTTCCTGAATTAAATCTAGGAAAAGCATCCCTCTGCCGACATATTTTTTAGCAATACTGACAACCAAACGAAGGTTTGCCTGAACGAGTTTTCTTTTTGCTTTAACTCCGTCATTTCCACCGACAAGAATTTTTCTGGCTAAATCAATTTCCTGATCAGCGGTCAATAACTTAATTCTGCCGATTTCTCTTAGATACATTCTGACAGGATCATCAACCGAAATACCTTTCGGAAGAACGATGTCTGTCATAGCATCATCTTCATCTTCATCAATAATATCATCAGAAGCGAATAAATCTTCGTGTTCCATAGAATCAATGATTTTGTCTCGTTCTGAACTAATCATGACCTCTAAACCGTCTCGGCTGATATTATCAGAATCAGACATCATAATAATGTCTGTTTTAGATTGTTCTTCAATCATTGAATCTTCTTCTTCCTCGGCCATTAAATCAATAACCGGTAAATCTGAAAGTTTTTTTCTGCTCATTATCTGTTAATCTCCAGTCTTCAAACTTTTCTTTAGCTGCTCTCTGAGTTGCATCTGATATTGTATGGATTCCTCGTCATCGTCGTTTGCCTGCGTGTATTTTGTCTTTAATTCTTTTTTAATGCAATTTTCTTGATACGACTGAATCCTGTTTATGTTCTCATCTATGACGGCTTCTAAATCTTGAAATGAAAGATTATTGAAGCTATCTGATAAATATATTAAATCCGTTATTATTTCCTTTAATTCACTATCCTCAGCAAAGTGTATATACAGGGCATCCGCTAATTTTTCTTTATTATTATTTACCTGACATACTAATTTGTCAATTGTGTTTTTGAGAATTATAAGATTTTTTTCCGAGAATTTAACGTTTTCTAATTTTTTTGAAAGACTTTGATAATCCAAAGTTCTCTCGGATGTTAAATACAGGGACAATAAATTTTTTTGCGCTTTTTGTGAAATATTTAAACTTTTCGTTACAATTGGATTAGTTTGTTCTATTTCTTGCACTTCAGCTCTTCTCAAATCGTTAAACTCCCTTAATAACGCGTTTTCGTCTATCCCTAACTTTGTTGCAACAGACTTTATATATTCATTTTGAATGATATTATTTCGAATTTCCTCGATTAAAGGGAGTATTTTTCGGACTGCAGTAATTTTTTCACTAACGGGAGCACTCTTGGAAACCTGACTTAATGTCCTGTCTATCTGAAAATCCAAAAGAAGCTTTGCATCCTTAATGTATTTTTTATAGTTTTCAAGTCCATATTCTCTGATATATTCATCAGGGTCTTTACCTTCAGGCGGAACTATAACTCTGATTTCACAAGCATATTTATCTTCACTCATTGGTGCAAACGACTCATCAAAGGATTTTATATCTCCTAACCCCTGAAAAGCCTCTTTAATTATTTCTGAACTTCTGTCTGTTGCTTTAACTCCGGCTAAGTCCGTATCAAAAGCCAGGTAGAGTTTTCTGGATTGTGAATATCTTGAAATTAGTTTTATATGGTCAACAGTCAAAGCTGTTCCGCATGCGGCGACACAGTTCTTAAGCCCGTTTGCCTGAGCGGATATTACATCAAAATATCCTTCCATAATTATGGTATAGTCATCTTGCATAATACCGTCTTTTGCAACATTGATACCATAAAGTGTTCTGCTTTTATTATACAAAGGAGTATCAGGTGAATTAAGATATTTTGGATTTTGTTCGCTCTCAATCGCTCTTGCACCAAATGCTACTATACGATTTTTATCATCAAAAATTGGAATCATAATCCTATGACGAAATCTGTCAACAACATTACCTTTATCCGTCGTCAAAATAAGCCCTGCCATCTCTAGAATTTCAGGTTTATATTTAGTCTTAAAGGCATCCTGCAGTGCAGTATATTGTTTCTTGGAATATCCTAATTTATATTCTTTTATTATTTCATCCGTAATTCCTCTTGAATAAAGATATTCAAGAGCTTTTTTTGCATCAGGACATTCATACAGCGCATTTTGATAGTATTCACATACATCAACCATTGCATTCAGAGCAAGTTGTTTTTCTTCTCTATTGTCATTTTTCTTTCCGTAACTTTGAGGAAGTTCAATCCCATACTGTTTTGCTAAATCCTGAACAACTTCGCTGAAAGACTGATTATTCATCTTCATCAGAAAAGAAAAGGCATCCCCTGATTCACCACAGCCAAAACATTTATATATTCCTTTTGACGGAGAAACAGAAAAGGATGGCGTTTTTTCTTTATGAAACGGACAACATCCCCACCAGTTTTGCCCTTTCTTTTTTAGCAAAACACGTGTCTGAACAATCTCGACGATGTCCATTCGGCTTCTTATTTCTTCAAGTGCATCGGAATAACTTCGTTCCATTACCTCTTAAGTCCATTCATTTCAGCTAATTTATATAAAAATCCATCATCATTCTTTCTTGTAAACGGTGCAGGAAGAAAGTTTTCTTCAAATTTAATCAGAACATACCTGTCTGTCATGCCTGAAACGTAGTCGCAAACAGTTCTTTGAAGTTTGATTTCATCTGTTGACTTATAATAATATGATAGTTGTTCAAAGTAATAATTAAACAGATTTTCCAAAACTCCCTGTGCCCTTGCTTCTTCAGATTTTGCGCTGTGAGAGAAATACACATTCTCAAACATCCAGTTTCTCAATTTATCAAGGTAGTGCCAACATTCATCAGACATTGAAATTTTATCTTTTTCATAACTGTTTTGGACAATATCAGTAACCATCTTTGACATTCTTTGTCTGTTTGAAAGTGAAAAATATTCAAGGCAATCTGAAGGGATGTCCGATTCTTTTATTATTTCAGCCCTGATGGCATCCTGAATATCGTGATTTATATAGGCAATTCTATCAGAAATTTTGACAATCTGACCTTCAAGAGTGAAAGGAATATTATTGCCTGTATGGTTTAAAATTCCGTCAAGAGTTTCCTCTGTTAAATTCAGATTTTCTATAACTTCTGCAACTCTGACACTCTGTTCGTTATGTTTAAATCCTTCTTTCATAAGGCGGTTAAGAGTACCCTCTCCGCTATGACCAAAAGGAGTATGACCTAAATCATGACCTAAAGCAATAGCTTCTGTTAAATCTTCATTAAGCCTTAAAGATTTTGAAATTGTTCTTGCAATTTGAGAAACCTCAAGAGTATGGGTCATACGTGTTCTGAAATGATCATCATAGGGTGAAAAGAAAACCTGAGTTTTATGTTTCAGACGTCTAAAAGCTTTAGAATGAAGAATTCTATCCCTGTCTCTTTGAAATTGAGTTCTTATTTCGCAGGGTTCTTCTTCTCTTTTTCTTCCTCTTGTATGAAGACTTTTGGCAGCATAAGGACTAAGATGAGTTAATTCATCCTGTTCAAGCATCTCCCTAATAAACAATTCCTTCACACTCATTTTTTCAAAACCTTTCTTTTATAGTTTATCTCAAAAATGTTTATTTTATCAGTATTTAGCATGTTATGTTTAAAATAGTTAATATTTTGCTTGATTAATGATTTTCTTTTGGTTAAGATGAAGAAAATTAATTGAAAGGAAACAGAAAAATGTCAGTTGAATGCGAAATCTGCGGAAAAAAGAAACTGAAAGCTTCAAAACTTTCATTCTCTCATAAACATAATGTATATAGACAAAGTCCTAATCTTCAATCAGTTAAGATTGATGATAACGGAACAGTCAGAAGAGTTAAAGTTTGCACTTCTTGCATCAAAGCAGGCAAGGTAAAAAGAGCTATATAAGTTTCTTATTTAAACGAATTAAAAAATGACGGTTTATCAGACCGTCATTTTTTTTGAAAAAAAATGAACCATAAATAAATTTTCTTCGTTCACTATTTTGTAAAACGAACGACAGTAAAACAAGGAGAAAATAATTTATGAAAAAAACACTTTTAATCGGAACTTTTTTGCTTTTAACCGCATGTTTCACACTTCCAATGGCTATGGCTCAACCTGCAGGTCCGGTAGGTCCAGGTGGTCCTCAATTTAAACAACCACCTAAACAAGAAAGAATCCTTCCGAAACCAAAATTTGAAGATTTTCTTCTCAACAACACAGAGCTTAAATTAACTGACAAACAAAAGAAAGAAATCACGAAAACAAGCAAAGCAACAGACAAGAAAGTTAAAAAGTTAGATCGTAAGATTAGAAAAGCACAAGAAGATAAAAGAACTGCAATTGATGATAATTTCAGAACAATTCAAAACATCTTAACTGATGAACAAAAAGAAATTCTCAAAAATCAGCAAAAACAAAAGATGGAAGAAAGAAAAGCAAAATTTGAAGAATTCAAGAAAGCACACCCCAATTTCAAAAAACGCGGTAAAAGACCTCATCACCCGATGAGAGCTAAATGTAAACCACAATGTCCCGGAGAAAAAGGGCCACAATCAACAACGAAATAAGAACTCTGGATCGCAAAGGAGTGCGGCTGACTTTAATTAGTCAGCCGTTTTTTTAATTATAATCATTTTTACATGACCGCCCATGATTTAACTAAACATACAGTTTTTTTATAAAGTCAAGAAAAAAAATGCCGAATTTTTACCTATTTTCATTAAATTCTCTTCATTAAAGATTGTAAAAATGAGTTTAAACAGTAATAACAGTGGGCATGGTCGATTGTAAAAAATAATTAATAATATTATGCTTGTAACCTAAGCTTAGTAATTATAATATTAAAAAGTTGAGAGAAATGAATATGGCATGAGAGGAGTGATGGCTTAATATCAGGGAGAGAATGGAGTAAATTGACTATTAATTAATAAGAAGGAGAGATTAAAAAAAGATTTATATTTGTTTCATCCGAATCAGACAAGCATAAGGATAAACAAAGCAAAACAAACTAGGGAGTGGAGATTTGGTTAAAATAAAAAGTTCCGAAAGAGGAGCTTTTTTTTTGTCTGAATTTGCAACGACATCTTTTAATTTTTTAAAAAATAGACTATTATATTTTTAATAAGTAATAACAATATTTCTGAAAGGAGAATATATTTTATGAAAAAGACTTTGATTTTATCAGCCTTATTATTAGGTTTATGTTCAATTAATACAGTTATGGCACAGCCTGCACCCGAGCCGCCTTGCCAGGGTCAACCAATGCTAGCACCCGCTGGCACACCTGAACCGCCATTTTTCAGATATCAATTATTCCATGAACAAATGGTATTTTTTAAGCCCGATTTAACTGATATGCTACTTGAAAATAAAGAACTTAATCTGACTGAAAAACAAATAAAAGAACTTAAAAAGAACAGCAAAACTACAACAAAGAAAATCAGAAAATTAGATAAGAAGATTATGGAAGCAAAAGATGAAAGAGTTTATCTCGTCGGTGAACATTTCAAGACAATTCAAGATATTCTGACAGATGAACAAAAAGAAACTCTTTACGCTCAACATCAAAAACAAATTGAAGAGAAAATGGCTAAATTTGAACAACAAAAGGCTGAAAAGAAGCCTTGCAAATGCGGTGAAAAATGCACTTGCACTCCAAAATGCAACTGTGATGTTAAAAAACCTTGCCCTGTTAAATCAAAGTGCAAAAAAGGTGCAAAACCGACAGTTCAACCTAAACCGCAGCCTGTTAAGAAATAATTATTTAATACATAAAAAAAGAGGCTACATAAAGCAGCCTCTTTTTTATGTATTTAAAACTTATCTGAATTTAACTTCGGAGAATTGTTTTTCAAGTCCTGCTCTGACTTTGTTCATTTCTGAATCAATCATCTCGTCAGTCATTGTCATTTCTGAATTTTGAAGTTTAATTCTGTATGCAACGCTCTTGAAGCCGTTTTCTACGCACTCACCCTGATAAACATCAAAGACATCGCAGCTTCTGAAGAGTTTAGGATCAACCGATTTTTTGATTGCATTAACAATTTTTTCGTTTGTGATATCTGATTTAATAGCAAACGAAATGTCTCTTTGGACTTCGGGGAATTGTTCGAGGTGTTTATATTTAACAACTTTATTTGCAACTGCACTAACTATTGCATCGAGGTTGAGTTCAAAGAGATAAACATCTTTTGTAAGTTTCATATCGTCTTTTAAAATAGGATAAATCTCTCCAAAATAGCCAAGAGTAATTTGAGGCTTGCCTAAAAGTTCAACCTTTGCACTCTTTCCGGGGTGAAGATATTCAGAGTTATCAATCGGAGAAATTCTTATTCTGTTTGATATACCGAGCATATCAAATAAGCCCATAAGCATACCTTTCAGTGTATAGAAATCAACTTTTTCGGTTTGTTTCCATAAGTTCGGATTACTTTCTCCGGTCATAACACCTGAAACCATCTGTGTTTCCCTGACACCGCCATCTTGGAGTGTTGCTTCCCTTTCAACGAAATATGTTTTACCGATTTCATAAAGCCAAACATTCTTTTGACCGTTGTCTGAATTGAGTTTAACAGCCTGAAGCATATTAACAATTAAAGTCTGTCTCAACATTGTATGTTCTTCAGATTGAGGATTTTGAACATAAACTGCTTTTGAGTCGTCAAAGCTCAAACCGAATTGTTTTAACAACGGTTTTCCGATTAATGAAGATGAAATTGCTTCATTAAAGCCATAGCCTAAAAACAGGTTATTAATTTGTCTAATAATCTTTGTTTCATCTGAAACTTCAGGAGTTATGGTTTTCTTAGGCAAAGTCGGCTCAATTTTGTCATAGCCGTATATTCTTGAAATTTCTTCGATTAAATCGCATTCTCTTGTAACATCATTTGCTCTGTATGAGGGTACAGAATATCTAGCAGCAGAATCGTTTTTACCGCAAAGTTTAAATCCTAAGTGTTCAAGAATTTGTGTGCAGGTTTCAGGGGCAATCTCACAGCCTAACAACTTATTCATAAATGAATATCTTAAAGTAATGTATTGTTCAGGGAGCTTATTATTTCCTGTTTCAACAACACCTTCAATTTTAGCATCTGCCAAATCAACGAGAAGCTGCATAGCACGGAAAAGGGCAGGTTTTGTTGATTCAATATCAACACCTCTTTCAAATCTTGCGCTTGCTTCACTTCTGTATCCGACACTTCTTGCACTCTTTCTGTTTGTGTGAGGTGTGAAGTATGCGCTTTCAAGAACAATATTTTTTGTATTTTCATCAACTTCGCTGTTATGTCCGCCGAATACTCCTGCAACGCAAACCCCTTCTTCTTTTGTTGCAATTAAAACAGAGTCTGTTGTGAGTTTACGTTCAACTTCATCAAGAGTAACAATTGTTTCACCGTCCTTTGCACGTCTGACACAAAGGTAACCGTTCAGTTTATCCATATCAAATGCGTGGAGCGGCTGACCGTATTCGAGCAAAACATAGTTCGTTATATCTACAATATTGTTTATAGACCTTATTCCTGAAGCCTCAAGTCTTCTCTTGAGCCATGAGGGGGAAGGTTTGATTTTGACATCTTTGATTAATGCCGCACTATAGTATTTGCAGGTGTCTTCATCAAGAATTTCAACTTTGAATTTATCTGTATTTAAGTCTTTATTAAATTCGATGTGTGAAAAATTGAGCTTTTTATTGAATATTGCACAAATTTCTCTTGCAACACCGAGGACTGACATTTCATCTCCTCTGTTAGCTGTCGGTGCAACATCAATTATTGTATCTTCTTTGATTCCTAAAACATCTTCAAGTTTCTTTCCTAGTTCAAGATTTTGGTAGAGACGGTTTAAGATTAAAATTCCGTCTTCTTCCTGCATATTTTCTAAGCCAAGTTCATCCTGAGAACATAGCATACCTTGTGATTCAACACCTCTTATGACAGCGGGTGTGAGTTCAAATTGTTCTCCAGTTTTTCTGTTCAGAACTTTTGAACCAACGGAAGCATAAGGAATAACCTGACCGACTTCAATATTTTGAGCACCACAGACTACAGTTTTTATTGTGTTTCCGAGGTTTACTTCAACGAGATGAAGTTTATCAGCATTAGGGTGCTGGTGAATGGCCTCAATTCTTGCAGTGATGATGTTAGTAAATTTAGCGGAAGTTTTTTCGATTTCTTCAACTTCAAGTCCGCTCATAGTCAACCCATGGGCAATTTCTTCAGCCGTCAGATCTGATATATCAACCAATTCGTTAAGCCATTCTAAAGATATTTTCATAATATTTCCTCTGTTTATAATAATTTCGGCGATAAATCCGCACAACCGATATTTTATTATAAAGAAAATTATTTGTCATGATTTTGTTAAATTCAAAAAATAAAATAATAATCGACCATAACGAAGTGAGCAATGATTGTTTCTATTTTTAGCAGACTAAAGACAGCCTACATACTTTAGTCTACCTTTAAGCAACAATAATTTATAAACCTTAATGTGCAGTATGATATTTTCCGCAATGAGGGCATTTAATTGCTCTGCCGTAATATTCAGGCGGAATTTTGAGTTTCGTTCCGCAGTCACATTCAACAAAAACATAATCGTTATATTTCCACATAACATCTTCTGTCTGTCTGTGTTTTTGGATTTTTTCCTGAGGTGTATCCTCAACCGGCATATCTGTTGAAGCAGCAACTAGAATAGGAGCAATCCAGGAAACATCCTTTGCCATATTTTTAGTAACAGGAGCTTTTTTCTTATGAGTAACTTCCTTGAATGCCTTCTCATAAGATTCAAAGTCAACATAAGCCATTGAAGTCAAAATTTTGATTCTGTCCTGAGTTGAAGGGTGAGTAGAAGATAAATCACTTAACCTCTTTGTAAACTTGTCAAACACCAAAGGATTAACAATATACATTGGGGCAGTAACTTTATTTGCACTTTTCATTTCAATTGTATTATTTGAAATTTTCATCAAAGCATTTGCAAGTCCCAGAGGATATCTTGTGAACTGTGCAGCGCAGGCATCAGCGAGATATTCTCGTTTTCTTGAAACGGCAAAATACATGAGCTGTGCACAAAGCGGAGCAAGAATTATTGCAGCAAGATATAGAAGCGCAATAATTGCACCGCTTTTCCCACTGCTGGATCTTCTTGAGGTGAATCTTGAACGCAGGAGACCATCGGAAATCAGGACAATAGTACCTAAAATTGTTCCTACAAAAAGCATAACCAAAATATCAGAGTTTGCAATATGTGCCATTTCGTGAGCGATTACTCCCTGAAGTTCTTGTCTGTTAAGACGATTAAGCAGTCCTCTGGTAACCGCAACTGAAGCAGTTTCAGGTGAACGCCCAGTTGCAAATGCATTCGGTGCATCTTCATCTATAATATAAACCTTGGGCATTTTTTTTAGCCCTGCTGCCAGAGTCATTTCTTCAACAACATCGAACAAAACAGGATTATCTTCTTTTTTAATTTCTATCGCACCTGACGAAGACAGAAACATTTTGTCTCCGGCACAAAATGTCGTGATGACTGATATAATCCAAAGAATTACACCAAATATTATGCCATAATATATATTGTTTGCAACATATAAGCCGACGATGCTCATAAAAACGACAAAAATTATAAGCATAAAAATTATAAAAATAACTGTATTTCTTTTATTTGCTGATATTTGATTCCACATAATTTTTAAAATTTAACTTGAGGTGCTTTTCTTTCTTCGGTATTTTCAATTTCAAACATTGAGAATTTTTCAAAACGGAACATTTCAACTATCATATTGTTCGGGAAAACTTCTCTGGCATTATCATAGAGCATAACAGCATCATTATAGAACTGACGTGCAAAGCTGATTTTGTTTTCAGTTGTTGTTAATTCTTCCTGAAGTGCTAAGAAGTTTTGGTTAGCTTTCAAATCAGGATAATTTTCTGCAACTGCAAAAAGGGATTTTAAAGTTCCAGACAATATATTTTCTGCATTTGCCTGAGCTTTTGCATCAGCTTGTCCGCTCATTGCAAGCACTCTTGCCTTAGTAACAGCTTCAAGCGTATCTCTTTCATGTTGCATATAACCTTTAACTGTTTCAATAAGATTAGGAATAAGGTCATATCGTCTTTTCAATTGAACTTCAATTTGTGCCCAAGCATTCTTTACCTGATTCTTTTTTGCAATCAGCCCATTGTATATCACAATAATAAAACCGATAAATGCAAATGCAACTGCAACACAAACAATTGTCATAGAATGTTCATTCATATATTTTCTCCTTATCTGGTATTAAAAATTTCACCTAAAAATTTGACTGTTTCTGCGTTTTCAGGATTTTCAGAAAACTTATTAAACAATTGTGACATTTCGGATTTATCAAACCAAACACCATGATTTTTCATACATTTATCCAAAATAATGCCGTCAATATTAACCTTGCCCATTAAAGAGTTACATCTTGGGCACTTACAAAGTTTCTCATCAGTCTTAACAATATCATAATCCATAGGATTAAGAATTTTTTGATGAAGATTAAGCTTCATTTTGAGGATTTCAATTTCATTTTCATCAAACCAAAAGCCTTCGCACTCAGGACACCAGTCGAGTTCAATTTCATTTCGTTCCACAACTATCAAAGGAACTGAGCATTTTGGACAGAGCATTTTTACCTCCAAATATGTTCATAGTATATACGATTTTAAACTCAAGTGTCAATTAAAATTACCAAGTTGAGTGTGCAAATTGCTCAAATTCTTTATAAGAAATATTCCCCGGAAGATACATTACTAATATATTATTTTTTTGACATTGGCTGACAATAGTTTTAGCCACTTTATCATCAATTCTTACCCAATAAAAACCATCTTTTCTCGGACTTTCGATAACCTGTCCTTTGGCACTTTTTTTTATTGAATCGTAAGTTATTGTCTTACTATTCTTAAAATCGTACTTATTTAAATATAATCTTCCTTTAAAAGAATACGGGTATATTTGTTTTATTGCCATAATTACGCCTTTTCCCTCAGAATCAAAAAATGAACAAAAAAAATTTTGTTATTTATGTAGAATTATATAATAAATTTTAATTAAAAAAAATAAATTGTAAATGATATATTTTATTTTTGCTTTATAATGTTTATGAATTTGGAATTGAGGAATAAGAATTTGGACGAACAATTTAACCTGCCAAAGCTATCTTTTATTGTTATATCTCACAATTTTGAGAAATATATTTTGCAGTGTCTGAAAAGTATCACTGCCCAAACTTACCTCAATATAGAAATTATTATAGTTGACGATTTCTCAACAGACAAGACAGTCGAAATAATTGAAAATTATATTAACAGTAACAATAATCAAATTCCCATAAAATTGATAAAAAATGAGAAAAATATAGGTCAGCTGAACTCATTTCTTGTTGGTCTTGAACAGGCACAAGGGCAATTTATTGCACAAATCGACGGAGATGACGTCCTTTTTAAAGAATATGCAGCAATGCACATTGAAACTCACATGCAAACACCTGTTGCCCTCACAACTTGTCAACAAATAGAAATAGATGATGACAATACAATTCACACTCTAACCTCAATTGACTGTCCCGTTTGGGAACGAGAGGAGTTTTTCGTTCATTTTAAAACATTGAATGAATTTGAAGAATATCGAAACGGCAAAAATATTTATAGAGAATCCTCACAGGTTAAAGTTCTTGACAATTCAAGATACAGTTTTGCAACATGGCACTGGGGTCCTGCTTCATCAGGAGTCATGAGAAAATCCGTATGCGATATCCTTTTAAACCTCAACAGAAACAAAAACCTCAAAATTACTGCAGACAAATTTATTTTCTCGTTCTGCCATCTGATAGGTTCAAGCGCAATAATATATAAACCGCTTTATGCATATCGCAGACACAACTCAAACTATTCTCTCGCTAATCCGGTTATGGGAAATAAGAAATATTTTCACCCCTCAACCCAGAAAAACTACTTTAGAAACAATAGGCGAATCAGAACTCAGATGTTCAAATTTATTTTTAGAAACAGAAAATACTTCAAGGAACACTTTAATACTTCAAACTTGATGCTAATATATAAAAGAATTATTTTCTCTTTTGAT
>JAEEGL011580786.1_pt1 | contig 14711 bp, 13 predicted proteins | sample 9134231 | NCBI WGS metagenome assembly JAEEGL01 (sample SAMN16246548, study PRJNA631951) | gut metagenome | biome: gut microbiome; feature: rumen; material: fiber-attached | host: Bos | place: Iran: Karaj | collected 2018-10 | reverse complement strand
GTAGCGGGGAAACAGGGGGCGCTTCACTTATTGCAATATGTGACGTAGCGGGCAAACAGGGGGCGGCGCTTCACTTATTGCAATATGTGACGTAGCGGGTAGACAGGGGAAGCGCTACAGGTTTGGGGGAAGGGCCTTCGTGTGGGGAGGTTTTGAAGGGTGCTGGGGGAAGGGCGCGCACTTCCGCGCCGGTTTGGGCTTTGGCAGTTTCATCCCCGCCTTCGCGCGCTGCTGCTTCTGCATCGCCGCAAGCCTTCTTGTCTTCACGAGTCCCATGACATCACCTCTCGCGCTACTGTATCAATCCTACTGTGTCAACAGTTGCGGCTCCTGTTGCCCTCACTCAAAGAAACTCCGACGCTTGCGTGTCACGGAGTTCGCGGAATCATACCATTTCCAGAACATATCGTCATTAACTGGATGCACCCTCTCCTTCGCGTCGAACGTGCAGTCGCGCCATCCTTTGTCGTATCCCCTTCTGTGGCCGAGCTCAAACCCTGCGACAAAAATAACGAACGCCACGACAAGCAATGCCGCCAAAACGCACGCACCTGTCAGCAATCTCTTCATCTTGAATCCTTTCTCTTGGCCTTGTACCCGTCTCGCGACCAGAAAGCGTCATCACCCTTCCTCGCGCCGCATTTCACCGGCAGCGGGCGCATGCCCGCCTTCGCGCGTTGCTGCTTCTGCATCGCCGCCAGTCTTCTTGTCTTCACGAGTCCCATACGATTTCCTTTCCGCCGCATAGTATACCACATCCGATTTGCCGCCGGCGTCACATATTGCAATATGTGACGTAGCGCGTAAAGATGGGTTCGGGGGTTCGGGCGGTTGGAAAAGTTTAAAGTATTTGGCCCGACCGGCGGGCACCAGTTACATCAATCGGCCGTATTAAAGAAATCTTCAAGACCGCATAAGGCATTGGGGGCCGCCAGCTCAAGTACCTCAACCTATAGAGTCTGAACCTCCCATCCCTTCCCCATAACATACCATGTCAATCGTGATTACAACAATATTCTCAACTTTATCATTATAAATCCAAGGTTAAATCATAGATTTCTTCCCTCTACAAAATCTTTGGGGAATTGTGATATGCACAGAAAAATTACTATATTTATCACCATCATGAAAAGTAAATACGTCGTCTGACTCAAATCTTATAACATAACGTGCTGCATTTATATATTCCATGATGGACGACAACCCCAACCCTTGACCACTTTTTCGTCTTTTTTTTGCAACAAATCCTCGAAAACCGCGCTCTCCAAGATGCCGCAACTCTTCTTTCGTCAAGTACGGCCCCAAAGATGTCACCCTAATCGATAGCCCATCTTTGTTCTTCTCAAAAATGATTGTAATCTTTCGTTCATCTGGACCCAATGGTAAATACTTTACTGCATTTGAAAGTATATTCAAAATTACGAACTCAAATCCTATTGGTCCCTCCACTGTTTCATGGATTCCCCGCTTAGCATTAGGATCTTTGTCCTGTATATCAATCTTGACATCTTGAGACGCAAAACATAACTGATACTTAAAGAATAATGGAAACGGCTCGAAGTTTCTTCTCTCTTGATATCCCCTACCGCTAATCTCAATAAAGAATGCCCGTTTTAAGGCTTTCAGCGCAGAAACAAAGGCTTTAATTGATTTTAACGTTGTAGTTGAAATTGTTACAGGACTCCCCGTTCGTACCAATGGCAACATATTCGTAATCCCAAAAACATATTGCCCAACATCATGCAGAAACTTTCTTATAATAAAAATCCAATCATTCTGAGAGACCGTTAGGCAAATCAATTCATGTATCAGAGGTTCTGTAAATGTAGGTATGTCTTTAGCCCCTACGCTTGAAAGACAACATCGCTTTATATAATATCCATCAACCCGTAGACCATAAAACAATATATGTTGAAAGGAACATACGGCACATCCATTTGGACAAATCTTGCAACTAAAACCTTGCGTAGTAGACATTCCTTGGCATTCGTGCTTAGTACATTTACCACAGATTTCCTCAGGAGTAAAAACAGCATTGGAATCACCAGACGTGAATAACTGAAAAGGTACATGTTTGGACAATAGGCGTTCCGTCTCTCTTTTTAAATCGTCTAATTGTTCAACCTGACTACGAATCGCCCCAATACTCTTAGCTGGGATTGATATTACCACATCAGTATCATTATCCCATCTTGGTAACAGTAATTTCAGATCTTTTACATATTTATCAAAGGATGTTGAAAACCCCTGAACCATTTCATTGACATGCGACTCTTTAACTTTCATTAGGTCATAGTTAACAAGTCGTATTACTTGTTGCTGCGTCAAACATATCATTACTTTCTTACGCGTAACTCTTTTTTTGTCATAAAGTCCTACGACCCGCATACCAAAAAAAATAGTCTGACGCCCCAAATCATAATAAACAGAATACCCATATCTACACATTGAAAATCCAACACTTGACGCGCATTGCTCACTTAAATAAAACCGACAATTCTTGCACTTGTTGGGGATGGGACAAAGCATGCCATTGAAAAATGGTATGTTAGTATTCTTCGTTACATGAAAATAAGACAAGAAACTGGTCATGATATTAGGCCAAATAGCTTTACTGCTGCTAAAAGTTCATTAATTATTTCAATACAAGCTTGTACATTCTTAAAGAAGCCAAGGATCTTAGTGCGATCCAACTCCTTGTGGCCGTTAATTCTTTTTACGTAATAGCTTTCCAAGCTTGCGACTTCAGTTATTGGAACATCTGCATCCAACAATCGTTTCCGAAACTTCATCCAATTACTCTTGGGGTCAATGACATCTCGCAGGCACGCATCTATTATGTTATTGCGAGCGTCAATCTTAGGGCTTTTCTCAAAACTTCCATCAACAACAGTTTTTAAAATATAGTTCGAAGCGTATTGTTGTAATGTTGCAGAAAAAACAATGACCTTCTTTGTAGGGTACATGCGTTTAATGTCTTCGGCTAATGACAATCCTTCGAATTCCAATGGAACCCCATTAGCATTAAGACGTGTCCCAATACCAAGAATATCAATCAAGATCAGCGGAAATCGTTCTACATCTTGAATTCTCTCAACATCACGCATGATGGTTACACTTTCATAACCACAATTTCGTAGCGATTCATCCAAACGGCCTTGTACATCATCATCGACAACTAATATATCAACCTGTTTACGTAGAGTCTTCATCCTCTCTTCGCTAACAACAGTATTGACATTTAAATCCTGGATCGTCTTTGTAAACATGTTTTTACTCCTTTGAAGATCATCATTCTGGGCGTGACAAATCCTTGGCATAATTCGCGTCATCAGTATTTCTGTAGCAATCCATAATCTCCCATCCTTTTTAAGTTTTTGTTAAAAGTTTATCAAACGTGACTCTGTCTCGTCAAGCTTCACTCTCCCTCTTTTTTGAAGTTGCGGGAGGAGAAAGGCACAATCCTTCACGCCCAATCAGAACCTACCTCGTGGAAGACGAATCTTCTCATATGTGAAGCGATTGAATACGAATGTGGTATCGAGTTGCCGACCCACAAAGTGGTTGCGAAGAATGTCGTTTGTGAAGCTGGCTACGATATCATATCCGGATGGTTCATCTGTGGTCTTAAAACTGCGCGCTTCCGTTCCGGCATCCACACATGCTGGATTCTCGTATATGTCGATGACATATCCCTTCAGCAACACCAATACACGCCGACACGCCTCCACTCGATCCTTCGATACGGGCAGGTTGCCGCGTGCGGCGTCGTATAACTCAAAACGCGACATGCCATCCCGATAGTAACCATTTGCCGACAAAACAAGCATCTCTTCTCCCCTGCGAGAAGATTTTCTCAAGGGTGTCTTGTCGCGGATATACTCAATGAAGTCAGCATGAAGCTTGTATGTCCCGCGCCCGCTCTGCACATTCGTCAACTGGTCAAGACCTATTAGCTGGATCAACGCGGCCTCAGCTGCGAATGCGGCCTCTTCACTAAGCCCCCATTGCATGATTTCTATGATTGGCTCACGTCCCTGCTTGTGAAGCCCATCGATGATCTCCTGCTTTTCCCGTTCCGGCACCTCGAAATCAAGGTGCGCCTTGACTCGGCTACCACGCCCCTTCCCGACATAAAACGGATGCCGCGTGTCAGGATGGGAATATACATAAACGTAATAGTCTTTCTTTGAACTCATGGTTAATTTTCCTTATCAACTTTGCGATGCGCATTATACCACACTCCATCGGCTGCCGCCAACCACCGGATTTATATAAATGCGGGGGTAGTGCGAAGGGAGAAGTATGGAAGGAATATCCCGATATACAAAGAGGCTCGTGATGGGACTGGGGGCCTCAATCGAGCAAAGGTCCGCATTGCAGCGGATGCGCCATGTCCAACATACCGAGCCGTAGAAAGTATACCACAAGTGATCGACGGGTGGTAACTGCATCAATCGACTGTATCAAGAAAGTCCGGCCCTTCAAGATCTCTGTTGCCCACCTTAAATAGAGCCGTTACTCAAATGGAATACTATCATGACGCCTGGTCATGCCGCTCTCTGGCGGCATGACCAGGACTTTTACTAACCACGAATCGACCGTGGATCGTGGCCGTGACTGTCGCACTCGCGGAATTGACCGTCTCGGCCCTGGATGCGTAGTTCAACGCCTTCCTCGCGTGCGATAGGTCGAGTATAGACAATAGCCTCAGCCTGTGTCCTGAAAGTTTTCGAGACACGTGCTGCACCTGCCTTTGTACTCGCCCAGTCATTACCATGTCGAACGACATAACGTCCTTCCATGATGATTCCTTTCACTTAATTTGTTAACTTGTTTACACGACTCGACTCCCGCGCCAACTAGGCAGGCCGCCAACCTTGAGATTGGTGGCCTGCCCTACTTAGCGCCGAAGCGCTAAGCGGGTCTACGAGTATTCGTAGACCGGGAAGCGAAAGACCTTCGCGTTCCGTGGGTAGATGATTCGCCCATTTCGCCTAACATATCTGGCGTATACCCAGCGTATGACACGCGCTTGGGTGAATCGTCCAAGTACCCCTGGAAGTAATGATTGTACAACCATAGGAGTACCCTCCATTCTCCTGCTATCGCAGGGCTAGTAAGTGTTCGCGAAAATCCCGAACATTCGCGCTTGTAGCCCGTTCACGGAAGATGGTATAATGTTGGCTTGTCCTAACCGACATTCGGGGATTCATCTCCGAAGCCCTGACGAAGCTGCAACTTCGTCAGGGAATTTTATAGTCATTTTTCATCTGCTGCCTGTGTATTGTCCCCTCCTTTCCGTTTGTTTGGCCGCCTCCTTACGAGTCGCTTGCGCAACTTAAAGACAGGGAAACCCATATACTTCTCATCTGTAGGCACGATATCAAAGATGGTTGTTACATCCTTGCTTGAATAATCTAGTCCGATAGAATCAAAAAACGGTCTAAGGTTGGCACTGAAATAGTCACTCGCCCGCTGCCAACGGAATCCACGAGGATCACCACTATTGGGTGGCAAAACAACACAACCGAGGTTCCCATCCTCGCAAGTAGCAATCAAAACACGACCATCTCGCTCGGGATGCAGCAAATTTGCTGCTTCACGAGATAGACCGAGACGTCCAGAACGCTGAACGGTGGCTTTCGCATTTTCCACGAAACCTCCTGCGTTGACTATTCGGTTCTCTTCAAAAATCATGCTATCCATTTCTTTCTGTCCTTGTGGACGTCCCTAGTCTATCACATTAACTCGTAGGACGCAATGGGGAATGAAAAAAAGTTTCTAAATCAACAATGAAACAATGCCGATATCAGTCGTATACGAATATTAACTGCATAATGACATAGAAGAGAAGCAAACGAGATGACTAAATCAGCACAAAATCAGACAAACCACATCATCATTTAATCACTCTTTTTCATCAAATCATGCCATTCTGTCCTGTTCGTTAGCTTATCAGATACATTGGTACCGCTGTCACGGACATCACATACTTGAAAACTGCCGTCATACAACTTCTGTATTTGGAAAGAATATGAGCAACTCATACTACGATAGAACCCGTATCAAGGCCACAAACCGGTTCCTGCATAAATCAACGAAAATTTGATAAAAAGTTAATTTAAGTCGCGTTCCCCAATCTGTTCTAGGGCTAATTCCACACGTTCGTTATATTGTAACTCCCCCTCGCTATCTTGCAAGGCTTCACCGTCTTTTCGCAAGATTAGCACGCAGAACACATAATACGTCACGCCGCCAACACTCTTTTGAACTCTCATCCCCCTCGTCATGTGTGTTCCGACGTACCACACACGCATGTAAAGTGTCCACCCCAGAAAGACGACTATTAGAAACCAATTACTTGATTTCCAACTCCCACAGCCAATATTCTTTCTCTGGCTCTGTTTTCCGGGGAGTATAGCCATGTCTTGAAATGAGGTCACTCTGCTTGATTTTCGTTGCCGATCCCCGCTTGATGCGGAATACACTCGGCTTCTCCTTACGGCTTGATACAAGGAACAGCATGGACTTTGCCTTGGCAGAAGCTTCATCCACGATGCCAATTTCTTCCGCCTTGTCTATCGGCATATTGTAAAGCCGCTTTTCCTTTATCCAGTCAAGTTGGTTAAATCCGCCGGAATTTCTGTATGTGCCATAGACCACATCTGTCGTCAGGTAGTTCGCTTCACTCGGCGAGACAACCACTGTCGTGCCTCGTGTGGGTATTGCCGTGCCAAGGTGCGCATGGGCGTCTTGATGCTTCAGGACATAATCAAGGAACTCGTACAGAACCTTCGTGCCGTCGTCGCCTGGGAGAAGCGGTATGGCCCCTATGTTTTCCTCTTCAATGAATCTCTTGTAATTGAACGACTTGTCTGGCCGTCCCGGATAAAGGACATAAGCGCCTATGACCTCATGGGTCAATTTCCCTTTATCGTCTCCGCTGGCCTTTTGCCGCCGATAGAGAATCGCGTCTCGATACCGGTGCATCTCGTTGATTGTCCTGTACGGCGCCGCGTCCGTCTCGGGTTTCGTCGCGCTCGGCAAGGACATGATCTGGTACTTGGCGTCAAAAAGGTACGTGTATTCGTTCCCGTTCCCGTTCTCGCGGATCGTCATAACTATATCGGGTATCTGCTCGACGATGTGCGCGGACTTCTTCCCATCATCATCCGCCCCGTTCGCATTACTGTACGACTGCTGATAGGTTAGCGTGATCGTTCGTCCCTTGGCCGTGTCGTTGAACACATGCTCACACTTGTTTCCGCCCTTTTCATGCTGCGTCCCGTCTTCATCCGCATCGGCATTCTCTTCCGAAAAGACATCCTGTATCTTCTCAAGCGATCCAAGTCCACTGCGCGCCTCATCCAACTCAAACCCCTGTACATCCCGTAAGTAGTTACGGATCTCCAAGTAGCACCAGAACTCATACAGCTTCCAGATGGGGCGATTACCGGCGTCAAGCGCCCCGCCAGTTATGTCTATCGCATGCTGCAAGGACGTCCATGTCTCGAATATCTTCGCATAGCCACGCTTGCGGAGAAGCACGAGATTCTCCTGCCGAAATCCAGCAAACCTGCCTATCTTCCTGAAGAATGGATTTCTTGCGAACTGGCGCAGCGATGCACTCCAGCGCGAAAGCTGCTCAGCGTACTTGTCGGCAACTTCGGACGCCTTCTTGCATTGTTCAGACAGCAGATCAAGCCGTGCGGCAATCTTCTGCAAGGTGAAAAGGACGAATCTGTTCTCCGTCGTGTCGAGTACCGGCTGGACATGTTCGGTACGGAAAAGATAACGTTCCTTCTGATCGCCATCCAAGCGGTTGTATCGGTTCGCGAGCTGTGGCGTCCATCGCTTGATCCGATCGGCGCGCTCGAACTGGACTTTCGGTTGGTATCGAAGATGCGGCGAATGGATCACATAGTCAACTGCCGCCTTGTACGGTTCGACAAACTTGCGGAAAATGTCCAGCCATTCACCCTCGTTGCTGAGCCTGGCAGTGGATAGTCCGGCCCTGTTTTTCGTCTGCGACAGGAACGCATAGACAAAACCACGGTTCTCCTTCTCGATGACCTCTTTGATGGTCTTCGCGTCATGCACGACGTCAATCTTCTCGGATACAACCCACCACACAAGGCGAAGCCGTTCCTCTCTGCCCCGCGTCACATAGACGATGTCAAACGTAAAACGTCCAGGGGCATTAACGAAATCCAAGCGTCCGTCAAGCAGCCCGTCTTCAAAGTAGAATTCGTCCGCAACGCTCTTCATCTCGTGGAAGACATACGCATCGGTAACATTCGCGCCCTTGTCGAAGTTGCATCTCACCTGATAGACCGATTCGTACATGACCGGAACATCCCGCACCTCCCTCTGCAGTTCCGTCTCCTTGCCTCCGGCGATCACCCATTTCCCCGAAACGCTCGACGAATAATCGACCCGTGCGCCATCATCGCTTTCCGCCTTGCCAATGCGCGTGCAATACCGCCCGAACCGCCCCTCGTTCGAGCCGGTAATGCGGATAGTCAAGACACCCGGTATCTTAAATTGGAAAACGACGGATTTCACACCCAACAACTCATCCCTTTACGGCCAGAACGTCAAGGAAGTGCCGCCGCGTTTGACTATTTCTTTCATCTTCTTGAAACTGGCACCCTTCTTTTCCAACAACCCGGCGAGGCCCTTCACGTCGGCGTCATCAAGCTGCGCATCTTCCTTTCCCGTGAAGATCTTCAAGACCAATTCCGCATCGCCAGTGATTCGCGGCAAGAGCTTCATGAGAATCATGTCATCGAACGCCTCTGGCTTCGCAGAAGAAGAGGCGGCCCCTTGCGATTCTCCTGCGCCCCCTGCCACAGGTTGCTGTGTGCCATCAGCCGCCGCTGGTTGCATCGCTCCATCTGCACCAGTCGCCGGCTGCGTCGTGCCATCCGTCGCCGGGACCTCGGTCGCTCCTGTCGAAGTTCCTGCGGACGCACCGCCGGCGCCACCCGAAGAGTCGAACTGCGGGAACATCTTCTCCAGCGCGTCCTCGTAAAGCGCATACTCGTTGGCGAAACGATAGGCAACGACAAACGACGAGTCCGCCAAGATGGGCTTGAGCTTGTTCAGGTTGTTGACCTGGGGAGGCTTGAGCTTGTGATCCGTAGTCAAGTCGCTCGCGAAAAGTTTCCCTGCGAGAAGCTCCTTCACAAAATCATCGCCCGCATAGTCACTATACGACGGTTCTGGGCTCTGTTCTCCGAAACGTTCGAAATCGGCATCGGTCATTTCAAGCGTAAACGCGCGGTCCAGTACCTTGCGCGAGAATTGATTCGTCGACTCGTCCATGTTGACGGTTCCAACCACAAACAGATTCCTCGGAATCGTAAGGCCGTGCTTTTCAACCCAATACGCGCTCTGCGTAAACTCGCACCCAAGATCGCTCGCGCTCTTCCACACGCTTTTGTCCAAAAGCGTGTCCGTGATCACCTTGGGCCCCGTCTTCGCGTTTCCGTCATCATCAAGGAATTCCGCATCATCCTTTACCTTGCGGCTCTCGATCGCGCTCAGGTATTCGGCGAAATACTGCTCAACGGGCGCAAGGTTCATCTCGTCCAGACACACGAAGAACGGCACGTCAGGATAGGCGTAGGCCTTGCAAATGAACTTCACAAAGTCAGTCGAGCGGAACGCAGACCTGATCTCGGAGTAATATCCGAGGAGATCGGTCGAGTCGTGCCAGTTGGGCTTCACTTGTACCATGCAGAAGTTGCCGGGCGTGGCGGCGGGCTTGCCGTCTGCGCCCTCCAGAAGAGCCTTGTAACCGCCCTTTGCACATGTCATGTAGGCAAGCTTGCGCACCATGCGGCTCTTGCCGGTGCCTGAATGACCGGCAAGGATCGCAAACGGCTTCGCCCTAAGTGCCGCCGCCAGGCGCAGGAGCACCACATCCTCTGCATTGCCGAAATCCACCTTCGGTTTCTTTCCCGCCGGTTTGCTACTGGCTTGGGAATAGTCAGCCTTCTTCATCATCTTAGCCTCGCATTCTTTTGAAATTGTGTCTTTGTACTCGTTCACGAACCAGATAAATTCGTTGACGGTGAGATAGTCGGGAGGGGCGTTGTCTTCCGTGCCGTCGGCATTGATCTGCCGCGGAAGCTTCATCGCCTTCATCTTGTCGCGTATCTTCGCCGCGGCACCGCACACCTGCTTGTATTCCGTATCCGAATAGTTCGACTTATAGGGGAAATCAATCAACTTAAGCGATGTCAAAACCTCATGCGTCACTCGTCCATGTTTGAAATAACTATCCGGATGAAACTTCATCAATAGTTCAGAAATGACACTTGGGCCCATCCCTGGAGGACGCGTGCCAGCAGAGCAAGGAGAATCCTTAGGACAACTCGGATAAAATACTGCCGCTTCTGTTGGGTAGTTCTTCATCTGCGAAATAAATGTCGAAACATCGCCGCCATGTGCCAAGACATAGGGCTTAAGATCCGACCATCCCGCATTCAGTCCGCCAGACCACATTGGCTTGAAAACAATATTGTTGGCAGCATTCTTCTTCCCGACAAAGAGCTCCTCAATATCGGACACTGTAAAAGCCTGCAATTTTGCATCTGTCAAGCCTGCGAAATATTCACGAATCTTCGCATTGACCTCAATACCACTAGAAAACCATCCGGACTTAACCGTGTCCTCTTCCTTCCGCTTCTCCGCAAACATCTTCAGCGCGACAGAAAGCAAGTCCGAAGTTGAGAGCATTGGCTTCTCCGACCTGCCAAGACGACGCTCCCAATACTCTGACACATCGACCATTGTATATGGCGACTGCCCCGTCGCCATTTTTGCGAGTTTAATTAAAACGCCCTCATTTCCGTACTCAAATTTATCTATGTCTGATTTCCCGCACAGATCACCACGTATCGTACTCGCATTTTTGTTTGGGTCACTTGTAACGGCATCAATCCATTCCTTCACAAGTATCTTAGAAATCGTTCTAATACCCTTTGAATGTTTAGAGTCATTTACACATAATACCTGATAGCTATAATCATCGTCATCTACAATAGTAACAACGCCGTATGGTGATGCCTCCGACTGCATCCCGACAACCAACCCTAAATCGTCAGTTTTACGCACTGCCGCTGATCCAGAATATACTGGCACATTAGGTCTCGTGTCTATTTCAATCTGGCCACTAGGATGGGACTTGTCGTGAGAATAATAGATATGTTTCTTTCCATTTATCTTACACAAAAACACATGAGGTGTATGAACCACAAAAGCTTCCAAAACGGACCTAGCATTCCCACTGCCACCAAAAAGGGAGTTCATTTCAACAGCCTTGTTGGTGGCCAAGGCTTCCACTAATTTGGACACATTAGCGCCAGATATCTTCTCAACTTGCGCCCCACCATTTCTAGTAAATTTTATGGCCCCTGAGTTACTGTCAACTGAAACCAACTTGCACGAACTTGTCGAATGGCCAGACAAACTCGCATACGGATATACCGTTTCTGTGCCAAGCGAATTTATTTCACTGACAAACTGCGCAAGAGAATAAGACATTTATAGCTCCGTTAAAAATTTCTTAAGGGTTTTCGCTATCCCTAACGCCGCTACGTAGGGAACGCCATTACCGATTGTCTTAAATTTTGAAGACAACGAAATATCTGGAGGCAATGCAAACCTTTTGGGCAAAGACTGGATTGCCAATGTTTCGGCAACCGACATACGACGCGCCTTGTATGGGTGCAAATGGACTTCATTATTTCCGTATGCTGCTGTTGGCGAATAACGCCACCTATGTACTCTCTTAAAACACTTCTTTGAATCGTCGCCCTCAGCAATCCTCTTCATTTTCACGAGCCCGGCACGAGGGACAAAGAAGTCGTTTGCATTAGGATGACCATTCACGTTATTCTTTTCAAACCAATGTTCCACTGTAAGTTCTGGAATTATTCCCGTGGGCATTGTCCGAGATGCGCTTTCCTCAAAAGCATCCGTTGTCGGCCAATTCGCCGCCCTCACCTTTTCCATCTTATACTTGATGAATCGTTGCCAAGGAAAATCTGTTATCCGTCCAGACTTAGAATCAACATGACCGACACATAGCTTGACCTTAACGCCAATCAAGATGATGCGCTCACGATCCTGTGGAGCGCCATACTCTAAAGCATTAATCAGACGATAGTCTACCGCATAATTACTTGCCTGCAACTGCCTGACAATGGCGTCAAAGAAAGCTCTGTGTTTTGCAGTCTTCCACAATCCTTTCACGTTCTCAAAGACAAAGAAGTCTGGATTATTTGCACAAATCAAATCCACATAGACCTGTGAAAGCCGTCCGTTCTTGCCTGTAGAACCCGCTTGCTTACCAGCAATAGAGAAATCAGGGCAAGGTGGTCCACCAATAAAACCAACTAACGCATTCTCCTTTTTTGCCTCTCGAACTCTCTTAGCAAGTTCTTTCCGTTTTACATCATCCTCTAAGTAGCAACAAACATCCCCTGTCTGAAGACCAAATTTAGGCAACTTCTTTTGCATCACTTTGCGAGAGTAGAGATATACCCGAGAAAAATCAGGATCAATCTCGTTGGCCATCATTGTTTTGAATCCGGCATCCTCAAAACCGAGGTCAAGAAACCCTGCCCCCGTGAAGAAAGAAAACAATCCAAGATTCTTCATGTAACTACCTCTAATTTTCAAGGAAGATTTTTAAAACGGTTAAACTCATTTGGCAACAGCGACATCAACATCGCCCCATCTGACTCTTCAAAGAAGTCACGTGTCATTGAAATCTGATCAAGAACTGCAAGAAATCTTCTTATGGCGCCGGGCCTTTCTCCTCCCGAACCCTTTTTAGGCGACATTAGATTGTCATCGAAATAGAGACGATTAAGTGCGGCCATAATTGCGGGATTCTGCATGACAGTCTGATTCGCCATTATCTTATCCGGCAAATCTCCTACAGAATTCAATGGATGACACAAGGCGACATTGCACAACATTGGTTTACCATTGAAATTTTGATACAGATAAAAAGCAAGTGCAAGTAAGTGACGATATGCACGATTAAAGTTCTGTCCTTCAAAAATAACACGCTCGGCGGCTCCTACCGACACCTTGCCGCCTTTTGTCTTAACCAACTGCGGCAGATACACGAATGCGAGCCAAGTCCAGAAGCCAACGTCTTCGCGGTAGGCTTGAGGGTTGTGGTCGTGGATGAGCGAGTCGAAGTATTCGCAGAAGGCGAAGGTCGTGTCGAAGGTACGCGTCTCGTCGAGTTCGAGGTCGGCGAGCGCGGGGATGGCGTCGGAGTAGGCGGACGAGGAGATCAGCGCGGCGCGTGTGAACGGCTGGCCGTTCAGCGTGACCGCGTCCACGTTGTTCGCCTCCTTGACCGCCGCGAGGTACTGCCTGGCCATCTCCACGCCGGCAGATGTGAACCGCCGGAGCTTCATTTGGCGTCACCTCCCTCTTGCTCTGCAAGCTGTATGAGCAGCGTCGCTCGTTGCTTTGCCACCTCTTCCGTCAACTCCTCCGGCGTCGGGATATTGAGCTTGTACTTTGTGGCGAACAGACGTTCATTCCCCTTGAGGATCGAATACCTTGCTATGTCCGGATCGGTGTCGGCGCAAAGCACTATTCCTATCGTCGGATTGTCGTCCGGCTGCTTGACAATCTCGTCATACATTCTGACATACATGTCCATCTGCCCGACGTCTTGATGCGTGATGCGCCCGACCTTGAGATCGACCAAGAAAAAGCATTTCAACATGAAGTTGTAAAAGACCAAATCGATGAAGTAATCGTTGCATTCCGTCCGCATCAGCTTTTGCGACTCGACGAACGCAAAACCCTTCCCCAGCTCAAGCAAAAACTCCCGCAGATGTGACAGTATTGCTTTCTCGAGGTCATCTTCAACAAGTCCCTGTTTGCCATGCAAGCCGATGAACTCCAATACAGCAGGATTCTTTATGAACTCCAGCTTGTCCTTCTGCAACGCAGCCGTCTTCTCCTTCATTTCCGCAATGACAGGCTGCTTGTCCGCCTGAGAAAGGAGCAGACGCTCATAGTATTGCGTGGAAATATTCCGGTCTAGCACCCTGACGCCCCAATGTTCGTTGGACGCCTCGTTGATGTACCACTCACGAGCAACGGGATCGGCAACGCGCATAATCGACCTAAAATGCGACCACGACAGATTTGGCACACGCGTGTGCCAAATCTCCTGATTTGGGAAAACCAAGTAAAAGGTGCGGAATTCACGCAAATTCCGCGCCGAATACCCCTCACCAAATTCTGCACACAGGTGTGCGGAAAGTTCCGCAATCGTCCGCTTGCCATATTCCGCACGGGCATTGCCGCCTTGCTCATCCTCGACAATGCGCCGGCCAATCTTCCAGTTATGGTCAATCTGGACGGCGTTTATACCTTCGTAGACCGCGCGCCTTGCCTCGCTGATTATAGCCTTGACATCGGCAAGCAAACGGGAGAATTCATCTCCTGCCGCTACTGGTAGGTTCGCATCACGCATCCCGCGTCGTCCTTTCATCTATGCCTGCTGCCTGTCTCTCGTTTGCAAACAGAAAGGCGCGCCTCCCTGTTCGGGTTGCTTAATCATCCCTGCGGCGGAATCGTCGCCGGGCTATGTCCGCCATGGTGTTTCAAACATGGCACTTCCAATTATACCAAAACCTCGCGCGGGGGCGCGAGGTTTT
>JAEEGL010542905.1_pt1 | contig 14711 bp, 10 predicted proteins | sample 9134231 | NCBI WGS metagenome assembly JAEEGL01 (sample SAMN16246548, study PRJNA631951) | gut metagenome | biome: gut microbiome; feature: rumen; material: fiber-attached | host: Bos | place: Iran: Karaj | collected 2018-10 | reverse complement strand
CTGGTGCTTCCGAACAACTCGAACATCATCCTGACGGCCAGACAGGCCGCCGGGCTTTATCAGAAGGTTCCGGTCCACATCCTGGAGACGCGCACCATCGGCGAAGGCTATATGGCGGTCTCGGCGATGGACACGGAGAATCCGGACGTTGAAGCGGTGCTTCAGGAAGCCCGCGGGTACATCGGGGACGTGGTGACCGGCGAGGTCTCGCGCGCGAACCGCGATACCGACATGAACGGCGTGGAGATCCGGAAGGGCGATTTCATCGGCTATTCGGACGACGTGGTCTACGTGGACAGCCCGGACCGCATCGAGGCCGTGACCGTGCTCGCGGACAGGCTGGGCGCGTCGGATCACGACATCATGCTCCTGATCTTCGGAAAAGACGTGCCGGAAGCGGAACGGCAGTCACTGCTTAGGGAAATGGAGAGCCGCTGCCGCGGCATGGAAGTGATCCGGGTGGACGGCGAACAGCCCATTTACGACGTCATCCTGGTTCTTGAATAAAAGGAGGAAATGAAATGTTAGTACTGTTTACGGATACCGATACCGATATCACGCCCGAAATGGCCCGGGAATACGGCTACCGCCTGATCAGCATGCCGTACTCTCTGGACGGGAAGACCGTCTACCCCTACGTGGACTTTGAAAAGTTCGACGCGGAGGCGTTCTACCAGAAGATGCGCGAAGGCGCGATGCCGACCACGTCCGCCATCAGCGTGCAGCAGTATCTGGACTACTTTGAGCCCGTGTTTGCGAACGGGGACGATATTTTCTATGTCCATTTCTCCGCGAACATGACGAATACTTTCGATTTCATGAACCAGGCCGTGGCCCAGCTTAAGGAGAAATATCCGGAGCGGAAATTCTACGAACTGGATACGATGGGCATCACGCTCGTGAGCCTGAACATCGTGCTCGCTGTGGGCGATATGTTCAAGGCCGGCGCCACGCCGGAAGAAGTCCTGGAGTGGGGGAAGGAAGGCGTTTATCAGTATGCCTGCTACTTCACCGCGGACGACCTGAAGTTCTTCCACCGGAGCGGCCGCGTTTCCGGGCTTTCGGCCACGATGGGCACGCTCCTGGGCATCCGCCCCATCATTTCCATCGGCGCGGAAGGCACCATGGGCTCGGTCGGCAAGGAAAAGGGCCGCCGGAAGACCATTGACCGCCTGGCGCAGTACGTGGCGGACCTGGGCGACGACGTGAAGAACCACCGCGTCCTGATCGGCCAGTGCGGCAACATGGAGCTGGCGCACGAACTGGAGGCCGCGATCAAGGCAAAACTCGGCGATGACCTTCAGGCTATCTTCATCGACGTCAACCCCACCGCCGGCAGCCACTGCGGCCCGGACACCGTGGGCGTTTCCTTCCATGCCATTCACAGATAAGAGGTAACTCAGGTGATCACCGTCAAGGAAGTCAAGACCAGGAAAGAAAAGCGTGAATTTTTGAATTTCCCGCTCGATCTTTACGAAAACAACCCCTACTTCGTCCCGCCGCTCTATATCGACGAGAAGAAGATCTTCCGGAAGGACTACGTCTATTACGACACCTGCGACGCCGTGTATTATAACGCCTATAAGGACGGAAAGATCGCGGGCCGCATCTCCGGCATCCTGCAGAAAGCGTCGAACGAAAAGACCGGGCGGAAGCAGATCCGATTCACCCGGTTCGATGCCATCGACGACCCGGAAGTCTCCAAAGCGCTTTTTGAGGCCGTGGAGAACTGGGGCCGGAGCCTGGGGATGGAAGAGATCATCGGGCCGCTGGGCTTCTCCGATCTGGAGCGCGAGGGCCTTCTGATCGAAGGCTTCGACCAGCTGGCCACGTTTGAGGAGCAGTACAACGCCCCGTATTACGCGCGGCACATCGAAGCGCTGGGCTACGTCAAGGACGTGGACTGGTTCGAGAGCTACATCCGCCCGCCCAAGGAGGACGATCCGCAGCTCAAGAAGACCGCGGAATACGTGATGCGGCGCTATCATCTCCGCTGGGGACAGGCGAAGAGCGCGCGCGATCTGATCAAGCACTATAAGGACCAGTTCTTCCGCCTGCTGGACGAGGCCTACGATAAGCTTTACGGCACGGTCCCGTTCACGGAGAACATGAAGAAGATGATGATCGAGAACTTCCTCCTGATCATCCGGAAGGAGTACGTCTGCATCATCGAGGACGAGAGCGGCAAGGTCGTCTGTATGGCCATCGCCTTCCCGTCGCTGGCAAAGGCGGTCCAGAAGTCGAGGGGGCACCTGACGCCGGCCTGCCTCGTGCGGGTCCTGCGCGCCATCAAGCATCCGGAGATCATCGACTTCGGCCTGATCGGCGTGGACGCCGCGTATCTCAACAAGGGCCTGCCGGCCGTGATCGGGGACTATCTTCTCCGGACGATGCGCGAGCGGGGCGTGGAGCACGCGGAGACCAACCTGAACCTGGAGACCAATTATGCCATCCGGAATCTCTGGAAGCGCGCGGATTCGCACGAGCATAAAAAGCGCCGCAGCTACATCAAAAAGCTGACGGAATAAGAGAACTTTACAAAAAGTCCCTTATCTGCTATTATCAAGTGCGTAAATCGGACCTGTGCCGGATTTGGAGGAAAGTACCATGATCAAGATCGTTGTGGACTGCTTCGGCGGAGACCGCTCCCCGGACGCGAACATCGACGGCGCGCTCCTGGCGCTTACGAAACTGCCGGATCTTGCGGTCGTCCTGACCGGCGACGAAAAGATCCTGAAAGAGAAGCTGGCCGGCAAGGCTTACGATGAAGCGCGGCTCTCGATCGTGCACGCACCCGAGGTCATCGGCGTGGAGGAAAAGCCGACCGACGCCATCCGCCTGAAGAAGGACAGCTCGATGGTGAAGGCCGTCCGCATGCTCCGGGAAGACCCGGAGATCGCGGGCATCGTTTCCACCGGCTCCACCGGCGCCCTGGTGGCGGCGTCCATGACGCGCATCGGCCGCATCCAAAACGTGATCCGGCCGGCGTTCTGCCCCATCGTCCCGTCCATGACGGGCGGCGTGGTGGCCGTCTGTGATTCCGGCGCGAACGTCGATGTGACGCCCGCGCATCTGCAGCAGTTCGCGATCATGGCGTCCGAGTACCTGAAGTACCTCTTTGACGTAAAGGAGCCCCGCGTGGCGCTTCTGAACATCGGCGTCGAGGAGGACAAGGGCGACGAGCTTCGGAAGAACACCTTCAAACTCCTTCAGGAAACGCCGCAGGTGAACTTCGTGGGCAACATGGAGGCCCGCGAGCTCCTTTCCGGAGACTACGACGTGGTGGTCTGCGACGGCTTTGCCGGAAACGTGCTGATCAAGTCGACCGAAGGCGCTTTCCTGGAAATGCTGAAGATGCTGAAGCGGGATATTTACAGCAAGACGCTCTATAAAGTGGGCGCGCTCTTCATGAAGGGCATGTTCGCGAAGGAGAAGGCCTTCCTGGATTACCAGAACTACGGCGGCTCGGTGCTTCTGGGCCTCGAGAAGGTGGTGGTCAAGGGCCACGGCAGCAGCAACGCCACGGCGGTATGGAAGTGCATCGAGCAGGCGTACAACATGCAGCTCGCGGATCTTTCCGGGAAGATCGCTGAAAAGCTTCCCGTTTATGATAAAACAAAATAGTTATTAGGAGAAACAAACATGTTTGAAAAAGTGAAGGAGATCCTTGCGGAACAGCTTAGGATCGACGCCGACAAGATCACGCCCGACGCGCTGATCAAGGAAGATCTGGGTGCGGACTCCCTGGACGTCTTACAGCTTCTGATGGCCATTGAAGACGAGTACGACATCACCATTCCCGATGAGGAACTTGCGACCTTCTCCAAGGTGCAGGATATCGTCGACTGGATGGACAAGCTTCCGCGGTAAGAGGTGGATATGGAGAACTGTGTGTTTTGTAAGATCGTCGCGGGCGAGATCCCGTCGATGCGCGTCTTCGAGGACGAGGACTGCATCGCGATCCTGGACATCAATCCGGCGGCCAACGGACATACACTGATCATTCCCAAAGAGCACCGGAAAGACCTGACGGAAATGGACGGAGACCTGACCGGCCGTCTGATGATGGTCGCGAAGGAGATCGGCATGAGGCAGAAGGAGCGTCTGGGCGCGGCCGGCTTCAACATCGTCCAGAACAACGGGGCGGCTGCCGGACAGACGGTCCCGCATTTCCACATCCATGTGATCCCGCGCTACGAGGGCGGGACGCAGATGGTAAGCTGGAACCCCACGTCGCCGGACACCGACGTGCTCCGGGAGTTTTGTGAGATCCTGAAATAAACGGGCGGCGCCAAAGCGCGGTCCCAAACAAAAATAAGGCCGGATCCCTTAGGATCCGGCCGCTTTTTATGCCGTTCTGGCTGTATGCGGAGCTGTCTTGTTTTTGTATGCGCGGCTGTGTCAGTCCTTGCCCGCGGTCAGTTCGTCGATCACCCGAAGAACCGCGTCCACGCCGTTCGACTGCGTGCTTTTACGCATCGCGTCCACGTACGTTTCCCGCGTTTCATAGAGGCGCAGGAGGGCGTCTATGAGGACCTCCTTCGTCAGGGCTTCTTCCTCGATGACCATCGAGAAGCCCTGCTTCTCAAAGGAGCGGGCGTTCAGCACCTGGTCTCCGCGGCTCACGGCCTTGGAAAGGGGCACCAGGAGGTTGGGCTTCCGAAGCGCCAGAAGTTCGCAGATGGCGTTCGCGCCGGCACGCGAGAAGACCACGTCCGCAGCCGCGAAAAGATCGCGGAGCTCCGCGCTGACGTATTCGAACTGGCGGTAGCCCGGGGTGTCCGAAAGGGCATCGTCCAGGTTGCCGCGGCCGGTCAGGTGCACCACGTCAAAGGTCTTTAAAAGTTCCGGAAGAGCCGCGCGGAGCGCCTCGTTCAGGACGCGGGCGCCGGAGGAGCCGCCGATCATCATCAGGACGGGCTTTTCCCCGGTCAGGCCGGCAAAACGGAGGCCTTCCTCCCGGGAGCCGGTCAGGAGTTCGGCGCGGATGGGCGAGCCGGTCAGGACCGCCTTGTCCTTCGGGAGCCGGGAAAGAGTCTCCGGGAAATTACAGCAGACACGGTCCGCTTTCGGGAAGGAGAGCTTGTTCGCGAGCCCGGGCGTCAGGTCGGATTCGTGGATGGCCACCGGGATCCCGAGCTTGTGCGCGGCGAAGACCACGGGGACGGACACGTAGCCGCCCTTGGAGAAGACCACATCCGGCCGGTATTCCGAAAGGAGCTTCCGGGCTTCCTTTATGCCGCGGATGACGCGGCCGATGTCCTTTATGTTCTCCTTGCTGAGATAGCGGCGGAGTTTGCCGGTCTCGATGCCGTCGTACGGCACGCCCTCGTTTTCGATCAGCTGCTTTTCCATGCCGTTCTCGGACCCGATGTAGCGGATCTCGAAGCCGCGTTCCCGAAGGCCCGGCAAAAGCGCGATATTGGGCGTAACATGACCGGCGGTGCCACCGCCGGTCAGAACGATCTTTTTACTCATTTTTATGCCTGTGCCGCTTTGTACTGCTCCAGGGCCCTGGCCAGCTGATCGGGGCAGGATGTGCCCTTGCCGTGGCAGTCGATGCCGCGGAGGCGGCGGATGGCCTCATCGACCTCCATGCCCTGTACCAGCGCGGAAACGCCCTTGGTATTGCCGTCACAGCCGCCGATAAAGCGGACGGACTTTACAGTATCGCCCTCGACCTCGAACTGGATCTCGCGGCTGCAGGTGCCAAAAGTCTTATAGGTATTCATGGTGTCCCTCCTGGTTGTTTATAGGTAATCGCATTATAGCATACCTTCCGGCCTTTGTCACGGGATATTCTTTACTTTAAGAGGGCCGCAGGGTAAAATGAGAGGGAACGGAAATACCGGAAAGGACGGACGGAATGGGCCTTCATCTTTGGTACGGCGCGTCGACCGCAAAGACAACGGAACAGCTGTATGACCGGATCATCCGGGCGGCTTCGGAGAGACCCGACAGGCGCTTTGTGTTTCTGGTGCCCGAGCAGGCAAGCCTGAGCGTGCAGGAGGAACTCGTGCGCCGGCATCCGCGCCATGGGCTGATGAACGTGGACGTTCTGACCTTCAACCGCCTTGGATACAGGGTCTTTCAGGAGACCGGCGAGACCGGGAAGACGGTCCTGGATGACACCGGGAAGCTGATGATCCTGCGCCTGGTGCTGACGCGGATGGAAAATGAGCTTGGATATCTCAAACGAAACGTCCGGAAGGCGGGCTTCCTGGACGAACTGAAGTCCGTGATCAGCGAACTCGCGGAATACAACGTAAAACCGGAGACCCTTTCGGCACAGGCGGAGAAGATGGGGGAGCATCCGCTCCTTCAGGCGAAGCTCCGGGATGTGGCGAAGATCTACGGCGCCTTCATGGAGGTCCTGCATCGGGACTATGAGATGGCGGAAGAGCGGATGACGCGTCTTGCGGCCTGTTTCCCGAAGTGGGACGCGGCAAGGGACACGGTCTTCGTTCTGGACGGCTTCACCGGTCTGACCCCGCCCCAGTACGAGGTGCTGGAGGCGATGCTCGCGGCCTGCCCGGAGGTGTACGTCTCCGTGACGGTCGGGAGCGGCGAGGACATCGAAAAAAACAAGGCGCCGGAGGACCTTTTCCATATGGGCGCCGTGCTGGCAGCGGCCGCGAAGGAGCGGGCCATCCGGCACTCCCTGTCCATTTCGGAGCGGACCGTGACGGATGCGGAAGAGCGCGCGCCGGAGATCGGCTACATCGAGAAGCATTTGTTCCGCCCGGGCCGGGCCGGATACGCGGCGCCGGCGGAAAACGTCCGGATCGTCACGGCAAAGGATCCGGCGGAGGAAGTGCGCCTTCTGACGGCGGAGATCCTGAAGCGGATCCGCGAAGGGTGCCGCTGGCGGGAACTGGCGGTGATCTGCGAGGATCCGGACACCTACCGCGAAGAGATGGAGGCCTGCTTCGATGACGCCGGCATCCCGTATTTCTTTGACGCGAAGAAGACCACGGACTGCGATCCGCTCCTGCTTCTGGTGCTGTCGCTGCTCTCTTTGAGCGAGCAGGACCTTGCTTTTGACGACGCTTTCAGTTACGCGAAAAACCCGCTGATCGCGGGGAACCTGGCAGACCTTCCGGCGGTCTGCGAACTGGAAAATTACTGTCTGGCCCTTTCGATCCGGGGCCGTTCGATGTACGGCCGCCCCTTTGAGGCGGTCTACAAAGGCTTCCGGGAGGACCGGCTTCCGGCCGTCAACGAGACCCGGGAGAAGGTCTTCGGCCCGGTCCTGGGCCTTTTGGAAAAACTGCGCACGGAAGGGACCGTCCGGGAAAAGACCGGCGCCCTCCGGGAATTCCTTTCGGAGATCGGCTCGGAAGCCGGGATGAAGGCACTGTCCGCGGCGCTTTCCCCGGAAGACGGCGTGACCCGGCAGGAGTATGAAAAGGTGTGGGAACTCTTATCGGGCTTCCTGGACGAGGCGGAGCGGATCCTGGGGGACCGCACGCTGACGAGCGAAGAGTTCGGCGACGTGTTCCGGGCGGGCATCGGCCGCCTGGCCGTGGGCATCGCCCCGCCCGCCAAGGACCGGCTGACCGTGGGCGACGTGACCAGGACCCGGCTTTCCGGGATCCGGCACCTTCTGATCGTGGGCGCCAACGAGGGCGTCCTGCCTTCGGACGGAGCCGCGTCCGGCCTTTTGTCCGATCTGGACCGCGAGGTCCTGGAACAGTACGATCTGGAACTGGCGCCCACCGGCGCCCGGCGCAGTTTTTTCACGCAGTTCTATCTGTACCTGCTCCTGACGAAGCCGTCGGAAAGCCTGTACGTTTCCTTCTCGGAGGCGTCGCCCGACGGGAAGGCGATGCTGCCGGGCATCGTGGTCACGGGTCTCCGCGCCCTCTTCCCCGAGCATATCGAGGAGAAGAGCGAAAAGGTCCTGACGACGCCCCGGGAAGGCCTTCTTTCGATGGCCGACTACCTCCGGACGCTCCGGGAAGGCGAGGACGCAGGTCCGGACATTGAAGACCGCGCCCGGGCGCTCTACGACTGGTACGAGCGGGAGCCCTGGGGCCGGGCGGCCGTGGAAAACGTCCGAAACGGGTTTGAGTTCGCCTACCGGGAGGAGGCGCTGTCGCCGGAAAACGCCGGGGCGCTCTTTCAGGAGACGCTTTCCGGCTCGGTCACGCGGCTGGAGCAGTTCGCGGGCTGCGCCTTCGCGCATTTCCTGAATTACGGGCTGGGGCTCAAGGAACGGGAGGAATACCGCCTGGAGGCCACGGATTTCGGAACGCTTTTCCACGTGTCCATCGACTGCTTCTTCCGGAAACTGAAGGAGAACGGCGAGACCTGGCAGGACGTGGATCTTAAGCGCCGGACAGAGCTGGTGAAGGAAGCGGTGGCGGAGGTCACGGAAAGTTACGGAAACGCGATCCTCAAAGACAGCGCGCGGAACGAGCGCGTGATCAGCCGGATCCTCCGGATCACCGACCGGACGCTCTGGGCCCTGAAGGAGCAATGGGACGCCGGGACCTTCACGGAAACGGAGACCGAGGTGCCCTTCGACGGGAAAAACGGCCCGGAAGCGCTTCGTCTGGACCTGGGCGACGGCCTCGTGCTTTCCCTCCGGGGACAGATCGACCGGCTGGACTACGTGCCGGCGGAGGACCGGGTCTACGTGCGCGTCATCGACTATAAGTCCGGAAACAACCGGCTGGACCTTACGAAGATCTATTACGGCCTGCAGCTGCAGCTGCTCCTTTATCTGGAAGCGGCGTCCGGGATCCTTGCCCGGCGGAGCCCCGGCAGGGAGATCGTGCCGGCAGGCGTCTATTATTATCACATCGAAGACCCGATGATCGAGACGGAGGAGCAGGATCCGGAGGAACAGATCCTGAAGGAACTGCGGCTCAAGGGCTTTACCAACGAGGAACCGGACGCGCTTCAGCGGACGGATACGTTTACCGCGGGCGACAGCCTCGTGGTGAACGGGCTCAGGCGGACCCGGAACGGGCTTGGGAAAAGCGCAGGCCTCATGAAGGGCGAGACGCTGAAAAAACTCGGCGGATTCACGCTGGACCGGGCGGGAGAACTGGCGAAGGACCTGATCCGCGGCCGCATCACGGTGGATCCGTACGAATACGGGAAACAGACGGCCTGCACGTTCTGCCCCTACAAGGGCGTCTGCGGGTTCGATCTGTCCATCGACGGCTATAAAAGACGGAAACTCATCAAAAAGAGCATTGCGGACCTGACGGGGGAAGAAGCATGAACTGGACCGAGGAGCAGAAAAAAGTCATCAGCGCCCGCGGCCGGAACATCCTTGTCTCGGCGGCGGCGGGCAGCGGCAAGACAGCGGTCCTGGTGGAGCGCATTGCGGAGATGGTCTCGGATCCTGTTGATCCGGTGGACGTGGACCGTCTTTTAGTGCTGACCTTCACCCGGGCGGCGGCCGCCGAAATGCGGAGCCGCCTGCAGGAGATCCTCAGGGAACGGGCGGAAGCGGACCCCTTGAACACGCACTTAAGGCGCCAGCTCACGCTGGTCCGTTCGGCTCAGATCAGCACCATCGACAGCTTCTGCGGCTTCGTGGTCCGGAACTTCTTCTATGAGATCGGCCTGGATCCGGCCTACCGGATCGCCGATGAGAACGAGTGCGCGCTGATGCGCGCCGATGCCATTGCGGACGTGCTGGAAGAGGCGTACCGGGAGGGCCGCGAAGAATTCCTTTACTTCACGGAAGCCCTGGCGACGGACAAGAACGACCAGAGCCTGGCGAAGATCGTGGAAGACCTGTTTGGGTTCTGCATGAGCACCGCCGACCCGGACGCCTGGCTGTCCCACTGCCTGGAAGCCTATGAGGCGGATCCCGAAAACGCGGAATGGTTCCGGGAATACGAGTCCCGGATCCGCCGGGACCTTTCCGCCGCGCTTCCGGCGTACGATCAGGCATTGGCCCTCTGCGCCGATGTTCCGGAGCTCGTAAAGCCTTACGCCCAGTACGGGGAGGAGCGGGACGAGATCGCGGCCGCCCTCTCGGCGCCGGACTATGACGGGCTGGTCCAAAGCGTGCGGACCGCCCTGGAAAACACAAAAAGCAAACCGCGCGCGTCCAGCAAATGGCCGGAGGAGATCCGCGAAAGGGACGCGGAGGCGGGCGCGCTTCGGCAGGCGGCGCGGGACCGGCTCAAGGGCCGGCTGACGCCGCTTGACAAGATTCGGGAAGATCTTCGGGCCCTGGGTCCGGAGGTCCGGGAGCTGGTGACGCTGACCCGCGCGTTCATGAAGCGGTTTTCCGAGATCAAACGGAAGAAGGGCGTCCTGGATTTTAATGACCAGGAGCACTTTGCCCTTCAGATCCTGTACGGCCCGGACGGAAGGCCGGGACCCGTGGCGGATCTCCTTTCCGAACGCTTCGAGGAGATCGTGATCGATGAGTACCAGGACAGCAATTTCCTGCAGGAACGCATCCTGAACGCGGTCTCCCGGGAGCGCTTCGGGCACCCGAACGTGTTCATGGTGGGCGATATGAAGCAGTCTATCTACCGCTTCCGCCAGGCCCGGATGGAGCTCTTCCTGCAGAAGCACGATACCTACAAGGAGGACGATCCCTCCTATCAGAAGATCGAACTGCACTCGAACTTCCGGAGCCGCGAGGAAGTCGTAAACAGCGTGAACTTCGTCTTCTCCCAGATCATGCGGCGGGAGATCGGCGGCGTGGAATATGACGCGGGCGCGTCCCTCCGCTATGACGCGGGATACCGCGTGCCGGAAGATCCGGACATAGATTACGGGACGGAATATCTGCTATACGACGCTTCAGACCCGGAGGAAGGAGAGTGCAGGGACGGGGATCAGAACCCCGCGGCCGGCGCCGACGCACCGGAGCCTGCGACCTCCCCATCCGCGCCCCCGGACGGCGCCGCGGCGCCGGAGTCCGATGAAGACGTCGGGAAAAAGCAGGGCGAGGCCGAGATGATCGCCGAGAAGATCCTGGCCCTCACGGATCCGGAGCACGGCCTCCTGCTTCAGGACGGAGACGGCTTTCGGACGGCCCGCTACGGGGATATCGTGATCCTGATGCGCGCTCTCACCGACGCGGATCTCTTTGCCGAGGTCCTGGAGGACGCCGGCATCCCCACCTACCGGGAGAGCAAGACCGGGTTCTACGATTCCCGGGAGATCCGCCTGGTCCTGGACTTTTTGAAGGTCCTGGACAATCCGATGGACGACATCCCGCTGGCAGCGGTGCTCTCTTCGGTGCTCTTCTCTTTTACGGCCAACGAACTTGCGCGGATCCGCGCCCTGAGCCCGGACCGGGGGACCCCGGGCGGCTTCTACGGCGCGCTGACGGCATTTCCGGAGCGGTCGGCCTCGGAAGGAGCAAGGACTTCGCAGGACGAGGCCCTGAGCCGGAAGATCGTCGGTTTTTTGGAGACGGTGGAAAAATACCGGAAGCGCGCACAGACCAGGAGCCTGTCGCTTCTGCTCCGCGGGATCCTGCAGGATTTCGGGCTTCTGTCCGCGGCAGGCGCCATGAACGGCGGCGCGCGGCGCATGGCGAACCTGAACACACTGGTGCGGAAGGCCGCCGACTTCGAAAAGACCTCATATCACGGGATCTTCAGCTTCATCCGCTATATCGCCCGCATGCGCGAAAACGAGATGGACGAGGGCGAGAGCGGCACGGACGGCGAGACCGGCAACTGCGTCCGCATCATGACGATCCATAAGAGCAAGGGCCTCCAGTTCCCCATCGTCTTTTTGGCCCGCTGTGATAAAAAACACAATTTCAGGGACCAGCAGGGCGCGGTCATCTTCCACCCGGACCACGGCGTGGGCATGCGCTTTGCGGACCCCATCCGCCGCGTCCGGCACGATACCGTGATCCGGGTGGCGTTCGCGCGTCAGGGCCGGGAGGACGCCGAAGGCGAGGAATTGCGCCTTTTGTACGTGGCGATGACCCGCGCGAAAGAGAAGCTGATCCTGACCGGGACAGCGGACGACTTCGGAAAGCTCCGGGCGGAGCATGAAAAGCGCTGGGAGGAAGCGCCGAAGATGCTCGATGTCAGTGCGGTCGAAGACGCGGATTCCTATCAGGAACTGGTCCTTTCGGCGTACCGGCCGGACGGCCCCATCCGGCTCAGCGTCCTACAAAGGCGTGACGTACGGATCCCGCGGGCGGAAAACGCCCTCCGGGAGCGGATCGCGCTTTCCGGGATCTGGGAGCGCCTGACGGAACAGCCCGGGGAAGAAGCGGCGGCGGAAGTGGCCGAAGTCTTCGGCTACGACTATCACATCGACGACCTCTACCGGGTGCGGGCCAGCGTTTCGGTATCCGCGCTGAAAGAGGCTTCGCATGCCCCGGAGGAAGACGCGGAAGCGGCCTATCCCCGGGAGAGCCTGGTGGACGACGCGGCGCCTGAGCGCATCACCGGCGCGGCCCGCGGCACGCTCTATCACGAGGCGATGGAGCGCGCGGACGGCCGGGCGGATATCCGGGAGCAGCTTGAACGCTGGGCGCGGGAAGGCTTGATTTCCGAAGAGGAAAAAGATACAATAGACCCGGCCGCGGTCCAAAGCTTCTTTGAAAGCGGCATCGGGCAGCGGTCGCTTCAGGCGGCGGACAGGGGGCAGAGACGCCGGGAACAGCAGTTTATCATCGGCGTCCCCGTGCGGGACGTCTATCCGGACGTCCGGCTGCGCCCCGGCAGCGACGACCTGGTGATGATCCAGGGCGTCATCGACCTGTATTTCGAAGAGGAAGACGGGCTGGTGCTGGTGGATTACAAGACCGACCGCGTGAAGACGGAAGAGGAACTGAAGGACCGGTACAAGATCCAGCTCGACTTATATGAGCGGGCGCTCACCCAGATCACCGGAAAGCCGGTGAAGGAGCGCTGGATCTGGTCCTTCGCGCTGAATAAAGAGATCAGGGTCTAGCGGATGACAAAGGCGGAAGAGGCGGAACTTTTGATCCGCAAGAAAATGCATAAGGACCTGTTCACGCCGTTCGCGCGCGCCCTGAACACCTACGGCCTTCTGGCCCCGGGCGACAGGGTCGCGGTCTGCGTCTCCGGCGGCAAGGACTCGATGCTGATGGCCAAGCTCTTCCAGGAGCTGAAACGCCACAATAAGTTCGAATTCGAGCTGGAATTCATCTGCATGGACCCGGGCTACCTGCCGGAGAACCGCAGGCTGATCGAAGAGAACGCGCGGGATCTTGAGATCCCTATCCGGATCTTTGAAAGCGATATCTTCTCGGTCGTCACCGACGTCACCAAATCGCCCTGCTACCTCTGCGCGCGCATGCGCCGCGGGGCGCTCTACAGCCGCGCGAAGGAGCTGGGCTGCAACAAGATCGCGCTGGGGCACCACTACGACGACGTGATCGAGACCATCCTGATGGGCATGCTCTACGGCGGGCAGATCCAGACGATGATGCCCAAGATCCGCTCGGTGAATTTCCCCGGAATGGAGCTGATCCGTCCGATGTACCTGGTCCGCGAGGAGGACATCGAGCGCTGGCGGGACAAAAGCGGACTCCGTTTCCTGGCCTGCGCCTGCCGCTTCACTGAGGCGGCCGAACGGGGCGAGCGGCTGAACCTGGCCGCGAACGCAGGGGAACTCTCCAAGCGGAAGGAGATCAAGCAGCTGATCCGGGAACTCCGGAAGATCAACCCCTACGTGGAGAGCAACATCTTTAAAAGCGTTGAAAACGTGAACCTGAAAACCGTCATCGCCTATAAGGAGGACGGGGTCACGCACCCCTTCACCGAGTGGTATGACAGGGAAGAGAATAAAAACCAAGAGGGAGGAACGAATGAGCATTCTTTATGATGAGGCCAGAGGCACGCTGACGCTGAACACGAAGAACTCCACCTATCAGATGAAGGCGGATCCGTACGGCACGCTTCTGCACACCTACTACGGCAAGCGGGTCCGGGGCGGCGACGACCTGTCCTACGGGATCTACCGCGCGAACCGCAGCAAATCCGGCAACCCCCACGAGATCGGCAAGACGGACAGGACCTATTCCCTGGATACGCTTCCGCTGGAAGTCGGCTGCTTCGGCGCCGGCGACTACCGCGCCTCGATGCTGCGCGTCCGGAACGGCTTGGGCGACCAGGCCCTCAGGCTCCGTTACCAGGGACATGAGATCGTCCCGGGCAAGTATGAGATCCCGGGCCTCCCGGCTTCTTACGACGATGAAAACAAGGCCGAGACGCTCATCGTGACGCTTAAGGACACGGAGACGGACCTTACCGTGAAGCTGTACTACGGCGTCTTCGAGGACATCGACGTGATCACCCGCGCGGCGGAGATCGTCAACACCTCCGGCGAGGTAAAAACGCTGGAAAAGGCCGCTTCCATGAGCCTGGATTTCCCGGACGGCGACTTTGACCTGATCACCTTCTATGGCAAGTGGGCCAAGGAGCGCCTGCCGGAGAGACGGCCGCTGCCCCACGGCATCACCACGGTGGGCACGGTGCGCGGCGAGTCCAGCGCCCTCTACAACCCAGCCGCGATCCTGATGGATCACGAGGCTACCGAGGAGAACGGCGGCGTCTACGGCTTCCTCTTCGAGTACAGCGGCGAGTTCTTATTCGAAGCGGAGAAGGATTACCTGGACCAGGTCCGCCTGGTGTGGGGCATTCATCCCGATGACTTCTCCTGGCGCCTGGAACTCGGCGATTCGTTCTTCACGCCGGAACTTGCCATGGTCTACTCGGACCAGGGCGTGACTG